>WNGA01012357.1_pt1 | contig 18112 bp, 17 predicted proteins | sample 5400061 | NCBI WGS metagenome assembly WNGA01 (sample SAMN13153366, study PRJNA577476) | soil metagenome | isolation source: 100 cm soil or saprolite under grassland replicate 2 | place: USA:California | collected 2016-06-15 | reverse complement strand
CTGAGAGCAGTAGTTGCAGTTCTCCGGGCAGAGCCCCGACTTGAGGTTGACCAGGTAGTTGACCTTGACGGTGTTGCCGAAGTGCTCGCGTCGGAGCCGCCCGGCCGCGGCCACCACCGAGATCAGGTCGGCGTCGTCGGCGCGGAGCACCGCGAGGGCGTCTTCCTCGGTGGCCGCCCCGCCGGCGAGGATCTGGTCGGCTAGCTGGTCGAACTGGGTGGTCATCAGGTCTCCTGGGTCGTCCACTGAACGGTGTTCAGGTTAGGGTGTGCCTGGTTCGTCGGCAAACCCGGGGCCCGGATCTTGGACGCAGGAGGAGAGGGCGATGAGCTATCGCCGCGGCGACATCGTCGACCGGGCGATCGACCTGCTCGACGAGGTCGGTCTGGACGGACTCTCGATGCGTAGGCTCGCCGCCGAGCTCGGCGTACAGCCCAGCGCGCTCTATCACCATTTCGCCGGCAAGCAGGAGCTGCTGGGCGCGGTCGCCGACGAGATCCTGGCCCGCGGGCGGCGGCCGACCGAGGTGATGTCCTGGGAGGACGAGCTGCGGCTGGTGTGCGTCGAGCTGCGCGACATCATGCTGCGCCACCGCGACGGCGCCGCGCTGGTGTCCACGGTGCGCGCGCTCGGGGTCGGCGGCGACGAGCCGAGGCGCCGGATGGTCGACGCGCTGACCTGGAACGGCGCCGACGAGGAGCTGTCACGGGTCGGTGCCCGGACGCTCTTCCAGTTCGTCTACGGCCATGTTGCCGACGAGCAGGCCCAGCGTGGCGCGGGTGGTGCCGACCGGCCGGCGAGCTCAGACTTCGCGCTCGGCCTGGGCGTCGTACTCGACGGCCCCGGTTCCACGCATTGATGACGGTGATCACCCAGACCAGGTCGGCCAGCTCCTGCTCGGTGAAGTGCTCGGCCACCCCCGCCCAGGCCTCGTCGGTGACCGGGCCGTCGGGGAGCCGGGTCATCAGCTCGGTCAGCTCCAGCGCGGCCCGCTCCCGGTCGTCGAAGAACGGCGACTCGCGCCAGACCGCGATCGTGTTGATCTTGCGAGCGCTCACGTCGGCGTTCGCGAGGTCGGTGCTGTGCATGTCGACGCAGTAGCCGCAGCCGTTGATCTGCGACGCCCGGGTGCGTACGACGTCGAGCAGCGCCGGGTCGAGCGCGGTGTCGCGCGAGGCGGTGTCGAGGGCGTTCATCATCCGGTTGGTGCGCGGCGACAGCGCGTCGACGGCGAGCCGGATCGGCAGGTTGTGGATGGCCTCGGTGGACTGGGGCTGAGCGGGCTGGGTCTCGGTCATGGGGTCTCCTTCTCCCTGGATGCCCACGACACTAGGGCGGGATGCCGGGCAGCGACAGGCCAATTCGGGGCCGACCGGTTGGGCCTTCCGAGTCGCCGGATCAGGGCTCCACGATCGCGCCGTACAGCTCCGCCAGGTGTACGCCGCCCGCCAGGTCGAGCCGGGTCTTGCTCAGCAGCGCGGCACTCAGGTCGACGCCGTCCAGCCGCGCACCCCTCAGGTCGGTCTCGTGCAGCTTGGTGTGGTGGACGGTGGCGCCCTCGAGCCGCGCCCCTGACAGGTCTGTGTGGCTGAGGTCGCTCAGCGACAGGTCCGCCTCCCGCAGGTCGAGCCCCGACAGGTCGAGCCGGGTCAGGTTGGCGCCGCGGATGGTCACCCCGCGCCACTGCCCGCCCTCGACCTTCATCGGCCGCATCGTGCAGCCGTCGAAGGTGCTGCCTGTGAGCTTGCAGCCGACGAATGTCGCGTCGAAGAAGCTGGTCCGCCGGAAGTCGCACGCGATGAACGCGCTGGTGTCGTGGCTGCTCGAGTTGAAGCGGCAGTTGTGGAACGTGCACGACTCGAAGCTCGCGCCGCTCGTCGTCGCCTCCGTGAAGTCGACCCGCACGAACGTCACGTCCCGGTGCTGTACGGCGCCCAGCGACTCGCCGTACCAGTCCTCACCTCGGACCTCAGACATCCACCGTGCCGCCGGTCCGCCAGTAGACGTTGTCCTCCCGGGTCAGGAACTGGTCGTCGACGATATAGCGCCGCAGCGCCGCATAGTCCGGATGGAAGCGGCCCAGGATCTCGTTGACGTCCTTCTCCGGATAGGTCCGGCCGAGCTCGAACTCCTGCGCCAGCAGGTCGAGTACGACGAGTCGCTTCGACCGCCTGCGCGGGATCGTGTGCAGCCGCCCGTCGTCGGTCAGGAACTTCCGCGTCACCTCGTCGTCCACGCCCCGACCGTAGACCGGCACGCCGACAACGCGCATGCCGGCGCGTCGGTCCCGACTGCCCGTTTGACCAACGGGAGCCGGCAGGAACGACGTCAGAACGAGGCCCCAGCGTCCAACAGGCGCTCGCACTCGTCGATCAGCCGAGCCCGCAACGGCGCCCCGCGGTCGGCGAAGGCGCGCTGGGCCGCGGCGTACTCCGCCTTGCCGGCCGCTGTCTCGATGGCGACGGGGGAGAAGCCCAGGTCGCTCAGGTCGTACGGCGCTGCGCGCATGTCGAGCACCCGGATGTCGCGCGCCAGCTCGAAGCAGTCGGCGACCAGGTCCGAGCAGACCATCGGGGAGAGCCGGAAGGCGTGCTTGTAGAGGTCCATGCCGGCATGCAGACAGCCGGGCTGCTCGAAGTCGACGCGGTCGTCGCGGCCGGGGGAGAGCGTGTTGAGCGGGCGCGCCGCCGGGGTGAAGAAGCGGTACGCGTCGAAGTGCGAACAGCCGATCCGGTGCGACTCGACGACCTCGTCGGTGCCGGCCCGGCCCAGCCGCAGCGGCCAGTCGTGGCGGGTCTCGTCGGCGCGGTAGACCATCGCCCACTCGTGCAGCCCGAAGCAGCCGAGCTGCGCCGGCCGCGACGCCGTGGCCCTCAGCAGCGCCGACAGGGAGGTGAGCAGCGGTCGCTGCGACTCGACGTACGACGTGGAAACCGTGACGAGTCGTGATGCCGTCGACACGCCAGGGCGCGTCGACAGGGGCACGACCTCGTAGCCCTTGGCCAGTGGCCCGCCGGCCAGCGCCACGCCGTACCCGGGATGCCAGCGACGCAGCTGGGCCGGCCGCTGGGAGTAGTAGGTGAAGAGGAAGTCGTGCACGGGGTGCTTCACCGACGACGCCCGCCGGGCCAGGTGCGGCGCCACGAAGGCGTCGACCCGCGACGCATGACCCGACGCGCGAGCCCGCCAGGTCGGCTCGTCCAGCACCGTCAGCTCCACGGGGCGAGGGTAAGCCGCGATGCCGACGGGCTCCAACGCGCCGGATAGGCTCCAGCACGTGCGTATCTGCAGATTCACCGCCGGCGACGAGCCCCTGTACGGCGTCCTGACCGGCGAGCTCGACCGGTTCGGCCAGCCCGAGGACGACGCCGTGATCGTCGGACTCGCCGGCGACCCTCTCTATGTGGGCGTCAAGCTGCTCGACCAGGAGTACAAGCTCGAGGACGTCCGGCTGCTCGCCCCGGTGCTGCCGCGCAGCAAGGTCGTCGGCATCGGCCGCAACTACGCCGCGCACGCCGCCGAGCTGGGCCACGAGCTGCCGGAGGAGCCGCTGATGTTCCTCAAGCCCAACACCAGCGTGGTCGGGCCGGGCGACCCGATCTTCTACCCGCCCCAGACCGAGGAGCTCCACTACGAGGGCGAGCTGGCCGTGGTGATCGGCCGGATCTGCCGCGACGTACCCCAGGAGCAGGCGACCGACGTCATCCACGGCTACACGATCGCCAATGACGTGACCGCGCGCGACCTGCAGCGCAAGGACGGCCAGTTCACGCGGGCCAAGGGCTTCGACTCGTTCTGCCCGCTCGGGCCGTGGATCGAGACCGACCTCGACCCGCAGACCTTCATCGACGGCGTCGCGATCCAGAGCCACCTCAACGGCGAGCTGGTCCAGGACGGCAACACCAAGGACCTGATCTTCGACATCCCCTCGCTGGTCGCCCACGTGACCAGCGTGATGACGCTGCTGCCCGGCGACGTCATCCTCACCGGCACTCCCGAGGGTGTCGGCCCCATGAATGTCGGCGACGAGATCGAGGTCTCCGTCGACGGCATCGGCACTCTGACCAACAAGGTGACTTCACGTTGAGCAACGTCCGCGTTCGTTTCTGCCCGTCCCCGACCGGTGCTCCACACGTCGGCCTGGCGCGCACCGCCCTCTTCAACTGGGCCTTCGCCCGCCACCACGGCGGCACGTTCGTCTTCCGGATCGAGGACACCGACGCCGCCCGCAACACCCAGGAGTCCTACGACACGCTGCTCGAGGTGATGCGCTGGCTCGGCTTCGACTGGGACGAGGGCCCGGAGGTCGGTGGCAAGTACGGCCCCTACCTGCAGTCCGAGCGCGGCGACATCTACACCGACGTACTCGCGAAGCTCGCCGCGGCCGGCCGCACCTATCGCTGCTACTGCACCAACGACGAGGTCGAGGCCCGGCGCAAGGCGTCCGGCTCCAAGCTGATGGGGTACGACGGCTTCTGCCGCGAGCTGACCGAGGAGCAGCTCGCCCTGTTCGAGAGCGACGGCAGGGCCCCGGTCGTGCGCTTCCGGATGCCCGAGGGCGAGATCTCCTTCGACGATCTGGTGCGCGGCGAGATCTCGTTCCAGGCCGAGCACGTCCCCGACTTCGCGGTCGCACGGGCCAACGGCGACCCGCTCTACACGCTGGTCAACCCGGTCGACGACGCGATGATGGAGATCACCCACGTGCTCCGCGGCGAGGATCTGCTGTCCAGTACGCCGCGCCAGATCGCCCTCTACGACGCGCTGAAGGAGATCGGCGTCGCCACCGAGACCCCGGCGTTCGGGCACCTGCCCTACGTCATGGGTGACGGCAACAAGAAGCTGTCGAAGCGCGACCCCGAGGCGCACCTCCTCGCCTACCGCGACAAGGGCTTCCTGCCCGAGGGTCTGCTCAACTATCTGGCGCTGCTCGGCTGGGCGATCGCCGCCGACCGCGACATCTTCTCGATGGCCGAGATGGTGGCCGCCTTCGACCTCGCCGACGTCAACCCCAACCCGGCGCGCTTCGACCTCAAGAAGTGCGAGGCCATCAATGCGGCCCACATGCGCCTGCTGTCGATCGAGGAGATGACCCACCGGGTGCTGCCGTTCCTCAAGAAGGACGGCGTGGTCTCCGACCCCGTCTCCGACTCCGACGCGGCCCTGCTGGAGCTGGCGATGCCGCTGATCGCCGAGCGCATCAACAAGCTCACCGAGGCCAGCGACATGCTCGGGTTCCTGTTCGTCGACGAGGCGTCGTTCACCCGTGACGAGGAGCTCGACGTCGCCGGCCGCGACGTCGTACGAGCCGCGCACGAGGCGCTGTCCGGCATCTCGACCTGGAGTACGGCGGCGATCGAGGAGGCCCTGCGCCACAGCCTGATCGAGAAGCTGGGACTCAAGCCGCGGCTGGCGTTCGGGCCGGTCCGGATCGCGGTCAGCGGCAAGCGGATCAGCCCGCCGCTGTTCGAGTCGCTGGAACTGCTCGGCCGCGAGCGTAGCCTGGCCCGCCTCAGCGCGGCGCTGGGCTGAGCCGATGATCGAGCCGCGCCTGCCCCCGCCGGAGAAGGCGGAGCCGCCCGAGGTGCCACCCGAGCTGGAGTACCACCTGCTCCAGCGCGGTGCCCGTCCCGGGATCTGGCGGCCGATCGTGGGCGTGCTGCTGCTCGCCGCCTGGCTGGTGGTCTTCGCATCGGTGGTGCTGGCCGTGCCCTTCCTCGTGTACGCCGTCGCATCCGGCCTGGACGTGTCGGCGTACTGGACCCAGCTCGTCGACACCGAGAACCCCACACCGCTGAGCCTCGGCTACCTCAACGTCGTACTCGCCTCGGCGATCGGCATGGTGTTCCTGATCTCCTGGCTGCTGCACGGCATGCGGCCGGGCCTGGTGACGTCGGTGCAGCCGCGGATGCGGTGGCGGTTCTTCTCGGTCTGCCTGGGCCTCGCGCTGCTGGCCCTGATCGCGGCCATCGTGGTCAGCGCGATGACGCCGCAGGAGGCCGCTGACGGCGCCGAGATCACTGGCAAGCTCAACCCGTGGACCTCGACCACGCGCGACTTCGCGCTGGTGATCCTGTTCCTCACGCCGTTCCAGGCGGCGGGGGAGGAGTACCTCTTCCGCGGCTACCTCACCCAGGCGTTCGGCGGGCTCTTCGGTCGGCGCTGGGTCGCGGTCGTCGTACCCGCCGTGCTGTTCGCGCTGGCGCACGGGCTCGGGCAGAGCCTCCCGGTGTTCTTCGACCGGCTCGCCTTCGGGCTGGTGGCCGGCGAACTCGTGATCCTCACCGGCGGCCTCGAGGCCGGCATCGCGATGCACGTGCTCAACAACTTCGTCGCGTTCGGCCTCGCGCTCGCCTTCGGCGACATGGCCTCGGCCCTCAACCCCACCGACGGCAGCTGGTGGACCATCCCCTCGACGCTCGCCCAGTCCCTGGTCTATCTGGGTCTCGCGTACGCCGTCGCGCGGGCAATGGGCCTGCGCACCACCGCCGGGCCATCCGTTTTGGAGGCCCCGCCGGGTCGCGTGTAAGGTTTCTCCCCGGCCCCCGGAGCTCTCCGGAGGGGCCAAACCATTGGGATATGGTGTAATTGGCAGCACGACTGATTCTGGTTCAGTTAGTCAAGGTTCGAGTCCTTGTATCCCAGCGAGATCGTGGTCACACCCGAAATGGTGGTCCACGATTTGGTGTGAAATGCCGGCTTTGGCTAGTGTTTCCTCCGCTGTTCCAACAGCTCGCCCCCGTTGTGTAGTGGCCTAGCACGCCGCCCTCTCAAGGCGGTAGCGCCGGTTCGAATCCGGTCGGGGGTACCACGCTCAGAAGGGGCTCTGACCAGCGGAAACGCTGATCGGGCCCCTTCTGCGTTGTCCGGCTGCGACCGCAGCATTCGGTGCTTCCGGACGGTGTCGGGAGCGGCGCGGTGCCCGTCCAACCGGTGGCGGCTTCGAGCACCCCATTGGGCGAGTCCAGGCGCCGCGAGGTCCCGAATTGGGCGGGTGTTCTCGGGGAGCCACCGCAGCCTCGCGGAGATCTCAACAGGTGCGTCTTCGCGACGCTTGGTGTTGAAGCCCAAGTTGTTCATCGCCGAGCGGAGTTCGAGATCGTTCGCCGGCGGGCGTCCGACGATCAGCGGCGGGGGCAGCGGCCCAGTCGAAGTCTGTCGCGCCTCCTCCGGCGGCACACCGCGTCAAGTGCGTGTCAGGTGCCCAACGTCAACCCGGATCAGCAGGTACGCACGGAGGGGCTTGCGGTTGAGTGTGAGCGACGTTACTGTGACCTTCCTAACTGAACCAAACTCAGTTCTATCCCAGGCCGAGGCAAGGCGTCGACGGCTAGGAAGCGAGGCCGTGATGACCAGTACCGCAGAGGGTGACCAGAGGGAAGTCCCGGATCGGGTTACCGGCGGATGTCCCGTCATCCACCTGGACGCGTCCCCTCCGCTGGAGGTGGGCAGCCACTGGCAGAAGGCCAGTGAGCTGCGGGAGGCCAGCCCTGCGTTCTTCAACACGCACGCACAGGGGTACTGGGTCTTCACGCGGTACGAGCAGGTCCGGGAGATGTACCAGCACCCCGAGATCTTCTCCAGCGAGTCCATCACCCCGTGGGAGCCGGACCCGGTCTACCGTTTCGTGCCGACGCAGATCGACCCGCCGGACCACAGCAAGTACCGGCAGTTGATCAGCCGCTGGTTCGCCCCCAACGCGGTCAGCCGGATCACCCCGCAGGCGCACGAGATCGGTCAGCGCCTCGTCGCCGACATCGCGTCGAGGGGTGGGTGCGACTTCGTCAGCGACTTCGCGATGCGGCTGCCGACTGAGGTCTTCCTGACCATCATCGGCGTGCCCAGCTCCGACGCCGACCTCTTCGTTCCCTGGGTGGAGGACTTCTTCGCCGGCTTCGGCGGCGACCTCGACCAGCAGCAGGCGATGGGGGCGGCGCTCGGCTCCATCAGGCAGTACTGGGTGGACGTGCTCGATGCTCGCCGCGACGAGCCGGAGCCCCGTGAGCACGACCTAGCCTCGCTCCTGATGCACTCCACCGTGGACGGGGAGCCACTGGGCGACGTGCTGACCCTCGACATCCTCACCGTGCTCGTCCTGGCTGGCCTGGACACCACTCGGGGGCAGTTGGGCTACTTGTTCCGCCACCTCGCCGAGCACCCTGAGGACCGGCACCGGCTGATCGCAGAGCCGGAGCTGATCCCGTCGGCGGTCGAGGAGTCGCTGCGCCTGTACACGATCGTCTTCGGCGACGGCCGCAAGGTGGCCGAGGACACCGAGTTCCACGGATGCCCGCTTCGCAAGGGCGACATGGTGTACGGGCTGGTCTCCGGCGCCAACCGGGATCCGCGGGTCTACGATCGCCCGGACGAGTTCGTCGTGGACCGCAAGGCCAACAACCACCTCGGCTTCGCAGGCGGACCGCACCGCTGCCTCGGCTCACACCTGGCCCGCATGGTCATGCAAGTCGCGGTCGAAGAGTGGCTGAAGGTCATCCCCGAGTTCCAGGTGGTGACCGGCGACCCGCTCATGGAGCGCGGTGGCGGCGCCATGATGTCACTGCTCACCCTCCCGCTGACCTGGGAGGTGCCGGCATGAAGCTGACCGTCCGCAGCGACAGCTGCAGGGGACACGGGCTCTGCTACTCGTTGGCCCCGGACCTGCTGGAGGACGACGACGACGAGGGCTACGTAAGCGTCCGTGGCCAGGTGATCGACGTGCCTGGCGAGCAGGTCGACCACGTCCGGAACGCCGCGGCCTCGTGCCCGGAGCAGGCGATCGTCCTACTCGAGGACTGAGTCGCCGCCGCGGTCTGGAGCCAAGGAGAGACACGGCTGGCCCGGACCCAACTGAAGTTGCTTCGAAGATTGACCCGAGTTCAATTCAGTCCTACTTTCGAGCCCCATACAGGGCAGTCCCAGAGGAGTCAGAGTGGCACCGACAAGGCAGGCCATCTCGATCGAGAGGCCGACGCGCATGCCCGAGCGCGGGGAGCCGCGGCGTCGGCTGATCCGGCCGCGGTCCTTCGTGAGCAAGCTCGCCCCGAGGCGCATCAGCGCGATCTACCTCTTGGGCGTCTTCATCGTGTTGTTCGGCCTGCTCAGCCCGGAGACGTTCCTGACCGAGGTCACCTTCACGCTGATCTTCCGCTCGGGTGTGGTCACCTGCATCCTCGCACTGGCTTTCCTGGTGCCGCTCACCGCGGGTGTCTACGACCTGTCCATCGGGTCGGTGATGGCGGTGTCCCTCGGACTGGTCGTCTACCTGTCACTGCACAGCGGCCTGCCGACTCCGGTGACAGCGCTCATCGCGGTGGCAGCCGGTGGGCTCTGTGGCGTGGTGTCCGGCTTCATCGTGGTCAAGCTGCACGTCGACTCGTTCATCGCCACCCTCGGTGTGAGTCAGTTGCTCGCAGGCGTGGTGCTGCTGATGTCGAACAACACCCAGCTGATCGGACAGCTGCCCGACTACTGGTCCAACCTCGGTACCGGTGACCTCCTCGGTCTGCCGCGGGTCGTCTACATGCTGGTGCTACTCGCACTGGTCATGTGGTACCTCCTCGAGTTCACGGCGATCGGGCGGCACCTTCTGGCCACGGGTGGAAACCGGGAGGCTGCGCGGCTGGCAGGCGTTCCGACGGAGCGGGTGCTCTGGAGCGTCTTCATCGCCAGCGGCGCGATCGCCGGCATCGCGGGGGTCATCTTCTCCATGCAGAGCGCGGTGTTCTCGTCCAGCATCGGGCCCGGCTACCTGTTCCCGGCGGTTGCTGCCGTGTTTCTCGGCGCATCTCAGCTGTCGCAACGCCCTAACGTTTGGGGCACGCTGATCGCCTACTTCGCACTTGCCTTCGGCATCCAGGGGCTCGCTCTGTCGACGGCCTCGGCATCGGTCTGGAGCCAGCCGATCTTTCAGGGCGTCTCGCTGATCATCGCCGTGGCGGTCGCCAGCCGTCCGGTGCTGCGCAAGCTGCGTACGTCGAGAGCGGCTGAGCTGGCGGAGTCGGTGGCCTGACGTGTCGGCAACGCAGGCGATCGAGGACAGGAGCGACGCAGCCGTTCCCGTCCTGACGGTGCGCGGGCTGTCGAAGACCTTCGGCGCGACCAAGGCACTGAACCAGGTCGACCTCGACCTTCGCGCCGGCGAGATCCATGCGCTGATCGGGCAGAACGGCTGCGGGAAGTCAACGCTGATCAAGGTGCTTGCCGGGTTCCACCAACCTGACCCGGGTGTCCAGATCAAGGTCGCGGGCGCGGAGGTCGACCTGGCGCGTGTGGCGGACTCGCGCAACGCCGGCTTTCGTTTCGTGCACCAGGACCTGGGTCTGGTCAACACGCTCAACACCGTCGAGAACCTCATGCTGGGCCGTGATCTCGCCACCGCGTGGGGTGGTCGCATCCGCTGGGATGCCGAGCGACGCGACGTGGAGCGCCGGATGGCGGACCTCGGTTACGAGTTCGACGTGCTGCGACCCATCGCGGAGCTCGGTGCTGCCGAGCGGACCGGCGTGGCGATCGCGCGTGCCCTGTGGGACTGGCAGTCGGCGAAAGTCCTCGTGGTCGACGAGCCGACCGCCTCGCTGCCCCGAGAGGAAGTGACGGTCCTGTTCGCGGCGCTGGAGCGTGTACGCCGGGCCGGCCTCGGCGTGATCTACGTGTCGCACAGGCTCGACGAGATCTTCGCCATCGGCGACCGGGTCACCGTCCTGCGCGACGGGAACCGCGTCGGCACATGGAACGTCGCGGACATCGACCAGGACGACCTGGTCGGTTCCATGATCGGCGGAGAGCAGCTCCGACCTCCACACGACGGGACGGCGCGCCAGAGCGCGACCGAGGTTGCGATGGAGGTGTCGGGGCTCAGCGGGACAGTAGTGGACGACGTCGACCTCGAGGCTCGTCGCGGCGAGGTCCTCGGCATCGCGGGCCTGACCGGTTCGGGGCGCGAGGAGATCCTGCCGCTCCTCTTCGGTGTCGCCTCGCGGGCCGGGAGCGTTCGGCTCGCCGGTCGGCCCGTTCCCGCTCACCCGCGCGGCGCCATGAGGGCCGGCATCGCGCTTGTCCCTGCGGACCGCCGCGGTCAGGGAGCCGTCCTCGGGATGACGTTGCGCGAGAACTGCAGTCTGACCGACCTGCGGCCGTTCTCGACACGGCTCGGGTTCTTGAGCCGCGCAAGGGAGCGCCGCGATGCCGACGAGTGGATCGAGCGGCTCGACGTGCGTCCGGCCCGTTCGGACGCGATCTTCGCCTTCCTGTCCGGAGGCAACCAGCAGAAGGTCGTGCTGGCGAAGTGGCTCAGGCGCCGGCCAAAGGTGCTGCTGCTCGACGAGCCGAGCCAGGGAGTCGACGTCGGCGCAAAGGCCGTCATCCATGCCCTCGCCAGGCAGGCCGCCGAGGACGGCGCCAGCGTCATCATCGCGTCTTCCGACGATGCCGAGCTCTGCGACACGTGCGACCGGGTCCTGGTCATGCGCGATGGCCGAGTCGTGACCGAGGTCGAAGGAGCCCGTCTCACCACGGAGGAGCTCGGCCGCCTTCAGCTCGGCCTAGCGGCACGCGACAACTGATGCAGCCGAACACGCTTTGTGGGCACCGAACGACACGACAAAGGAGCAATGCACGTGGGAACACTTGACGGAAAGGTCGCCTTCATCACGGGCGCCGGACGTGGCCAGGGCCGCTCGCACGCTCTGCGCCTCGCGCAGGAGGGTGCAGACATCATCGCCCTCGACATCCTGGGGGAGTTCGGCAGGATCGATGTCGTCTGTGCCAACGCCGGGATCGGGTCCTGGTCGGTGAGCTGGGAGATGTCCGAGCAGCTGTGGAAGGACATGATCGACATCAACCTCACCGGCGTCTTCAACACCGTTCGATCGGCGTTGCCCTCGATGGTCGAGCGTGGTGAGGGCGGTTCGGTCGTGCTGACGAGCTCGACCGCCGGCCTGATCGGCTACCAGAACACCGCGCACTACACAGCAGCCAAGCACGGCGTGATCGGCCTGATGAAGGTGCTCGCGCAGGAGCTCGGCCAGCACCGGATCCGGGTGAACGCGATCTGTCCTACCACCGTGAACACGCCGCTGGTGATCAACGAAGCGACCTTCGAGCTGTTCGCCCCGGGTGTCGAGCACCCCGGTCCGGACGATGTGCGCGGCGCCTTTTCCGGGCTGAACATCTTGCCGGATGTGCCGTGGATCGAACCCTCTGACGTGTCGGAAGCAGTGGCCTGGCTCTGCTCCGACGCAGCTCGGTACATCACCGGGATCGCCCTGCCCATCGACGCAGGCAACACGGTCAAGAAGGGCTGAGCAAGCACGACAGACGGGCGGGACCGTCTGACATCCAAACCAAACTGAATTCATTTTACTTTCAAGGAGCTTCCATGAACAACTGGCAGCGCGGTGCGCGCATGTCACTCCTGGCGTTGGTGGCCTTCGGGTTGGTCGCGTGCGGCAATTCCGAGAACTCCGGGTCATCGACCACGTCGGGCGAGGCGTCGGCAGCTGCGGCATCTGCGCCCGACCCGGTGACCACCCCGCCGACGGCGATCACGATCACCACGCCGCTCAGCAAGCCCCCGGCTGCCGGAAAGACGCTCTTCTGGCTGCAGTGTGAGCTGCCGATCTGCGCCAAGATAGGCAACGGCGTTGAGGCAGGGGCGAAGGCAGCAGGTTGGACCGTCGAGACCCTTGTCTTCAAGGCGACCGACCCTGCGGGAGGGCTCGAGTCCGCCTTGCAGCGCAAGCCCGACGCCATCGCAATCACTGGCATCCCGTCGGCCGCCATGATGCCGCAGCTCAAGGCCGCCTCGGAAGCCGGCATCCCGGTGGTCACGTGCTCACCAGGCCCTGAGGAGCCGTCCAAGGAGACGTACGCCGCGATCTGCAGCCAGACCACCGGCCCCGACGGCGAGAACCTCGCGAAGTGGGCGATCAAGGACTCCGGTGGCAAGGCGAACATGGTGATGGTCACGATCCCGAGCTTCCCGTCGCTCCAGACCACGGTCGACGGGATGAACAACACCCTCAAGAAGTACTGCCCGGGCTGCTCGGGAGGCGAGCTCGACCTGACGGTGGACGACCTCGCCGGCGGCCAGGTGGCGTCCAAGCTCGTGGCCTACCTGCAGTCACACCCCGAGACCAACTACGTGGTCTTCAACTTCGGAGACCTCGAGATCGGTGTCCCCGAAGCGCTGCAGGCAGCCGGCTTCGAGAAGAAGGTCAAGCTGATCGGCAACGGCGCCGGTCCCCAGCAGTTCCAGGCGCTCATCGACGGAGGCATGGACGCAGCCTGGGTCGCCTACCCGGCGGTGTACGAGGGCTGGCAGATGGTCGACGCGGCCATCCGGCTGGTCGACGGAGCACTGCCGGACGGCTACCAAGAGGAGGTGGCCGCTCTGCCGACGTACATCGTCGACACGCCAGAGGCCGCGGAGGCGCTGGCGCCATCGTTCGACTACGACGGTCCGGCGGGCTATGAGGAGCAGTTCAAGAAGCTGTGGCTGGTCGGCTGACGCACCCGCACAGCGGAGGCGCCGGACGCGTCCATGTCATCCGGCGCCTCCGATCCAGCTCTTGTGGCCACGGTCACAATGACGTAAATTGAATCGAACTTAGTTCACTTCGGCGGCACATCCCATGGCAACCATTGATCACCACGCGTTCTTCATCGACGGCGGCTGGCAAAGCGCCCAGACCGACGACCGGTTCGAGATCATCTCGCCGCGGTCCGAGCAGGTGATCGGGCACGTGCCCGCTGCTTCCCGGGCAGACATCGACGCCGCCGTGGCTGCGGCGCGCAGGGCGTTCGACCAGGGGGAGTGGCCCCGGTTGACCCCGGCTGAGCGGGCCGACTATCTGACCCGGATGGCCGACGCCGTCGCCAAGCGCCAGGAGGAGCTCGCCGAGCTCATCACGGAGGAGCTCGGGTGCACCCTCTTCCTCTCGCAGGTGTATCAGGTCGTCTCGCCGGTGATGAGCCTGAACTACAACGCGGAGATCGGCCGCAGCCTGGAGACCGCAGAGGTCCGGCTCAGCGACCTTGGGCCGCTGGCAGCGAGCTCCGAGGGCGGCAGCATCATCCCGATGGCCGGTGCGAGCCTGGTCGTCCAGGAGCCCGTCGGCGTCGTCGCCGCCTTCCCGGCGTACAACTTCGCGTTCCCGGCGGTTCCGCAGAAGGTCGCTCCGGCACTGATCGCGGGGTGCACTGCGGTGGTCAAGGTGACCGAGCCCAACCCGCTGGCCACGTTCATCTACGGCGAGATCTGCGAGGAGGTCGGCCTGCCGCCCGGTGTGATCAACATCGTGGCCGCCCGCGGGCCCGAGTCCGAGTACCTCGTCCGCCACCCCGGGGTGGACATGGTCAGCTTCACCGGGTCGGTCGAGACCGGTGCCCGGATCGGCGCCGCCTGTGGTGAGCTCATCCGTCCCTGTGTGCTGGAGCTCGGTGGGAAGTCCGCCGCGATCGTCCTGGAGGACGCGAGGATCGAGGACGTGCTTCCGGTGCTCATCGGCGCCAGCGCCGGCACCAACTCCGGCCAGAGCTGCGTCGCGTTGACGCGCCTCGTAGTGCCGGCCTCGCGGTACGACGAGTACGCCGAAGCCCTCGTCGAGGGTTACCGGTCCCTGAAGATCGGCGACCCGATGGAGGCCGACACCGTCCTGGGACCGCTGGTGACGGAGCGTCAGCGCGAGCGCGTGGAGCAGTACGTCGAGCTCGCCCGCAAGGAGGGTGCGAAGATCGCTACCGGTGGCCAACGCCCGGCAGGCATGGATCGCGGCTGGTACTTCGAGCCGACACTGATCACCGACGCGGACAACGCCATGCGCGTGTCACGCGAGGAGATCTTCGGCCCGGTGGCCTCGCTCATTGCGCACAACGGTGAGGACGACGCCGTACGCATCGCCAACGACAACGAGCTGGGACTCTCCGGCGCGGTCTTCACCGTGGACGACGCTCACGGTTTCGAGATCGCCCGACGTGTGCGCGCCGGCACGTTCTCCGTCAACACGTTCGCGGCGGACCTGGGTTCACCCTTCGGTGGCTTCAAGAAGTCAGGCATCGGACGTGAGCACGGACCGACGGCCTACAAGGAGTTCCTGCACACCAAGACCATCTCGATCGACCCGAGCCGCGACCTCCCCGAGGCCGTGACCGCCGGCGTACGGCGTGGCGGCGGACCGGGGACGCGCTGAGATGGCGACCACTGTCGAGGACCGCATCCTCATCGAGGACACGCTCTACCGCTACGCGTCCAGCATCGACTCGGCCAACCCGGACCAGCTGTGGGACGTGCTGCACCCGGACCTCTGGGCGCAGTACGGCAACGCTGAGCCGGCACAGGGAGCCGACACGGTGATCGGTTGGATCCGTGAGGCGACGAAGGGCTGCGTGTGGCAGCACCATCTGCTCAGCGTCTACCACGTCGACGTGCAGGGAGACCGTGCGAGCGCGCTCGTCTACCACACCTCGTACCAGAAGTTCGAGGGTGACGACGACGTCTGCCTGCTGGTCGGGCGCTACCACGATGAGCTCGTCCTCCACGAGGGCACCTGGAAGATCTCCCGCTTGGTCTTCGAGATCATGTGGGGAGAGCGCCGCGCCGACGCGGCCGGTTACCTGGAGTCTGTCGGAGGCCGCGGGCCGCAGGTCCCGTTGTGGCCATGACCGATCGAGACGCAGACACCACCGCGTCATCGGAGTTCCCGCGGCTGTTCTCACCGATCACCGTCGGCTCGCACGTGCTGCCGAACCGGCTGGTCGCGACGGCCGCGGGCACGTCAATCGTGCACGAGGGTGTCTCGCTCGAGGAGGACCATGCGCACTACGCCCGCCAGGCGCGCGGCGGCGTCGGCCTCATCGTGACCGGCGCGATGATGGCCGATCCGGGCGGTGTGGCCAGGAAACGCTACCTGGTCGAACCGTTCAGTGACCACGCCCTGCCGTCGCTGGCCAAGCGTGCGGACGCGGTGCACGCCGAGGGGACGAAGATCTTCGGGCAGCTCTGCCACCTGGGGCGTGAGCTGCTCGGCGGCGAGGTGGTGACCTGGCCGGTCGGTCCCTCGCCGATCCTGTCGCCGCGCGACGTCTTCAGACCGCGTGAGCTCGAGGTCGAGGACATCGGTGCCATCGTGAGGTCTTTCGCTCGCTCCGCCAGGAACCTCGAGGTTGCCGGGTACGACGGTGTGGAGCTTCACGGCGCGCACGGCTACCTCATCGCGCAGTTCATGTCGCGCTCCGCGAACCAGCGGACCGACGAGTACGGCGGCGACCTGCGCAACCGCTTCCGGTTCCTCCGCGAGCTCATCACCGCGATTCGCGAGAGCTGCTCGGCCGACTTCGCCCTCGGGGTCCGGATCTCGGCGGAGGAGGATATACCCGAGGGGATCGACACCGACGAAGCCTGCCGGTTCGCGGAGCTGATGGCCGAGACCGGCGCCGTCGACTACGTGAGCGTGACCCACGGAGTCCGGGGAGCCTACGTGAAGGACGGCACCCATCCTGACAAGGTCGCGGCACCTTCGGCCGCCAGGATCAGGGCGGCCAGCGGACTGACTACCCTGGTCGCCCAGCGCATCCGCGACCCGCACACCGCGGAGGACGTGCTCCGGGCAGGGAACGCCGACCTGGTCGGCATGGCGCGCGGTCTGCTGGCCGACCCGGACCTGCCCCGCAAGGCGCGCGACGGCCGGGTGGCTGAGATCCGTACCTGCCTGGGGATCAACCAGGACTGCCGGTCGTTCGACGAGCACCTCCACTGCGCCGTCAACGCCGAGATCGGCCGCACCAGTGAGGTGTTCTCCCCGGCCCAGAGACCCGGCACCGTGTACGTCGTTGGCGGCGGACCGGCTGGGCTCGAGGCGGCCCGTGTCGCCGCGGAGCGAGGCCACTCGGTGGTGCTCTTCGAGCGCGAGCGCGTCCTCGGCGGCCAGCTGAACGCGGCGGCCGCGGCTCCGCATCGCGGGACGTTGATCGACGTCGTGGACTACCTCACCCGGGAGCTGAAACGACTTCGTGTGGACGTGAACCTGGGCGCGGAGATCGTGCTCGAGGACCTCGTCGAGGTCGCCGGCGAGGCGGAGAGCATCATCGTGGCTACGGGCTCGTCGCCGATCGGTCCCCCGGCCGACTTCGGAGGCGCGGCCACGATCGAGTCGGTGCTCGACGGGTTCACGCCGATCGCATCGGGCATCAGTGCACTCGTCTTCGACGAGCGCGAGGGATTCTGGCCAGCCTTCAACGCCGCAGAGAAGCTGGCACTCGCCGGTGCGCACGTCTCCTTCGTCACGCCCGCCGTCGGCATCGGCGCCCGAATTCCACACGAGAGCCTGGCGCCGCTCCTCAGGCGACTGGACGCTGGCGGAGTGGATCTCTATCCCGGGCACGTCGTGGAGCGGGTCGACGACGGTCACGTCCGGCTGGTCGCCACCGTCGGCGGCCGGTCCACGGAGCTGCCTGCGGAGCTGGTGGTGTGGAACGCCGGGCGGCGCAGTGTCGACGACCTCTTCCGCGTGGGCCGGCACCAGGTCGATGCGGCCATGCACGTGATCGGAGATGCCGTGTCTCCGCGCAGGATCGGGCACGCGATCCTCGAGGGGTACCGCGCCGGCGCGGCGGTATGAGGGAGTCTGTGATGAGCCGCGCCGGACAGGAGGTCCGGGTCAGGCGTTACCCCGTCGGCGCGGTCACGGCAGAGGACTTCGAGATCGTCGAGGTACCAGTCGGCTATCCGGAGCCCGGGCAGGTGCTGGTGCGCAACACGTGGACGTCGGTGGACCCGGGGCTGCGGCTCCGGCTGCGCCCCGATGCCCCGGCCGGATACTTCGCTGCCTTCCCGCTGGGTCAGGCCATGGACGGCGTCATGGCCGTCGGCGAGGTCGTCGAGTCGCGCGCAGTCGGCTTCTCCCCGGGTGACGTCGTGTCGCATGCCCAAGGCTGGCGCGACTATGCCGTCGTCGACCCCGGGGCCGAGCAGCTCGGTGGGATCGGCACCTTGACGAGGCTCGAGGTCACCGCCGCCGAGCCGCAGTGGTATCTCGGTGCGCTCGGCGGCATGGGACTCACCGCGTACGCCGGCCTGCATGTCATCGACGCGCTCCGCGGAGATGAGACGGTCTGG
>WNGA01008667.1_pt1 | contig 18112 bp, 17 predicted proteins | sample 5400061 | NCBI WGS metagenome assembly WNGA01 (sample SAMN13153366, study PRJNA577476) | soil metagenome | isolation source: 100 cm soil or saprolite under grassland replicate 2 | place: USA:California | collected 2016-06-15 | reverse complement strand
CGAGCGCCATCTGCACCCCCACCGCCTCGGCCGTGACCGAACCGAACAGCAGCGAGGGGTCTCCCTGGGTCTCCCCGACCAGGAAGCCGAACTCCCCGGACCCTGAACCCTGGCCGGACGGAGCGCTCGCCTCGCACACACCCGCTGCGCTGGTCGCCGTCCTCATCTCCAGGCAGGGCCCCTGGTCCCGCTGCTGCCTGACCACCAGGCTCCACTGGACGCCGCCGGAGGTCCCGGTCGCCGCCACGAACGTGAGGCCCGGGGAGCCGGACGCCGATCCCTCGGTGAACTCCATGCTCGCGAACGCCTCCACCATGGCCGCCCGGTCGCCCTCCGAGGCCTGGGGGCCGAACACCGCCGCGGCGCCGAACTCGCGCCCCTTGGTGGCCCAGTCCGCCCGGAGGTAGGTCCAGCCCTCCAGGCACGCCTGGTCCGAGGACGATACGTTGGACGGTCGGAGTTCGGCCGGCCATCCCTGATCGGCCATACCGCCGGGCGTCTCCAGCACGTAGAGGATGGCGGCCGTGGTCGGGACGCCGGCATCGGTGGCCGGGCACTCGATCGGTCGGTCCGTGGCCGGCTGGAAGTTGGTGAGGGCGAAGGAGAACAGCGGGGCGACTTGGACCTTGATCGGGGTCGCGAACCAGTCGGAGGGATAGGTGATGGTGACCCCGTTGACGGTCTCGGTGATCGGTGACGGTGCCGCGAGGACATGCTCCCGGCCGCCGGGCAGGAGGGCCCGAACTCCCACCACCGAGCCCAGGACGACGCCGGCCGCGACGACCGCCGCCACGGCCGTGGTGGCGGCCTGCCTGCGACGGACCCGCCGCAGCGCCTCGGGCGGTGCCACCGGCGGGACGGACACTTCGTCGAACTTCCGTTCCAGGACGGCTCGCAGCTTCTGCTCCAGGTCGTTCATCGCTCGTCACCTCGCATCAGTTGCCGAAGGGTCTCCATGCCGCGCGCGACCAGCGACCGGACCGCGGCCTCCGAACATCCCATGGCCTCGGCAGCCTCGCGCTCGGAGAGGTCCTGGTAGTACCGGAGGATCACCGCCGCCCGCTGCCGGTCCGGGAGCCGATGCAGTGCCGCCCACAGCTCGTCCCTCGTCGCCACGTCCGGCTCCCCGGCACCGGCCGTCGAGGACGACGATCCCTCCCGGGCCAGGTACGCCCGCTCCAGCCGGAGCCTCCGCAGATGGGAGAGGAAGAGGTTGACCACGGTCCGCCGGAGGTAGGCCTCGAACCGATCGGGATTTCGAAGGTGCCCGAATCGCCCGGCCAGGCGAACGAACGCCTCCTGGGCCAGGTCCTCGGCCAGATGCCGGTTCCCGGTCAGCAGGTAGGCGAGACCCACGGCGCCAGGGGCGTGGCGGACGTACAGCTCCGCCAGCCCGGGCATCGAGGGCATCGAGGGGGTCGCCTCGTCTGTCACGTCTGCCCTCATCATCCGTGCGCCGGCCCTCTCCGTCTCGGAACGTTCGCGCGCGATCTCCACACATGGTCCAGACGCTCGAGGGCCCGCGTTCATAGCGGCGCTCGTGCATCCGCTCGCGCCGTGTGATCGCTTGGCTTCCTGGGTAGGGCTACTCGTTGGAGGTGATGCCCGTGGGCGTGCAGGACAAGGCCAAGGCAGCGGTGGACCAGGCGGTCGGCGAGACGAAACGCGTGGTCGGCCGGATCACCGGGAAGCGCGGGACCGAGCTGCGGGGGGCCGCGCAGAAGGCCACCGGCAAGGCCCGCAAGGAGATCGAGAAGGTGAAGGACGCCGTCGAGCGGACGGTGAACCGGGCCGCGTCCACGGCGAAGGATACGGCGACCCGCGCCAGGGGGACCGCGGAGGAGGCGGTCGCCCGGGTGAAGGGATCCACCACGCGGGCCACGGGAACGGCGAAGAAGACGACCGCCAAGCGAGCCTCGCGCTAGGCTCGCGCCCGCTCCGTCCTTCCACGGGCCCGGCGGCCGGTCGGGCGGGGCTCGCCTTCTCGTAGAATTTCCTCTCTCGATCGTCCGTACCGTCGATCCGTTCGCACGAGGAAGGCACGTCCATGGAGAGGAAGCTGATCGCCGTGAAGCGCGACGCCGCCGGGAAGGGCGCCGCCCGCAAGATCCGAGCCGCGGGGCGCGTCCCCGGCGTGGTGTACGGCCACGGCATGGATCCGGTCGCCGTCGACGTCGACGCACGCGAGCTGTTCCACATCCTGCACACCGAAGCGGGGTCGAACGTGCTGATCGACCTCTTGGTGGAGAAGGACCATCACCTCACGCTTCCTCGTGAGATCCAGCGCGACCACATCCGGGGCCAGTTCCTGCACGTGGACTTCCTGGCCGTCCGCCGCGACCAGAAGATCACCGTCGAGGTCCCGGTCGAGCTGATCGGCGAGTCCCACGGGGTGAAGGAAGGCGGCGTGATCGAGCACCACCTGTGGGAGATCAGGGTGGAATGCTTCCCCACGGACGTGCCCGACCGGATCGAGGCCGACATCTCCCATCTGGGGATCGGCGACGTCCTGCGCGTGAGCGAACTCACGGCGCCGAGGGACGTGGACATCCTGTCCGAGGCCGAGGAGACCATCGTCTCGGTGGTGCCCCCGCCGATCCTGCGGGTGGAGGAGGAGGAAGCCGCCGAGGCGGCCGAGGCCGAGGCCGCGGCCGAAGCCGAAGCCGAAGGGGCCACCGCCGCGGAGGCGGAGGGCGCCGCGGCGGCCGAGGGCGGCGAGCGGGGCGGCGAGGAACAGGGCTNNNNCCCCGGCGAGCGCTACGCGCGGACCCGCCACAACATCGGGGCCATGGTCGTCGAGGCCATCGCGGCGGAGGCCGGCGGCCGGTTCCGCAAGGTCCGGTTCCTGTCGGTGGAGTCCGCCGAGCTCCGCGAGCCGGGTGGCGAGCGCATCGTGCTGGCGAAGTCGCTCCAGTACATGAACGTGTCGGGGCCTCCCCTCGCGTCGCTGGCCCGCAAGGTCGGGGCCGGGCCCGACCGCTTCGTGGCCTGCCACGACGAGATCGACCTGCCGTTCGGCACGCTGCGGGTCAAGTTCGGCGGCTCCACGGCCGGGCACCACGGGCTCGACTCGCTGGTGCAGGCGCTTCGAACGCCGGACTTCTACCGGGTGCGGCTGGGCGTGGGCCGGCCGCCCGGCCGCCCGGAGACCCATCCGGACTGGCTGCTCGAGCCGTTCCCCAAGCGCGAGCAGCCCGAGGTCGACCTGCTCGTGGCCGAGGGAGCCGGCGCCGTTCGCTCCCTCATCCGCGACGGCCTCGCTGTCACACAGGACCGATACAATCGCGGTGAGGGTCGGCGAAGCTAGGGCGCCGGCCGCAAAGAACGACAAAACTGCTGGTCAGAGGCCTGCTCGGTCGAGCGAGGCCTCTTCGTGCTGTGCGGGCGCCGCAACCCTGGCACCGCGCCGTTTGACCGAGGGAACTCGTGCTGGAGGAAGCGCTCGATCTGCTGATCGCCTCGGAGCCGTTCGACCGGCTCCTGGCGAGCCCTGCCCGGCCCATCGCCGCCCGGGCCGAGGCCGGTCACGACTACGTCGTGGCCGCCGTGGCCCGGGCCCTGGATTCCCCCGTGCTCGCGGTCGCTCCCGGCCCCCACGAGGCCGAGACGCTGGCCCGGGGCGTCGAGGCGTTCCTCGGCCCCGCCGCGGTGGCCTTCCTTCCGGCCTGGGAGTCCCTGCCGTACGAGGGGATCAGCCCCTCGCCGGAGATCGCTGCCCGCCGGGCCCTGGCCGCCGGCCGGGCCCGCGACGCCACCGGCCCGTTCGTCCTGGTGGCCCCGGTGCTGGCGGCCATGCACGGCGTCGCCCCCACCCTCGGGCAGGCCGAGCCGCTCCACGTGGCCAGGGGAACCGTGGTCCCGCCCGACGAGCTGGCCCAGCGCCTGGTGGAACTGGGCTACGTGCGGTCGGACCTGGTGGAGCGCAGGGGAGAGTTCGCGATCCGAGGCGGCATCCTCGACGTGTTCCCGGGCACCGGACGCCGCCCCGTGCGGGCGGAGTTCCTGGGCGACGAGATCGAGTCGCTCCGGGAGTTCTCGGCATCGACCCAGCTCTCCACCGATCCGGTGCCGGCCGTGGAGATCGGCCCGGTCCGTGAGCTCCTGGCGACCCCGGAGGTCCGGGAGCGGGCAGCCGAGGTGGCGCCGCGATACCAGGGCCGGTTCCGGGACGGCCTGGCCCGCATCGCGGACGGCCTGGCCTTCGAGGGGATGGAGGGGCTGGCCAGGAGGCTCTGGGCGGCCGGCCGGCGCTGCACCTGTCCGAGCTGTCCGAGGGCGTCGATCTGGGAATCGCCGGATGGGGGACCGCCGCGGGGAACGCGCCGGAGCTGGCGGGCCGGCTGGCAGACCTGGCCGGGCGGGGCTTCCGGACGCTGCTGACGGCCGAGGCCCCGGGGAGCCTCCAGCGGGCCCGGGAGGTCGTGGCCGACCGAGGAGTCGAGACCGCGGCGGGGCAGTGGCCGCACGCCGCCGTCACGGCCTCCCTCGCCGGCGGGTTCGTGTTCGGCCCCGGCCGGCTCGCCGTGGCCACGGAGGAGGACCTGTTCGGCTCCCGCCGCCACACCCGTTCGGCCCCCCGGATCGCCCGCCGCCGGGCCGACGTGGTCGCGCTGGAGCTCGAGCCGGCCGACTTCGCCGTGCACCACGTCCACGGCGTGGCGCGGTACGCCGGCATCGTGCACCGGACCGCCGGCGGCTCGGAGCGGGACTACCTCCTGCTCGAGTACGGCGCCGGAGACCGGCTGTACGTCCCGGCGGACCAGGTCGGGGTCGTGGCGAAGTACATGGGCGGGGAAGCGCCGCGCCTGCACCGCCTGGGCACGAACGACTGGCCGAAGACGAAGGCCCGGGTTCGCCGGGCGGTCAGGGAGATGGCCGGGGAGCTGGTGCGCCTGTACTCGGTTCGCATGGCCGTGCCCGGCCACGCGTTCGGCCCCGACACGCCGTGGCAGCGAGAGCTCGAGGACGCGTTCCCGTTCGAGGAGACCCGCGACCAGGCCACCGCCATCGACGAGGTGAAGCGGGACATGGAGGAACCGAAGCCCATGGACCGGCTCGTGTGCGGCGACGTCGGCTACGGCAAGACCGAGATCGCGATCCGGGCGGCCTTCAAGGCGGTGATGGACGGCCGGCAGGTCGCCGTGCTGGTTCCCACGACGCTCCTCGCGGAGCAGCACTACGTGACGTTCACCGAGCGGTACACGCCGTTCCCGGTGAAGGTCGCCATGCTGTCACGGTTCCTGTCGCCGCCGGAGCAGCGCCGGATCATCGACGACGTGGCGGCGGGGAAGGTCGACGTGGTCATCGGGACCCACCGCCTGTTGTCGCGCGACGTCCGGTTCCACGACCTCGGCCTGCTCGTCGTGGACGAGGAGCAGCGGTTCGGCGTCGCGCACAAGGAACGCGTCAAGCAGATCCGGGCACAGGTGGACGTGCTGACCATGACGGCGACGCCGATCCCGCGGACGCTCGAGATGGCGCTCACGGGGGTCCGGGAGATGAGCGTGCTCGACACGCCGCCGGAAGACCGTCAACCCGTGTTGACGTACGTCGGGCCCTACGACGACGGGCTCGCGCTCGCCGCCGTCCGCCGGGAGCTGCTCCGCGGCGGCCAGGTGTTCTGGGTCCACAACCGCGTGCAGACCATCGAGCGCACGGCCGCCCGCCTCGTGGACAAGCTGCCCGAGGCCCGCGTCGTCGTGGCCCACGGCCAGATGGACGAGGAGCTCCTGGAGAAGCAGATGCTGCGATTCTGGGAGGGCGACGCGGACGTGCTGGTGTGCACGACGATCATCGAGTCGGGCCTCGACGTCCCGACGGCGAACACCCTCGTCGTGGACCGGGCGGACCGGCTGGGGCTCGCGCAGCTGTACCAGATCCGGGGCCGGGTGGGCCGGTCCCGCGAGCGCGCCTTCGCGTACCTGTTCTTCCCGCCGCAGTCTGCGCTGACCGAGGAGGCCCACGAGCGGCTGTCGACCATCGGCCGGTTCACCGAGCTGGGGTCTGGCTTCCACATCGCCATGCGCGACCTCGAGATCCGCGGCGCGGGGAACCTCCTGGGGGCCGAGCAGCACGGCCACATCGCCGCGGTGGGGTTCGACACGTACGCCCGGCTGCTGGCGGAAGCGGTGGCCGAGATGAAGGGCGAGCCGCTTCCGGAGGAGCAGGAGGTCCGGATCGACCTGCCGGTCAGGGCCTTCCTGCCGGTGGGGTGGGTGGGCCAGGAGGCGTTGCGCCTCGAGCTGTACCGGCGCATCGCCACGGCCCGCGACCACGACGAGCTGGCGCAGGTCCGGGCGGAGGCCGAGGACCGCTACGGGCACCTCCCGCCGGAGGTGGACACGCTGTTCGCGGTGGGGTCGCTTCGCATCACGTGCACGCGCCTGGGGATCACGGAGGTCTCGACGTTCCGCCAGCAGGTCCGGGCACGGCCGGTGGAGATGGCGGAGTGGCTGCTGCTGGACCTGGGGACGCGGGTTCCCGGCGCCTCCTACCACGCGACGACGCGCACGTTGAACCTGGAACCCAAGGTGATGGGCGGCCCCGAGCTGCCCGGGTGGGTGGAGGACGCGCTCCTGGCGGCGGTGGGCGAGCGGGAGCCGGCCGCGTGAGGGGGGCCTCCCGCGTGAGCCGACCCGGCCGATCGAACCGACCTGCACGCCGGTAGAATCGACGCTCGTGTCCCCCCTTTCCCGTCCGTTTCGTCTCGCCGCGACGGCGCTCGTCGCTTTGGTCGCTGTGGCCCTCGTGGCGTGCAGCAAGGTGCAGGCCCCCGCGGCCACGGTGAACGGCCACCGCATCACGGACCAGGACCTCAAGGCCAACATCCCGCTGTTCGAGTTCCTCGCGTCCTTGCAGAACACCCCGTGCGGCCAGGCCCAGGGCACCGAGCGCCCGGACGCCGCCTGCACGCGGTTCGCGCTGACCAACCTGATCGAGGAACAGCTCGTGCTGCCCTACGCGCAGAGCCATCACCTGTCGGTGGCGCGCTCGGACATCGACACGACCCTGTCGTCGCTGGAGCAGCAGGAGGGGAAGAGCCGGCTGGCCTCGCTGCTGAAGGACCAGGGCCTCACCACGTCGGACCTCCAGGGGCTGGTCTCGCGGCTGCTCTTGCTCCAGAAGGTGGAGCGGACCGTGGTGAGCGAGCAGCTGACGGACGATCGCCTCCGGCAGCTGTACGAGGAGAACAAGCTCCAGTTCACGCAGCTCCATGCCGCGCACATCCTGGTCCAGAGCCGGAAGGAGGCCGCGAAGATCGCGAACGAGGCCACGCCCGAGAACTTCGCCAAGCTGGCCACGGAGTTCTCCAAGGACCCGGGATCGGCGAAGAACGGCGGCGACCTCGGCGTGATCCCGGCGGGGCAGCTCGACAAGGACTTCGTGGCGGCGGCCCTGAAGCTGTCGCCGGGCCAGATCAGCGAGCCCGTCCACACGACGTTCGGGTGGCACGTGATCATGCTGATCAGCGTGGACGTGATCCCGTTCGAGAAGGCCCGGGACCAGCTGCTGGCCCAGGCCGGCACCGGAGCGTTCACCGACTGGCTGAAGATGCAGGTGAGCTCGGCGTCGGTGGAGGTGAACCCGCGGTACGGGCGGTTCGACAGCTCCACCGGCACGGTCGTGCCGATCAATTCCACGGCCACCGGGTCCCCGAGCAGCCCGGCGCCTGCCCTCTCGTGACGGAAGCGCAGCCGAAGCCGGCCGCCGTGCCGGAGGGCCCGGTCCCCTCGAGCCGGCACGGGGAGGGGCTCCTCGACCTGGTCCGGGTGATGGCGCGGCTGCGCGGTCCCGGCGGGTGCCCGTGGGACCGCGAGCAGGACCACCGATCGCTGGCCCGCCACCTGCTGGAAGAGGCCCACGAGGTCCTCGACGCGATCGACGGCGACGACCCCGGCCGGCTGCGGGAGGAGCTGGGGGACCTGTTGCTCCAGGTGGTCTTCCACGCCCAGATGGCGGCCGACGCCGGCACCTTCGACGTCGACGAGGTGGCCGACGGCATCGTGGGCAAGCTCATCCGCCGCCACCCCCACGTGTTCGGCGACGTGGAGGTGGAATCGGCCGCCGAAGTCCTCACGAACTGGGAACGCATCAAGACCGAGGAGAAGGGCGAGCACGGCGTGGACGAGGACATCCCGGCGACGCTCCCCGCGCTGGCCCGGGCCGCGAAGGTCCAGCGCCGCGCGGCCGGACACGGCTTCGAGTGGCGGTCCACGGGTTCGGCGCTCGAGGCCCTCCGCGAGGAGGGCGACGAGCTGGCCGGCGCGGCGGACCCGGCGAACGCGGAGGAGGAGATCGGCGACGTGCTCTTCGCCACGGTCGCCGTGGCCCGCACGCTGGGCGTGGACGCCGAGTCCGCCCTCCGCCGGACCATCCGGGGCTTCGCCGGCCGCTACGAGCGCTTCACCGAGCTGCTCCGGGAGCGCGGCGTCGACCTGGATTCACTCTCCGAGCCTGAGGTCCGGCAGCTGTTCCGCGACGCTCGTCGGTAGCTTCCTCGGGATGTGGCGATCGCGTGGCGTCGCCGCCCCGATCCGATCGCGTTTCGCCGGCCCTCCCCCGTCGCGTGCTAGAAGTGACGGATGCGGCGCTCGCGCATCGCCGTCGCTCCAGCCGTGGCGATGGTCGTCGCCGTGGTCTCGGCCGTCGTGGTGGCCGTGGCGGGGGGCGGGTCCCGGGCGCCGAGGCTGCCGCCGATCGGGGCGGACCGGCTCATCGCGTCGGTGATCCGCTCCGGGCTGTCTCCGTCACCGGTCTCGGGCGAGATCGACGAGCACGTCGACCTCGGCCTCCCCGGCATCGGCGACCTCGGTGGGTTCGGGGGCGGCGGGCTCGGGCTGTTGATCGGCGATCACCGCCTGCGCGTGTGGCTGTCCGCGGACGGCCTCCGCGTCGCCGACCTCCTGCCGTTCTCCGAACGGTCGCTCGTGGTGGGGCGGCGCGGCGCGTGGACGTGGGACTTCGACTCGCTCACCGCCACGAGGCTGGGAAGCGTTCCCCTGCCCGGAGGGCTGCTCGGGCTGGCCGCCGTCGTCGACCCGACCGAGGCTGTCCGCCGGGCCCTCGAGGCGCTGGCGCCGACCACGGCGATCGACGTGGAGGGCCAGACGGTGGTGGCGGGCCGGGCCGCGTACCGCCTGGTGATCCGGCCCAGGACTCCCCGGACGCTCGTCGGGAGGGTCGAGTTCGACGTCGATGCGCAGCACTTCCTCCCCCTCGGGCTCGAGGTCTTCCCCCGGGGCCGCGACGTGGCGGCGTTGTCCCTCCGGTTCACCTCCGTGCGGTTCGGGTCCATCGACCCGTCCACGTTCGACTTCTCGCCGCCGCCCGGGGCCACGGTCCGCCGGGGGACGGGCGGACTGGGAGCGGGCCTCGGCTCCCTCGTCGGCGGGATCGTGGCGGTGGCGTCGCCGACCGGCCCGGTCCGGGTCGTCGGCTCGGGCTGGACGTCGGTGCTGGCCGTACCGCTCCCGGACCGGTCCGAGGGACCGGAGCTGGGGTCACTGCTGCCGCTGTCGGGACCGCTGTTCTCCGCCCGCGTGGCCACGGCCGGCGGAGGCCGGTGGCTGCTGGTGGGGCCGGTGACCCAGGACGCGCTCGCCGCCGCCGCCGAGGCCCTGCCGTGAACGCCATCGCCACCGCCGGGCTGACGAAGCGCTACGGCGACCTGGTGGCGCTGGACCACCTCGACCTCGCGATCGAGGAGGGCGTGCTCTACGGGCTGCTGGGGCCGAACGGCGCCGGCAAGACCACGATGATCCGAATGGCGCTGGGGCTGGTGTTCCCCACGGAAGGGGCGGTGAGCGTGCTGGGCGAGCCGGTCTTCGGCGACGACCCCCGCAGCCGGCTCCGGGCGCTCCGCCGGGTCGGGGCGATCGTGGAGGAGCCGGGGTTCTGGAAGTACCTGTCGGGCCGAAGGAACCTCGAATGCTTCGCCCGGGCCTCGGGGCCGGCCGATGACCGCGCTCGCCGGCTGGGCAGGATCGAGGAGGTCCTTCGCCTGGCCGGGCTGGAGGGCGCGGCGGACAAGCGAGTGAAGGCCTACAGCCAGGGGATGCGCCAGCGGCTGGGGATCGCCCTGGCGCTGCTCGGGGAGCCGGCCGTCCTGGTCCTCGACGAGCCGACCAACGGGCTCGACCCCCAGGGCATGCGCGAGGTGCGGCTGCTCCTGCGCCGGCTGGCCGACCAGGGCACGACCGTGTTCGTGTCGAGCCACCTCCTGTCGGAGGTCGAGGCCATGTGCGACCGGGTGGGGGTGCTGGCCCGGGGGCGGCTGGTGGCGGACGGGCCGCCGTCGAAGCTGCGGACGTCGGGCGACCGCCTGCGGGTGGAGGTCGACGACGTGGAGCGAGCTCGCCGGGTGGCCGGGACGCTCGACGGGGTGAGCGTCGACGGCGACGAGCGAGGGCCGGCGGGCTCGCTGCGGGTGGCGCTCTCGCCGCCGGCCACCGCCGCGCAGGTGAACGCCGCGCTGGTCTCCGCGGGGATCGGCGTGAGCGCGCTCGTCCCCGAGCACGAGAGCCTGGAGGACGTGTTCATGGAGCTGGTCGAGGGCGCAGAGACGGCGGAGGCGGATGCTGCGGGTTGAGCTGATCCGGGCGCTGCGGCGATGGCGGACCTACGTGTTCGCGGCCGGGCTGGCCGGCATCCCCATCCTCATGGTCGTGTCGCTGAAGCTGTCCGCGGAGTCGCCGCCGTCCGGCCCGGACTCGCCCCTGTTCCTGGCGCAGATCCTCCGGAACGGTCTCTTCGCGCCGCTCACGGCGATCGCGCTCATCCAGCCGTTCTTCCTCCCGCTCGGTGCCGGGCTGCTCTCCGGCGACGCCATCGCCGGGGAAGCGGCGGCGGGGACGCTTCGCTACCTGCTGGTGCGGCCGGTGGGAAGGGCCCGTCTGATCGTCTCGAAGTACGGGTCCGTCATGCTCGCCGTGGGGGCGGGCGTGGCGTGGGTCGTGATCGTGGGGCTCGTGTCGGGCGGCATCGCATTCGGCCTGGGGCCCCTGCCGACGCTCTCGGGGACCACCCTCGGGACCGCGGCGGCCCTGGTGCGGATCCTGGGCGCCGCGGGATTCGTGATCGCGGGGGTCGCCGGCATCGCCGCGATCGGCCTGTTCATCTCCACCCTCACCGACTCGGCGGCGGGGGCGGCGGCCGCGCCGGTGGCCGTGGCGATCGTCAGCCAGATCCTCGACCACGTGGACAGCGTGCGGGTGATCCACCCCTACCTCATCTCCCACCGGTGGCTGGCGTTCGTGGACCTGTTCCGCTCGCCCATCGAGTGGAGCGGGATCGCGGGCGGGCTGGCCACCTTCGCGATCTACACGGCCGTGTTCCTGGGGGCCTCGCTGGCCGTGTTCACGCGCAAGGACGTGGCCTCGTAGATCCCCCGCCGCCGACACATCCGGCACTACAATCGCCATTCGCCGATGCCGGAGATCCAGTCCGTCCACGCTCGGGAGATCCTGGACTCCCGGGGCAATCCAACCGTCGAGGTCGACGTGGTGCTCGTCGACGGCGCCGTCGGCCGCGCGGCCGTCCCTTCCGGGGCGTCCACCGGCGCCCACGAGGCGCTCGAGCTTCGCGACGGAGACGCCAAGCGCTTCGGAGGGAAGGGCGTCCTGCGGGCCGTGCAGAACGTCGACGAGACGATCGGCCCCGCCGTGGCGGGCCTGGAGGCCACGGACCAGCGCGGCCTCGACGCGGTCCTCGTCGACCTGGACGGCACGGCCGACAGGTCGAGCCTGGGCGCGAACGCGATGCTCGGCGTCTCGCTGGCCGTGGCCCGGGCCGCGGCGGCCAGCGCAGGCCTGCCCCTGTACCGCTACCTCGGGGGACCGAACGCGCATCTGCTGCCGGTCCCGCTCATGAACGTGATCAACGGGGGGCGCCACGCGCAGAACGACCTCGAGCTCCAGGAGTTCATGCTGGCGCCCGTCGGCGCGGCGTCGTGGTCCGAGGCCCTGCGATGGGGTTCGGAGGTGTTCCACGCCCTGGCCTCGCTGCTGCACGACAAGGGGATGGCGACCGCCGTGGGGGACGAGGGCGGGTTCGCGCCGAGCGTGGGGACGGCCGGCACGGCGCTCGACCTCATGGTCAGCGCCATCGAGACGGTCGGCCTGGACCCCGGGACCGAGGTGGCCCTGGCCATGGACCCCGCCGCCTCCGAGATCTTCCGCGATGGCGTCTACCGGCTCGAAGGGCGCGACCGGACCGCCGCGGACATGGTCGCGTTCTACGAGAACCTGCTGGACTCGTTCCCCATCGTCTCCATCGAGGACGGCATGGCGGAGGACGACTGGGGCGGCTGGAAGGCGCTCACCGCGGCATGCAGCTCGCGGGTGCAGCTGGTGGGGGACGACATCTTCGTGACCAACCCGGACCGGCTCGAGCAGGGCATTCGCGCCCGGGTGGCCACCGCCATCCTGATCAAGGTGAACCAGATCGGCACGCTGTCGGAGACGCTGGACGTCGTTCGCCTGGCGCAGCTGGCCTCCTACGGCGTGGTGGTCAGTCACCGGTCCGGCGAGACCGAGGACACCACGATCGCCGACCTCGTGGTGGCCACGAACGCCGGACAGATCAAGGCCGGCGCGCCGTCGCGGGGCGAGCGGACCGCGAAGTACAACCGGCTCCTGCGCATCGAGGAGGAGCTCGGAGAGGGCGCGCGCTACGCCGGGCCCGGCGCCATTCGGAAGCGCGTGTGAGGGTCGCCCGGGAGGTGGAGGCGGAGCGCCCTCGGCGAATCCGGCTGCGGCCCCGGGCGCTGGCCCTCGCCGTGTTGGTGGGCGCGCTGCTCGTGGCCTCGATCTATCCCATCCGGACGTACCTCAACCAGCGCCACCAGATCACCACGCTGGAACGCCAGGCGCAGGTCCTCCAGCGCGCGAACGGCGGCCTGGAACGCTCCATCGAGTCGCTGCACGATCCGGCCGAGCTGGAGCGGCTGGCCCGGGAGTGCCTGGGGATGGTGAAGCCCGGAGAGATCGCGTTCGTGGTCGTCCCCAAGGGCGGCCACACCGCCGCCCCCGGCGTCTGCTGACCCCTCCCGAGGGCCCTCGGACCGCCGCGCCTCCCCTCCCGGGGCGCGCATCGAAATCGGTGTTGACGCAGTTTTCCGTGCGGTGGGATAGTGGCCGTCCATCCGGGGCGGGATCGGCCCGCTCCCATTTTGCTTCGAAGGAAGGGGTCTCGATCACGGATCTCGAGGTCGGTGCCGTCGTCGACGGGACCGTTCAGCGCATCACCCCGTACGGGGCGTTCCTCCAGTTGGAAGGCGGCCGGATCGGCCTGGTTCACATCTCCGAGATCGACCGGAACTACGTGAAGGACGTCCGGGAGCATCTCCGCGAGAACGACGTCGTGCAGGCCAAGGTCCTGGCCATCAAGGAAGACGGCAAGATCGACCTCTCGATCAAGGCCCTCCAGGACCCCCAGCCGCGGGTGGAACGGCGGAGGGGTTCGGACCCGGAGTTCGAGCAGAAGCTCAAGCGGTTCATGCGCCAGAGCGAGGAGCGCCAGGTCGACTTCCGGCGCTCCGTCGACCACAAGCGGAAGTAACCCCCGGGCGGGGCGCCGCATGCAGCCGCGGCCTGCGGGAGAGCTCCGAGGCTCCGATGTCGACGCCGTCCGACGCCAGCTCGGGCGTGAGCCCACCACGCCGTTCACGGTCGTGGCCCGGTGCGGGAGCGGCCACCCGCTCGTCATCCGCAACCATCCGGTCGGCGCCGACGGCCGGCCCTTCCCCACGCGGTACTGGCTGACGTGTCCGGACGCCTCGAAGGCGGTCTCCGCTCTGGAGTCGGAAGGGTGGATCGGACGCCTGAACGCCCGCGCCGACTCGGACGCCGGGTTCCGGGCCGCGCTGGAGCGAGCGCACCGGGGATACGCGGAGGAGCGAGGCCGCATCGTCGAGGGGGCCGATCGGTGGGGCGGCGTGGGTGGGACCCGGACCGGGGTGAAGTGCCTGCACGCGCATTACGCCCACCACCTCGCCGGCGGGGTGGACCCCGTCGGGGCGTGGGTGGCGGAGCGCGTCGAGCCGGTGCACGAGGAGCGACCCGGCCGTGTGGCGGCGATCGACCTGGGGACGAACTCGATCCGGCTCCTGGTGGCGGAGCCGGCGGTGGACGTGTCCGCCGACTTCACGGAGCTGGCTCGGGACATGGTGATCACCCGCATCGGCCAGGGGGTGGACCGCACCGGCTGGATCGACCCCGACGCGCTCGATCGGACGGTGGGTGTGCTGGCGCGCTACTGCCGGCGGGCGCGAGCCCTGCACGCGGGTCGCATCCGGGTCGCCGCGACGAGCGCCGTCCGCGACGCTTCGAACCGCGGGGAGCTGGAACGGGCCGTCCGCGCGAACGCCGGCACCGACCTCGAGGTGGTCTCCGGCGAGCGGGAGGCCGGGCTCTCGTTCCTGGGCGCGGCGGATGGGCTCGACCGGCCGCCCCCGTTCCTGGTCATGGACATCGGCGGGGGCAGCACCGAGTTCGTGATCGGCTCGACCCGGCCCCGGGCCGCCGTCTCCACGCAGATGGGGAGCGTTCGACTGACGGAGCGGCTCGTCCGCAACGACCCGCCGACCCCCGCCGAGCTCGTCGCCCTTGCCGCGGCGGTGGACGAGGTGCTGGATGAGGTCGACGGGGCCCTCTCTGCTGCGACCGCCGCCACGTTCGTCGCGGTGGCCGGGACCGCCACCACGGTCCAGGCCGTCGCCCTGGGGCTTCCCCGCTACGACCCCGAGGCCATCCACCTCTCCACCCTCACGGCGGACACCGCCGAGGAGGTGCTGGCGGAGCTCGCTTCCATGACGACGGCCCAGCGCGCGGCGCTTCCCGTCATGGCCCCCGGCAGGGAGGACGTCATCGTCGCGGGGGCGACCATCCTGGTCCGGGCCATGCGCCGGTGGGGCTTCCGGGAGGCGCTCGTGTCCGAGCGGGACATCCTGGACGGGCTGGTCGTGGAGCTGCTGCACGGCCCACCGGACGCGGAGCCGACCCCGCCGGAGGGCCCCGCCATGCCGGACCGAACCCGGTAACCTGTTCCGCCGTGTCCAAGCGCAAGTCCCGTGAACGACAGCTTGCAAAGCTCGCCGCGCGGCGCGCGGCCGAGCGGCGTCACCAGCGCCGCATGCGCATCACCGCGGGCGCGGTGGCCTTCGCGGTGGCCGCCGGCGGCGGCCTCGTCGCGTTCGTCGCGTTCACCGGCGGGAAGGCGAAGCCCTCACCGAGCCCGGCCGCGTCGGCGTCCGCGAGCCCCACCCCCACGCCGGCGCCGAGCTATTCGCCGGGGACCGGCAAGCAGACGGGGACGGTGAAGCCCGAGCCCGCTCCCTCCACGGTGGCGTGTGGAGCGAAGGCGCCGCCCGGCGCCGGCAAGCCAAAGCCGCAGTTCAACGGCCCTCCGCCGCTCACCATCGATCCGTCGAAGACCTACATCGCCACCATGGCCACGTCCTGCGGCACGATCAAGATCAAGCTGCTCGCCGATCAGGCGCCAATCACCGTGAACAGCTTCGTCTTCCTCGCGGAGCACCACTACTTCGACGGCCAGTACTTCCACCGCCTGGATACCAGCATCGACGTGGTCCAGGGCGGCGATCCCGTGGGCACCGGCACCGGCGGTCCCGGCTATTCAATCCCCGACGAGCTCCAGCCCGGGGCCTCCTACACCCCGGGCACGCTGGCGATGGCCAACGGAGGACCCAACACCGGAGGGAGCCAGTTCTTCCTGATCACCGGGCCGAAGGGGACCAACCTCGACCAAAATCCCGCGTACGCGATCTTCGGCACGGTGATCGCCGGCCTCGACGTGGCCCAGCGCATCCAGCAGCTGCCGATCAAGGATCCGCAGGCCGTGGCGCAGGGAGACCTGAGCGGCCAGCAGCCCAAAGACGCGGTCTACATCGACGAGGTCACCATCACGGTGAAGGGGCCGTCCGAATCACCGACTCCCTCGACCTCACCGACACCGAAGAAATCGAAGAAGCCGAAGCCCTCGCCGTCCGCCTCCTGAAGGCGGACGAGCTACAGCCGGACGACGTTGGGGGCGTCCATGCCCATGGTCGCGCCCCGCGAGTCGAACAGCAGCGTCGCCGTGCGGACCAGCATCCGGATGTCGACGCCCGGATGCGGCGTCAGCAGGATCACGCAGTCCTGCCCCGCCACGACCGGCTCCGCGAGGGGCTGCGAGGCCAGCACCCGGTCGCCGAGCTGGAGCTCGGTGACGAACGGATCGTGGTACGTGATGTCGGCGCCCTTCGACGCCAGCCGCTCCATCACTGCGAGCGAGGGTGACTCCCGGAGGTCGTCCACGCCGGCCTTGTAGGTGACCCCCACGGCCAAGAGCTTCGATCCGCGCACGGGCTTTCCCGCGTCGTTCAGCGCCTCGCCGATGCGGGCCACGACGTAGCCGGGCATCCGGTTGTTCACCTCGTTCGCGTGCTCGATGAAGCTGATGCGGTACCCCAGGCGCTGGCCGGCCCGCCACGAAAGATAGGAGGGATCGATGGAGATGCAGTGCCCGCCGACCCCCGGCCCCGGCCAGAAGGGCATGTACCCGAACGGCTTCGTGGAAGCGGCCTGGAGTGCCTCCCAGATGTTCACGTCCAGCTCGCGGGCCATGATGGCGAGCTCGTTCACGAGCGCGATGTTCACCTGCCGGAACGTGTTCTCGATGAGCTTGGCCATCTCGGCCTCGCGAGGGGTCGCGGTCGTGACCACCTCGCGCACGAAGTGCGAGTAGAAGCTGGTGGCGAGGTCGCGGCACCGGTCGGTGAGCCCCGCCACGATCTTGGGCGTGTTGTCGAGGCGGTGCACGTTCTGGCCCGGGTCGATGCGCTCGGGCGAGTACGCCAGCGCGAAGTCGCGCCCCGCGGCGAGCCCGGAGTCGTCCTCCAGGATGGGCCGGAGCAGCTCCTCGGTGGTCCCCGGGTAGGTCGTGGACTCGAGGATGACGAGCCGCCCCTGCCGGAGGTTGCGGGCCACGTCCTGCGCGGCCTTGCGCACCAGCGAGAGGTCCGGGGTGTGGTCGGTGAGCGGCGTGGGCACGCAGATGAGGATGACCTCCGCTCGCTGGAGGATGGCCGGGTCTGCCGAGAACTCGCCGTCCACGACGCTCGCGACGTCGGAGTCCGTGACGTCGACGAGGTAGGAGCGGCGCTCCCGAAGCCGGTCGACCTTCTCCGGGTTCGCCTCGAAGCCGACCACCGGGAACCCGGCGTTCGCCACGGCCACCAGCAACGGGAGGCCCACGTAGCCGAGGCCGACGACGCCGACGGTCGCCTCCTTCGTGCGGATGCGCTCGGAGAGGATCAGGAGGGGGTCGATGTCCAGTTCGATGCTCATGTCGAGGTCTCTCTTCTTGGCTCGCCCAGGCCGGGCGCGGGAACACCAGATGCTAGGCAGCCCACCCCGGACCGGTCAACCATCGAAGGTCTCCTTCTCGATCGGACCCCGCGCACACAGCCTTGAGTGTCACACCCCGCGCTACCCTCGACACCGCGGACCCTCGGCGCCACACGGCGAGTCGGAGCGCCTATCCTGAAGGCGCGCCCGGGTGGCGAAATTGGGCAAAACGCGCGGCGCTTAAAACGCTGTGGCCCCTCGGGGCCTTGTGGGTTCGAGTCCCACCCCGGGCACTGATATGGCCAACGTGCGATACATGGTCGATGACGTCGAGGCTGCGATCGACTTCTACACGACGCACCTCGGCTTCAGCCTGCTGTCCAGCCAGGCTCCCGCGTTCGCAGATGTCGTCCGAGACGACCTGCGGCTCCTGCTGAGTGGGCCGACGAGCTCCGCGGGGCGGCCCATGCCGGACGGGCGCACCCCCGAGCCGGGCGGGTGGAACCGCATCCACCTGATCGTGGACGACCTCCCGGCCGAGGTGGCCCGGCTCCGCGCCGCCGGCCTCACGTTTCGCAACGACATCGTGAAGGGGCCCGGGGGGTCGCAGATCCTGCTCGACGACCCCTCCGGCAATCCCATCGAGCTGTTCCAGCCTCGCTGAGGGGACACCGTGCCCCCGGGCTGCATCCGCCGAACCCGTCTCAGAAGTCGTGGCGGCCCTCGAAGTGGGCGGCCAGCAACACGAGCGGCGGGCCGCCCGTCAG
>WNGA01009453.1_pt1 | contig 18114 bp, 9 predicted proteins | sample 5400061 | NCBI WGS metagenome assembly WNGA01 (sample SAMN13153366, study PRJNA577476) | soil metagenome | isolation source: 100 cm soil or saprolite under grassland replicate 2 | place: USA:California | collected 2016-06-15 | reverse complement strand
TTAGAAAAAGAAAAAAATTTAGCGCAATACCTCAAAGAAAATTTTTAGGGTGTTAGGAAAAAGTCAGCGTTTCAATGCATACTTTCTTTAGTGCAATTCATTCTTCATTTTTGTTTGCGCGTCCTTATTCGCTTCTCCTCAAGCTATTTGTTGAACAGCTTTGCAATCTCAACAAATAAATTTACTCGTGACAACTGAAACTACAGGAACACAACCTTACAAAATTAGCCGCCTTAACTAATGACCTGGACTTTGACGAAAGGGAAATCGAATTAACGGATTTTGTCTGAAGCAATTCCATATTGGGGACGCTATCCAATTCCCCGATATTTTAGTAATAAAAGAAAAAGAAAAGTACAGGAAATGAAAAAGCTAATTCATAAGTTTGATATAAAGACCGACGAATTAGGATTGCATATCAGCAATTTATAAAACGTTAGTCAGAAGTTTATGACTTCGCACATGACAAAAGCGCTTCACTATATTTTCGTAATATTCGTATGAACAAAATAGACTAAGACCAATTTAGGGAAGATACTACTTAAAAAAAGCGGGGGCGGTTATCCGGTGTTTATCCCTTTATACAAAACCGTACACTTAACTGTTCGTTTCCGTACAGTTTCTTTTCCTGCTAATTCTTCAAATCCTTATTTCACAAAGGGTTTCATCATTGGCATAGCCGTTGAAACTTGATTTTTGCCTAAGCCATAAGTGTGCCCCTGAAATTCATAGCTAAAACTTCTTGTATGTTTAAAAACTATTTTAAAACTGCTTTTCGTAATCTGCAGAGAAACGGTCTTTATTCCTTCATAAACATTACAGGTCTTTCCATTGGCATTACATGTTGTATGCTTATTTTTCTTTACATACAATATGAGTTGAGCTATGACCAGTATAACAAAAATGCAAAACAAATCTACCGGCTTACTGAAGTTCTCCATCTTCCAAAAGAAGATAATGCACGTGCCGTTACCTCTCCACCCATGGCACCTGCTCTACAAGCAAGTTTACCTCAAGTGTTGAAAACGATTCGGATCAATTTTTCTGGAAGAGTCTTATCATATAAAGAGACAAAGTTATTTGATGCAAAGGTTATTTACGCAGATTCAACACTCTTTGATGTTTTTACGTTTCCAATGGTTCACGGTAATCCCCGTACTGCACTTGTTAATCCGTATTCAATTGTACTTACAGAAAGTACTGTAAAGAAATACTTTGGAAATGTACCCGCACTGGGAAAAACAATGAAGTTATCAGATTCAATCAATCTTACCGTCACCGGTATTATAAAAGACGTTCCGGCAAACTCGCATTTCACCTTTGACTGTGTTATGTCCCGTACAACCATATTTGCAATAAATCAACAAACCGAAGATAACTGGTTCAGTAACGGCTATTATACTTACCTTTTGCTTCCGCCAAAGTATCCCTATCATTCTTTAGAGCCGAAGATAAACGCTGTAATAGGCAAGGCAATGACTCAGGCGAGAAAGGAGACAGGACTATGGTATGATTTTAAACTTCAGCCTTTAACCAATATTCATTTAAGATCAAACCTGAACTCAGAAATAAGTCCTAATAGCGACATCACATACATTTATATTTTCTCTATTGTCGGCATTTTTATCTTACTGATCGCTTGTTGCAATTTCATCAATCTCTCTACTGCTAAATCTATTCAGCGTTCAAAAGAAATAGGATTGAGAAAAGTAATAGGGGCAACGCGTTCTCAATTGGTTATACAATTTTTTTCAGAATCTTTTTTGTTCTCAATTATTGCCGCAGCTTTGGCAATTGCTGCAGTCATTTTAGTATTACCTGTATTCAATTCCTTCACGGGTAAAAATTTATCGTTAGATTATTTCAATAATCCTGCCTTATTGCTTACTTATATAAGTATAATTTTAGCTACCGGATTTCTTGCCGGTATTTATCCTGCTTTATTAATGTCTTCTTTCGGACCTGTAAAAGCAATCAAAGGAAACATAAAACATACATGGCAGGATATTCTTCTAAGGAAGGGATTAGTTGTGTTTCAATTTACGATTGCTATAATTCTGATTGCAGGTACGGTCCTCGTATATCGGCAACTACGTTTTATTCAAAATAAAAAATTGGGTTTAAATAAAGAGCAGGTTTTTGAAGTGCCCATAAAAAGCAATGATTTAACGAAAGGTGAAACAATATTAAGTGAGTTGTGTAAAAATTCATCAGTAGCGGATGCTGCGCTTACTAATTTTTCGTTCAAGGATGGTTTGCCTACAGTTGCAACAGTATATGAAGGCGCAGCCCCCAACGAAGTATCATCACAACCAACTATTGTTTCAGATGAAAATTTTCTTAGTGCATTCCAAATTCCTTTGATTGCAGGAAGAAATTTCTCAAAGTTATATCCCACAGATGAAAACGAAGCTTTTATCGTGAATGAGATGGCGGTACGAAGTTTTGGTTGGGGTACACCACAGCAGGCATTAGGAAAACAAATTGATTGGGGGCTGGGAAAGAAAGGTAAAGTTATTGGAGTGATAAAAGATTTTAATTTCAGTTCCCTGCACTCAAACATTAAACCTCTCATCATAACTATCCTTCCTGATTTTTACCAGTTTGTTGCTATACGTATAAAACCCGGAAACATTAGTCAATCAATCGAACAAGTGAAAAATACGTGGAAGCAAACGGCAACCAGTAGTCCTTTCACATATTCATTTCTTGATGAAGATTTTGCAAACTTGTATAAAGCAGAGAATAACATGCAGTCTGTTTTAAGTTGGTTCACTATACTCTCTGTTTTCATTTCTTGCTTAGGGATTTTTGGATTAGCTGCTTTTACGATAAGGCAACGTTTCAAAGAAATTGGTGTTCGTAAAATCCTGGGAGCAAGTGTATCAAGTATAACAGGATTATTATCCAAAGACTTTTTAAAACTTGTTTTGATTTCAGTCATTATCGCTTCACCCGTCGCATATGTTGTTATTTATAAATGGCTGCAATCGTTTGCATATCGTATCGATATTTCGTGGTGGATATTCATAGCTGTAGGATTAACGGCCATACTTATTGCATTTGCGACAGTAAGTTTCCAGGCAATAAAAGCAGCAATAGCAAATCCTGTGAAGAGTTTGAGAACGGAATGATTTTTTTGTGAAACATAAAACGTGAGAGGAGGAGAAAATTTTTATGAGCCAAACTAAAGAATAAGAATTAAACATTGTTGCGTCGCACCCTTGTACTTTTGAAACCTTGATAAACATTTTAAACAACATTAAACATTTATCATGTTTAAAAACTACGGGCTTGCAGTTGGAATGGCTGTAGCCTTATTGATTTGTTTATGGATATGGGATGAATTATCTTTTGATAAATACCATGAAAACTATAACAGCATAGCACAGGTAATGGAAAAGGATATTTATAATGGTAACATAAATACAGGCGTGGCACTTCCGTTGCCGCTCTATGCAGAAATGCGCAAAAGTTATGGCAGTGATTTTAAGCACATTGTCATGGCATCGTGGACAGGCTCCCATGTTTTATCTGTGGGTGATAAAAAAATATCTTATACCGGTAATTATACGAGTGCAGAAGGCCCGGAAGTGTTTACACTTCACATGCTTAAGGGTACACGCAATGGATTAGCGATCCTGCTTCTATGTTAATTTCTCAATCAGTAGCCACTGCATTATTTGGAAATGCTGACCCTATAAACAAACTTGTAAAGTTTGATAATACTGCCAGCTTTAAAGTTGCAGGCGTATATGAGGACCTGCCTCGTAATACTACTTTGCATGATATTGCATTTATGGTTCCCTGGGATTTTTATGTTAGTTCTAAAGACTGGGTACAAAGAGCTGAAACCAAATGGAACGACAATTCTTTCCAGATGTATATACAGGTTGCCGATAATGTTGATATGGCAAAGGTTTCAGAAAAAATAAAAAATGTCAAGCTCAACAGGGTTAGTACGGAAGATGCAAAATCTAAACCAGTTATTTTTCTACAGCCAATGAAGAAATGGCATTTGTATGCTGAGTTTAAGAATGGTGCTAATATGGGTGGCGCTATTGAGTATGTATGGCTGTTTGGCATTATAGGTGTGTTTGTGTTGTTGCTGGCTTGCATAAATTTTATGAATCTTAGTACAGCACGCAGTGAAAAACGTGCGAAGGAAGTGGGGATACGTAAAGCAATAGGTTCACTAAGGGTTCAATTGATCAGCCAGTTTTTTTGTGAGTCCTTATTGATGGCGTTATGTTCATTTGGCTTTTCGTTGCTGTTGGTATCGCTTGCTTTGCCATTTTTTAATGAAGTGTCCGGTAAGCAAATGGTCATATTATGGAGTAACCCGCTGTTCTGGTCAATGAGTGCTGGTTTCACCGTGTTTACCGGGTTAATTGCAGGCAGCTACCCTGCATTGTACTTATCTTCTTTTAAGCCGGTTAAAGTATTAAAAGGAACTTTCAAAGCAGGCAGGCTTGCAGCCATTCCCCGCAAAGTGATGATAGTAGTGCAGTTTACCGTATCAATTGTTTTAATCATTTGCACCATTATCGTTTTTAAACAAATACAGTTTGCCAAAAACCGTCCGGTCGGGTATAGCCGTGATAATCTGGTTAATATAGAAACAACAAATGAACTCGAGGATCACTTTAATGCGGCAAGAACAGATTTGCTGAAAAGTGGTGCCATAACAGAAATGGCAGAATCATCAAGCCCTTTCACCGCGGTACACAATGCCAGACAAGATGTAAGCTGGATCACAAAAGATCCTTCCGTGACATCCGATTTCGCTAATATTCGTGTTACATCAGAATATGGCAAGACAGTAAAATGGCAGTTTATAGCAGGAAGGGATTTTGACAAACAGTTGCTTACCGATTCTTCAGCTGTTATATTAAATGAAGCCGCTGTAAAATATATGGGTTTTAAAAACCCGGTTGGTGAAATCATACGATTTGCAAATAAAGACCATATAGTTATTGAAGAACGCATCGGTAATCTTGCTACTGTGCTTGCAGTGCTCGCCATTTTTATTTCATGTCTTGGTTTATTCGGTATGGCATCTTTCATGGCAGAGCAAAGAGTAAAAGAAATCGGTGTAAGAAAAGTGTTGGGTGCTATTGTTTTCAATTTGTGGCAATTGTTATCAAAAGACTTTGTGATGCTCGTGCTTATTGCTTTTGCAATCGCAACACCGGTAGCTTATTATTTTATGCTGAATTGGTTGCAGAATTACCAATACCGTACAGAATTATCATGGTGGATTTTTGCAACAACAGGAATTGGTGCATTGCTCATCACATTAATTACAGTAAGTTTTCAATCAATAAAAGCGGCGATAGCAAACCCGGTGAAGAGTTTGAGAACAGAGTGAAAATGTGGAAATGTGAAAATATGCAAATGTGAAAATATGCAAATGTGAAAATGAAGAGAATTTTTATGAGCCAAACTAATGACAAGAATTAAGCTTCTATTGCGTCGCACTCTTTTACACTTTGTTCTTTGTTCAACAAAGTTCGGTTCCGATAGCCATTGGGAGTACAGTGACCCAATAGCTATCGGGTGACACAACAAACGATGATAAAATTGCAAAAGCTGGTTTCATAGGAATGCCTTTTCGCATAACACAGAACATAAACTTAAAACTTCTCTCATGATAAAAAACTATTTCAAGATCGCGTGGAGAAATTTGATGAAGTATAAATTTATTTCCTTCATCAACCTGTTTGGTTTAACAGTAGGCTTAACATGCTGTTTGTTGATCACAACTTATATTTTGAACGAGTTGAGCTATGACAAGTACAATAAAAATGCAGACCAAATTTACCGCGTAACGCGAAGCTTCAATACTGAAGATGGTGTTGTTTCACTTAACCTGAGCACAGTTTCTCCGCCATTCGGATATTTTCTTCCAACTGATTTTCCCGAGATACAAAAGATGACGCGGCTGCTTAATTTTGGAACTGTTCCTCTTCGTTATAAAGACAAACTCATCAACGAGCAGAATGTATATTTCGCAGATGAAAATTTGTTCGATGTCTTTACAGTTAATGTGATAAAGGGAAATTCAAAGACTGCATTAAACGATCCTTTTTCTGTGATGCTTGCTGAAGAAACTGCAAAAAAATATTTTGGCAATGAAGACCCAATCAACAAAGTGATCAGGGCGAACAACCAGTTTGATGTTAAAGTAACAGGTGTGTACAAAGCTTTTCCCTCCAATGCGCACATGCATCCAGGCATGCTCGTATCTTTCAACACGCTTAAAGATTCTGCTGTATATGGTGAAGAAAATCTGCGCACCAACTGGGGCAATAATTCATTCTTCACATACATAATGCTGCCTGAGAATTATAATATTGAAAGAATGAAATCGAGATTTCCGGCTTTTATTGATAAGCACATGGGCAATGAGTATGACGGGAAAAAACCTTCGAAATTTACAAGACTCGATTTGCAAAAGCTTACAGATATTCATCTTTATTCGCACACAGATTATGAGGCGGAGCCCAACGGTGATATTAAACGCGTATACATTTTTTCGGCGATCGCTTTATTTATTTTGTTGATCGCCTGCATTAATTACATGAATCTTTCCACTGCCCGGTCTGCGTTACGTGCAAGAGAAATCGGTATAAGAAAAGTGATTGGTGCAAGAAGAAAGGAAATTATTTTCCAATTCCTGAGTGAATCTGTCCTTATATGCTGGGTTGCAATATTAATAGCTGCAGTCCTTCCCTATGCAACACTTCCATGGTTAAATAAAGTTTCAGGACAAGCACTTTCTTTCAATACTTTATTAAAGTGGCAGATCATTGTTCCACTTTTTCTCACACCTTTTGTGGTGGGTGTATTGTCAGGAATTTATCCTTCATTGTTCATGTCATCTTTCCAGCCAGTAAAAACTTTGAAAGGTTTGTTCAATGCACAGGGAAGCAGCATAAGCTTTCGCAAAGTGCTGGTGGTAACGCAGTTTGCCATTTCTATTATTCTTATCATTACAACAATGATCGTATTTCAGCAATTGAGTTATATGCAGCAAGCTTCATTGGGATACGATAAGGAACACATACTTACTCTTCCTTATTACAGTGCATTGAATGATCGGTATGAATCTTTCCGCAACACTTTGCTTCGAAACTCAAATATTAAAGATGTTGGACGTTCTTCAAGAATTCCTACCGGGAGATTGCTCGATGGTATGGGTGCTTTTGCTCCCGGCTCAGATTCTATGACTCCTGTAAAAGCAGATATAAGATATGTAGCGGCTGATTATGATTTTATTCCTACCTACGGTATTCATATTGTTGCAGGCAGAAATTTTTCACGTAATTACGGAACAGATACCGCGAATTTTATTATTAATGAAGCAGCAGTAAAAGCTATTGGCTGGAAATCTCCACAGGAAGCTGTTGGAAAAAATTTCCGGTACGGATTTATTAATAACGGACATATCATCGGTGTTATGGGTGATTTTCATTTTGAATCGCTTCACCAGCAAATTACCCCGCTTATTTTGATTATGCCTGCTGTAGCGCCCGGTCAGACTTTCTATAATAATCTTTCAATAAAAATTTCCGGCAATAATATTCCTGCGGCATCGGCAACCATAAAAGATACATGGCAAAAATATCTTCCTGAATTACCGTATCAATTTACATTCCTCGATGAAAATTTTTCTAAGCTGTATGAATCAGAACAAAGACAGGGAACCATCTTCATAATTTTTGCGTGCATTGCGATATTCATTGCATGTCTTGGATTATTCGGTCTCTCTGCCTTTGCCATTACACAACGAATAAAAGAAATTGGTGTACGCAAAATACTGGGCGCAAACGTAGGCACCATTGTAGCGTTGCTGTCAAAAGATTTTTTAAAGCTTGTACTGATTGCGGCTATCCTTGCTTTTCCGGTTGCATGGTATGCTATGCACAACTGGTTACAGGATTTTGCATACCGCATCAGCATTCAATGGTGGGTATTTGTGCTGGCAGGTGTAGCGGCAATAATAATTGCACTGATAACAGTAAGTTTCCAGGCAATAAAAGCAGCCATTGCAAATCCTGTAAAGAGCTTGAGAATGGAATGAGAAGGTGAGTGGTGAGTGGTGAATAGTTAGAAGAACTTTTTGAGCCAGGCTGAAGAATATGAATGAGCTTTTGTTGCGTCGCACACTTGTACCGGATGAAACTTTATTGAACTTTTAAACAACATAAAACTTACATTATGTTTAAAAATTATTTCAAAACAGGGATCAGAAATCTGCAGCGAAACAAGGTTTATTCCTTTATAAATATTGCAGGATTAAGTCTCGGTCTTGCCTGTGCCATGCTTATCATGTTGTATGTAAACGATGAGGTGAGTTATGATCGCTTTCACAAAAATGCAGACCATATATATCGCATAGACAGAAAATTAGTAAGAGATAACGGAAACGTTGATAACAGCGGTTATACAGGACTTTTCCAAGGCCCACGGTTTACAGCAGGCATACCCGAAATTCAGGGTTTTGTTCGTTTTAGGAATGGACAAAAAGATATAAAAAAGGGCACAGGTATTCAATTACAGGAAGTATTTTATACTGATTCAAATTTCTTTTCAGTATTTTCTTTTCCCTTACTAAAAGGCAATCCGAAAACCGCTTTGTTGCAACCAGGTTCAGTGGTAATCTCAGAAGAAATGGCTAAAAAACAGTTTGGGACCACAGACGTTTTAGGTAAAATAATATTGCTTAAAGATGATTCTGCTTTTGTGCCTTATGCAGTAACCGGTGTAGCCAAAAAATGTCCACAAAATTCTTCTATAAAATTCCAGGTTTTATTACCGTTAAAGACATCGCAACAGGATGAACAGCGAGATGATAACTGGTTCAATTTCTTTCTGAACACATTTGTGGTTCTGGCGCCAAATGCAGATGTAAAATCTGTTGAAAGTAAAATGAATAAAGTGTTTGAAACAGATGCAAGTGAATCAATAAAAATGATACAGGAAAAATATGGAATAAAAAATCTTGGACTTTCCTATTTTCTGGAACCGCTCAATGAAATTCATCTAAGTAAAAATATCCCCGCCGATACAGGGTTATCGGATGCAAGCAATCCTGTGTTTTCTTATATACTTGCGGGTATTGCTCTCTTTATTTTGCTGATTGCCTGTATCAACTTTGTAAATCTTACTGTTGCCCATTCCCTGAAACGGGCGAAAGAAATTGGTATTCGTAAAGTAATTGGCGGAGGCAGAAAACAACTCATTATACAGTTTCTTGGCGAATCATTTTTATTATGTTTCGGTGCGTTTGTTTTAGCAATTCTTATAGTGCAGTTTATACTACCTGTATTCAATCAACTTTCTAATAAAGCGCTTGCACTCTCTTATTTGTTCGATGCAAAATTAATCGCAGGGTATATCGCTCTTTTTATTATTACAGGTTTGTTATCGGGATTTTATCCGGCGCTGGTATTGTCAGGTTTTAATCCTGTACACACGTTGTATAGTCGCTTTACTTTAGGAGGGAAAAATTATCTTCAAAAATCGCTGGTAGTACTACAGTTTGCACTTGCATCATTTTTAATCATTGCAACACTTACTATTTTTTCACAATTCAATTTTCTTACCAATAAAAAATTAGGGTATGATGACAGTAACCTGCTTTCCGTTGATATTAATAGTTGGGGAATAAAACGCAGCGAAACCAAACTGGTAAAAGAAGAACTGATGAAAAATCCGAATATCCTTGGTATGACTTCCAAAAATGGTGGTTCATGGAGCATAGCTGCAAAAGTAAATGGTGAAACGAAACTACAATTTACTTATGAAACTATTGATGAATCATACATTCCATTACTAAAAATACCAGTTATACAAGGCAGAAATTTTTCAAAAGATTTTCCTTCGGATTCAACACATTCCGTTTTGGTTAATGAAACTTTTGTAAAAAAGGCAGGTTGGAAAAATCCCATCGGTCAGGAAGTTGACTTCTGGGACAGCGATGGTAAAAAATATACAGTTATAGGAGTTGTAAAAGACTATCACTACGAATCATTGCTTAAGAAAATAGAGCCGCAATTATTTACTATGAATCCTAATAATGGATTTGGAAAAACATTTATAAAAATAAAACCTGGCAATGAAACAGCAACGCTTCACTACGTTGAAAAAGTTTTTAAAAATATATTTCCGTTAAGCCCCTATTCTTATATTTTCAAGGATCGGAAAACCTGAAAAATTATGAAGCAGAAGCAAAGTGGAAACAAATCATGTTATTCGGCGCCGTTCTTACCATTTTTATTTCGTGCATAGGTCTGTTTGGTTTATCTGTATTATCTGCCGAAAAAAGAACAAAGGAAATAGGTATCAGAAAAGTATTGGGTGCTTCTGTGAGTGGTATAGTAACAATTCTGTCAAAAGATTTTTTGAAGTTGGTTATAATAGCCCTGCTTATAGCAATGCCGCTTGCATTGATTGCGGCTAATAAATGGTTACAGAATTATCCTTATCGCATTACATTAAGTTGGTGGCTATTTACTATAGCTGGTTTACTGGTAATATTTATTGCTTTAGCAACAATAAGTTTCCAGGCAATAAAGGCAGCAATAGTAAATCCTGTGAAGAGTTTGAAAATGGAATAATTAGTCTGAACGATGATAAGAATTTCAAAAGCTTATAACATAAATCTAAAACTTCTTTTATGTTTAAAAATTATTTCAAAGTCGCGTTTCGTTTTTTACTGAAGAATAAAACATTCAGCTTCATCAATATCTTCGGTTTAACATTGGGAACATTGTGCTGCCTTTACATTCTTCTGTATGTAACAGATCAATATAGTTACGATAAACATCATGTTAATGTAAATGACATTTATCGTGTAAATAGTCATGCTATTTCGGAAGCGGAGGGAACAGAACAAAACACAGCTACTGTAGTTGCACCGGTCGCACCATTGTTAAAAAAAGATTTTGCTGAAGTAGAGCAGTTTACACGGATAGTACCGTTTCTTGGGGTAGGCAATCATTTGCTGCGTTATCACGATAAAACTTTCTTCGAGAAAGATGCTGTATATGTTGATTCAACTTTTTTTGACGTATTCAATTATCATGTTGTAAATGGTAATGCTTCGAGAGCATTGAACGAGCCTTATTCGGTTGTATTGCTTAAAACCGCTGCAGATAAATTGTTTGGAAAAGAATATCCTGTTGGCAAAACAATTACTATCGAGAATATTTATTTCAAGAAAGACTACACAGTAAAAGCGGTAGCGGACGAAAGCCTTGGAAAATCGCATATTCATGCGAATATTTTTCTGACAATGAACAGTGGTTCTTTAGGGGATTATGTGTTGCATACCGATTCATGGACAAAAAATGGTTATATATCTTCCTATATAAAACTTCGTCGCAATACCAATGTTGCCCTGCTTGAAAAAAAACTTCCCGCTTTTGTAAGCAGGTATGCGGGTGAACAGCTAAAGGCCGCAGGCATACAAGAGCAATTATATCTTCAGCCTGTAACTTCTATTCATACCACAACCGGTTTGGAAGGCTACCAGCTCACTACGCCTGTAAGTCCTACATTTCTAACAATTTTATTATTAATTGCTATTCTTATACAGTTAATAGCATGCATTAACTTTATGAATCTCTCAACTGCAAGAGCTTCAAAGAGAGCAAAGGAAGTTGGTGTTAGAAAGGTAATTGGTGCAGGGAGAAATGACCTTGTAAAACAATTCCTGGGCGAATCTTTTTTGCTATCGTTAATCAGCGTGTTAATAGCATTGCCCCTATTGGTTATTGCGCTCCCTTATCTTAACAAAATTACTCAAACCGATATCAATTTATCTTTTTTCAGGAATTACGAAATATGGATAATACTTTCTGGTATCATCTTCATCACAGGGTTTGTTGCAGGGAGCTATCCCGCTTTTTATCTTTCTGCATTTAAAGCGATAAAAGTTATTAAGGGCAATTTTAGCAGTCACGTCTCTGCTGCAGGAATACGCCGCTCAATGGTAGTGTTTCAATTTGTATTATCGATTGTGCTTATTGCTGGTATCATTATTATTTATAGTCAGTTGAACTATATAAAAAATAAGGACCTCGGTTTTGATAAAGATCAAAAATTAATTTTCTCCTTCGAAACACAGGATGTCGTTGACCGTATCCCGGCTTTCATGAACGATTTGCGCAGTGTTGCAGGAGTGAAAGAAGTAAGTAACGCAAGCACGTATTTCAGCAGCCCGTCGTTTTATTCAAATGGATTCTTCCTTCGGGGTCAGAAAGACGCGGACGCAAAAACAGCCAACTTTATTGTAACCGATGAACATTTTGTAAAGGCAAACGGAATAAGATTGTTATATGGAAGAGATTTTCGGCCGACAGATTCGGCTAAAGTGTTGATCAATGAAACTTTCGCAAAACAGTTAGGCTTAAGCCCACAAATTGCTGTTGGCACTTACTTGTACGACAATCAATCCCGTGCGGAAGAAATTGTGGGTGTAATGAAAGATTTTAATTACAGCACGCTTTATAAAGAAGTAGAAGGTTTTGTCATCTGGATGCGGAAGCCGAATGACCAGGTTTGGCCTACCGTTGTTGTAAACACCAATACCGTCAATTATCAAGACCTCCTGGCAAAAATAGAAGCGATATGGAAAAAGGATATAGCAGGAGTTCCTTTTTCCTATGCATTCATGGATGAGAAAGTACAGAAACAATATGTGAGTGAAATTTCCTTATCACGCATCATCAATTCATTTACACTGATAGCGATCCTTATATCATGTCTTGGCCTGTTTGGTCTCGCCGCTTTTAGTGCTGAGCAGAGAACGAAAGAGATAGGTATTCGCAAAGTTTTGGGTGCAGGTGTATTTAATCTCACAGCTTTATTGTCAAAAGAGTTTTTAAAATTAGTTGTAATAGCTATTGTAATAGCAACACCTGTTGCCTGGTGGGTAATGAGTAAATGGCTTCAGGCTTTTGCATACAGGATCAGTATTAGTTGGTGGATGTTTGCCCTCACAGGTTTTGTTGCTGTATTCATTGCATTGTTTACAGTAAGCTTCCAGGCAATAAAAGCAGCGATGGCAAACCCGGTGAAGAATTTGAGAACGGAGTAAAGAGTTTGTAGTTTGTAGTTTTCAGTTTGTAGTTGATTAACACAAAAAATAGAACTTAAAACACAGAACACAAAACATAAAACACAAAACTTCTTTTATGTTTAAAAATTATTTCAAAACCACATGGCGACACCTTTCAAAGAATAAAGTATTTTCTGCCATTAATGTTATAGGGCTTGCACTAAGCATGGCGGTTTGCCTTTTGGTAATCATGATTATTAAAGATGCCGAAAGTTATGATGCTTTTCATCCAAACAGCGATAGGATTTACCGCATCAATACGATGGCTTTACGCAAAGATGGCAGTTCAGAACTCTATGCCACGTCTCCTTATATACTCGGCGCAACACTCGCTGCAAACTACTCGGGCATAGATGCATGGACAATGTTTAACAGCGGGCTTTATAAAGATATTACTGTTGATAAAAAAAGTTTTAGTTTGAACCTGCATTTTACCAACAGTAGTTTCTTTAACCTCTTTGGCTTAACATTTAATAAAGGAAACGCAGCCACTGCATTAAACGAACCTTATGCTATAGTACTTACCAAAGAATTAAATGACAAATTATTTCCGACTGAGGATGGCCTTGGCAAAATGGTTAATATTAATGGCACCGGTCTTTTTAAAGTTACGGGAGTTTTAAATGAATTTCCAGGCAAAACACATTTTCAATTTGAAGCGCTCGCTTCATTTGCCACTATACCGTCTCTTGAAAAAGACAATATCGTACGCCAAACAACTACTGACTGGAAAAATTATTACACCAATTATACATATATCCGTTTAAAGCCTGGTGTACAACCAGCGCAGGTAGAAGCAGCCCTTGCAAACATTGAAAAGAAAAATTATAATGGTCTTTTGCTTGATGCAAAAGATGCGGGCTATCGCTTTATGGTGCAGCCTTTAAGTAATATAACAAAAGGAATCTGGCTTAACAATAGTATGGACACAGGTATTTCGCCTGATGCGCTATGGCTTTTTAGCTTGCTTGCATTTATAATTATTATGTCGGCGGCATTTAATTATACAAATCTCACTATAGCAAAAGCCATGAGCCGCATGAGAGAAATTGCAATACGAAAAGTAACGGGCAGCTCACGCAGCCATATTTTTTTGCAGATTGTAGTCGAGTCAATCATTACCTCATTACTTGCCTTGATGGTTGCGTTTATTTTGCTGCAATTTTTAATTCCGCAGTTTACCAGTCTTAATTTAAAAGGAATTAGTAGTGCAGGTTTTAAAACAGATGCAACAGTATTAATTCTCTTTATTGCTTTTGCTGTTGTGCTTGGCTTTATTGCCGGTTTATTTCCTGCAACCGTATTGTCCCGCATACAGCCGCTGATGCTTATGCAAAAACTGCAAAACCTAAAGCTGTTCCGCCACTTGGGTTTGCGCAAAACATTGCTGGTAATTCAATTTATGATTTCAATGATTTTTATAAGTTTTGTTACCATATTATATCGCCAGATGCAATATGAAGTGAGTATAAATTTTGGTACTAACCAGACACATATTTTCAATATTCCTTTGCAGGGCGTTTCTTATGAAAAAGCCGTGCAGGAATTTAGTAGGATACCTGGTGTTGAAAAAATTTCAGCCATATCATCGCTTATGGGCAGCTTTATTAACGAAAGTGATAAAGTACGCATCAATAAAGACAAAGATGCCATTGTTGTTAAAAATTATTTTACTGACGAAAACTATGTTACCAACTTCAATTTAAAAATGATTGCAGGCGAAAATTTTTCCGCTAATCATGCTCAAAAACATGAGCAATATGCAATCGTAAATCAAAAATTTGTCGAGGAGTTTAAGCTTGGTTCGCCGGCAGATGCTGTTGGGAAAACAATCATCGTTGGAGATAGTATCCAACTGATAATAAAAGGTGTATTGAAAGACTTTTTATTTAAGCCGGCGGATTTTGCTCTTGAACCAATGCTGTTGCGTTATAATCCCGAAAACTGGTCAATACTTAATCTTAATATAGCATCGGGCAATGTTATACAAACAACTGCACAGCTTAAAACAGCATGGAAAAAACTTGACCCGTATCATGTATTCCAGGGAAGGTTTTACGAAGATGATGTACAGGCAATATTCTCTGATATGCACGGTGCAGTATGGATAATTTCCTTTATCGGCATGCTCGGCGTAGCTATAGCCTGTCTTGGTTTGCTGGGTGTAAGCATTTTTACAGTACAATCGAAAACAAAAGAAATAAGCATCAGGAAAGTTGTTGGTGCAAGCCCCGCATCGCTTATTAAACTGCTTACAAAATCTTATGTGCAGGTTATAGGCATTGCGGTTTTACTGACGGTACCTGTTGTTGTTTTGTTTAGCAGTAAAATGTTGGAGGGAAGCAACTATCATATAAAGCTCACCGCATGGTTATTTATTCCAGGCATTTTAATAGTTGTTGTATTGTCATTTTTAACTATCGGTTTTCAAACATTGAAAGCCGTATTTGTAAATCCTGTGCATGGTTAAGAGATGAATAATTATTGCAATAGTAAATGGTTGATCTCAAATAATAATGAAAAGAAATTTTATAAGCCAGATAGCTATGATAACATTTCATGCAATAAAAGCAGCAATAGCAAACCCGGTGAAGAGTTTGAGAACGGGGTGATGATCACGAAACGTGAATTGTCAATCGTGAATGAAATAAATCAGAATCATTAAATCATACATCAGAAATCATATTTTATGTTCAAAAACTACTTCAAAACCGCATGGCGCAATCTTGTAAACAACAAAATTTACAGCGCATTAAATATTCTTGGTCTTGCAACAGGTATGGCTGTTGCATTGCTAATTGGTCTTTGGGTATATTATCAATTTTCCTACGACCGTTTTCTTCCCGGTTACCAGCAAGTGTACCAAATAAGATACAGGTACAACAATAATGGTGAAATAGGAACACAAAATTCAACCAGTTTGCCTTTGGCAAATGTGATAAAAAAAGATGTGCCGGGAGTTAAGTATGTTGTTCAAACAGACTGGATGGGTAATCACGGATTGGTGGCAGGAGGGAAAAAATTATATCTCAACGGAGCAATGGCTGGTAGCGATTTTTTAAAAATGTTTCAATATCCATTGCTAAAAGGCAATGCTGATGCAGCTTTGAAAGACCCTTATTCAATAGTGCTTACAGAATCAACAGCAATATCTTTGTTTGGCAAAGAAGATCCCATCAATAAAACCGTACGCATTGATAATAAAAATAATCTGAAAGTAACTGCTGTGTTAAAAGACCTTCCCGGCAATTCAACCTTTCAGTTTAAATATGTAATTCCCTTCAGTTATTTTTCTGCAACATCAGAGTGGGTAAAGAATTCTTCGACTGACTGGGGCAATAATTCTTTTCAAACATTTGTTGCATTACTACCCAATGTTTCTTACACACAGGCTGAACCGAAATTAAAATCGCTTTTGCTGAAGTATGCTTCTGAGATATACAAACCGGTAAAATCAGAAGTGTTTATGCAACCTATGAAAGATTGGCATTTATACAGTGACTTTAAAAATGGTGCTGCCTTTGGTGGTTTTATTGATTATGTAAAAATGTTCAGCATTATTGGTTTGCTTGTTTTACTCATAGCCTGCATAAACTTCATGAATCTTTCCACTGCGCGTTCAGAAAAAAGGGCAAGAGAAGTTGGTATTAGAAAAACTATCGGCTCACAACGAAAAGAGATCATCTTTCAATTTTTGATCGAATCTCTTGTTATAACTTTTTTTGCATTTTTACTTTCATTGCTGTTTGTGCAACTGGCATTGCCCTCTTTCAATGCACTTACAAAAACGACGATCGGCATTCCTTATTCCAATAGTATCTTCTGGTTTATCATGCTTACCTATGTATTGCTTACAGGTTTGCTTGCGGGCAGCAGACCTGCATTTTATCTTTCTTCATTCAAGCCTATAAATGTTTTGAAAGGTGCTATTCAAATTGGCAGGTCAGCAACGCTGCCGAGAAAAATTTTAGTGGTCATGCAGTTTACCTGTTCTATTGCTTTAATCATCAGCACCATTATTGTTTATCAGCAAATACAACATGCTAAAGAAAGACCAACAGGTTATGATACCAACCGTTTGATGATGACGGATGTGAGCGTTGATCTTAGCCACAACTATGAGGCGCTGAAAAATGAATTGCTGCAAAGTGGGATTGTTACAAACGTCACCAAAGCATCGAGCCCAATGAGTGATATCTGGTCATACAATCATGTGGATGACTGGCAGGGAAAACTACCAGGTGAAACATTGGGCGGCATGGCAACGATCGCTGTATCTGATGCTGATTATTTTAAAACGGTTGGCATACAGATAAAAGAGGGAAGAAATTTTGTTGGAGATATTAATGCAGATTCATTAAGCGTAATACTCAACGAAGCAGCAGTAAAGCGCTTGCGTTTTAAAGAAGCATTGAATCAAAATATCAGATGGGCATTCGGCAAGCAACGTGTGATAGGTGTAGTAAAAGATGCTTTGATGACATCACCTTTTGCTCCTCCAGAGCCTACTTTCTTTGTCTATCTGCCCAGCTGGGAGAATACGATCATGTATCGTTTGTCACCAACAGTAAGTACACATGATGCTATAATAAAGCTCACAGCTATATTCAATAAATTCAATCCTTCATTTCCTTATCTCTATCATTTTGCTGATGAAAGTTATGCTGCCAAGTTTGATCTTGAAACACTCATTGGTAAACTTGCAGGTTTGTTTGCAGCACTTGCAATTTTCATTTCCTGTCTTGGATTATTTGGTCTCGCCGCTTATATGGCAGAGCAACGCACCAAAGAGATTGGTATTCGCAAAGTGCTTGGTGCATCTGTATCACAGGTGTGGTTATTGTTGTCCAAAGATTTTATTGTACTCGTTATTATAAGTTGTGTTATAGCATCACCAGTTGCATTTTATTTTCTACAGCATTGGTTATTGAAATATGATTATCGCATCAGCATTGGACCAAGTGTATTTATTATTTCAGCGGTCA
>WNGA01028674.1_pt1 | contig 18115 bp, 10 predicted proteins | sample 5400061 | NCBI WGS metagenome assembly WNGA01 (sample SAMN13153366, study PRJNA577476) | soil metagenome | isolation source: 100 cm soil or saprolite under grassland replicate 2 | place: USA:California | collected 2016-06-15 | reverse complement strand
GCGCTGACCTGGCAGCGCTTTGGCCCGCGTTCGGTCTCTCGGGTGTGAAATCGTTTTGGGGGCGAAAGAGCTTGATTCGCAGTTGAGTGGTAAGGAGAAACAGGCCAAAGCGGCGCCGGGCCGCCGCACTCCAAACCGAATCTGCGGATGCGCGAGAAGAGAATCTATGGACAGGAAGTTTCATCCCGCGATCGCTGCAATTAAGTCTGGCGATATCAATGAACTCAAGTCATTACTCCGTCAGGACCCTTCCCTTGCAACCGCTCGATCATCGAAAAGCCATCCCACTTTGCTCCAGTGTTTGGCCCTTGATGCTGTTGACGTGCCGAATAAGGTTGAAATGGCTAAGGTCCTGATCGATGCCGGGGCGGACGTCAATGGGCCACTGGTTGCCGCTGCGAGTATCGGGAATGTCGAAGTTGCAGAGGCATTACTGGATGCCGGAGCGGCGATTGATGGCACTGACTGGTGGTCGCCGTTGGAGGAAGCTCTGTACTGGGGAAACGTTGGCGTGGTCACGTTGCTGCTCGAGCGGGGCGCATCAGTGCGTAATCTGCGGACCGCGGCCGGCTTAGGGAGAATGGACTTGCTCGAGAACCTCTTTAACAACGACGGCAGTCTGAAGCTCGAGGCCGGCAAAATCAACTGGCCGTTTGGCGAAGTGGAAAAGTCGAACTTAAAAGGAAAGATCAAGGCGGAACTGCAAGCCAGGATCGACCAGTGGTCCAACGACGCTAAGGACATAATTAACAACGCCTTCATTTATGCCTGCATGTACAATCACATTGAGGCCGCGAAGTATTTGTTGGAGAAAGGAGCGGATATTAACGCCATCCCACCCGGATTTGATTACGCCGGTACTGGTCTACACTACGCCGCGCTCCGCGGTCACCGAGCAATGGTCGACTTCCTGCTTGAGCAAGGCGCGAATCCGAGCATCAAAGATACGAAGGTTGGGACATTACCATCTGGCTGGGCAGACTATGGCGGTCATCCGGAGTTAAGGGACTACCTTGACAGCAAATCCCATGAATCCCAGAACATCGATAGCGCTCACAGGATCTCGGGACGTTGATCGCGAGACTGCCCGCAGTTTGTTTGAGGAGCATCTTTCGTCACTCTTACATCAAGGTAGAACCTGGGTACAGAGAGGTGCACGCGATCCCGGTGTTAAGGAATGCAGACGAAGTGGATCCTAGCGGTCATCTGCTCTGACACGGTCGAAAGGCGTGCGGCCCTTTTCATCAAAGCCAAGCGGCATTGAATCAACGGGTTTATTTAATCCTAAGTGAAAGCGCTTTTTTTCGGGTCTGAACAAGTTTGGGCCGGTTTTCTTTCCGTAGACGAGTAACCCCCCGAAGACGGCAATCATTATCAGCAGATCTCCAATACGTGTGAAATGATACTCGGAACTCAGAATTCTTATTGAGATTCCGAGGAGAAAAGTCATTGTGAAGAGAGACTTCATGGCCCACGTCCCTGCAGTGTTTTTTGAGGCTATTGTCATACATTCCATTTTGATCTGCGCGAAATCTCCGAAGCGAAGCGCCGCCCTGGCGCGAGATTCGTCTGGCGTTAGTCCCTGTTCTTCGTAGTGTTGTGCCTGCATCTCCACGTGAAACCGCAACCCTTCATCGACTTCTCGTTCGAGCGGGCAGCGATCGAAGCGGTTAAGTAGTGGTCCTGGTACCTTCATCACGAAAGCATCCCTCATGTAGTTTGCAACACTCTCTTGACTGCTCGAGAGACGCGTTGCCAATTGACCGATTGAGCTTCCAGCTGTTGTCGCCCGGCTCTTGTCAGTTTGTAGAATTTGGCGCGCCGATTGTTCTCCGAAGTGCCCCACTTGGAGGCAATCCAGCCGCGCTCCTCCATGCGATAGAGTGCGGGGTAAAGCGAGCCGTCTTCGACCTTCAGTAAATCATCAACAGTCTCGTGTATTCGCTGGGCGATGCCATAGCCATGCATCTGTTCGCGCGACAATGTTTTTAGAATCAACAGCTCCAAAGTTCCTTGGAGTAAGTCAGTTCGAGTGTTTGCCATTTGGAGTGTTCCCTCGATTGTCTAGGGGTAAGAGCATACAGTCGCTTCCCTAGAATGTCAGGGGTTGGAGGGGAATTTAGAATTTAGGATTTAGGATTGCGGATTGCGGATTGCGTGTTGGGAAACCGGCAACGTACTTGATGGCAGTATCAGGTGCAAGTAGACAGGTTGTCAGTCTACATAAAGATCGGGTCTGAGTACGCTAAACAGTAAGCGGGCGGGGCGCCCGCCTACTGCCTCCTGCCTCCTGCTCCTGCCCGTGCTTACTGCTCCTGCCGCCTGCTCCTGCCTCCTGCTCCTGCTTACTGATTCCGTTGATCGTGCGGAACGACAATGTCCGCAGATGCCGTGGCCGTGTTACCTGCCAGATCCGTGATGGTGGCGACTACGCGGTAAAGTCGTCCGTCAAGATCGTTTCCTCGACGGCTTGCCTCGACGGCGAGCGAGTCGGTCCATTGAACGGGAGTGCCGGAAAGCGTATGCAGCGGAATGCTGAGTGGCATGCCGTACTCATCTGTAACAACGTAAGTGACGTTGGCAGGACCTGAAACTGCGTCCGTTCCGTTTCCACTAATGATCACGTTTTCAGTTCCACCATTTGGAGGCCAGATCATCGACGGCGTCGCGCTCAGCGTAATATTGGGGGCCGTTGTGTCAATCTTCAGCGTGATGCTCTTAGCTGTCTCAGTATTCGTGGCGCGGTCTGTCGAACGATAGAGAATTGTAGTTGTGCCTTCGGCAGCAACAGTAAAACTTGAACTGAAAGGCTGCCAGGTCGCTCCTCCATCCATCGAGTACTCAGTAATGGCAACGCCCGAGCAGTTATCTGTTGCGCTGAAACTGACAGTGGGCTTTGTTTTGTACCAGCCGTTTTGACCATCCGGACTCGCCGGCGCAAGGACCGTCGTCGTTTCGGGCGAGTGAGTGTCGAGTTCTGCATTAGCCACCATTCCCGGCGTCACGTTGAAGCAGTAGTAGAAAGCATCGACTTGAGCTCGATATGGACCGGGGGTTAGGTCGACAGCTCCGAAAAACCCACCACCATCAGTCGCCGTTGTAAGTATCGCGTGAGTGTCGAGGTTTTCGATTGTGACCGCCGCAGTATCAAAGGGCGTGTTATCAACCTGGCGAGCTTCGCCCTTCATATGTCCGAGTTGCGGAGCCACCTTCCACGAAAAAGCAGGGATTGGAGCCGGGTCGTTGAAGATCGGTGTCAATCCTGCCGGCTCGTACATTGTCAAGCCGTTTACCGATTTGCCTGTGGTCAGGCCCGAAGCAAACTCTGCAAACGGGCGAGCGGGAGTATTGGCCGGCGGAATCGCAAACGGATTATTCGCAACGGCGATGTTGCTCGTGGCCATCGAAAAGAAAATTATTCCGCTCAGACTGTTCGTCCGGCCGGGTGTCAGCGTTCGGCGCGTCTGCCGCAACGTACCTTCAATCGCATTATTGAATGCACCCTGGCCCATGATGCCCGCGCGATTATAGAGGTGCCCTCGTAACCACAAATCCCACTGATCGAACTGCGGGCTTACCGAAGCCGAATGTTCCGCTTTGTAAACCATGGGAATGGCCATATCGATGATGCCTTCCTGCGTCCATGCACGCCAATCCTGATAGACACGCCAGAATGCTTCAGCAGAGTTCCACGCGCTTTCGGTCGAGCCGATACCACCGAATGCAATGAGCGCGGCGGAGATTTTCAAGTTCGGCTTGATTGCGAGTGCATTTAGATAAACTCGGCGGACGATGTTTGTGACCTGGTCGCGGCGCCACTGGTTCCACTGCGAGTTGTTCGCTGCGGGCGGTGGCGAACCCGTTGGAATACCGTAATGTCTTTGAAAGCGTTCGACGCTCGTCGTGTTATAGCCGATATTGGTACCGGTGGAAGGTGTTTGACCTGAAATGCTGATTTCGGGATAGCGAATACGGTCCAAGTGCAACCCATCAATGTCGTAGTTCTGCACCAGATGAGTGACGACGTCAACCGTGTACTTGGCGGCGTCTGGGTGACCAAAGTCTATCCAGAAGTCACTGCCGAAACGGTGCCCCTGGTAAGCGATAGCGGTACCGCTATCCGGCAGTAGCGTGCGAGTAAGCCAATTATTCGGACCGGGAATTATTGTATTGGTTGCGGCATTAAAGCCGCCATGCAAATTGAAAGCGTGGTTCGGATTCTCAGGAGGAAAAAGGTTCGGCGCGCGCCCCCAGATCGCACTCATGATGACAAAGGCGTGTACTTCTATCCCTTCAGCGTGCGCCACATTAATAATGTCGAGGAGTGGGTCGAAGCCCGATTGAATCGGCACCCGATCTCCTAACGGTTCAAGCGAGTTGAGATACCACGAGTCTCCGCGCCGGCGCACCTGAACGAAGAGGGCATTGGCTTTTGCGGCCTTAGCGTTATTGACAACAGTGACGACATCCGTGTGGTTGTTGAGGTTGCTGTTGAAGGTATCAACCCAAAAGGCGCGATACTCGGTTCTTGGTTGAGCCTTTAGCACAGCCGGCGCGAATATCACCACCAGGATAAAACCTATTGCACTTACGAAGAGTTTGTGAATGTTCATGGTTTCCCCTCGGATCTTTTTAGTAACCGGAGACACTCCAGTAGACAAGCTTTATCCAGTCACTGTCGTCGTATAGAGTTTTCAGGCTTCAACAATGAGGAATTCGACTCGAGAACTGATAGCAGAGCGTCTTTTACTATCGAGAGTATCTCTTTGTCAATATCCTGGATACCGGTAGGTAGCTCTATTAGATTCCGACGCCAGAAACCAGTCCAGCTTTTGCTTTAATCTGCGTAATCTGCGTAATCTGTCTAATCTGCGGATAAGGTAATGAGCACGGAGATAACAAAGCCCAAGAAAAAGCGCATCACTCCCGCAGCCGCGTGGCGGGAGGCGCGAGAGCTGATCTGGGCGCATCGCTATCGACTGGCGTTGGGCATGATGCTGATGATCGTCAACCGCCTTGTCGGCTTGGTGTTGCCTGCAAGTTCCAAGTATCTGATTGACGACGTCATCATTAAACACAGCAGCGAACTGCTGGTACCCTTGGCCCTCGCGGCCGGTGCGGCGACGTTGGTGCAGGCGCTTTCGTCCTTTGCCCTTTCTCAGGTGTTGGGAGTGGCCGCGCAGCGCGCCATTACCGAGATGCGCAAAAGCGTGCAGGAACATGTAGAGCGTCTACCCATCAGATACTTCGACTCGACACAGACCGGCGTACTCATCTCGCGCATCATGATCGACGCTGAAGGTATACGTAACCTCGTAGGAACGGGACTCGTGCAACTCATCGGCGGCCTGGTGACGGCAGCGATCGCTCTTGGCGTACTCTTCTACTTGGATTGGCGGTTAACTTCCGTAACTCTATTCGCCCTCGCGGCATTTGGAAGTTGCCTGGCGCTGGCTTTTAAGAAGTTAAGACCACTCTTCCGCGAACGCGGAAAAATCAATGCAGAAGTCACCGGCCGTCTGACTGAGTCGCTGGGCGGCATTCGCATCGTCAAGGCGTACGCCGCAGAGAAACGTGAGGAACTGGTGTTTGCCCGCGGCGCGCATCGCTTGTTTCGCAACGTGGCGCGGTCGATGACAGCGGTCTCGGGGGTCACTGCGTTCTCTACTGTCATCGTCGGGCTTATTGGAGTAATCCTGATTTTGGTCGGTGGGCGTCACATCCTTTCTGGTCAAATGACGCTCGGTGACTTTTTTATGTACATCTTCTTCACGGCGCTCGTGGCTGCTCCTATCGTCGAGATCGCCTCAATCGGCACGCAGATCACAGAAGCGTTTGCCGGTCTCGATCGAATACGCGAGATCAAGCAAATGGCGACTGAAGATGAAGACGACGAAGATCGTGAACAGTGTCCTGACATTTTTGGTGAGGTTGCATTCCGTGACGTTAGTTTTGAATACAACGATGACACGCCTGTGCTAAAGCACGTTACTTTTACCGCAACCGCGGGATCCACAACGGCGCTGGTAGGTTCGAGTGGTTCGGGCAAGTCGACGCTGATCAGTCTGGTGATGGCGTTCAATCGACCTCTGTCTGGAAGCGTGACCGTGGACCAACGGGATTTGTCATCTATTCGCTTGAAAGATTATCGCAACCAACTCGGCGTGGTATTGCAGGACAACTTTCTCTTTGACGGCACGATTGCCGAGAACATCGCCTTCTCTCATCCGCACGCCACGCGAGAGGAGATCATCGCCGCCAGTCGCGTCGCACACTGCGAAGAGTTCATCAACGGTTTTGCAGACGGCTACGACACAGTTGTCGGCGAACGCGGCGTGAAATTGTCGGGTGGTCAGCGGCAGCGCGTTGCTATCGCCAGGGCGATTTTAGCAGAGCCTAAAATACTTATTCTGGATGAGGCAACTTCAAGCCTTGATAGTGAGAGCGAAGCGATGATTCAGGATGGATTGCAATCGCTGCGTCGCGGTCGCACGACATTCGTTATCGCTCATCGTCTGTCGACAATTCGCAGCGCGGATCAGATTCTGGTCCTTGAAGGCGGTGAGATCGTTGAACGCGGCACTCATGAAGAGCTGCTCGCTGCGGACGGACGATATAGGCAGTTGTACGACAAGCAGTATCGGTTTGAGCGAAACCAGTTCATAAATCCAGGCGAGGATTTTACTCCCGAGTTGCCCAAGGCTGCTCCCGCGGTGCCGAATGAGGCGTCGGGGCTGCCGAACCTGTGAAGAATTTCGGATGTCGGATTGCGATGAACAAAGGACATCCGCAGATTGCGCAGATTACACAGATTAACAAAAGAATAAAGTAGGGCAGTACACAGGTCGTCAGTCCAGGTAAGGATCGGGGTCTGAGTGCGCTAATCAGTAAGCGGAGCGCGGTTGCTGCTTATTCCGCCTACTTCTACTGCTCCTGCCTACTTTCTTCTTTTCTTAATCTGTGTAATCTGTGCAATCTGCGGACGTCCTCTGTAGAAGAGGGTATGTTGAACCAGGGGGATCGGGCTAATGGGCCTCGCTAATTTTAACCGACGACCACGCCGGTCTAACGCTTGCGGCAGCGCCAGAATCGCGTATTCAATCCGCTTAGCGGCATCAATAATCCTCTTTATCGTCACCTGCTCGGGGTTCCACACGCTCGCGGCTACAGCGATGCAAGGCAACATCCAAGGTGGGAGCATCAGGGGCAAAGTTGTTGCGGACATTCCCGATCAGCGAAAAATCCTTGCCGGCGTCGTTGTCTACCTTAGTGGTGAGCGGCTGGCTAACAAGAAGATTCAATCCGTCAGTGACGATGAAGGCCAGTACGCGTTCAGCGGGCTCATTGCGGGCGACTATGTCATCTCTGTCGAGTTGTCAGGCTTTAAGAGATACGAGCGGAAGCTTGGCGTGCAGATCGAATCGACCGTAGAGCAGAACATCCTCCTACAGCCCGTTCCGCTGAGTGAAACGGTGACGGTGAAAGAAGATCCGACGGATGCGAGCAAAACGGATTCAACGACTCCTGCGGTGCTCTCGGGCGCGACGCTGCGCGATGCACCACTCATCGACCAGAAATTCCAGGACGCGCTACCGCTCCTCCCTGGTGTAGTGCGCGGCCCGGACGGCAACCTCAATATCAAGGGAACACGGCCAAGCCAAAGCGGGATTCTCGTCTCGAGCCTGAACGTAACTGACCCGGTGACCGGCAACCCGGCGATCGAACTGCCGCTGGAAGCGGTCGAGACGGTGCATGTCTACTCAAATCCCTACTCTGCCGAGTACGGCAAATTCACCGGCGCGGTGACAACCATCGAGACGCGCTCGGGGAGCAACGATTGGCGGTATTTTCGCGACGGTCATATCTTCGGAATCGGAGCGGTAACGCCGCGCATCGCCGTGGGTGGGCCAATCAAGAAAGACAAGCTCTTTTTCTTTCAGAGTCTCGAATACCACTTTGTGCGCACCAACGTGCCGAGTTTGGAAGATCTTGATGAACGACAGAGCGATATCCAGCGTGAAAGTTTTGACTCGTTCTCTCGAGTCGACTACGTCGTCAACCCAAACAACCGCCTAACCGCGACCTTCTCTATCTTTCCGCAGAAATTCGATTTCTTTAATCTCAACACCTTCAATCCCGCGGACACAACCGCAAACTTTCACCAGCGCGGATGGTTCATTGCGCTTAACGAGCAGGCTGTGTTCAAGTCGGGCGCGCTGCTGCAATCGAGTTTCAGCGCCAAGCAGTTTGACGGAGACATCTTGGCAACAGCGCCGAGGCGTATCGCGTAACCCCGAACCGGAACTTCGGCGGCTGGTTCGACCGGCAGCATCGCGAGAGCCGGAGGTATGAATGGCTGGAGATCTACAACTTCGCGCCAATGAAATGGTACGGCTCGCACGCGTTTAAGACCGGGCTCAACTTCAGTCACACCACTTTCACGGGCACCGACAAGAGCACCCCGGTACGGGTGGTTCGTGCTGATGGCACAACGTATCAACTCCTCGAGTATGCCGGCGCCGGTAAACTGCAACAACGGCAGAACGAATACTCAGTCTTCGTGCAGGACAAGTGGACCATCAACAAGCGTGTGACATTCGATCTGGGCCTGCGTTACGACCGGGACCAGATTGGCGCCCAGAATCACTTTGCTCCGCGCCTTGGCTTCGTCTTCCTGCCAACCTCTTCTGAGCGCACCGTAGTGCGCGGCGGCGTCGGGCTGTTCTACGATAAGATTCCACTGAACGTCGGGGCATTTGAGCAGTATCAGGATTTGATTGTCACCACGTTTGGAAGCGACGGAGTAACTGTCACCGACGGGCCACGTCTATTTCGCAACACTGTGTCCGATGATATTGAAAACCCGTACAGCATCGCCTGGAACGTACAAGTTGATCATCAGACGACACCGAGACTTCTTTTACGCCTGGGTTACGAGGAACGCGAGACGCGGCGTGACTTCATCATCGAGCCTGTAATGTTGTCCAGCAGGAACAAACTGTTATTGCAGAACACGGGCCGCTCGCGCTATCGCGAGTTCCAGGCTGTGGCGCGATTTCGCTTTCAGGAAGGACGCAACATCTTTCTCTCGTATGTGCGGTCGCAGGCCCGCGGTGATCTGAACGACTACAATACCTACTTCGGAAATCTCCGCCACCCGGTGATACGTCCTGACGAATACGGCCAACAGCCATTTGACGCACCGAACCGCTTACTTTTCTGGGGTGACGTCGCTTTGCCAAAGGACATTGTCGCCACGCCGGTTTTGGACTGGCGCAGTGGCTTTCCGTATTCGATCTTGAATGAGCAGCAGGACTACGTTGGTCCACGAAATGGTGGTGGACGCTTTCCGCAATTGGCGACACTTGATTTGCTTGTGACCAAGGGGTTGAAGATTCCCTTCCGCAAGAAGAAGTACAAGGGACGAGTGGGGCTGACGATCTTCAACATCACCAACCACTGGAACCCTCGTGATGTGCAGAACAACCTCGCGAGCCCACAATTTGGTACTTTCTACAACAGCCCACGGCGCAGCTTTAGGACGAAGTTTGAGTTCGTAAAGTTCTGAGGTCATTATTGACATTGATTATTCGCCTGTTGAAACTGCCGTGAAGATTGGAGCTATGGAGACAACAATTAAAACGGACGTACTGATCGTCGGCGCTGGTCCAAGCGGGCTTTCGTTGGCATGTCAGCTCGTTAGATATGATGTTGATTTTGTCATCATTGAAAAGAACGAACGGGTCACTCCTTATTCCAAGGCCATCGGCGTTCAGGCACGAACACTTGAGATTTACGAGCAGATTGATTTAGCGCAAAAAGCAGTCGAACAGGGCTGGATTACCGGACACGTCCGTCTCCTCACCGGCGGTGAAGTTCGAGGAGAACTTGATTTGTCGACTATTGGAGAGGGTCTCAGTCCTTATCCTTATGTGCTGATGCTGGAACAAAGCAAGAACGAGCGGCTGCTTTTCGAGTACTTACAAAGTCGTGGAAAAGAAGTTCTTTGGAAAACCGAACTCGAGAGTTTTTCTCAAACGGAAACCGGCATAACGGCGCAAGCGAAAACGGACGCTGGCGAAGTTCAAAGTATCGAAGCCAAATATCTGGTTGGTTGTGACGGAGCGAAAAGCTCGGTGCGACGCGCCCTTGGACTCGAGTTTAAAGGAAGCACGTTTGAGCGTTTGTTTTACGTCGCTGACACGCAGGTTGATTGGAAGTTCAGTCATGACGCTCTGTACCCCTGTCTGTCAAAGGATTCACTACTTGTTTTCTTTCCACTCAAGGGCGAAAAGCGTTACCGCATTGTCGGCACGTTTCCCGAAGAATTTGCAAAAGACCCAGGCGACATCTTGTATGAAGAAATCGAACAACAGATCAAGGAAATCGCAAGCCTGGAACTCGATATTCACGACGTCGAATGGTTTTCAACTTACAAAGTCCACACTCGCCATGTCAGTAGATTCTCAGAGGGCAGATGTTTTCTCGCCGGTGACTCTGCGCATATTCACTCCCCCGCCGGAGCACAGGGGATGAACACTGGAATTCAAGACGGCTACAATCTTGCCTGGAAGATGGCTCTCGTTTTGAAAGGCAAGAGCGAAGAAAGACTTTTGGAAACCTACAACGAAGAACGGCTTGAGAACGCAAAGAATCTTTTGCAAACGACGGACCGGCTGTTTGAGTTTGCCGCGGGCTCGGAATGGTTTCTCGCATTCCTACGCACGAATGTCTTGCCGCCGATTGCAAAATACATTCTTGGTTTCGACCCCATTAAGAAATTCGTGTTTCCGTTGGTTTCGCAAATCGGTATCAACTATCGGCAGGGTTCACTCAGTCAACACGCCGGAGATGAGAATTTCAAAGTCAAAGCCGGCGACCGGATTCCATATTTCCTGGTAGACGGCAAGAGCGTTTACGACCGGCTGCATCAACCAAAATTTCACTTTCTTTTCTTCTCGAATGCCGAACGCGATTTACAAGCCTTGAGGACGGAACTTGAAAGCGAACTCGCCGGCTTGGTTGATATCCACGCTATTCCGCTTCACGAACAAGTGAAAGAACTCTTCGGCACGGATGAACCCTTTAGTTTGCTGTCACGACCGGATAATTACATTGGATTCGTCTCTCAAAAGATTTCGTCAGATGAGGTGAACCTCTATCTAAAGGTTCAAGCCAAGACGCAAAGGAAACTTAGAATTTAGAATTTAGAATTGTGGAGTTTGAGCCAGTCCGCTGAAAAGATTCTCCTAAGTGGCTGGTTTAAATTCTAAATTCTAAATTCCTTCGCGTCTTAGCGTGAACTTATTGCCGCGACAAACGATAGATAAGGATGGCTGCTCGTTTGATTAGCATCGGCATTGAGTCCAATTCCACGGATTCTCCTGGTGCATGTGCGCCCTGTCCATCTGCTCCGAGACCATCGAGGCCGCTGATAAGATGTGAAACGTAAGCTATGTCGCCGGCGCCTCGATCGGCGGGGTCAACCGTACCTACCTTGCCAAAACCAAGGTCCTGACTCACCTGGCTGAGTTGGTTCAGCAGCGCATAGTTCCCTTCAGTCGGAGCCATCGCGGGAATCCCATCTTCAAAGGTTATCTTCGCCGAAGTGCGCGGAAGATTTGCGGCCACGATGGCGCGCATCTTCGCGCGGGCAGCTTCTTTCTGCTCGTCGTTGCTGAAACGCAGGTCGCCACGAACAATCACTTTTTGCGGGACGACGTTAGTTTTGCCCGTTGCGGTGCCGCTCGAGCCACTGAGGGTGGCTTCTGTACCACCGATGATCAAGCTGGGATTAAAAGTGACATTCTTGTCGGTGTGAAGTTGTTCGTAGAACTGATTGAGAATGCGCGCGGCCTCGAGTATCGCGCCACTGCCCATGCGCTCCTTGAAAATCTGGGATGAATGACCGGTGGCGCCGGAGACTTCCAGCGTCCACGAACTGCCACCGCGCCGGCCGACCGTGGCATCAACGCCGCGTGCCCCTTCGAAACTGAGTGCCAGATCACTTCGTTTCGCAGCGGCGATCATATCGCCACGGCTGGTTTCAACCGGACGCCCCGCGGCTTCTTCGTCACCGGTGAGCATCACGATCACGCGCATGTCTTTGAGCGCGCCGAGGTCAGCCAACGCCTTCAACGCATAAAGCAAGACCACGTCACCGCCTTTCATATCAGAGCTGCCGTTGCCGTAGGCCTTGTTGCCTTCCCTGCGGAAGCGCTCACCCTGAAGGACCGTGTCGATGTGTCCAAGCAAGAGAATTCTTTTGCCCCGCCCGCTAGTTCCACTGGTCTCAGCAATGAGATGTCCGGCGCGATTCATCTCGGTCGGCATGTCTATCCACCTGGCGGTTAACCCGAGAGCTTCGAATTCACCTTTGAAAACTTCGCCGACTCGTTTCACTCCCGCGAGGTTCTGTGTTGCGCTCTCGATGTTGACGACCTTTTCGAGGAGCGCAATGGCTTCAGCTGCGTGCGCATCGACATAAGCTGCGATCTTCCTTTCTTCAGGTGAGAGCGCCTGGGAGTTTACGATCTGAAAAAAGCAGACCAGCAGAAGTGCAGAAGCAAAGATTCGTTTCACGATGATTCTCCGTTGTTGGGCTTGTCAGAGCAAAAGTTCTTACGCAAAGACGCAAAGCGGGCCAGGGGACGCAAAGTTTTCACGTGTCCTTGTAGCTTCGAAAGGTTATGTTGTGCAAGCATATTTGGAGTGCGGCGGCCTGGCGCCGCTTTGGCCTGAGACTCATTAGCCGGTATTGTCAGCGAAGTTATATGAGTTGCCGTATGATCCTCATCAAGACTCTTAACACGAAGAGTACGCACGGCCGCGTTAGGCCAAAGCGGTGCCAGGCCTTGCCAGGCCACCGCATCATTGTCGATGCGCTCGGAGTTTTGATTGGAGGAAGGTTTACGGGCGATTTGTTGAAGTCCGGAACTGAACGGGGCTTCATTGAGGGACTCTTTTCGGTCAGCCGAAATCCGGAACTCGATGCTCTGTTGGAAACGTCAGGAATACTTCCCTCGGAAACAGAAGAAGCGCCGGCGAGTCCCGGCTCAAACGGGAAAGCGATGCCAGCCCGCCGCGAGCTATACGAACTTATAATCCGACGCGAGCTCTCTGGCGCCGGCAGAAACAAGATCTTCATCAACAATCAACTCGCTACACAGTCGCTGTTGCGCGACCTACGCCAGTTTCTGGTAGACATTCACGGCCAGGGTGATCAGCAGACGCTCTTCAATCCCGAAACGCATCTGCAACTGCTCGATGCTTTCGCTGGTGCTGCCGGACCCGGAGGGCTTCGTGACGAGGTTGCTGACGCTTACCAGCGTTTCACTGAGCTCAAACGCGAGCTTAACGCGCTGCGTCAAGATGAAGCGGAAAAGTTTCAATTGGTCGACACATTGAGGTTTCAGATTGAAGAGCTTGAGCGCGCACAGTTAGCCATTGGTGAAGACGCCAGGTTGGAAGAGGAGCGTCGCCGATTGTCGAACGTCGAAAAACTGACTCAGCTATCCGTCGAAAGCTACCGGCTTATCTATGACGATGATGACGCGGTACTTGCTCGCCTTCGCCGTGCGGCAAAGGGTTTGGCAGAGCTGGCCGAGTATGAATCAAGCTTTCGTGAGTATCTGGAAGGATTGGAGTCAGCTCGCGCGATCCTGGAAGACCTCGCATTCTCTTTACGCGATTTTTCGGACAAACTGGAGTTTTCACCGTCCAGACAGACAGAGATTGAAAATCGGTTGGCAGAACTCTATCGGTTGAAACGCAAGTATGGCGGAACAGTTGAGAGCGCTCTTGAGCATTTAGCGCGGTCTGAAGACCGCTTACGACAGGTTGAACGGTCTGATGAACGCGAAACCGAACTGAAAAGCGAAGTGGCGGCGGCACGCTCACGGTATCTTGAACGAGCGAACAAGTTGCATACCGAGCGGGTCCGAGCATCCAAAAAGTTCGAGCGGGCCGTTGAGCGGGGTATAGCGGAAGTCGCAATGGAGAACGCAAGTTTTCAGGTTCAGATAACGGCAACTGTTGAGAACGAAACTACTCCTGCTCCTTCTTTTTCTACAACCGGTATCGATCGTGTGGAGTTCTATTTTTCGGCGAACGTGGGTGAAGACGTTAAGCCGCTTGCACGAGTAGCATCTGGCGGCGAAGCCTCGCGTTTGATGCTGGTGTTAAAGACTGTGGCGAATGCCTCAGAGTTTCCGCGCACCATTGTGTTTGATGAAATCGATACGGGCATTGGTGGGCGAGTGAGCGAGGCGGTTGGCGTTAAGCTCAAAAAGCTCTCGCAAACGAATCAGGTGTTATGCGTCACGCACCAGCCGCAGATCGCACGCTTTGCCGACATCCACCTGGTCGTGCAAAAGGAGGCAGTTAAAGGTCGAACAGAGGTGAGCGTAACAAAACTCGATCGTCGGGGCCGCATTGAAGAACTTGCTCGGATGCTGACCGGGGCAGAGATCACCGATAGCGCTCGACGGCACGCACGAGAGTTGTTGAAAACGTGAAGAAGAATCCACAGATTGCGCAGATTCAAAAAACATGGTCTTGGGTCTTCAGTCTTCGGTCTTTGATCTTTGGTTAGTCTCAACTTCGCCATGACTCAAAGACCCAAGACCAAAGTCCAAAGACCCTGTTTTCGTAATCTGCGTAATCTTGTGTAATCTTGTTGATAGAGATTCGTGAGCACTGAACCAAACAAAGCGATTCGCAAATTCTAACTTCTAAATTCCAAATTCTAAATTCTTCTCATGATCACTGAACCAAACAAAGTTATCTATTCGATGGTCGGCGTCAGCAAGTACTACGACAAGAAAGCCGTCCTCAAAGACATCTACCTTTCCTACTTCTACGGTGCCAAGATTGGCGTTATCGGTCTCAACGGCTCCGGTAAATCCTCCTTGTTAAAGATACTCGCGGGCGTGGACAAGGAGATCAATGGTGAAACCGTTATTTCCCCGGGCTACACCGTTGGCTATCTGGAACAGGAACCATTGATAGATGATTCGCGCACTGTGCGCGAAGTGGTGGAAGAAGCTGTCCAGGAAACTATTAATCTCCTCAAAGAGTTCGAAGACATCAATGTCAAATTCGGCGAAGAGATGTCAGACGACGAGATGAACACACTCCTCGAACGTCAAGGCCAGGTCCAGGAGAAGCTTGATCAATTGGACGCTTGGGATCTTGATTCGCGCCTGGAAATGGCCATGGATGCGTTGCGTTGCCCGCCGCCTGAGACACGAGTGAGGGTATTGTCAGGGGGTGAACGTCGTCGCGTGGCCCTGTGTCGGTTGCTTTTGCAGAAACCCGACATCCTGCTGCTCGACGAGCCGACAAATCATCTCGACGCCGAGTCAGTCGCATGGCTCGAACATCACCTCCAGAGTTATCCCGGAACGATCATCGCAGTCACGCACGATAGATACTTCCTCGACAATGTTGCAGGTTGGATTCTGGAACTCGATCGCGGGCAGGGTATCCCCTGGAAGGGCAACTACACATCGTGGCTCGAGCAGAAACAGGAGCGTTTGCGACGAGAAGAAAAGTCTGAAAGTGAAAGGCAGAAAACGCTGCAGCGCGAACTCGAATGGATTCGCATGTCTCCGAAAGCTCGTCACGCAAAGGGCAAGGCACGTATTAATTCGTACGAAGCCCTGCTACAGGAGCAATCAGAGAAGCGACGTGAAGATCTGGAGATCCACATTCCAGCGGGCCCACGGCTTGGCAACGTCGTGATTGAAACCGAAGGAGTGAGCAAAGCCTACGGGGATCACTTGTTGATTGACGACCTGACGTTTCGCCTACCTCCAGGCGGTATAGTGGGCGTGATTGGACCGAACGGCGCCGGCAAAACCACGTTGTTTCGCATGATCACAGGGCAGGAACAACCCGACAAAGGAACGATCCGAACCGGAGAAACTGTAGAACTGGCTTACGTGGATCAGAGTCGCACGCTGAGTCCGGAAAAATCGATCTGGGAAGAGATCACTGGAGGAACGGATTTATTAAAGCTGGGCACGCGCGAGGTGAACTCCCGAGCGTACGTGGCGCGCTTTAATTTTTCCGGCTCGGATCAGCAAAAGAAAGTTGGCATGTTGTCCGGAGGCGAGCGCAATCGAGTGCATCTGGCCAAGATGTTGAAAGAGGGCGCCAATGTTTTGCTACTTGACGAACCAACGAATGATCTGGACGTCAACACCCTGCGCGCTTTAGAAGAGGCGCTGGAAAACTTTGCCGGTTGTGCGGTCGTGATTTCTCACGATCGTTGGTTTCTCGATCGGATCGCAACGCACATCCTCGCGTTCGAAGGTGATAGCAAAGTTGTTTGGTTCGAAGGAAATTATTCTGACTATGAAGCCGACCGAAAGCAACGCCTGGGCGCCGCCGCGGACCAACCGCATCGCATCAAATATCGTCAACTCACTCGCGGCTGAGCTTTATCCACAGATTACGCAGATTCCACAGATTCAAGAAACAGAAGGCAGGAGCAGACAGCAGGAGCACCACGTAAATGGAGTAACCAGTAAACGTAATCCGGTTGCCTTCCGCCTTCTGCTTGCTGCCACCTGCCTCTTGCTTTTGTATCTGCGTAATCTGCGTAATCGGTGGATAAGACTTCATGGTTGACGTGACAGGAGAGCTGGGTGGCTATAATTTTCAGTGAGCGTGGGCCTCAGGTTATGCGGCCGGGCACTCTTTGTAAATAACTATGACGAACGACTTTTATTGCGACGAAGCTCTCAGCGGGCACACTCCGATTAGGAAGGTTTTGGAAACCGACAAGGTGCTTGCGTTTCACCAAACGCGCCCCTTTTATCTTGAATTGATTAAAGAAACTCTGTTGAGGATAACTTATGACCAAAAACATTCTTCGCTCATTGAGCTTACTCGCGGCCGTGCTTGTCCCACTCTTCTTGTTTATCGAACCGGCTGACGCTCAGACAGCTACCGCGTCGCCCACCCTGCCGAGTGAGAGGCCTGAGAAATTTGAGCCGACCAATGATGGCTTTGAATATGTCCGTCGCAACGTGATGATCCCGATGCGCGATGGCGTGAAGCTGCACACCGTAATCCTCGTGCCGAAGGGTTCGAAGAACGCGCCGATTCTGTTGACGCGCACACCCTACGATGCTACATCGCTCACAAGTCACTCCCAAAGCTCGCACCTCGGTCCAATCCTGACCGGATATGACAACGCTACCGATGTGATCGTAGAGGGTGGATACATTCGTGTGGTCCAGGACATCCGCGGCAAATATGGTTCGGAGGGCGACTACGTGATGAACCGGCCCTTGCACGGTCCATTGAATCCGAGTTCCGTAGATCACGCCACTGATACCTACGATACGATCGACTGGTTAGTGAAGAACATCCCCGAAAGCAATGGCAAGGTCGGCATTCTCGGCATTTCTTACGACGGTTTTTTGCCCTTGATGGCGCTCGTCAATCCGCATCCAGCCCTCAAGGTGTCTGTGCCGATGAATCCAATGGTCGACGGTTGGAGAGGCGACGACTGGTTCCATAATGGCGCCTTTCGTCAGCAGGGCATGAGCTACATTTACGACCAGGAGGCCACCAGGGCAAACGACATTAAGTGGTGGACCAGCCACTTCGACGATTACGACATGTTCATGGAAGCTGGGTCGGCAGGAGAGCTCGGGCGTCGTCGGGGGCTCGACCAGATCGGCTTTTGGCAAAAGCTTCTCGAGCATCCGAGCTATGACACCTTCTGGCGCGAGCAGGCAGTCGACAAAATCCTCGCGATGCAACCGCTGAAGGTGCCGGTAATGCTGGTCCATAGCCTCTGGGATCAAGAGGACATCTACGGTGACATCGCGGTCTACAAGGCGATCAAGCCGAAAGACACGAACAACGACAAGGTATTTCTGGTGATGGGCCCATGGCATCACGGTCAGGAGATCAGAGATGGCAGCATGCTCGGTGCGATTAAGTTCAACAGCGATACAGCGTTGTATTTTCGGCAGGAGATTCTGCGGCCCTTTCTGGATCACTACCTAAAAGACGGGGCGCCTAAAATGGACCTCGCCCCGGTTACCGCATTTGAAACCGGAACGAACAGGTGGCACCGACTTCCGGCCTGGCCCGC
>WNGA01005595.1_pt1 | contig 18116 bp, 21 predicted proteins | sample 5400061 | NCBI WGS metagenome assembly WNGA01 (sample SAMN13153366, study PRJNA577476) | soil metagenome | isolation source: 100 cm soil or saprolite under grassland replicate 2 | place: USA:California | collected 2016-06-15 | reverse complement strand
TGGACGCCTTCCACCATCCCTACGCCTACGCGGACCGTTCGCGTGTCCATTATCCAATCGCCGCGTGAGGCGACAGAAGAGCAGCGACGATGACAAAACTGACCTTCGACATCTCGATGTCGCTCGACGGCTTCGTCGCGGGGCCGAACCAGACACTCGACCAGCCGCTGGGCGAGGGCGGCGACCACTTGCACAACTGGCTCCTTCCGCTGGCGACCTTGCAAGCGCGCGCTGCGGCCGGCGACAAGGACGTGGGGGTGGCCGGCGGCGCCAGCGTCACTCAGCAGTACCTCGCGGCGGGATTGCTCGACGAATTCCAGATCCACGTCGCGCCGATGCTCCTCGGCGGCGGGGTGCGCCTGTTCGACGGTCTCCCGCACGGGCAGATCGAGCTCGAGTGCATCAGAGTGATCGAATCGCCCGCCGTGACGCACCTCAAGTACCGCGTCGTGAAGTGACGACGCGCGAAGTCGACACGCCGCACGGCCCGGCGCGTGTGCACGTGTACTCGGCCGATGCGCCACGCGCCGCGCTGGTTCTCGGACACGGCGCCGGTGGCGGCGTGACGTCGCGAGACCTGGTCGCCGTCAACGACCTCGCGCGCGCCGAAGGCTTCAGTGTCGCGCTCGTCGAGCAGCCCTACCGCGTCGCCGGTCGTCGTAGTCCCGCTCCCGCACACCAGCTCGATGCCGCGTGGACCGCTGTCGTCGAGCACCTGCTGACGCGGGAGTTGCGCGGGTTGCCGCTCGTCGTCGGCGGCCGCTCGTCGGGCGCGCGCGTCGCGTGCCGCACCGCTGCGGCACTGGGAGCCGTGGGCGTGCTCTGCCTCGCGTTTCCGCTGCAAGCTCCACGCCGCGCCGGAGCGGCTGCGCCGAAGAGTCGGCTCTACGAGCTCGACGACGTGACGGTGCCGACGCTGGTCGTGCAGGGCGCGCGAGACCAGTTCGGGATGCCACCCGCCGCGGAGCGCCGGACGGTGGTGCAGGTCCCCGGAGACCACAGCCTGAGGACGAGCGCCGAGGCCGTCGCCGACGCCGCTCGGGCCTGGCTCCCCGGCCTTTTGGCGACGATGCCGTAGATTTTCGGCTGACGATGGCGGACGACGCGGTTCAGCACCTGCGCGTTCTGATCGCGAACGAGAAACGGGAGCGGCTCGAGTTGCTCGCTCAGGTCGTCGCGGGGCTCGGGCACGAGGTGATCGCGCGCGAGATCCACGTGCAAGAGGTTGGGGCGGTGACCGCGAGAGAGCGGCCTGACGTCGCGCTGGTGGGGCTCGGCCTGCACTCCGAGCACGCGCTCGACCTGATCACGGAGATCGTGCGCGAAGCGTCGTGCCCCGTGATCGCGCTGCTCTCGGCGAGAGATCCCATCTACGTCCACGAGGCGGCAAAGCGCGGCATCTTCGCGTACATCGTGGACAGCACGCCCGAGGAATTGCAGAGCGCGATCGACATCACGCTGCAGCGCTTCGCGGAGTATCAGAGCCTGCAAGGCGCTTTCGGACGTCGAGCCACGATCGAGCAGGCGAAGGGAATCCTGATGGCGCGACACGGGGTCGACGCGGACCGAGCATTCGAGCTGCTGCGCGACCACTCGCAGCACAACGGCCACAAGCTCGTCGACATCGCCCAGGCGATCGTCGACAGCCATCTCCTGCTGCTGCCGCCGCTCGAATCACCGCCGGCGTCTCCCGAGCCGCCGGCGTAGCTCTCACCGCGTCCGCTGCAGTGCTACCCTGGTCTTGCGGGCGCCGTATCGATCGGCGCAGCGAATCATCGCGCGCGTCATAGCAATCGACGCCGCGGCAGGTCCGCCCTCAGCAAAGCGGGTTGGAGTCCTTGGCCGATCTCCACGGCGAGGTCGGCGACACGCTTTGAAGCGGGAGGATCGATGGTGGAGATTCGCGTTGTCGTTGCAGAGGCCACATGGGCGCCCCGTGCGCGCTCGAGGGTCGCTTGATCGACGCGATTGCGATCCGGCCCGCGATCGGCGCCGGCCGTGCCGCGGCATTGTGGCGGGGTCTCCACCACAGCTCGCCGCGCCGGAGGCTCCTAGGCGGACTCGCGTTCTGCCTGCTCTCGCTGGGCGCGTGTGTGCTCGTCGCGCGACGGCTGAGCAGCTCGAGCTGGCCCCTGGAGGGCGCACACGTCTCCCTGGTCTTCCTCGCCGCCGGCTGCTATCTCGCCAGCTTCGGCTTTCGCGCGTTCGGCTGGCACAAGCTGTTTCCAGCGCGCGAGCGCCCCGACGGCGCGCGGTGTCTCGCGGCGTGCGGCGCGGCCTCTGCCAGTGGCGTCGTGCTGCCGTTCCGGCTGGACTACGTCGTGAAGATCTCGACGCTGCGCCGGTTGGGCGGGGTGACGCTCGGGCTCGAGACGATCGCAATCTCGATCGTCGCACTCGGCATGGTCGACGCAGTCGCGATGTTGCCGCTGGCCGGCTTCGCTCTCGCGACGTCGGGCCCGGTGCTGCGCGCGCCGCTGATCGTCGTCGTCGTGTTCTGCATCGGGTGCCTCGCAATCCTGACTCTGGGCCAGCGGCTGGCGCGACTCCCGCTCGTCGGCCGTTCGGACCGTCTCCATGCCGTCTACCGGCGCGTCGCGGAAAGCACGCGACTCTCACGGTGGACGCTCGTTGCGGGTCTGTCGCTCATGGGCTGCTGGACGTCGCGCGCACTCGGAAGCGCTCTCCTCCTCAGCGCCCTCGGCGTCCCCTTCTCACCGACGCTCGCTGTGGTCATCCTCTGCATAAGCGGAGCGACGTCGGTCCTGCCGATCACGGCCGGCGGAGCCGTCGCCGGCATGGGAACCACGGCCGGCGTGCTGCTCGCGCTCGGCATCTCCAAGGGTGTCGCAGTCAACTTCTCGCTCGCGTCGGGGCTCCTGGTGACGAGCGCAGCGCTCACGGCGGCCGTGGTCGGACTGAGTGGATCCCTTGTGCTCACGCTCCGCGCGCGCCGGCGGCTCCCCGTTCCGCGCACCGCTTCGTAATCGACGAAAGGACCGCGATGAAGGGCTCGCAGAAACCGAAGAAGCTCCAGAAGAAGCAGGCGCAGAAGACGCTCAAGGAGCGTCGCGCGCAGAAGCGCGCGACCGAGGCGCAGAATCGTTTTGCTCCTTGACCGCGGTCGACGATCGCGACGGCACCTGGGACTCCGAGCGCGACGGCGTTGACGTCCCTCTCGAAGAGCGCCGGAGGCGAACCAGGCGCACGCCCGCGCCGGCGGGCGAAGCGTCGACCGACTCGTTGCAGCTGTATCTGAACCGCATCGGCCGCATTTCGCTGCTGACCGCCGCGCGCGAGGTCGAGCTCGCGAAGCGAATCGAGCGCGGCGACGATCGCGCGAAGCAGGAGATGGTCGAGGCGAACCTGCGGCTCGTCGTCTCGATCGCGAAGGGATACCGCTCCCGAGGGCTGCCGTTCCTCGACCTGATCCAGGAGGGAACCATCGGCCTCGTCCGCGCGGCCGAGAAGTTCGATCATCGCAAGGGATTCAAGTTCTCGACGTATGCGACCTGGTGGATCCGCCAAGCGGTCTCCCGCTCGCTCGCGGATCAGGCGCGGACGATCCGGATGCCCGCTCATGTCGTCGACAAGCTGAACAGGATCTTGCAGAGCCAACGCACCCTCTCCACTCGACTCGGTCATACGCCGACGTCCGACGAGGTCGCGCGCGACACCGACCTGGCCCCGGCCGAGGTCGAGCGGATCCTGCAGTCGTCACAGACGCCCGTCTCGCTCGAGAAACCGGTCGGCGAGGGAGAGCTGGAGCTCGCCCAGTTGATCGCCGACGAGACCGAGCCGCTCCCCCACGAGGCGGCAGAGACGTCCTTGCGGAACGAGGCCCTGCAGAGGATGCTCGGCCTGTTGAAGTATCGCGATCGACGGATCCTCGAGCTTCGCTTCGGCGTAAGCGGCGAGCGTCCGCACACGCTCGACGAGGTCGGGCGGGCGTTCAACGTCACGCGAGAGCGGATTCGCCAGATCGAGGCCCAGGGCCTGAGGAAGCTCCGTGCATTGCACGAGATCCGCGACGTCGCCTAGCGCGATCCCGGCTATTCCCCTCGCTACGGCGTGTCAGTGCGACGACGCCGTGTGAAATACGCTCGCGCTCGATGCGGACGGTCGCCGCGACGCGGTACGTAACGCCGCTTCGCGAGGGCGGGTCGCTACCGGCCCTTGTCGAGGCGGACGACGACGGCCTGTACGTGCTGAAGTTCCGCGGCGCCGGGCAGGGCCGGAAGGCGTTCGTCGCCGAGGTCGTCGCCGGCGAACTCGCGCGCGCGCTCGGCCTGCCAGCCCGGGCCTCGGTGGCCCGGGCTGCAGGTCGAATGTCACTCGTACTGGAGCGCTTTCAGCACGTTGAGGCGCGATGCACGCCTGGCCGGGAGGATCGCGGCCAGCATGCCCGCGACGATCGCAACGCACACGAAGGCCGCGAGCGACTTGTACGGAATCGCAAACACGAAGCCGTAGTCGGAGAGGGCGAGGCTCGTGAGGCCGGCCAGGAAGATCCCGATCGCGATCCCGAGCGCAGCGCCGATCAGCGCGGTGACGATGCTCTCGTGCCTGACCATCCGGCGTACCTGCCGCCGGGTCATCCCGATCGCCCGCAACATTCCGATCTCTCGCGTCCGCTCGAACACCGAGAGCACGAGCGTGTTGATGACGCCGAACAGGCTCACGATCACCGACAGGCCGAGGAGGGCGTACAGCATCTTCAGCGCGTTCGTCAGCTCGGCCAGCTGGCCGTCCTTGAACTCGTCCCGCGTCTCGACCTCTGCGTCCGGGAATGCGCGAAGGGCCTGCTCGAGCCGCGCGGTGTTCTGCGACGTGGGTCCGCCGCGAACGTTCAGCAGCGTGAACACGTTGCCGTGCTCCGCGAACGAATCGTCGAAGGTCGCGGTCGACATTGCGACGTCACCGAACGGGGAGCCACCCTTGGGCTCGTCGAAGATCCCCTTGACCTGCAGGCGGAGAGTCTTGCCCGTGGGCGTCTTCACGCGCACGGACGATCCGACACCGAGCGAGTGATCCTCGGCGTAGCGCTTCTTGATGAAGGCGCCGTTCCGGCCCAGCTGCGCGGGGACGCTGTCAGAGCCGCCCGCCCATTTCATGTCGACGACCTTCGTGAGGTTGCCGTCGACGCCGTTGACGCTGACTGACTTTCCGTTCAGCTTGGCGTCGGCGGCGCGGATCTCGGAAACGACCTCGACGCTGGGCGCCTTCGCAGCCGCGTCCGCGGCTTTGTTCGTGAGCAGCTCGTTGCCGGCGGTGACCGCGTAGTCGGCAACGAACAGCTCGTTGACCGCGCTGGTGAACGACGAGCGGACGCCCTGTCCGATCACCGCCACGAAGGTGATCAGGGCGAGCCCGATCATCACCGCGGCCGCCGTCGAGGCCGTCCTGGCGGGGTTTCGGACTGCGTTCTGCCGGGCGAGCTTGCCCGCGGTCCCGCCGAAGCGGGCGCCCGGGGCACCGAGCGCGAACGCGAGCGGACGCACGACGCGCGAGGCGACGATCGCGACGCCGAAGAACAGGAGCAGGACGCCGGCGACGAGCGTAAGCAGCCGCACCTTGATCTCGACGTCGTTGGCGAACACCCCGTAGGAGAAGAGCGCGACGGCGGCCGCGATCACGACGGCGGACGTGAGCAGCGCGTAGCGGGCGAAGCGGGACTTGGGCATCACCGCTCCTTCGCGAACGGCCGCGATCGGCTCGATCCGAGTGGCGCGGAGCGCAGGCCTGAGGCTTGCGAGCAGCGCGATCAACGTTCCGACGCCGAGGCTGACCGCGATCGTCCGCGGGGCGAAGACGATGCCGCCGCCCGGCAGCTCGAGGCCGCCCGCCGCAAGGATCTGCTTGAGGCCCGCGGCGATCCCGAGGCCGAGGAACAGCCCGACGGTCGACCCGACGATGCCGATCGCCACCGACTCGAGGACGACCGAGCCGAGCACCTGCCGCCTGGAGGCGCCGAGCGTGCGGAGCGTCGCCAGCTCGCGCATCCGCTGCGCGACCGTGATTGCGAGGGTGTTCGCGATCACGAAGCTGCCGACGAACAGCGCGATCCCTCCGAAGCCGAGCAGGAAGTACTTGATGAAGTTCAACCCGTCCTGCGTGTCCTTGCTGTCCGAGGTCGCCTGCGCGGCGGCGGTCTTCACCTGCGTCGTCTCGGACAGGAGCGGGCGGATCTGGCGCATCAGCTCTGCGGTCGAGACGCCGTCCTTGGCTTCGACGCGAATCAGGTCGAGCTTGCCCGGCTTGTCGAACAAGCGTTGGGCGGTCGGGAGGTCGAAGACCGTGATCGTCGCGCTGCCGATCGAATCCACCGACCCGAACGCGACGATTCCGCTGATCCGGTACTTCCGGACCGGGCCGTCGGCGAACGCGCCGACGCTGTCGCCGATCTCGAGTTGCTGCTTCTCCGAGGTCGCCTTGTCGATCGCCACCTGCCCCCCGCCGCTCGGCCACCGGCCGGCGACGATCCTGAGCGGGTTGAGGGTCTGATCGGCGGACGATGCGACCGCCACGGCGATGCCCTCGTCTGCCTTCCCGATCGGCTTGCCGCTCGAGTCGACGAGCCTCGCCTGATCCTCGATCGAGCCCTGCGCGAGACGCACACCGGGCAGGCTCTCGACCTTCCTCAGCACGCCGGCGGAGAAGGCCGGCGCCTCCGGGGAGTTCTCGGCCGTGTTGCTCGCTTCCTCAGAGCTGATCACGGCATCCGCAGCCTGGTACGACTCGTCGTAGATGCCGTCGAAGCTCTTGCCGAGCGTGTCCGTGAGGACGAAGCTGCCGCTGATCATCGCGACGCCGAGCACGATCGCGAACGCCGTCAGCGTGGAGCGGAGCTTGCGCCCCAACAGGCCTTTGAGCGCGACGCCGATCATCTTCCGCTCACTTCCTCCATCGCGCCGATGATCTCGCGCGCCGTCGACGGGCCCAGGTCCTTGACGATCAGGCCGTCCGCGAGGAACAGGATGCGGTCCGCGATCGCCGCCGCGTGGGCGTCGTGGGTCACCATCACGGTCGTCTGGCCGTAGTTCGAGACCGAGTCGCGCAGGAGCTCGAGGATCTCACCGCTCGTGGTCGAGTCGAGGTTGCCCGTGGGCTCGTCCGCGAACATGACCGTCGGCCGCGAGACGAGCGCGCGGGCGATCGCGACGCGCTGCTGCTGGCCGCCGGAGAGCTCCGCCGGCCGGTGCGAGAGCCGGTCCGTGAGGCCGACCTTCGCGCTCAGCTCCTCGACCCAGCCGTTCTTCGACTTCTCGCCGGCCAGGTCGAGGGGCAGGACGATGTTCTCCCTCGCCGTCAGCATCGGCAGGAGGTTGAAGAACTGGAAGATGAAGCCGATGTGCTCGCGCCGGAGCCTCGTCAGCTGCGCGTCGTTCAGGTCCGTGATGTCGGTGCCCGCGATCGTCACCTTGCCGCCCGTCGGCTTGTCGAGCCCGGCGAGGATGTGCATCAGCGTCGACTTGCCGGAGCCCGACGGTCCCATCACCGCAGTGAGCTTCTCGCTCGCGACGTCGAGCGTGACGCCGCGCAGTGCGTGCACCGCGGTGTCGCCTTCTCCGTAGCAGCGCGTGACATCGGTCGCTGTAACCACGGCGGGCGTCACGATTTCGACCTGCGGTTCCTTCTCGATCACCAACGTCTGCATCTCTGCTCCTCAATGTGGGGGATGTGCGTCGAGCCTCGCAGCGGAGACGCTCTCGCGGAATGCGGCTGCCCCCCGTGCGCGCGGGGCGGTTTTCTGGTATAGGGCGTCGGCGTCACCGAGTACGCCCTCGCGAGGAGGGCGCACTCGAGCGAGAGGATCTGGGGAGCTAGCGCCTCAGTCGCAGGCCCACGCCGGCTCGCCGTCCGCGATCGGCTCGGGCTCGGCATGGGCCGGGGCTGCGGTCGTGCGGAGCAGCAGCGCGCCGACCCCGGCAGCCGCGAGCGCGAAGATCGCGCCGACGAGGAGCGCCGCGTGGTAGCCGCCGTTCAGCGCGGCGAGGTGAGCGTCGCCGGAGGCGGACAGGCTGCCCGTGCGTGAGGCCGCGAGGCTCGCGAGCACGGCCAGGCCGAGCGCGCCGCCCATCATGAACGAGGTGTTGACGACACCCGATGCGAGGCCGGCTTCGCTCTGCTCGACATCACTCATCGCGGCCAGCAGCACCGGGTTGAACGCCATCCCGGCGCCGAAGCCGAGCAGGATCATGCTCGGCAGCACGTCGACGAGGAAGCTTCCGTCGACGGGTGCGCGCGCGAACAGCACCAGCCCGAGCGCGGCCAGCAGCAGCCCCGTTGCGAGCGGCGGCCTGATGCCGAAGCGCATCACGAGCTTCGCCGAGAGGCCGAGCGAGAACACGCCCATGATCAGGTTTGCCGGGAGGAAGGCCAGGCCGACCTGCAACGGGCTGTAACCGAGCACCAGCTGCAGGTAGAGCGCTGAGAGGAAGAACCACGCGAACATCGAGGCCGCCCAGAGGACGCCGACGACGTTCGCCGTCGCGACGTTGCGCAGCCGGAAGAGGCCGAGCGGCACGAGCGGCGTCGCGACGCGGGTCTCGATGCCGAGGAAGACGGCCAGCAGCGCGGCTGCCGCTGCGAGCAGGCCGAGGGTCTGACCCGACGTCCAGCCCTGCTCGTTGCCGTTCACGATCGCGTAGACGGCCAGCATCAGCGCCGCGGTGACGGTGAGCGCCCCGGCGACGTCGAGACGACCCTTCGCGCCCGGAACACGCGCGGCGGGCAGCAGCCGCAGCGAGAACACGACGACGAGCACGCCGATCGGGAGGTTCACGAGGAAGATCCAGTGCCAGTCGAGCGAGTTGGTCAGGATCCCGCCGAGCAGCACGCCGATGCTGCCGCCGCCCGCGGCGACGAAGCCGAACACGCCCATCGCCTTCGCGCGCTCCGCCGGCTCGGTGAAGAGCATCATCATCAGCGACAGCGCGACTGCGGACGCGATCGCGCCGCCCACTCCCTGCACCGCCCGGGCCGCGACCAGGAAGCCCTGCGTGGTGGCGAGGCCGCACGCGAGCGAGGAGAGCGTGAAGAGCGTGATCCCCGAGAGGAAGAGCCGCCGGTGGCCGAACAGGTCGCCCAGCCGCCCGCCGAGCAGCAGGAAGCCGCCGAAGGTCAGCAGGTATGCGTTCACGACCCACGCGAGCGAGGTCTCGGAGAAGCCGAGATCCTCGCGGATCGAAGGCAGCGCGACGTTCACGATCGTCGTGTCGAGGACGATCATCAGGCTGCCCATGCAGAGAACGATCAGCGCGAGCCAGCGGGTGCGATTGTCGGCAATGGTCATGGCCTCGTCCTTTCGGTGGCGTTCACGATCGGTTTCGAAGGCTTAGACCGCGCTCCGCACCGGAACTCATCGGTCCCCGCACCGATGAATTCTCGGGGGCTGCGCGGTCTATCTCCTGATGGCCGCTCCAGCGCCGCCGACGATCGTGTTCGCGGTTCGAGGTCCGATCGCGCGCAGCGATCTTCCCGGACTATGCGAGCGCGTGTGCGGGTTGCTCGAGGGGAGCCGCGCCGGCGTCGCCCTCTGCGACGTCAGCGGCGTGCAGCCGGACGCGGTGACGATCGACGCGCTCGCCCGCCTCCAGCTCGCCGCGCACCGACACGGGTGCGAGGTCCGGCTCCGTCACGCGTCGAGCGAGGTGCTCGACCTCGTCGCGTTCATGGGACTGCGCGACGTGCTGGCCAGACTGACGGTCCCCGGGGCCTGACGCCGCCTACCCGGCGCCGCCCTGCTCCTTGAAGTTCCCAAAAGCATCTGTTACGTATGTGTTTCTACTTCGGCGTCTTTTAGGAGGGTGGGGTTCATGAAGGTGTCTGCGGTGGGCACGGCCTTGCCGTGCGGATCGACTCTGCGTCGGCGCGCGCGCGCGTCCACGTTGCTCCTGCTCGCAGGAGCCATGCTCGTCTTCGTTCCTTCGGCGTTGTCTGCCGGGCCGGGGCCGGCGCCGCCGAACCGCCCGGGGGCCTCGAAGCCGGCGGGTCCCAACGTGCTGGCCAACGGCGCGGTGATCTCGAACGGCACCGTCGCGCTCGGCGTCAACGCCGCGGGCGACCTGAACTACACCTGCGCTCCCGAGGAGCCGAACTGCCCCGCGAATGCAGAGGGCGTCGGCGTCCGGTTCGTCTCCACGGGCAACGACGCCACGTACCCGGGCTGCCTCTGTGAGGGCTGGGGCGCGGCCGACGAAGGTAGTGGCCTCACCGGCTCCGCGAACGAGGATTTCGGAGCGCCGGTGAATATCACCGTCGACGATTTCACGACCACGCTGTCGACGGCCGTGTCCACGGTGACGATAAGCGACGCGGGTCTGCCGAACTACAGCATGCAGGTGGTGCAGAACTACCACCCGTACGCCGGGAGCTCGTACCTCTACGAGGACACTGTCACGATCACGAACACCGGCACGCAGCCGTTCAGCAACCTCCGCTACCGGCGGGTGATGGACTGGGACGTCGAACCCACCGCCTTCTCGGAGTGGGTGACGATCCACAAGATCGGGCAGTCGCCGTATCTGGACTTCGACTCGGACGACGGCTTCGCTGACTCCGATCCCCTGGCAGGCCCGTCGTACCTCGACTCCGAGGCTGTGTGCGGTCCTGCCTATACGGGCACGTGCACGTTCACGGATCTCGGCTACGCCGGCGTGTATCCGACCACCGACATGCCGGACGATCACGGCTCGTTGTTCGACTTCGCCTTCGGCAACCTGCCGGTGGGGACGTCGAGGTCCTTCAAGATCCTCTACGGCGCGGCGCCGAGTGAGGCCGCGGCCAATGCTGTCGTCAACCAGACGGGCGCGGACGTGTACTCGCTGGGCGAGGACGATTGTCCTGAAAGCGGCTTCGGGATCCCCGGCTGCGGCGATCTGTCCGCGCACGCGGGCGTCGAGCAGGGCCTGCCGAACACGTTCATCTTCGCGTTCAAGACCGCGGCCACGATCACGCTCGCGCCGGTCCTGGTGCAGGCGGGCGCTGCGACCACGGTCACCGGGAACGGCTTCCAGCCCACCGAGGGCGTCACGTTCACGCTGTGGGCGTGCCAGCCTTCGTGCTCGAGCCTCGGCGTGATCGGCTCGACGACTGCGGACAACGCCGGCGCGCTCAATGCGCCAGCCACGATCCCCGCCGCCACACGGTCGGGTCTCTACTTCGTCGTCGCGAGCGGCAACACCAGCGGGGTCTTCGCGTACCAGCCGACCTTCGTGCTCGGCAGCGTCACCCCGACGCCGGGCGCTGCGACGCCAGGGTCCGTAGTCGGTCTGTCGGGGAGCGGCTTCGGCAACTCGGAGACCGTGAATCTCAGCCTCTTCCAGTGCACGCCGGGCTGCACGCTCGCCGGGTCGCTCGGCTCGACGGCGACGGACGGAAACGGAAACTTCAACCAGAACGTGCAGATTCCGGCCGGAAAACGCTCAGGCACCTACTACATCGTCGCCCAGGGCGCGACGAGCGGGGGCCTGGCGTACACGCAGTTCTTCGTCATGGCGACGCTCGCGGTGGCGCCGTCGAGCGGGGCCGCCGGATCGCATCCGCTCGCGTCGGGCACCGGCTTCGCAAACAGCGAGACCGTCTACTTCCTCCTCTTCGACTGCTCGGTGTCGTGTACGTATGCGGGCACGGCCGGATCGACGACTTCAAACGGAACCGGTGCGTTCAGCGGCGTCTCGCTGACGATTCCCGCGGTCGCGCCCGGCACGTACGTGATGCTCGACTACGGGGCGACCAGCGGCGGCCTCGGCGCCGCCCTATTCACCGTCACCGGCCCGGGACCTTTCGGTTACCGGCCGGCCGGCACCTTCGCGCCGCAGGCGATGATCCCCGGAATCGCGAAGCAGCTCCTGCCGCCGCAGCGCGCCGCGGAGCGGCTGCTCCTCAAGCGGCTCGTCGCGCCACGGCTCGCCCGCGCCAAGCGGACTCAGCTACCGGCGTCCTAGCAATCCAATCGGGAATGGGCGCCGCCACCGCGCGGCGCCCGCTCCCACCTGCTACGCCGCGAGGCGCGGCGGCAGGCCGAAGAGCGGAAAGACCCTGTCGGTGTCGAGGAAGAACGTGAACTCGCCGATCTTGCCGTCCTTCAGCTCGAGCACCTGCAGCGCCCACGGCTCGTAGCCCTCGCCCGTCTCGCTCGGCTTGTACTGCCCGAAGGCCGGCGAGCCGTTCGCCGCCACGGTTGGGATCACCCGAGAGCCGCGACAGCCTGCGCCGGGGCCGACCCACCACTCGAAGATGTCGTCGCGCCCGCTCAGCCAGAGGTCGTACGGCGGCATCGACTGCGTCGCGTCCTCGTGGATGAGTGACGTGAGCGCGTCCATGTCGTACGCCTCGAAGGCGGCGACGTAGCGGGCGAGCAGGTCGCGCTCCGCGTCGTCGAGCGACGACGTCGTGTCCGCGGCGGAAACGTTGCTCGACTCGAGCGTCGCGCGCGCCCGCTGGAGCGCGCTGTTCACCGAGGCTACGCTCGTCTCGAGCAACTCCGCGACCTCCGACGCCTTCCAGCGCAGCACCTCGCAGAGGATCAGCACCGCGCGCTGGCGCGGCGGCAGATGCTGGAGCGCGGCCACGAAGGCAAGCCGGACCGTCTCGCGTGCGACGGCCAGCTCGGCCGGATCGCCCTCGGCCGGCACGACCAGCGCGTCGGGGACCGGCTCGAGCCAGGTGACCTCCGGCAGCGTGCTGAGGTTCGCCGCGATCGGCTCGCGCGCGGGGCCGAGGTCCATCGGCCGGGCGCGGCGCTCTCGGCCGTTCAGCATGTCGAGGCAGACGTTCGTCGCGATGCGGTAGAGCCACGACCGCAGCGCCGAGCGGCCTTCGAACCGGTCGAAGCCGCGCCACGCGCGAATCAGCGTCTCCTGAACCGCGTCCTCGGCCTCGAACGGCGAGCCGAGCATGCGGTAGCAGTACGCCGTCAGCTCGACGCGATGCTGCTCGAGGCGGTCCTCGAGCGCGTCGGAGGCGGGCCTCGCGGTATGCGGCGCATCCTGCAAGGCGCTTATCCTACGGACCCGCCTCGACGCACCGCGTCATCAACACGGGGCGAGCGGCGTTCTCAATGGGCGCCCGGCCGCCCCACGATCGGTTCCCGTCGGGCGAGTTGACGGTGCGCGACCGACCCGCTAGTGCTCGTTCTCCAGCGACAGAGAGGACGAGAGAATGCGCCAGCCGTACACCCACGGAATCTGGAGTGTGACGCCGGGACGCGAGGAGCAATTCGTCGCCGCGTGGACGGAGCTCGCTGAATGGACCGCGCGCAATGTCCCCGGCAGCGGGTGGGCCAAGCTGCTGCGCGACAGCAGCAGTCCCAGCCGCTTCATCAGCTTCGGCCCGTGGGAAAGCCTCGACGCGATCGAGGGCTGGCGTGCGCTTCCCGGCTGGCAGGAACGAGTCCAGCGGCTGCGCGCGTTTCTCGACGGATTCGAGCCCAGCACGCTCGAACTCGTCGCAGAAGTCGAATAGCCATTCTGGTGGACGCTGTTAGGCCGGGGCCAGCGAAGGCTCGTCCTCGTAGAGCCTGTCGCCGCGGTGCAGACGGCGCGCGATCTCGAACGTCTGACGCTGCGAGCGGGTCGTGGTCGCGTGCGCGGCGAGGTACCGCGCGCCGGCGAGCAGCGGCAGCCCGGCGTCGCCGGTATCGGCAAGAAGCTCGTGTTGGCGAACCGCCGCCTCGACGCACTGGATCGTGTGGAAGTTGCGGTCCTCGCGGACGAGCGCAGAGCCGAGCGCCCCGACGAGCCTTGTGGGCTCGCCGCCGCCGCCGAGGAACGAGGCGACGAGCTGCCCGGCTTCGTCGACCTGCTGCTGCCGGTCGAGCAGGCGTGGGAGCTCCTCCAGCAGCGCGTCCGCATCGCCGGCGGGGTCCGGCTTCGGGAGCCGCGTGGCGGGGACGTTGAGGAAGCGGTCGAGGTGGACGCTCGCGGCGGCGTCGAGCGCGCCGCGCAGCAGCTCCACGGACGGCGATCGTCGCAGTCCCTGCTCGACGGCGTTCGCGAACGTGAACGTGTGCAGCGCCGTGTCCCAGTCCCCGAACTCGTTGCTCGTCGGGAAACGCGCGATTCGCGTCGCGGCGGCGAACGAGACCGCCGAGGCGAGCTGGACCTCGCTCGCGCCCTCGCGCAACGCCTCGAGCAGTGAGTCGAGCATCGGCGCCGCCTCCACGTCGAGGATGGCGGCGACAAGCGCGGCGCGTCCACCCCAGCCGCCCCGCTTCGCGGTGCCCGCCGCAAGCGCGCTCGGGAGCTCGTCGAACGCGCGCTCGAGCAGCGCGACCAGGTCGACCGGGTTCCGCCAAGCGTTCGCCTCCTCCATGCGCTCCGCGCCGGCGAGCTGCGTTGGCAGCGACGCGAGCACGGCTTCCGCACGGTCCCAGCCGGCGACGTCGAGCGCCTCGAGCGCCTTGTTGACGAAGTCGAGCGTGTGACCGCCGTCGAGGTAGCGATGGTCGGTGGCGGCGGCGAACAGCATGTCGGCGAGCTCGCGCGGAGACGCACCGCCGCGGACCGCCGAGACGAGCGCGCGCTCGGCGCCCTCGGCGTCGCGAACCTCGACGAAGCTGCGGAACCAGGTCGTCAGGCGGGCCGCGTCGGGCACGTCGCCCGGGAGCGGCGCGAGCTGGAAGCGCGGCGGTTGAGCCGCGGAATCGGCGGCAACGTCTGCGAGGCCGTGGTAGAGAGCCGCGGCGCGGTCGACTGGGTCGAGGCGCGGCACGAGGTTCATGAAGCAGGTCAGCGTCGTCAAGCCGCGGAACCACCCGCCGCCGCGACGCGCGACGCCGAAGTCGAGACCCGCGCGGAAGACGTCGGCGCCGGTCGGGTCCGCGTCGACGAGCGCGATCGTCGCCTTCGCGAGCACGAGCGGGATGTCGCGCTCGAGGCCGTCGCGCAGCCGCTTGCGCTGATGGGCAACCGGATCGTCCGGCGCGCTCAGATCGACGAGCACCGAGTCGCCGTCGAGCTCGACCGGGAAGCGGCGCAGCTCGTCCGCGAACTGATCGAACGTGCCTCCTGTCGAGAGGTCGAAGCGGGCGTGATGCCAGTGGCAGGTGAGGATGCCGTCGCAGACGGTGCCGCGGTGGAGCGGAAAGCCCATGTGCGGGCACCGGTTGTCGACCGCGTACACCTCGTCGCCGTTGGCGAAGAGACAGATCGTGTGCCGGTCAAGGTGCACGACGAGCCTTCCCGCCGCGCGCAACTCCTCGACCGATGCGGCGCGGACGCGGCCTTCGGGGGCAACAGCAGTCGTCACGGGCTCCTCCTTCTCCACCAGAAGCGGGGATCGTCGGGCTCTGCGGCGGCGAGGTCGTCGAGGCTGACGCCGCGGTAGCTCTCCAGCGTGAACGAGGTCTGCGCGGCGAACCCGACGGCGGAGAGCGAGAACGTCAGAGGATGGACCGACACCTGCCAGCCCTTGAGCGCCCCGAGGTCCTCGAGCAGCGCGCGCTCCTCCTCGGTGCGGACGTCGAGCACGACGGCGCCGCCGTGCGTGCCGACGAAGTGGTCGTGCCAGACGGACAACCCGCGCCGCGAATCGGCCACGTACTCGTTCAGCAGATCGTTCGCCGCACGCGCCGCCGTCCCATCGGGCGCGAGCGCGTACACGAGATAGCAACGCTCACCTGCAGGCATTCCGCGAGCGTAGAACCTCAAGTAAGGTTGAAGTCAAGTGGCCGGCGACCAACTGGCGATCGGCGAGCTCTCTGCGCGCAGTGGCGTCGCCCCCTCCGCGCTCCGCTTCTACGAAGCGCAGGGGCTGATCGTCGCCCGCCGGACGAGCGGCAACCAACGCCGATACGACCGCGCGATCCTCCGACGAATCGCGCTCATCCAAGCCGGGCGCGCCGCGGGAATCCCGCTCGAGCGGATCCGTGCTGCGCTCGAGACGCTGCCCGCACACCGAACTCCGTCGCGGCGGGATTGGGAGCGGCTCTCCCGACGCTGGCGCGACGACCTCGACGGCCAGATCGCGACACTGCAAGCGCTTCGCAACCGGCTCACGACGTGCATCGGCTGCGGCTGCCTGTCCATCGACGCCTGCGGCTTGCTGAACCCGGACGACGAGGCGGCGAGCGGCGGCCCCGGCGCCCATTACCTCCGACGAGACAGCAGGCGCGCCGCGACCGCATAGGCGGAAGCCCCGTCGCGCCTACGATCGGGCGGTGCAGCGCGTCGCCGTCCTCGGCTCGGCTGGAGCGGGCAAGAGCGTGCTAGTGACGGCGCCCGTCAGTGAAGCCAGGGAGCGAGTGCGGCCTCGATGTCGATGCAGCCTTTCGGTTCGTCCAGTCGCGCACGCACTCGCTTGTCCTCGAGGACGACGAGCGCCGGCACGACGTCCACCCCGAGGCGCTCGGCAAGGTCGGGACGCAAGCCGGAGTCGATTCGGTGCAGCGTGAACGTCGCGTGATTGTGGCCGCGCTGGAGCACCTGGGCCAGGAATCCCTCGGCGCGCCGGCAGGGACCCGAGGTCCGCGAATAGAAGAAGAGCAGGATCGGCTTACGCGCCGGCGGCGCGAGCTTCGCGGCGGCACCGCGCGGAGCGGCGAGGCTCATGCTGCGCTCACCGCCGCGGGTCCTCGGATCGTGCGAGCTCCCCTGCCTCGCCGACCTTCTCGACCACGATGTACCGCGCATGCCGCTGGACCACGCGCTCGACCTCTTCGAGCTCGTGCCCGTCGATGACGACGAATCGTCCGCCGTCTGCGCGCACGTTCTCGTACTGCGAGAGCGTCAGCTCGAGCGCGTCTACGCATTCCTCGCGGCTGCATTCGCACACGAACAACTTCGCACCGTCGTACCCGACCAGCGTCGACAGCTCGGAGATGCGCTCGTTGATCTCCCGAAACAGAAACTGCCGGCGCGCGGCCTGCTCGACGGCCGGAGCCGTCATGCGCCGACTCCGGCGCGCTCGGGCGCAGTGACTCGGTACGAGCGCCCGTCCATGTGAACCGTCGTCGAGTCGAGGCCTGTGGCGACAAGCCAGTCGTCGAGCGCGTCGAGCACCCGAAGCACGGCTCCATCCGAGTCCCCCCGCGTCCGCACACGCACCTCGAGCTGCTCGCCGTCCAGCGAGACGTCCTCAGCCTTGAACACCGAGACGAGCGCCTGCACCAGCGAGCCCGCGCGCGCAACGTCGACTGCCTCGACGCTGATGAGCAGTGGTGAAACGTGGGCCACGGACACGTACGCCTCCTCGGATCCAGGACCTGAGCCTTGATCGAGGACTCGGCCGCCGGCCGCCAAGGGACCGACCCCGCACCCGCGATACCTCTCTCAGCTCCGGCACGCCAATTCGCCATGCCGAAACCTGGGACGATCGTAGCACTCGACCTGGAGGCATCGAAACGCCCGGGGAAAGTGGGCTAGACTGGTCACGCGTTACCGTCCGCTGGGTCGCTCCTTCCGCTCCTCCCTCTCTCGGACGCCGGATCCAAGGAGCGGGCAGGGAGCTTTGTGGCACCCGTTTCGGGCGACGGAGCGAACAACGGGCAGCGTGCGCTGGCGATCTCGAACGCGATCGTCCGCCTTCATCGCGAGTTCTACGGACGCGGGGCGACGAGCGCGCGCACGATCATCCAGCGCGACTACGCGGTCTGCTTCCTGAACGACATCTACACGCCGGGCGAGCGGACACTCATCGAGGCGGGCGATCACGAGCAAGTCCTGCAGACGAGGTTCGCCTTCCAGCGCGCGATGAGAGAGAAGTTCAGCGCTGCCGTCGAGGAGGTCATGGGTCGCAAGGTCGTGGCGTTCCTCTCGCAGGTGCACTTCGATCCCGATCTCGCGGCCGAGATCTTCGTCCTCGAGCCCGACGGGACGAACAGCGCCGCCGAGCACTGACGGCGGAGGGTCGTTTCCGGCGGCCGAGCCGGGGGCAAGCAGGCTCAATGCAGTCGGATACGGCGGCCGAGCGCATCCGCGGCCTCGTCCTGCTCCGCGCGACGTGCGAGACGGTGCTCAAGCGCCTCGACGAAGACGACATCGACGACCTCGCGCTGACGGTGCAGATCAGCAAGCTCTGTGACTCGCTCGCGGACGAGCTGAGACGGTTCGCAAACCGCAACGTGAAACGGCACCCGAAAGGCGCTAACACGCACTGACGGGCTGATGCCCGCC
>WNGA01005590.1_pt1 | contig 18123 bp, 17 predicted proteins | sample 5400061 | NCBI WGS metagenome assembly WNGA01 (sample SAMN13153366, study PRJNA577476) | soil metagenome | isolation source: 100 cm soil or saprolite under grassland replicate 2 | place: USA:California | collected 2016-06-15 | reverse complement strand
TTCGCGCCGGAGATCCTCGCGAGGAGTGCGGACTTCATCAAGCCCTGAAAGTCGACGACGACCTCATGCCCTTTACGAATCTCTTTCAATGACGGCGGAATCGCACGAACACCGGCCACGATCTCCACCAGCTCGCGATACGCCGTTCGGACGACCCAATCAATGTCGTAGAACTTTCGCAGTGCCACCACGGCGGGAATGGTGTGGATGACGTCGCCGAACGCGGAGAGGCGGATGACCAACAAACGCGGAACGCTGAGCGATGAACGATGAACGGCGTTCATCGTTCATCCTTCATCGTTCATCGTTCGCAATTTGCGTAGGAGATCCGTCGTGGAGTGCTCCTTCGCATCACCAACAATGGCGACCCGCCCGCCATACGAAAGCACCACTTCGCGCTCGGGAACCGTTTCTGCGGTGTAGTCAGTGCCTTTGCAGTGCACGTCGGGTTTGAGCACTGCGATCAGCCGCGCCGGGCTGCTGTCGTGAAAAATCGTGACGTACGAAACACCTCGAATCGCGGAGACAAGCTCCGCGCGTTCGCGCTCATTCGTCACCGGCCGCCCCTCCCCTTTTAACGAACGCGCTGAGTCATCGCCATTCACGGCGACGATGAGGACGTCCGCTTCTTTCGACGCATCCTGCAGGTAACGAACGTGGCCGACGTGCAGAACGTCGAACACGCCATTCGCAAAGGCGATCGTTTTGCCGCGATCGCGTTCGTCGTTTGCGACGCGGAGAAGCTCTGTTTCGGTGAGGATGGGCGCGTTCATGATGCGGTTGCCCGTTGCCGGTTGCCGGTTGCCGGTTGCCGAAAGGGAACCGGGAACTGGTAACTGGGAACTATTCTTTCAGTTCCTCGTCGCGCTCAATGGCATGCCGCAGCTCGTCGTTGGACACGGTCGCCGTGCCCATCTTCATCACCACGATTCCGCCGCCGTAGTTCGCGAGCTTCGCCGCTTCGGCGTACGACGCGCCGGCCGCAAGCGCGAGAGTGAATGTCGCAATGACCGTGTCGCCTGCGCCGGTGACATCCGCGACTTGATCGGTTCCGTAGACGGCGATGAACAGCGGCTCTCGTCCGTCGCGTTCGAAGAGCGCCATACCCCGGCTGCCGCGGGTGATGAGAATCGCCTCGCAATCGAGGCTCTGCTGCAGCGCCTCGGCCACCCCGCGAATGCGATCGTCGCCGTTGTCGAACAGCGAGACGCCGGCGGCCGCGGCGGCTTCCTCTTCGTTCGGCGTTGCCGCGCTGACGTCGGGATATCGCAGAAGGTCGTATCGCGAGTCGAGTGTCACAGGCTTCCGCGTCGCGTATGCGGTCAAATTCGCGGCGAGCAGCGGCGTCACTACGCCATAACCGTAGTCGCTGATGAGGGCCGCGTGGCAGATCGACATCTGATCGCGCAGAAGCGCGGCGAAGCGGTTCGACTCCGCTTCGGTGATCTCCAGCGAGTCTTCGATGTCGTAACGAACGATCTGCTGCCGCGCGGCGTGAGGAAATCCGCCGAGGATCCGGACCTTTGTCGGCGTGCGATAGCGGTCGACGCGCAGAACGCCGCCGCAGTCGATCCCCTGCTCGGTCATATTCGCGACGAGTTGATCGCCATGAGCATCGCGGCCGACCACAGAAACAGGAATCGGCAATCCGCCGAGCGAGAGAATGTTGTTGATCGCGTTTCCACCGCCGCCGAGGAGAACGTCATCGCGGTATTGGCGGAGGATGAGGACGGGCGCCTCACGCGAAATCCGCTTCGGTGTGCCGTAGACGAAGCGATCGGCGACGATGTCGCCATACACCACCACCAGCTTCCCCTTCATCTCCTCGGTCAACTGCAGAAGCCGCGAGCGCGCAAACACGGCCGAAGAATACTTGAAAGGACTGAGGACTGAGGCCGGTCTCTGGACAGCGCGACGAGAATGGCGTAGGTCCGCCGCCCTCGGCGGACATGGCCGCGGAGGGCCGCGGCCCTACACGCAGCGCTTCGCGAGGTCTCGCAGCCGCTGGTGTCCTCAGTCCTCAGTCCTCAGCAGTCCTCAGTCCTCAGCAGTCCTCAGTCCTTTCGACACCTGCTGCTGCTCCTCCGAGTTCAAAAGGCTGTCGACATCGAGGACGAGCAACACCTCGTTTCCATGCGGGGCAATGGCCACGAGAAACTCGCCGCGCACGCCGCGAATCGTCGCCGGGGCCGGCAGGAGCTCCTCGGCGTGCAATGTGACGATTCGCCGGACGTCGTCCACTTTCAACCCGATGGTGCCGGCCGGAGTGTGCGTCAGGAGGACGAGCGGCTGCTTCGCCTCCGGAGGTTGCTGCGGGTACAGCCGCGCGTGCACGTCCACGACCGGAATGACCTGATCGCGCACCACGATCACACCTTCGATGAACGTGGGCGCGGTCGGCACGTGAGTCGAGCCGGTGTACGCGACGATCTGTCGCACGGCCATGATGTCGATCAGGAACGTTTCCGGTCCGACACGAAAGCCGATGAAGCGCAATGCCGCCGCTCGCTGCTCGCTCATCCCCGCACGCGGAATTTACGAATCTCTTCATCCAACCCGCGGATGGCATCGGAGAGCAGCGTCAGCGCATCGCTCATCTCGTTCGCCGACGCCCGATTTCCCTCGGCGATCGTGCGCACCTGCTCCATCGTGGCCATGATCTTTTCGCTTTCGCGCGACTGATCGGTCGCCACCTGGAAAATCTGGTGGATCATGTCGATCATCTGCTCGGCAGAAGCGGAGATCATCGACGATCCCGACTTCTGCTCGATCATCGCCTGCCGCACGTAATTGGCGACCTCGCGCATCGATTCGACCGCTTTGAGAATGTGCTGCGAGCCCTGCGCCTGCTGCACGGTCGCCGCGTTGATCTGCTTCACCATTCCCTGCAGCTTCTCGACCGACTGCGTCACGTTCTCGCTGCCTTCCGCCTGCTCGTTCGTCGCGGCGGCGATCTCTTTGCCCATGTTCGAGGCGCTCGTCGCCGATTCGAGAATGTTGGTGAGCGCTTTGCCCGCTTCGTGCGACAGCGCCACTCCGTCTTCGACGAGCTTGGTCCCCGCCGACATCGACGCGAGCGCGTTGCGCACTTCCTCCTGCACCGCCTTGATCAGCGCGGCAATCTCGCGGGTGGAAGATGCCGTGCGTTCGGAGAGCTCACGAATCTCCGTGGCCACGATGGAAAAGCCTTTGCCATGCTCACCAGCTTGGGCAGCGAGAATCGCGGCGTTGAGCGCGAGAAGATTCGTTTGCTCCGCCACATCTTCGATGACGTTCAGGATTCTGCCGATGGCCATCGAGCGGTCGCCGAGTCGCGACACGACGGCATTCGCATCGACGACAGCTTTGCGAATCTGCTCCATCGCCGTGATCGTCTCTCGCACCGCGTTCATGCCCGACTGCGCAGCCTCCGCGGCGGTGAGCGACAGGTCGTACGAACGCGCGGCGTTTGACTCGACCTGCGCGATCGAAGCGCTCATCTGCACCATCGAGGAAGAGGTCTCGCTGACGAAATTCGCGAGATAATCGATGTTGCGATCCACTTCATTGATCGACGAGACCATCTCCTCGGTGGCAGTGCCTGTCTCCTCGACGGAGCGAAACAGCGTCTCCGTTTGCCGGCTGACCTCTTCGGTCGATGCAGCCATCTCCAGCATCGATGCCGAGGTTTGCTCGGAGGCTGCAGAAAGCGACTCCACGTTTTCCGTGATCTTGCGAACGCCGTTGTTGAGCTGATCGATGGATTGATAAGTGTCCGTGACAACCTCGCGCTGTTCGTCGACGCGTTCGACGACCGTGCGGCTTCGCGATCCGACAACTTCGAACACCGATTTCAGTTGCGCCTGCGATCGCTGCAATTGGGTCAACGTCTTCTCCAGGTTTCCGGCCATCGCGTTGAACGCCTCGGCGAGCGCGCCGATCTCGTCACCCGTGGAGATTTTCGTGCGTTGGGTGAGATCGCCCTGCGAGAGGAGCTTGGCCGTCTCGGAAAGCTCGAGAACGGGTTGAATGAGCAATCTCGCGGCGAGCGTGGCGAATGCGAACGACACCAAAACGGCGACCAGACCGACGACGAAGTAGTCCGAAAGCAGCGATCCGCGGCCGCTGAACACCCGCCACTGTTCGATTCCGACGGTCATCAATGTGATGAACAACGTCTGCACGATGAACGCGGCGACGAACTTCGTCCGCAACCGCACGGCGCGAGTGCGCAGGGAGGGCGTGTCGCCGGAGAGCATGGACGAGTGGAAGTGTAACCTCTATCATCGCCACATGCCCCTGATCCGCTGTGCGAAATGCGGCCAGGCGTACGACGTCCCCGGCGCGATCGCCGTCCATCTTCCGGATTCCGTCGCCACGTGCCAGTGTGGAGAGTGGCTCGCCGGCAGCAAAGCCGCGGTGCTCGCACGTCTACTCAATCCGGAAGAGATCAAGGAGATCGATCTCCGGCCCTACAAAGTCGATCACGCTGAGGAAGCGCCGGCGGCAAGAGTACCGCTGGTCGCGCCGGGCAAGCCGCGATCGGTTCGCGTCGTTGCGCGAAGCGGAGGCAATTCGATCAATCGCGTATTCACGATCGGCCCGCATCCGCTGTGGATCGGCCGCAAGGGATGTCACGTCGACCTCGATGAAGCCGATCTCGACATCCGGCACTGCTCGGTCGCCTTGCAGGGCGATCAACTCGTCGTGCGCGATGCGGACTCGCATATGGGCACCTTCCTCGACGGCCAGAGAATTGCCGAGGCCGCGCTGGGCGAGGGGGTGCATGTGCTGCGGGCGGGAGCGGCGCTGGTGAGCCTCGAGCCGACCGATGAACAAGGACTGCCGGTGCAGCCCACCCGCCTCCGCACAACGGAGATGGTCGACGAATCCATGCTGGCGAAAAAAATCGCCCAGCAGAAGGAATCGGCGGACCAACCGAAGCGGAACATCCTGGTGTGCATCGATGGTCCGCTGAGCGGGCAGGAATTCGAGATTCCTCCCACCGGACTGATCGTCGGCCGCGAGGGTCACGTGCGCGTGCCGGACGAATTTTTGTCGCGCAAGCACTTCGAAGTCGCGCCCGACCCCGACGGCACCGTTCGCGTCCGCGACCTCGGCAGCCGAAATGGGACTTTTCTCAACACGCTGCCTGCTCAGAACACGAAGGTGCACAGCGGCGATGAGATTAAGGCAGGCAATAATCGCTTCCGCATCGAACAACGGGCGTAAACTGATTTCGCATATACTCCGGCGAATTTCGGAGTTCAATCAATGCGGAGGATCGCCGAAGCCGCGGGTCGGGTACTCAGGCCGTTGTCCTCCCTTCTCAACACCCGCCTGAAACTCGAAAACGGAACTGCAGCCGAAGAGAACCACTCCACCGTTTGCGTGAGCGGGTCGAATCTCGTCGTCCGCGCGGCGGACGCCCGGGCCTTCACCGACGCCGAGCGCGAGTTCCTGAGGGAAGTGTTCGATCTGATCCGCCTCACCGAGCAGACCGATGCGCGGCTGCGCACCTTCGAGGATCGCATCGGAAGGCTCGAGAGCGAGAACCTCGATCTGCTGATGCAGAATCGGACGCTGTCCGAGATCTCCGCGCGCGATGCGCTGACAGGTCTGTACAACCGCTGGTACGTGATGGAAAAGATCGACTCGGAAATGAATCGCGCGCTGCGGCACGGCTCGCCGATGTCGGTGCTGATGCTCGACCTCGATCACTTCAAGCGCGTCAACGATTCGTTCGGGCATTCGGTCGGCGACGAAGTACTGAAAGTCGTCGGTCAGGTGCTGCGCGACAGTTGTCGCGTGTACGACGTCCCGGGGCGATACGGCGGCGAGGAGTTTTGCATCGTGCTGCCGGAGACGCGCGTGGGGAACACCAAGGCAGTGGCCGAGCGCATCCGTAGCAGGCTGGCGTCGACCGAATTGCCGGTGGGCAGCACGTCGATCACCGTCACCGCGTCGATCGGAGTGGCGGGGATGGATTCGGTGCCCGAGGAGGGCGTGGTCAGCGCAGCGGCGCTGCTCGATCGCGCCGACCGTGCTCTCTATTCCGCGAAACACCACGGGCGCAATCGCGTGGAGCTGTGGCTGCCCGAGGCGGTGGGGAACGACACGAATCATTAGTTTCCGCCCAACTACCGCTTGACTTTCGCCTGATTACCGCCTATATTGCTCGTTTGCGAGGGCGGCATGAAGTATCTGACCGAAAGGCAACGCGACATCCTGCAGTTCATCCGCGACTTCCAGCGGGAGCATGGCGTGGCCCCGACGCACCGTGAGATCTGCGACCACTTCGGCTTCTCGTCCTACGGCACCGTGTACAAGCACCTGTCACTGCTCGAGAAGAAGGGTCTGATCCGGCGCGACTGGAACCAGAAGCGGGGGGTCGAGGTCGTCGATAAGCAGGCACAGGAGGTTCCGGGCGTCCGCGAGCTTCCGTTGTTCGGGACGATCGCCGCCGGCCAGCCCCTCGAGGTGCATCAGTCGGACGAGACGATCACCGTTCCCGAGAGGCTGACCACGCGCGGCGAGAACTTCGTGTTGAAGGTCCGCGGCGACTCGATGATGGACGATGGAATCCTCGACGGCGATTACGTGATCATCGCCCGCCGCGAGCGCGTCGAGAACGGCGAGATGGTCGTGGCCAGCGTTAATGGCGAGGTCACGCTCAAGCGGCTCTACCGCGAGGGAGAGCGCATCCGCCTGCAGCCGGCCAATTCGTTGATGAACCCGATTTACGCCCATGCCCGAGATGTTTCCGTGCAGGGAGTGGTGGTTGGACTGATGCGACGTTTTTGAAAGTGAGGGCTTATGGATCTCGTTCTGAAATTACGTGAAATCCGCCGCGTGCGCGGTCTCAGTCAGAAGGACGTCGCGCATCTGTCGGGGGTCGGGGAAAAGACGATCAGCTCCTTCGAGACCGGTCAACGCATCGGATCGCTCAAGCTCGCGCAACTGAAAAGGATGCTGAAGGTGTACGGCCTCACTGAGACGGAGTTCTTCGGGGCGACCGTGGAAAAAGAGATCGCGCCGTGGGAGCTGAATGAAGAGCAGATGGCCACCCAGCGCCTGCTCGACGATCTGCATGCGCTGCCGAAGCCGATTCAGAAGAACCTGCTGGCGAAGTTTCAGTTGGCAGTGGAAGCCGTCGCCGATGTGCATCATCTGAAGGAGAAGCGCCCGCGCTACGTTGGCGAGAATCCCGAGTGGCACATGCTCACGTCGAGAAATTAGCGGCGAGCGACGACTCGAGTGTCGGATAGCGAAACGTGAATCCCTCGCGCAACGCGCGAGACGGCACCACACGCTGGCCGCTGAGCAACATCTCGCCGGCCATGTCGCCAAAGACGAGGCGCAGCGCGAACCCTGGCGTCGGCAGGAACGACGGCCGGTGCATGGCCCGGCCGAGCGCGCGCGCAAAATCGCGATTGCGCACCGGCTCCGGTGCCGTGATGTTGTACGTCCCGCGCACCTCGGGACGGTCGATCGCCCACTCGATGGCGTGGATCACATCCTGGCGATCGACCCACGACATCCACTGCGTCCCGCTGCCGATCGGACCGCCGGCGCCGAAACGGAAGGGCAGCAGCATCTGCTTCAGCGCGCCGCCGTCGCGACCGAGGACGACGCCGAAACGGAAGACGACCAGGCGGGCGACGTCCTCGGCGCGATGCGCTGCGGCTTCCCATTGACGCACCACGTCGGCGAGAAAACCTTCGCCGCTCGATGAGACCTCGTCGAGAGTCTCGTCGCCTCGCGGTCCATAAAAACCGACAGCGGATGCGCTGACAAACGTCCTCCCCTTCTTCGGCGCTCCGCGCATCGCATCAACGAGCGCGTTCGTCGCGTGCAGCCGGCTTTCGAGAATGCGTAGCTTTCGCGCCGCCGTCCACCGTCCGCCCCCCACGTTCTCGCCGGCGAGGTTGATGACCACGTCGGCGTTCGCCACTTCACCCACAGCGCTCCACGCAATGCCGCGTCCCTGACGCACCTTTTCGGGATTCCGGCTGAGCACGAAAACGTCATCACCGCGCTGCAACAGCCGCTGCACGAGCGCGTGCCCGATGAAGCCGGTACCGCCGGAGACGGCAATCTTCACGAGCGGCGATTATGGTGCAAAAAATGCGCCCCGCCTGAGCAGGACGGGGCGTCAGTTCGAAAAGAGGTAGGAGATCGATTCTGTCGCAGCGCTCATGGACTGGGACGGCCACGCGCGGGAAAGGTTTCAGGCGATTCGCGAGCGCGCGGTGACTCGGCGCGGATCACCGGCTTCAGCCGTTTTCTGGAGCGCCGCGAAGGCGATCATCGCCGCGTTATCGGTGCAGTAGCGCTTCTCGGGCAGGCGCACGATCACGCCGTGCTCGCGACCCCAGGCGATCATCTTCTCGCGCAACGTTCCATTCGCCGCCACGCCGCCGGCGATCGCCACCTCGGTCGGCAGAGGCTGGCGCAGTCGCGACCAGATCGCGTCGAGCCGATCGAACAGTTGCGCGAAGAGCGCGTCCTGAAAGGTGGCGCAAAAGTCGGCGAGCAATTTCGAATCGCCGCCGGCGCGGATCTCATCCTTGCGGGCCATGCGAATCGCTCCTGCCTTGATGCCCGAGTACGAAAAGTCGAGCGATTCGTCCTTGAACTGCGCGATTGGCAATGGAAAGCGACGCCGGTCGATCGTGCCATGGCTCGCGTGCGTCTCAATCTGCGGTCCGCCCGGATAAGGCAGGCCGATGAATTTCGCGACTTTGTCGAACGTTTCGCCGATCGCGTCGTCGCGCGTGCGGTTCAGCATCGTGACCCTTCCGTTCGCGACGTCGTAGATCGACGAGTGGCCGCCGGAGATCACCATCGACAGAAATCGCGCCGGCAGCGGAACGGCCGCTCCTTCGCGCAGATATGGCGAGAAGAGGTGGCCCTCGAGATGGTTGACCGGCACCAGCGGCACGTCGAGCGCATAGCTCAGTCCCTGCGCGCCGGCAACTCCAACGAGCAGCGCACCGATGAGGCCGGGGCCGGCGGTTACGGCGACGCGGTCGATGTCACTCCACGATGCCTTCGCCTGGTCGAGCGCGCGGCTGACGAGAGGAAACAGATGCTGCAGATGTTCGCGCGATGCAATTTCAGGAACGACGCCGCCGAAGGGACGATGGCGCTCGATCTGCGAAGCGATGAGATTCACGCGCACGCTCCCGTCGCCATCGAGCAGTGCGACCGATGTTTCATCGCACGAAGTTTCAATTCCCAGAATCATGGTTGCTCAGTTGCTCAGTTGCTCGGTTCGTGAATCGTTCGGCTCCTCAGTCGCTCGATTTCCTCAGTTGCCGAGTAACCGAGCAGCCAAGCAAGACAGCAACCGAGGAACCCAGCAACTTAGCAACCATTCTTTATAATCCCGCGACCTATCGATGAAAGACGAACTGGCAAAGCGCTACGACCCCGCGGAGTTCGAGCAGCGGATTTACGGCGATTGGGAGAAGGGCGAATTCTTCACGCCCATCCTCGATCGCGAACGGCCGAAGTTCTCGATCGTCATCCCGCCGCCGAATGTCACCGGCCGACTGCACATCGGCCACGCGCTGGTGAACACGCTGCAGGACATCGTCGTCCGCTGGAAGCGCATGAGCGGCTTCAACACGTTGTGGCTGCCCGGCACCGATCACGCCGGGATCGCCACGCAGATGATGGTCGATCGCGACCTCACCAGCCAGGGCATCTCCCGGTTCGATCTCGGCCGCGACAAATTCGTCGAACGCGTGTGGCAATGGAAAGAGAAGTATGGCTACGAAATCATCGAGCAGCTCAAACGCCTCGGCGCCTCCGCCGACTGGAGCCGGCTGCGCTTCACGCTCGATGAAGGCCTCTCGCGCGCGGTGCGTCACGTGTTCGTGAAGTTGTACGAGGACGGACTGATTTATCGCGACCTGGCGATGGTGAACTGGTGCCCTTCCTGCCGCACGGCGATCTCGGACATCGAAGTCGACTTTCGTGAACAGACCAGCAAGCTGTACGAAATCGATTACCCGATCGCCGGTTCCGATCGCCGGTTGACCGTGGCCACCACCCGGCCGGAGACGATGCTCGGAGACACCGCCGTCGCCGTGCATCCTGATGACGAGCGCTATCGCGATCTCATCGGACGCGAGGCCGTACTGCCGATCGCCAATCGTAGAATTCCGATCATCGCCGACGCGATTCTGGTCGATCGCGAATTCGGCACGGGCGCGGTGAAGGTCACGCCGGCGCACGACAAGAGCGACTACGAAGCGGGATTGCGCAACGGTCTGCCGCAACTGCAGGTCATCGATGAGACGGGAGCGATGACTGAGGCTGCGGGTGGCGATTTCGCCCGCCTCGATCGGTTCGAGGCGCGCAAGAAAGTGCTCGCCCAACTGAGCGCTGCAGGCGTGCTGCGCAGCACGAAGGACTACACGCACAGCATCGGCGTGCACGGCAGATGCGACACCATCATCGAGCCGATGGTCTCGCGGCAGTGGTTCGTCAAAATCAAGCCGCTCGCGGAGCCGGCGATCGAGGCGGTGCGCAACAGAACGATTCAGATCCTTCCGCAGAGCTGGGAAGCGACGTACTTCAACTGGATGGAGAACATTTACGACTGGACGATCTCCCGCCAGCTCTGGTGGGGGCATCGCATCCCGGCGTACTACTGCGCCAACGGCCACATGACCGTGAGCGAGAGCGATCCCGCGGCGTGCCCGCAGTGCCGCTCGACTGAGATTCGTCAGGAGACCGACGTGCTCGACACGTGGTTCTCGTCGGCTTTGTGGCCGTTCTCCACGATGGGATGGCCGGACGACACGCCCGACTACCAGATTTTCTATCCCACCGATGTCCTGATCACCGGCTATGACATCCTCTTTTTCTGGGTGGCGCGGATGATCATGATGGGCCTGCGCTTCACCGGCCGCGCGCCATTCACTCATGTTTTCCTCAACGGCCTGGTTCGCGACGAGTTCGGCCAGAAGATGTCGAAGACGAAGGGCAACGTGATCGATCCGCTCGAGGTGATCGACGAGCACGGCGCCGATGCCCTCCGCTTCACCCTGGCCATTTACGCCGCCGGGCGAGAGATTCCGCTGGCGAAGAGCCGCATTCAGGGTTATGCCGCATTCGCCAACAAAATCTGGAATGCGTCGCGATTCGCTCTGATGCACATCGACACCGACATCAAATCGGCGAAGACGATCGATCGCGACGAGATGCGCACGGTGGAGCGCTGGATCCTGTCGCGGCTCAACAGCGCGACGCGCGAGGTGAACAAGGCGCTGTCAGAGTTCCGCTTCGACGAAGCGTCGAATACTCTCTACCATTTCTTCTGGCACGAGTTCTGTGACTCGTACATCGAGATGGTCAAACCCGTGCTCCTCGGCAAGCACGGGAGCGACGCGGACACGCAGAACGCCAGGCGCGTGCTCCTCGAAGTGCTCGATCGATCGCTGCGCCTTCTGCATCCGTTCATGCCGTTCATCACTGAGGAGATTTGGCGGAAGTTAGGCGGAGTGGAACCGTCGATCATGGTCGCTCCCTATCCGATCGCCGAGGACCTCGAAGATTCGGAGGCGGAGCGGCTCGTCAACGCGGTGAAACGCATCACCACCGCGGTGCGGAATGTGCGAACGGCGCGCGGCTTCACGCCGAAGGACCGCTTCAAGCTGTACGTCAACGTCGAGCACGCCCGCGACGCGAACTTCTTCAGTGAATATGCCTACCTCCTCATTGAGCTGGCGCGGCTGACCGATGTAGTGGTCAACGGAGCTCCGCCCGCGGAGGCGCATCACGACGTGGTCGAAGCTTTCGCCATCGCCATCGAATTTCCGAAGAAAGTGGTCACTCAGGAGCAGATCGAGCGCACGCAGCGCGAGATCGAGAAAAGCCGCAAGGAGCTGGCCTCGCTCGAAGCGAAGCTCGCGAACGCGCAGTTCATCCAGAACGCACCCGAAGCCGTGGTGCAACAGGCACAGGCGCGTCACACGGAATTGCGAGCGCGGATCGAGAAGCTGATGCAGAATCAGTAGAGTTTCCGAGTTGCTGGGTTACTGGGTTGCTGTCGGAGACCCAGCAACTGAGAAACCGAGCAACCGAGCAACCATGATTCAAATCGACACGCGGCGCCTGATCGAGCGGCTCAAGACCATCGAGTCCATCGCCGTCATCCCCCGTGTCGCGTCGACGAATCTGGTGGCACGCCGCATCGTTGCCGAGTGCATCGAAAACGAGCTGTCCTTGCCGCAGGCCATGATCATCGCCGGCGAGCAGTTTGCCGGAGTCGGCCGCAACGCCCGAACGTGGTCCTCGCCGCCCGGCAAAGGCATTTATGCGACCACTCTGCTGACGCGACCGGCGAACGATCTGTCGCTCCTGTCGCTCGAAGTAGCTAATATTATCGTTAGCTATTTACATGATGTATTTTCCGTCGATGCCCGAATCAAATGGCCGAACGACGTCCTTGTCGGCGGAAAAAAAATCGCCGGCATCCTCATCGAATCGCGCATCCAGGACGATCGAGCGTTCCTGATCATCGGCACCGGAATCAATGTCGAGCCGGTCGCCGATGACGCGCGGCCGAACGCCGTCGCCATCAGTGAAGTGACGCGTAAATTCGACGGGATCACGGCGGCGACCGAGGCGTTCATCCAGCACCTCGATCGGCGGCTGAGCGCGCCGTTCGATCGCAACGCTGTTCTCGAGGAATGGCGCGCGCATGCCGTTCACCAGCCGGGCGATCGAATCACCTGCGTCATCGGCGACCGCACCGCGACCGGAAGCTGGATCGGAGTCGATGAGCAGGGACGCGCGCTCCTGCGCAACGGCGAGGAAGTTCTGACCATCAGCGCGGGCGATCTGATGACGACGTAGTGTCATCCTGAGCGAAGCGAAGGATCTCAACCAACACGATCGTGACTTGAGATCCTTCGCCGTCTGCGCGGCTCAGGATGACACATCGCAAACTGGTAACCTATAACCGATGTCCAACCTCCTTGTCGTGGACGTCGGCAACTCCAACATCGTCCTCGGCATCTACCGTGACGATGAGTTGGTGGGTTCGTGGCGTCTGGCCACCGCGCGCGAGCGGACCGCGGACGAGTACGGAATCCTGACCAAGCAACTGATCGGCGAAACAGCATCGTCGCTCGACGGCGCGATCGTCTCTTCCGTCGTTCCGCCGCTGAACAGCGCGTTCGCGTGGATGATCGAACAGCGCTTCGGCGTCGATCCGCTGTTCGTCGAGCCGGGCGTGAAGACAGGAATCGCCATTCACGTCGACAATCCGCAGGAGGTGGGCGCCGATCGCATCGTGAATTGCGTCGCGGCGTTCGAGCGTTACGGCGGGCCGGCGATCATCGTCGATTTCGGGACGGCGACCACGTTCGATGTGGTGACGGTGAACGCGGAGTATGTCGGTGGGGTCATCGCGCCGGGCATCAACATTTCGGCCGAGGCGCTGTTTGCGCGTGCGTCGCGGCTGCCGCGCGTCGACATCCGGCGTCCATCGACCGTGATCGGCACGAACACCGTCGTCAACATGCAATCAGGTCTCTACTTCGGTTACCTCGGTCTGGTCGACGGCATTCTCACGCGCATGAAAAAAGAATTGCCGCCTGTGAAGAAAGTGCTGGCGACCGGCGGACTCGCTGCGCTGCTCGCACGCGACAGCGAACACATCCAAGAAGTACGCGAGGACCTCACGCTCGAAGGACTGAAGATCATCTGGGACCGCAACCGCACCGCGCGGCGGAGCCGAGTTCGATGAGAGCCGCGGCGATCGCATCGATCGCGCTGCTCGCGGCGACACCGCTTGCGGCCGGATCCGTTGCGGTCGCGCGGCATGCCGCGCTCGCGACGGCATCGCCGTACGCGACGCAAATCGGACTGGACGTGATGAAGCGTGGCGGCAACGCGATCGATGCAGCCGTGGCAGTGGCGTTCGCGCTCGCGGTCGCCCATCCGGGATCGGGAAACATCGGCGGCGGCGGATTTCTCGTCTATTACGAAGCGGCGACGCAATCGGTGTGGACGCTCGATTTTCGCGAAGTCGCGCCAGCGGCCGCGAAGCGCGACATGTTCTCCGGCAAATCACCGCGCGACGGCGCGATCACCGCCGGCGTCCCCGGGACTGTCGCCGGCCTCGACGCGGTGCACGATCGGTTCGGGAAATTGCCATGGAAACACGTCGTCGCACCTGCGATCCGGCTCGCGGCGGAGGGCGTTCGTATCAATGCCAATCAGCAGATCGATGCGGATCGTGCGAAGAGGGACCGCAGCATTGCCTTCATCAAGAGTCCCCGAGAACCGTTCGTGCAGAAGGAGCTCGCGACGACCCTGCAGCGGATTGCCGAGAAAGGCGCGGCAGATTTCTACAACGGCGAAATCGCCGCACGAATCGTCGAGGGAGTTCGCGCCGGCGGGGGCATCATTTCACTTCGCGATCTTCGCGACTACAAACCCGTCTGGCGCGCGCCCATCAAGGTCACGTTTCGCGAATACGACGTTTACACGCTTCCGCCGCCGTCTGCCGCGGGACTGATGATCGGCGAAGAGCTGAACATTCTCGGCAGTTTCGACTTGAAAAGCGCGGGCTACCAGACGGCGCGCAGCATTCATCTGATCGCTGAGGCGGCGCGACGCGCGGCCATCGATCGCGATCACTACGTCGGCGATCCGGCCACATTGCGCACGCCCTATCGCGAGCTGCTTTCCGCCGAGCGCGCCAATCAGTGGCGTTCATCGATCGATCCGGCCCGCGCCACTCCGACGCTCACGCTCGGTGAATCGACGGCGACCATCGCAGCCACGGTTCACACCACGCATTTCAGCATCGTCGATCCAGCGGGAAACGTCGCCGCCGTGACGACGAGCCTCGGCGACGAATTCGGCAGCGGCTTTGTCGTCCCGCAATGCGGATTCCTGCTCAACGACTCCATGCACGATTTCGCCGCGACAGAACCGTCGCCGAACCTGATCGCGCCCGGCAGACGGATGGCGAGCGGCGATTCGCCGGCGATCATTCTCAGACGAGGACAGCCTTACCTGGCCCTCGGCACGTCCGGCGGCGCGGCGATTCCCAACCTTGTGCTGCAGACGTTTCTCAACGTCGCGATTTACGGCAAGTCGCTCGCCGATGCGGTGGGCGCCGCCCGATTCGATCAGCAGGCGAATCCGGAGGACTTGTCGTGCGAGCTGGTCAAGACGCCGGCAGAAACCATTGCCGCATTGCGCGCGATGGGTCACGGGGTCCGCGTCAGCGAGGCGATGGGCGACGTGCAGGCTTTGATGATCGAGACCCAGCGCATCACCGCCGTATCCGACCCGCGTCACGGCGGAGCGGCCGGAGGCTTTTAGCTTGGACGCACGGGAAATGAAAATCGCCGCTGCGCGCGCTGCTCTCGACGAGGTCCGCAGCGGCATGTCCCTCGGACTGGGCACCGGCAGCACGGCCGAAGAATTCGTCCGCCTCCTCGGCGAAGCCATTGCCGCCGGGAAGTTGCGCGATGTGCGCTGCACGTGCACATCGAACAAGACCGAATGGCAAGCACACTCTCTCGGAATTGCGATCACCACTCTCGCCAAGATCGCGCCGCTCGATCTGGCTGTCGACGGCGCCGATGAAATCGACGCAAAACTTCGCCTGATCAAAGGACGTGGCGGCGCGCTGCTGCGGGAAAAAATCGTGGAGCAGAGCGCGCGACGCTTCATCGTCATCGCCGACGATTCCAAGCTCGTCGAGCGTCTCGGCGTGGGCGTGTTGCCGGTCGAGGTGACGCCGTTCGCGCTGGAGGTGTTGCAGGCGAGATTCGCCGCGATGGGACTGCAGCCGACTCTGCGCATGCAAAACGGCTCTGCCCGAGTGACCGATGAGGGGCACCACATTCTCGATGTGCGCGTTCCCGGTCACGTCGACATCGCGGATGTGGTCGCACAGATCCGGGAGAACGCTGGCGTCGTGGAGACAGGATTTTTTCCGCGCGAGGCGACCGAGGCGATCGTCGCGACGCCGGATGGAATCCGAAGGCTCCGCCGATGAAACAGCGCCGCGTTGCCATTGGTGTCAAAACGAGAACCGGCCGCGCGATCGCGGTGGCGTTGAGCGAGCCTGCGTCTTCGCCGCAGTTCGTCTGCCGCGAAGAGCTCGCGTTGTCGGACAAAACCATTCCCGCAACGATGCAGCCCTATCACGAGGTGATGGAGCTACCGTGGAGCGAATCGGTGATCGCCGTGAAGCCCACGATTGAAGCCATCGAGAAAATCGCGGCGGCGTCACTGAGAACGCTCATCAAGTCTCTCCAGTCACGCGGATTTCAAGTCGCGTGCGTGGCGGTCGTCGGTCCGAACGATCGCAAGCTGGAGCGGATTGGCAATCCTCACATTCGAGCGCATGCAGCGGAAGGCGTCCTGTTTCGAGCGGTCGTCGAAAAGGCGGCGGCGATGAACCACTGTGAAGCTCGCGCGTTTGACGATCCGGCCGCGGAGTTGAAGCGAGCCGATTGCAAACGTGTTTTGACGCAGCTCGGAAAAGTCGCTGGAACGCCATGGCGCGCAGACGAGAAATCCGCGGCGATGGCTGCGTGGGTGGCACTCAGACAACGAGTGTCATCCTGAGCGCACCGAAGGATCTCAAATCACTAGGGCGTACCTTGAGATCCTTCGCCGTCTGCGCGCCTCAGGATGACACTCCGCTCTACTCCGCCTCGGTCTTCCGCACGGTGACGTCGAACTTCCACTCGTGATTTTTGTAGTAGAACGCCACCAGTGACGCGAACGGCTTCTTCAGCGGCTTGTTCAGTTTCGTCTCGAAGAGCGGGTAGAGCGGCGTCGGCTCGTCGTAATGCCAGATCAGCTCCGCATGGCCGACCGTGGGCTCGGTCGGATGCCGCTGAAAATTGCGGATGCCATCGTATTTCTTGTAGCAGATCATTCCGCGAAATGCCGGACCGCGCAGACTGGGCGAGGTGCCGAGGATCGGGAAACCTTTTGGTGTGACCTTGGCGACATAAGTCGATCCGTGCTCGTCGCGTTTCTCGGAAACCGTGATGTAGCCGGCCCGCTCGAGATTGTGGAACGTTCGCACCGATTTCTCATCGAAGTCGTCCTTGGGGTGCCGCTCGTCCCACCACACCTTCTGCGGCACCTCTGCGTAGATCGGCTCGCGCGTGAACATATAGGCGCGCAGAATCTGCTCGGCTTTCGCGGCGGTGAGCGGCTCGGGCTTCTGACATGCCGCCAAAAGGAGCAGCGACGCGATTGCAAGCCCTTGACTGGACCCCGTGCGCATGTTATCCCCCGACGCTTTGATCGAACGAATCCTAGACGCTTTGGCAGACCTCTGTCTGCGCCGAAGCAAACAGATCATCGTCGCGGCGGTCCTGGTGGCCGTCGCCGCGGTCATCGCCGGGTCGCGCCTGACGTTCGATCCCGATCTGCTGAATCTCATTCCGCAGAACAACAAACAGGTCAACGATTTTCGAAAAGTGCTTCGCGACATGGGGACGATCGATTACCACATCGTGATCGTCAATCTTCCGCCCGGTCGCGACGTGCATGACTACGACACGCTGATCGAAAACATCGCCAGCGGATATCGAAAAGACCGGCGCATCGAGGAGGTGACCTATCGCATTCCCAATCCTCTCGACTTCGTCGAGGTGATCCTGCCGAAGGCGCTGCTGTTTCTCACGCCCGAGGAGCTGAACGAAGTCGCGGCGAAACTCTCCGACGCCGGAATCCGCGAATCCATCGCCCGGAATCGCTCGCTGCTGCAGACGCCACAGGCATTCGCGCTGAAGCAGCTCGTGCAATACGATCCGTTCAACCTCGCGCCGATTTTCATCCGCAAGTTTCAGACGTCCGGCGGCGGATTCAACATCGACACATCGAGCGGTTACTACGTGTCGTCGGACCACTCGATGCTCCTCATGCTGATGAAACCGAACCGTCCTGCGCAGGATGTGCCATTCGCCAAGGGGCTGCTCGCCGATGGCGCGCTGATCGAGGCGAACGCGCTCAAAGATTTCCAGAAAGACGCACCGCGCGATCTGCCGCTGCCGAAGATCGAGCATAGCGGAGGATACGAAATCGCCGTCGGTGATGCCGATCTGATTCGCCAGGACATCATCGTCAACGTTTTCGGTT
>WNGA01005587.1_pt1 | contig 18125 bp, 18 predicted proteins | sample 5400061 | NCBI WGS metagenome assembly WNGA01 (sample SAMN13153366, study PRJNA577476) | soil metagenome | isolation source: 100 cm soil or saprolite under grassland replicate 2 | place: USA:California | collected 2016-06-15 | reverse complement strand
GCCCAACGACCTACCGCGAGATGACCTGCCGAACAGCCGCTGCCTGAGCCAACCGGATAGTCATGAGGTGCCCTATCCAGGACAGTCGACCGCGCGCGCCCGAAAGTGCTCCTTTCGCGTGCGATCTCAACCGGTCGCTGCGGCACAAGCCCAGATGCCCAGAGTGTTGGATTCCCATGGATGCGAGAGCGAGCTCCGAGCCTGGGAGGACTGTCGCCGCTCGTCCGTTCCGAGCGTTTGGCGCGCGCAAGTCGAGACGCCCGGATCGGCACGGAGCGGAAGCTTGGGTGGTCGGCCTGCCTCGAACATCGGGAGTCAGATTCGCCGGGCGTTGCAAAAGCGAGCGGGCCCCGCCGACCTGGGGCCCCCTCGTTGCTCTCTTGGCGCGAGGCGCTAGTGGCCGGAGATCGCAGCGGCTACGCTGCTCTCGTCGGGGCGGTCCGGGGTCGACGGCTCGTGACCCGACCCGATCGTCGCGGCGATCTTGCTCTCGTTGGGCCCGAGCGCGCTCGGCTGTGATCCGACCGCCGCCGCGAGGTTGCTCTCCTCCGGTCCGCCGTCGGTGCGCTGGGCAGATGCCGCTTGCGCGGGCACGTCAACGCGGCTTGCGACGCTCGCGCCGGTGGGGCCGTCGTCGTTCGTGGCGAGGATCACGACGGCGGCGCTGAGGCCGACGACGGCGATCATCGCGATGGCGAGCAGCGCACGCAGCTGCCTGTAGTGGGAGCGCAGAACGACTGCGGGGTGCTGTGCGGGGATTGCCTTGCCCATGACTTCCTCCTGTGTGGGCCGACCGCCTCGGCGGTGTGCCCGGTGTTGGGGACCGACATCGGTGCCGATCATGGGGTGGAGCGGTTGCGCTTCGGCCACAGCGCGGTAACGAGGCGGTCACGGTGGCTTGCCGCGGCTCCGTGGCTGGTCTACCTTGGCCGTACAGCTCGCGTGCCCACTGGGATGGACTTCCGCATTCTCGGCCCGCTCGAGGTCCTCGAGGGGGGGCGGCCGGTCGCGCTGGGCGGGAGCAAGCAGCGGGCGTTGTTGGCGTTGCTCTTGCTGCACGCCAACGAGACGCTCAGCACGGACCGGCTGATCGACGAGCTCTGGGGCGAGCGTGCACCCGCCAACGCCGCCAAGACGGTGCAGATGCAGATCTCGCGCTTGCGCAAGGCGCTCGCGTCCGGCGCCGGTGCCGGCGTGGTCGTGACACGCGAGCGCGGCTACGAGCTGACGCTGGATTCCGAGCGCCTCGACTCGCAGCGCTTCGAGCGGCTCGTTGCCGAGGGGCGGAGCGAGCTGGCCGCGGACCGCCCGGAGCGCGCCGTTGCGGCGCTCGAGGGGGCGCTGTCGCTATGGCGCGGCGCGCCGCTGGCGGAGTTCGCCTACGAGCCCTTCGCGCAGCGGGAGATGGCCCGTCTCGATGACCTGCGGGTCGCCGCGCTGGAGCAGCTGATCGAGGCGAAGCTGGGGCTCGGGGGTCACGAAGAGGTGGTTGGGCGGCTCGAGGCGTTGGTCGGGGAGTACCCCTACAGGGAGCGTCTGCGGGCCCAGCTGATGCTGGCCCTCTACCGCTCGGACCGCCAAGCGGACGCGTTGCAGGCCTACCAGGACGCGCGCAGGACGCTGGTCGAGGAGCTGGGCATCGAGCCGGGCGAGCGGCTACGCGAGCTCGAGCGGGCGATACTGGCGCAGGATCCAGCGCTGGCGTCGCCGGCGGTGAAGGCTGTTGAGCTGGCGCCCAAGCCCGACGCAGGGCCGCTCGACTCGGAACGCGTCCCGGTCCCCGTCCCGCTTCCGCGGCCGCTCCGGTTCCCGGCGAGCGCCCCGTTCGTCGCTCGCGATCGCGAGCTGGCGCGCCTGCGCGGGCTGTGGGCCGAGGTGGCGGGTGGAGCGCGCGTGGCGGTGGTCGTGGCCGGTGAGGCGGGCATCGGCAAGACGCGGCTGGCGGCCGAGCTGGCGCGCGCCGTACAGCGGGCGGGGGGCCTGGTCCTCTACGGACGCTGCGATGAGGGCCTCGCCGTGCCTTATCAGCCCTTCGTAGAGGCCTTCCGGCCCGCGGCGAGAGCGATGGGACCCGATCGCCTGCAGGCCGAGCTCGGCCTCTTTTTACCCGAGCTTGTGCGGCTTCTGCCCGAGCTCGGAGCGTTGGGCGAGCCAGCCAGCGCCGACCCGGAGACAGGGCGCTTCGCGTTGTTCGAGGCGGTCAGCGCGCTTGCCGAGGCGGCGACGCGGGAGCGGCGCGCGTTGCTCGTGCTCGACGACCTCCACTGGGCGGCAACGCCAACCCTGCTCCTGCTGCGTCATCTGATCCGCTCTGAGCGGCCACTCGGAGCGCTGGTCCTCGCCACCTACCGCGACACGGAGCTCGACATCCGCGATCCGCTGGCGCAGCTGCTGGCGGACCTCCAGCGCGACGCGAGCGTGGAGACAGTGACCATCGGGGGGCTTGACCAGCGCGGGACCGCCAGCTTGCTCGAGGCGGCCGCGGGCCACGCCCTCGAGGCGCACGGCGCCGAGCTCGCGCAGCTGCTCCATGCTGAGACCGGCGGCAATCCGTTCTTCATCCGCGAGCTCCTGGCCCACCTGGTTGAGTCGGGCGCCATCGACCGCGTGGGTGAGCGCCGGACGGGCCGGAGGGTGTCGGCAATTGAGGTTCCCGAGGAGCTGCGGCACGTGATCCACCAGCGGGTCGCGCGGCTGTCCGAGCCCGCCAGACGAGCCCTGAGCGTGGCGGCGGTCGCAGGGCCGACCTTCTCGGTGGCAATCGTGGGGCGAGTCCTGGACGGGGAGTCAGCCCTGCTCGACGCCCTTGACGAGGCCGCCGCCGCGGGCCTGCTCACAGAGGCTGGCCACGGCGACTACGCCTTCGCGCACGAGCTGGTGCGCCAGACGATCTACGCGGGGCTCAGCTCGCCGCGGCGCGCGCGGCTTCACCGCCAGCTCGGCGAGGCGCTCGAGGCGTTGGTCGATGTGGACACGCACCTCGAGGCGCTGGCGCATCACTTTGCCGAGGCCGCACAGGACGGCCAGGCCGGAAAGGCGGCGGCCTACGCCCTCGCCGCCGGACGGAGCGCGATCGAGCGGGGCGGCTACGAGGAGGCGGCGGCTCACTACGAGCGCGGCCTAAAGGCGCTCGCGCTGGCGGAGCAGCCGGATGACAAACAGCGCCGCGAGCTCCTGCTCGCACTCGGCAAGACGCGCTACGAGCCGCTCCCGGGACTCGCCGAGCTTCCCCTCTGGATCTGGCGGCGCCTCCCCCGGGGAGGCAAGGTCGCGGTCGCGCTGGTGCCGGTGGTGGCGCTGGCCCTGGTGCTGGCGCTCCGTCCCGGCATCGAGCGCGCCAAGGAGGAGCGCGCGCGCTCCGAGAAGCAGCAGCTCGAGCAGGCGCGGGCCACGCGCATCGAACGCATCCGGGCCGAGCAGCGTCCTCGCTTTGCGCGCGGGCCGGCGGGGGGCGCTGACCTCGCGGCGCGCGAGCGCCTGCTGGAGGACGTAGTTGCGACAGTCCGCCGGGACGCGCGCAAGCGCGCGGCGGCGGGGGCGCTCGACGGACCGATCCTACGTGTGCAGTGCGAGCCGTTCCCGCGCACGGTCGACGGCACGGGCGCCGACCAGGATCCGTCGCGCCGCTTCGGTCGCTACGCCTGCCTCGCCGTAACCAGCGACATCCCCGTCGCGGCGCACCAGAAGGCAGCGGCGGTCGGCCACCCGTACCGCGTGCGGATCGATTTCGAGAGCGGCCGTTACGGCTTCTGCAAGGTCACCGGCTACGCCAGCTACAAGAGCGACCTCCCCTCGCAAATGTTCGTCACCGTGCCGCGCGCCTGCGGCGGGACCTGACCGCGAGACTGGTGCGCGTGATGCGCAACCGGGACCGGAGAACTCGCGTTGTAGCGGCGCGCGGTCTCGTCGGCGCAGTAGTGGGACGCCCGTAACCGTCCAACAACTCTCGAGGACCCGAGCTGTCAGCCGAAGCGGCCGATGATCCGATCGGCGTAGAAGTCCTGCCAGGGTGCCGCCGGCGCCGCCTCGGCAAAGGCCCGTTCGGAATCGACCAGCTCGTGTACGAGGTGGCTGCGGGTCGGTGCGCGCCCGAGCGTCTCGGGAAGCTCGGAGTGTTCGATGAGCCAGTCGGCATAGAAGGAGGCCCAGTCGTCGTCTGCACCGTCTGTGATGCGGTACACGACGTGGTGGACCTCACCCGCCTCGTGGAGCAGGGCGCTGACCCGCTGAGTGCGTTCGTCCATGCCCGAAACCTACGCCGCGCGTTCGACGGCCGGCAATCGACGCCAGGACGGCCGCGCGACAGATCCGTCGTTCGACGCAGCTGAGCGGCCAGTAGGGTCGGCTCGATCTGCGTCCGAGGAGGGAAGTCGTGGTCGTTCGTGCCTTTCGTGTCCGCGTCCACCCGGGGCAGTACGAGTTCGAGCGCTTGGTGATCGAGACGGGGATCCCGATGCAGGCGTTCGCGGGGTCCGGACTGGCAAGAAGCGGTGATCGAGCCCGAGGAAGAGCACATGCTTGCCCAGGTCTTCTGCGATCACTACGAAACGATCGACACGGGCTGATCGAGAGCTCGCCATTCGCCTCCCTGCCGCCCTCGGCCACAGTTAGTTGTCGAGGATCGTCAGGTCTAGCTCCCCGAGGCGCGCGGGGTCGGCGAGGATGTCGATCGCGACGATCTTGCGGCCCTTGATCGTGACGCCCCCGACCGAGACCAGCCGTCCGTCCCGCGTCGAGACCATTCCCGCGGCGCCGTTGATGAGCGCCCGCTGGATGTGCAGCCCGAGCCGCGAATAGCCAAGCGCTTGGCTGGCGACCGCCTCGGCACCTCGGACCTCCCTCGATACCGCGCCGGCCGGCCCCACCCCGAGATCGGCGCGGAGCACCACATCCGGATCGAGCACCGCGACGAGCGCATCGAAGTCACCCTCGCGCGCGGCGGCGAGGAAGGCGTCGACCACCTCGCGCTGCGTGTCGAGATCGGCGTCGGGAAGCGTGTTCTCGGCCTGCACCCGCCGGCGCGCCCGGCTTGCGAGCTGTCGCGCCGCCTCCGGAGAGCGGTCGACAATCGGCGCGATCTCGTCGAAGGGGACGCCGAACATGTCATGCAGAACGAACGCGAGCCGCTCGGCCGGCGTCAGCGTCTCGAGCACGACGAGCAGCGCCAGGCCGACCGAGTCGGCCAGCAGCGCCTCGTGCTCGGGATTCGTCCCGTCCTCGCGGTCCACGATCGGTTCGGGCACGTGCACGCCGATCGGCTCCTCGCGACGCGACGCGACGCGACGCGAGCGCAGCATGTTCAGGGACACGCGGGCGACAACGGTCGTCAGCCATCCGCCGAGGTTCTCGACGTCACTCGTGTCGGAACGGCTGAGTCGTAGCCAGGCCTCCTGGACGGCGTCGTCTGCCTCGCTCAGCGAGCCGAGCATCCGGTAGGCCACCGCCCGCAGACGGGTCCGGTGCTCCTCGAAGCGCTCCGTCAGCCATTCCTGTTCATCCACGGTCACATTCCTCCGTCGCGTCGTGTCATAGAGCTAGACCCGCGAAATCCGGGAAATGTGACTGCGAAAGGAGAACACGATGCGAATTTTCGTCGCCGGGGCGAGCGGTGCCATCGGCTCCCGGCTCGTTCCTCAGTTGATCGATCGAGGTCACGAGGTGCTCGGCACCTTCAAGTCGCCTGGGAACGCCGAACGAGTACGGGCGCTCGGGGCGGAGCCGATCGCGCTCGATCTGCTCGACCCTCGCGCTGTGCGCAAGGCGATCCTCGAAGCCGAGCCCGACGCGATCGTCCATCAGGCGACCGCTCTGGCGGATCTGCGGGACTTCAAGCACTTCGACCGCAGCTTCGCGCAAACCAACCGACTTCGGACGGAGGGCACCGACGCGCTGCTGGCCGCCGCGCGTGAGGCGGGCGTGCACCGCTTCGTCGCCCAGAGCTACGCGAGCGCGCGGTACGCGCGCGAGGGCGGGCCGGTCAAGACCGAGGACGATCCACTCGACGCCACCCCGGTGCCGGCGATGCGCGAGACCATCGCCGCGATGCGCTATCTCGACGAGGCGGTCACGGACGCCGGCGGAATCGCGCTTCGCTACGGCGGCTTCTACGGCGCTCCCAACGACGGGATGATCGAGCCCGTGCGCAAGCGGCAGTTCCCGATCGTCGGCGACGGCGGCGGCGTGTCCTCATTCATCCACCTCGACGACGCCGCCGCCGCGACCGTGCGCGCGCTCGAACACGGCGGAGCCGGCATCTACAACATCGTCGACGACGAGCCCGCGCCGGTGCGCGAGTGGCTGCCGGTGCTCGCGAAGGTGCTCGGCGCCAAGCCGCCCCGCCACCTTCCCCGCTGGCTCGCGCGGCTGTTCGCGGGCGAAGCCCTGGTCATGATGCAAACCGAGTCCCGCGGCGCCTCGAACGCGAAGGCCAAACGCGAGCTCGGGTGGACGCTGCGCCATCCCAGCTGGCGAGAAGGCTTCGTGGCCGCCTACGCGTCAAGCGCGGGAGCGGGGCGCTACCCGTCCAGACCCCCCGCTGCCAGCGCGTCTCGTACCTCGGCGTTCCCGAAACCGAGGACCTCCAGGCGTGCGACCCTCCCATCGCGGAACCGGAACGAATAGAGGAACCGATCCTCAAGCCGGTCTTCGCTTCCAGGCATCCGTCGAGAAAAGCGCCCCAGGACGACGAGCTCGTCGCCGCGATCGTGAGTCCGATCGATCTCCAGCTGCCCGTCGAGCAGGATCTCCCACTGCGCTCGGAAGACAGCGGTGAGTTCTTCCAAGCCGCGCCTGGTACCCGGCTCGACCGCCGTCGGGGAGTTGACGAACTCGATCTCGGGATCACTGATGGACAGGAGCGCTTCGAGATCTCGCCGGTTCCATGCGTCCAGCACGCGGCGAACGAGTTCCACGGTCTCCTGCGACATCGCCCGCACAGCATCGCGCAATGTGTGGAGAATCCATCGCATGTCAGCCAGCGACCCTGGCTCGCCGGTCTTCAGGCCCGGCGGCATCTCCTACCTGCGCATCCCTTGCGCGAACGGACGCGAGACCGCCGCCTTCTACGAGGCGGCCTTCGGCTGGGGCTTGGGTGGAGACCCGGACGCGCCGAGCTTCGAGGACGGCACCGGCCACGTGATCGGGCACTTCGTGACCGACCAGCCGGTCGCGGGCGAGGGCGGCGTGCGGCCCTACGTCTACGTCGAGCAGATCGACGAGACGCTCGACAGGGTTGCCGCGGCGGGTGGAACGATCGTCGAGGCGCCCTATCCGGAGGGTGACCTCTGGGTCGCCCTCTTCCGCGATCCGGCCGGAAACGTCCTGGGCGTGTGGCAGCAGGGCCCGCGCCACTGACCTGCCGCGGTCGTTCGGAGAGAATTGAGTCTCAGCGGCGCTGGCGATCCGCCGACAGCCCGCGGGCGTGCGCCAACGGCGGTTACCGGACCGGGCTCGGTGGCGGCGACGCGTCCGCCGCGGTCCGTAGTCCGGACAACCAATCCCGGACCGCCGCGCTGACGGCATCCAGGTCCGTCTTCAGGCCGTGGTTGCCGTCCACCTTGACCACGGTGCGCGTGGAGCTCGACCGGGGCATCCCGAATGGGTCTCGCCTGCCCTGCACCACCAGGCACGGAACCTCGACCGCGTCGAGCTCGGGTTGACGGGTCTTGCCGGTGCCGGCACGGCCCGGCGCGTGCAGCGGAAACGCCAGGCACAGCACGGCGACCGCCCCGATCTCGGCCGCCGTGCGGCACGCCACCCTGGCTCCCGCCGAGCGGCCGCCGACGATCAGCGGCAATCCGCTGAGCTCGCTCTCGCGCAGGCGGCTCACGACGGCCGTCCATGCGGCGTCGAGCTGCCGGGCCGGTGCCGGGGAGCGTCGCCCGGCGACCAGGTATGGCTGCTCGACGAGCGCGACGCTGAAGCCCGCCGACACCGCCACGTCGGTCACGGCCACCAGGTCGGCGGCGCTGACCCCTCCACCGGCTCCGTGGCCGAGGACCAGCGCACCTACCGGCTCGCGGGCCGCGTGCAGGTGCGCCCTAGCCGGACCGCGGGGAGTGTCGATCTCGAGCACCGCCATGCCGCTGAGATTACGTTGACCCCGGTGGGCCCACGTGCTTGGCCACCCATGCGACCAGTGGGCGGGCACCGTCGAGCTCGGAGCGAATGCGGGACTGGCAGGCTCGAGTGTGCAGCCAGGGCTCGAGTGGGTGGCGGCGGTACACCGTGATCTCCTTCATGCGCAGCCGCTCGATGCGCGGGTGGTCGATCGGATAGCCGCGCGGCGCGCGTTTGAGCTCGGGCGGCGCGGGTTCCATGCCGGCCGCTCGCGCGGCCTCGACGGCCCGCTCGAATGCCGCGGCGCGGCGGCCGTCGTCGATCGCGGCGCGGTAGCGGCTCAGCTGGTCGGACGCGGGGGCATGGAGGCCGGCGGCCACGAGCAGACCGTCAAGTGATAGCTCCACGTAGTAGCCGCCGGCGCCGCCATAGCCGATCGCCAGACCCAGCTGTTCCTTGATCGGCGGCCGCATGTGGAAGCGCGTGTCGTTGTAGGGGCGGAAGAGGTGGGGCTCGCCGAGGTGCGCGAGCTGCGCGGCGAGCTCCCGTGCCGGCTCCACCAGCTCGCTGTCGTAACGGTCGCGGTTCGCCTTGAACCAGTCCCGATCGTTGTTGGCCTCGAGCTCGCGGAGGAACTCGATCGCACCGGGCGGCCACATGGACCGCAGGCTACCGCGAGGGCTCGAGCCGGCCGCGTGATGTTCATCGCTGTTCTCGAGCGAGGAAGACCTGCGCGCGAGCGAGTCGGCCTCGACGTCTACGAGGTGGGAGCAGACATGCGCGTATAGCGCTCGAATCTCGAACCCGTCCGCTCAGCCGTTCCGGTGCAGCCGGCCCAGTGGACACCGGGGCCCGACACACATGTGCGTGACCTCGCCGCTCGACGAGGAGGAAGCCCTGGTCGAAGCGATCCGGATCGCGCGCGGCCTCGGCGCCGGGCCCCTGACGAAGCGCGTGAGCGCGCGCATGCGCGCGCTCACGCGCGTTCCCAAGGGACCGCGCAAGACGACCCGCGCCAATCCGGCCGGTCTCACCACGCGCCAGCTCGAGGTGCTGACGCTCGTCGCGGACGGACTCACCAACGCGGAGATCGCCGAGCGTCTGTTCGTCTCCAGCGGATCGCCGAGCACCACGTTGCGGCGGTGCTGACGAAGCTCGGAGCCGCGACGCGGCGAGAGGCCGCGCGGCGAGCGGCGGACCTGCTCTAGGCGCCGCGCGGCCCATTTACCGATCGCCTACCGGTCGCCAACCCGTTCGCGGTCCACTCTGGCGAAACACGCCAAGGAGACCTGACATGCACGAGCACCACCTACAGCTGAATGTCGTCCCGCCGGGTCACCCCGGCGCGACCCGCGAGGTCGGGCGGAGGCTGCACCGGACGGAAAACCCCTTCCGCCGCGCGGCGGCGGAGGCGGCTCTGCTTCGTACTCGCCTGTGCGAGCACGAGAAGCGTGGCGACTGCGACGGCGCGCTCGCGCAGGAGGCCGCCTGATGCACGCGCACCACCTGTCACTGACTCTGATGGCGACCGCAGCCGCGGTGCTCGCGGCGATGTGCTTCATGGCGGGACCCGCGTCCGCGGGCTCGGAGGTCTACTCGAACGCGAGCACGATCACGATTCCCGATTCGGGAGCGGCCACGCCCTACCCGTCCTCGATCGACGTCCAGGGCCAGACGGGCCGAATCACGAACGTCCGGGTGACGCTGCGCGGGTTCAGCCACGAGTACCCCCGGGACGTCGACATCCTGCTCGTGGCGCCCGACGGCCAGAGCTCGATCGTCATGTCGGATGCCTGCGGCAACGACCCGATCGTGAACTACAGCTGGATCTTCGACCAGGCCGCACAGGCGCCGATGCAGTACACGACGCAGTTCGGCGGCTGTGACCAGCTCTTCTACCAGCCGACCAACCACGGGACCGGCGACGTCTGGCCCAACGCTCCAGCCGGACCTCACACCGCCAACTTCGACAACTTCGTCGGTGCGCGCCCGAACGGCACTTGGCGCCTGTACGTGTACGACGGGCTCGGCGGGGACAGCGGCAAGATCCAGTTGGGCTGGGCGCTCGCGATCGACACGGCCGACCCGGTGGCCTCGGTGCCGTTCTCGCCGACCGACGGGAGGGCCGACGTCTACCCGATCACGCGCAACGTCGCCGGCGTCTCAGGGGTGATCAAGGACCTCGACGTCACGCTCGGCGGTGTCTATCACAGCCACCCCGACGACCTCGACCTGCTGCTCGTGGGCCCCCGCGGACAGAGCGTGATGCTCATGTCGGACTCCTGCGGGTCCCCGCTCGCAAAGGGCCCCACCTGGCGCTGGGACGACGAGGCGACCTTCGCGATGTTCGACACATTCCCGTGCCCGAGGGGGTCGTACACGCCAACCGACCAGGAGCCCGGCGACCTCCTCCCGACGCCCGCACCGCCCGGCGGAAACGGGACCTCGCTGGCCGCCTTCGACAGCACCGACCCGAACGGCGACTGGCGGCTCTACGTCTACGACGACGAGCCGAGCGCCGACGACGGCTTCCTCACCGAGCCGTTCGCGCTCCACTTCGAGACCAGGCCGGAGGCCACGGTCGGCTTCACGGAGCCTGCGGTGACCCTCACGGAGGGCGAGTCGCGCGAGCTCACGATCACTCGCGACGCGAATGGCGATGGCCTCGGCGCGGGCTCGGTGAAGGTGACCAGTGCGCCGCTCAGCGCCACGGACGGCACCGACTTCGAGCCGGTCTCGCAGACCGTCGAGTTCGCCCGGGGCGAGGCCGAGAAGAAGGTCTCCGTCAAGACGCTCGCCGATGCCGTCGACGAGGAGGACGAGGCGTTCACCCTCACGATCAGCCAGCCCAGCGGCGACGCGAAGCCCGGCGACGCGGCGACCGCCAGGGTCACGATCCACGACGTGGACCCGGGCACCGGCGGCGGAGGGGGTGGCGCTGGCGGTGGCGGCGGCGGCGGCCTCGACCCGGTCATCGACAGCGATCCGCCCGTGGTCGCGCGCGTGTCGCTTGCGCCGACGCCGTTCTCGGTCGCGCGTCGCGCCACCGCGGTGTCGGCCGCTCGGGGCACGGTGATCCGCTACACGCTCTCCGAGCCCGCGGCAGTCGCGCTGCGCTTCTATCGCGCACGCACCGGGCGGCGCGTCGGAACGCTGCGGCGCGCGGGGCGCACGGGCCGTAACCGCGTGGCGTTCAGCGGCCGCATCGGTCGCCGCGCACTGCGGCCGGGCCGCTACCGGCTCCGCCTCACGGCCGTCGACGCAGCCGGCAACCGCTCGGTGACCCGAACGCGCCGCTTCCGGATCGTGCGCGGATGACCGGAGTCCAGATGACCGAGACAACGCAACCGGAGGACCTCACATGACCAGACTCACGCCCGACCCCAGCTTCTACGCGACAGCCACCGACGCGGCCACGGCCGGTCTGGTGACCTTCGCCAGCTAGCGCCACGCTGGTGCCGTCGCTCCGGCCGCTTCCAGCGCCTCGTCGCGAAGCGCGTAGTCGGCGACCGCCACGATTCGCCCGTCGCGCACGCGGAAGACGTTGAACAGCTGGCCTCCGAGGTCTTCGCCGCGGATTTCACTCAGCCCCGGAACCTTCGCCCCGAGCACCACCGCCCCGGCGGGCGCGACGATCAGCTCGACGGCCTCGGCGCCGCGCAGGCCCTCGTCGAGCTCGTAGGTCTGCGGATCCTCCGGGCACGGTGTGAGGCTGTCGCGCAGCATGTCGAGGACCTCGTCGCGGTTCAGGCAGATGGCGTCGTCCGGAACGCCCTTCCAGGTGACGCTCGGGTGGAACCACCCGGCGGCGTCGTTCAGGTCCCCCCGGCGCATCGCGTCCATCCAGCCCACCACGGCCTCGATTGCGTTCGCCTCAGGTTTCTCCATGGCTCCTCCTCAGCTCTCCACGGCTTCGGTCAGCTCCGGCAGCCCGCTGCCCAGATTCTCGCGCAAGAGCTGCGCCGCCTCGGCGTGCTCGCCGCGCTCGAGCGCCGCGATGATCGCGTCGTGCTGCGCGGCGGAGCGCGCGATGCGGTCCTCGTCCGCCATGTAGACGCGCTCGTAGCGAAGCAGGGCGCGCTTGATCGGCACGAGCGCGGCCACCAGCTCGTCGTTGCCGCAGCCGGCGGTGAGCCGGCGGTGGAACTCGTCGTCGGCGGCGATCGCTGCGGCGGGATCGTTCGTCGCGGCGCGGAAGCTCGCATTGGCGCTGCGGAGCGCGTCCAGCTCCGCCTCCCCGAACCGGGGCGAGCGCCGCACCGCCACGCTCTCGAGCACGACGGCGGCCGGGTAGAGCGTGCGCGCCTCGCTCATGGCGAGCGGCGCGGCGCGGAAGCGCCCGTCGGTGCTCTCAACAAGGCCGGAGTGCTCGAGCGCCGCGAGCCACCTCGCGGCGGTCGCGGGAGCGACCTCCAGGCGAGCGGCCACCGTCTCCAGCTCCAGCCAGTCGTGGAGGTCCAGGACGCCGACCACGTTCCGCACGTCCACCTCGTCGTCGCCGTCGGCCGACATGCTCGCGAGCTCGGCCGCGCGGGACAGGATGGCCGGGAGCGCGATCCCCGCCAGCTCCTCCGCCTCCGGCACCTCGTCCCAGAGCTCGAGCACCCGCTCCACGTGCCCGAGCGCCTCGGTCAGCCCGGACACCTGCTCGGCTTCCCTCGCTGCCTCCAGCGATGCCGCCAGCGCCTCCCCCGGCCGGCGCGCGGCGGCCCAGTGCTGCGCCGACTCGGCCGCGGCCGCGCCGCTCGCCGCGAGCCTCGGCTCCTCGGTTAGCGCGCGGGCGATGCGCTCGTGGAGCACCTCGCGCTCGCCCGGGAGGAGCGTGCCGTAGATCGCCTCCGCGAACAGCGGGTGGCGGAAGCGGAAGGTCCCCGCCGTCTGGTCGGGCAGGAGCAGCGATTGCTCGACCGCCTGGCGAAGCGCCTCGGCGAGCGCGAGCTCGTCGAGCGGGGTCACGGCGGTGAGCAGGTCGTACGACGCGTCCCTGCCCGCTGCGGCCGTGACCCGGAGGACTGAGCGGCTGTCCGCGCCCAGGCAGGCGACGTCTGCCAGGAGCATGTCGCGAAGGGCGGGGGGAAGGGCGGAGTCGCCGCGGGAGGTGGCCGTGAGGAGCTCGCGCACGAACAGCGGGTTGCCCTCCGAGCGCCTGAAGATCGCCTCCACGAGCGAGTCGGATGGGGCCGCGTCGCTGTTCGCGCGCACCAGCGCCTCGACCGCCTCGCGGTCGAGCGGGTGGAGCTCGAGCGACACGGCGGCGCGGGCGCCGACCAGCCCTGACGCGAGCCGCTGGAGCGGATCGCCCGGGCGGGCGCCCTCGGAGCGGTAGGTGCCCACGAGCAGGATGGGCGACCTGGCCACCCCGTGGGCCAGGAAGGCAAGGAGGTCGAGCGTCGACGCGTCGGCCCACTGGAGGTCCTCGAGCGCGACGACCAGCGTTCCCTCGGAGCTCAGCTGCTCGAGCACCGTGAAGATCTCCTGGAAGAGCATCAGCCGCGAGTCCGTGCGCTCGTCGTCCGCCGGCTCGGTCGCATCCGCCCCCGCCAGCTCCGGGATCAGCCGCGGCAGCGCCTGCAGCCGGCCGCCCAGCGGAGCGAGCGCGGGCGATCCGGCCACGCGGCGCAGGGCGTCCACGAACGGGAGATAGGGCAGCCCGAGGCCCACGAGCTGAATGCAGCACCCGTGCAGGACCGTCGCCCCGCGGCTTCGCGCAAGCTCGCCGAGCTCGGCAACGAGCCGCGACTTGCCGATCCCGGCGCGGCCCTCGATCAGGACCGTGCCGCCGTCGCCGGCGCTCGCCGCGTCGAGCGTCTTCTCGAGGATCGCCAGCTCGCCGGCGCGCCCGAAGAAGCCGGGCGACGGCCGGCTCTCGGCGGGGGCGGGCGTGCGCACCGCGGCCTCGAGGCTCGGATCCTGGGTCAGCATCCCCAGCTGGAGCTCCTTCAGGGCGGGGGACGGCTCGATCCCGAGCTCGTCGTCGAGCGTGCGCCTGACGCGCTCGTACGCGGCGAGCGCCTCGCCCTGGCGCCCGGCGCGGTAGAGCGCGAGGATCAGCTGTCTGTGCAGCCGCTCGCGGAGCGGGTGCTGCGCCGCCAGTGCCTCGAGCTCGCCGACCAGGTCTCCGTGGCGGCCCGCCGCGAGGTCCGCATTGACGCGGTCCTCGACGCAGCCCAGGCGGAGCTCCTCGAGGTGGGCCCCCTCGACTCGGGCGAACGGCTCCGAGAACTCGGCCAGGGCCGGACCGCGCCAGAGGCCGAGCGCCTCACGCAGGAGCGCGGCGGCGCCCGCGGCGTCGCCGGCTTCCAGGGCCGCGCGGCCGTCGGCGCGCAGGGCGGTGAAGCGGCTCAGGTCGACCGCGCCGGGCTCGACCTCGACCAGGTAGCCCGGCGGCTGCGTCCGGAGGACGCCCTCCGGCAGCGCCTTGCGGAGCTGCGACACGTAGATCTGGACCATCTTGACCGCGGAGTGCGGGATCTCCTCGCCCCACAGGTCGTCGACGAGCCGCTCGACCGACACGGTCCGGTTCGCGTCGAGGAGAAGCCGCGCGAGGAGCGCGCGCGGCTTGCGACTGCCGAGCGCCACCGGCGTGGTTCCTTCAACTGCGTCCAGCGGGCCAAGGAGCCGAAACTCCATAGTGTTCAAGTATCGCCTCCCTCGGCCACTACACGCCCTGGCAAATCTCCGGCACTTACCTGGAGGCGTGCAACTGCGAGGCGATCTGCCCGTGCCGGAGGATCGGCGGGCGTCAGGGCGGGCGCTCCACCTACGGCATCTGCCTGGGATCGCTCTCCTGGCAGATCGAAGCCGGCCAGGCCGGCGGCGTGGACCTGGCCGGGCTGCGGGCGGTGCTCGCCAACAGCTACGACGACGACGAGCCCGGCTCCCCGTGGAGCTTCGTCCTCTACCTGGACGAACGCGCTGACGAGCGACAGAGGGAAGCCCTCGAGGGCATCTTCGCGGGGCGCCTCGGCGGCACGCCCGAGGTCCAGTTTCCGTGGGTCTGGAAGCCGAGCACCCTGCTCGCCGTTCGTCCCGTCGCGATCGAGATCGACCACACGCCCGGCCGCGGCTGGTTTCGCGCGGGGAGCCAGGTGAGCGTCAGGGTTCGCGAGCCGGTCGCCGACCAGGAGCCGGTCACGTGCGTCATCCCGGGCCACCACAGGTCCGGCAGGGAGATCGTCGCGGACCTCCTCAGGGTCGAGGACGGGCCGCTCGAGTTCGAGCTGAGCGGCAAGTGCGGCTACGAGGCGACCTTCGACTACGCATCCGACGCCGCGTAGCGCTCAGGCGACCGCGACGACGAACGCCAGCACGACCAAGAACAGGGCAACGCCGCGGTTCGCCACCCGCTCCCAGGGGAGGAGCTTCTCCAGCGCGACCACGCCGCCGATCACGGCCATCCACCCGATGCTCATGAGGCCGAGCGCGAAGAGCGTCGCCATCAGCGCCCAGCAGCAGCCGACGCACCAGGCGCCCTGTTCGGCGCCCATTCGAACTGCCCCGGCCCGCCCGTCGCGCCACGATCCGACCACGAAGGCCAGGGGGCTGCGGCACTTCGCGAGACAGACGTCCTTGAGCGGGGTCAGCTGGTAGACCGCCGCGAGGGCGATCACGCCGGCCGCGAGGTAGCGCCCGTCGCGGCCCCAGGAGAGCGCGTCGACGTCGAGCGAGCGAACCCACTCGAACAGCGCGTAGGCGACGATGCCGAAGGCAGTCCAGGCGAGCAGGTACCCGCCCACGAAGGCCGCGGACCCGCCCCGCTCCACGGCGCGTCCGAGGTCGCGCCTGCGCCGCTCGACCGCCGAATGCGCGACGACCATCGGCGCGGCCGACGGGAGCATGATCGCGGCCGTCATCGCCACCCAGACGGGCACGTAGAAGCCGAGCGAGCCCGGGTCGGTCCAGAGGCCCTCGTCCATGCCGGCCATGCGCACGTCCGCGATCAGCCAGCCCAGCGCGGCCATCGCGAGGACGGCGACGACGACGATGGTCGTCCGTCTCCCGATCACGCCGCGATGCTCCGGCCCGCCGAGCCGAGCTGGTCGCACGCCATCGCCACGCGCTCCGCCATCGCGGCCTCGGCCTTCGCGCCCCAGGCGCGCGGGTCGTAGGCGCGCTTGTCGCCTTGGGCCGGGTCGGGGGCGAGCACGCCGTCGGGGTCGGCGGCCATGTGCTCGGCCGCGGCGCGCGTGAACGCGTGCTGGGCCTCCGAGTCGAGGTTGACCTTCACGACGCCATTGTCCACGGCGGCGCGCAGCTCCTCCGGGGACGACCCGCTCGAGCCGTGGAAGACGTACTGGAAGCGGGCACCCGGATGGGTCCCGTCGAGCGCCCGCTGGCCGTCGGCGAGGATCTCGGGGCGCAGCTTCACGCGGCCCGGCGCGTACACGCCATGGACGTTGCCGAACGTCGCCGCGAGCAGGTAGCGGCCGCGGTCGCCGGTGCCGAGCGCGTCCGCGACCTCGAGCAGCTCCTCCGGGGTCGTGTAGAGCCGGTCGGCGCTCACGCCCTCGGCGCCGATGCCGTCCTCCTCGCCCCCGACCACGCCGCACTCGACCTCGAGCACCACGCCGAGCTCGCGGCAGCGGTCGAGCAGCGCGGCGGAGATGCGCAGGTTCTCGGCGAGCGGGAGCGTCGAGCCGTCGAACATGTGGGACTGGAACAGCGGCTCCCCGCCGCCGGCCACGCGCTCGCCCGAGTCCGCGAGCAGCGGCCGCAGGAACGAGTCGGCGTCGCCGGGCGGGCAGTGGTCGGTGTGCAGCGCGACGGCGACCGGGCAGCGGGCGGCGAGCTCGCGGCCGAGCACGGCGAACGCGCGGGCTCCCGTCAGCCCGTCGTTCGCCGTGCCCGACAGATAGCGAGCGCCGCCGACCGTGATCTGCACGATGCCGTCGGACCCGGCCTCCGCGAAGCCGCGCATCGCCGCGTTGAGCGTCTGCGACGAGGTGACGTTGATCGCCGGAAACGCGTAGCCCCCGGCCGCGGCGCCGTCGAGCATCGCGGCGTACTGCTCAGCGCTCGGCAGCATTCGCGAATCATCGCTCCTCGGGTGGGGCGTTTTCCATTGCGAAACCGCAACAGAAAGCGCCCAACCTTCGGGGTGGGCGCTTTATGCACCGCCTCGGGAACGGAAAGCGCCCAAGCCCAAGACTCCCAGCGCCGCCGTTAGGCCAGGCCCGCGCCATGGCGGCCAGCGGGCTGGCTCTCCGGCGCAATACTGCCCCAATGGACCGGAGGCTGCGCGCCGTCGATGGGCTGTACGCGGACGTCCCGTACTCCTACGCCGCGATCGCGCCAGCCGGAAGCACGGTCTTCACCGCGGGCGCGTGCCCGCTGGACGAGGACGGCCGGGTCGTCGCGCCGGGCGACGTCGAGGAGCAGGCGCGCGTCGCCATTCGCAACCTGCTCGCCGTGCTCGACGCCGCGGGCTGTGGAGCCGGCGACGTGGTGAAGACGACGGTGTACGTCGCCTCGTCCGATCGAGCCGATCTCGCAACGGCGTGGCGGGAGGTCGAGCGAGCTTTCGGCAGCGACGGACCGCCGGGCACCCTGCTTGGCGTGGCCGTGCTCGGCTGGCCGGATCAGCTATTCGAGATCGAGGCCGTCGCCACGCTCCCCGGCTAGGGCGGCGCGTCCGGGCGGAGCCGGCCGAGCCCCCTCGCGGCCTAGAGCTCTACGCCGAAGGAGAGCTCGCAGCGGATTCCGACGTCTCTGTTCGGCCCGCCCCTGCAGACGTCCCGGTTGGCGCCACCATCAAGGCGGTCGCGGCCAGGCCCGGCGCTGAGCCTGTCAGGCCCGGGGCCGCCCAGCAGGCGGTCGCGGCCGGAGTTCCCGACCAGGCGGTCACGACCTGACCCGCCTCTCAGGCGATCGTTGCCGCTGCGCCCAGTGAGGCGATCGTTGCCCCTGTTCCCGCTGATGCGGTCGGCGCCCTTGCCGCCGCTCGCCCGGTCCTTGCCCCTGCCGCCGCCGATGCGGTCGCGTCCGGAACCACCGCAGATGATGTCGTTCCCGCCCGCCGCGAGGATCGTGTCGTTTCCGCCGAGCCCCGCGATCACGTCCGCTCGGCT
>WNGA01011725.1_pt1 | contig 18127 bp, 18 predicted proteins | sample 5400061 | NCBI WGS metagenome assembly WNGA01 (sample SAMN13153366, study PRJNA577476) | soil metagenome | isolation source: 100 cm soil or saprolite under grassland replicate 2 | place: USA:California | collected 2016-06-15 | reverse complement strand
CCAGTCCGCAGCCATGATGAAGAGCGTGCGGCCGTCCGGTCCGCCGAGCATGCACGCGAACGGCATGAGGTCCAGCTCGACCCGGTCCAGGATCTCGCCGCCTTCGCGGACCCGGACGCACCCCGCCTCCCCAGATCCGGTCCAGATCGCGCCCTCGGCGTCCATGCAGATCCCGTCGGGGCCGACGCCGGCGGCCCAGTCGCGCCGGTTCGAGAGATCCCCATCCTCGGCGACGTCGAAGGCTGTCAGCTTCCCGGCGAAGGATTCCGAGATGATCAGCGTGGAGCCGTCCTGGGTCACGACCATGCCGTTCGGGAAGGCGATCCCGTCCGCCACCTGATAGGCCGAGCCGTCCGGCGTCACCAACGCAATGATCCCGGGACGGAACTCCTCCGCCCCGAACCGGAACCCCATCCCGTTAACGTAGATGCTTCCGCGGCCGTCCACGACGATCTCGTTCCAGCGGTGATCGTCGAGGTGGGTCAGGTCGGCGTGGGGCACCATCGAGCCGTCCGGCTCCCGCCGCCTCAGCTCCTCGCCCGTCACCAGCAGACGCCCGTCGGGCAGCCAGTCGATCGACCATCCGAGACCGGATGGGCCCTGGGCGACGACCTCGCTGTTCCCGTCGAGATCGACCGCAACGACCTCTCCTGTCCCCCAGTGGGCGAACCACAGCCGATCGTCGTGCCAGCGAGGCGACTCGCCGATCACGAGGCCGTCCAACAGCACCTTCGGCTGAGTCATGGATGACATGGAACCCCTCCTGATCCATCGTAGCGTCCCAACCCTGACGGTTCATCCGTCATGCGGGGCGCTGGTCTTGGAGCCGTCTCCGGTGACGCCGACGCGACGGGTCCCCCTCAGTGAGGGACGTCAAGGCCCTCACATGAGCCGACGCCTCGCGGCCCGCCACGCCGCGCGAGCGGACACCGAGGACTTGTCCAGGGCTCTGGGCCGTTCCCGGGAGGACTGTCCAGTTCGGAGGAGGGTGGAGCGGGCGAAGACCCGTGAAGATCCTCGAACACTGGTGTGGGTCACCGGTCTTTCGGGGCCGCAGAGCCCAGTCTTCCCCGGCCCGGGTGGCGGCCGGTCTCGTGCATCCGTGCTGGTCAGAGCATGAATCACGTAGCGGAGGCGGACGGAATCGAACCCGCCGGGGGACTTTCGTCCCCCCACCGATCTTGAAGGCACGTCCAGCCTTGCCGCCTCCAGTGGGCCCCTGACCAGAGCTTTTTTCTTCAGACGCCGTCCTCGAACCTACGAAGACTTGTGAAGTCGAATCGGGCTCGAAGACTTGTCCAGCGCCCGATTAGGACTTGCCCAACAACCACCTCCTCTCTTCCTCTATGAGGTCACCCTAATCAGTCGTCCGCGGACAGTCGCGCGAGGAATGGAGCACCCGACGTCGACTGTCCGAGATCAACCAGCCGTCGCAGCCTGCTGTTGCCGACCTGGGGACGACCTGGCCCGGTTATGCGTATACTATGCGCATGGCTCGGATCAACGTGTACCTCCCGGATGAACTGGCCGGCGAGGCCAAGGAGGCTGGGATCAACATCTCGGCGCTCACCCAGGACGCGGTGCGAGCCGCCCTCGGCTCGGCCCGCTTCGACCGGTGGCTCGAGGAGCTCGAGGCGCTGAGGCCGACCGGGGTCGGCCACGCGGACGTGCTTGCCGCCGTCGATGGCGCGAGGGACGAGCTCGAAGGCGTTGGCTGAACGGGTCGTCGTCGACGCCTCGTGCATAGTGGATCTCCTGGTCGGCTCTCCTCAGGCCCGGGCCATCAGGGAGCGGCTGCGCGGCTGCCAGGCCCACGTGCCCGCGCACTTCGATGCCGAGGTGCTCTCCGCGTTGGGGCGGTTGGCCCGCGCCGGCAAACTGTCCGCGCGCCAGGCGACCGACCGGGTACGACGGTTGCAGAGGATCCCGACAGAGCGACACCTTCTTCCACCGCTACTCGCCGCGGCTTGGCAATTGCGGCACAACTTGCGGCTCGTCGATGCGCTGTACGTGGCGCTCGCACAACAGCTCGGAGCGCCGCTTGTCACAACCGACGCACGGATGGCCTCAGCAACTCCGACGGCTCAATTGATCGAAGCGGAGACCTGATCGTCGCGGTCTCCCTCGGGTGAACCGGCTGCCTGAGCTTTGTTCGCTTGCTTGGCCGAGCCGACGTCAGAAACTCTGGCCCCGTTGAGGGAGCTACTCGCTATCTTCACGTTGTATGGCCCGGAACGATCTTCCCACCGGCACCGTCACCTTCCTGTTCACCGACGTCGAGGGGTCGACGAAGCTCCTCCTGGACATCGGCGAGGCGCGCTACTCGGAGGCCCTGGCCGAGCACCGCCGGGTGCTGCGGCAGGCGTTCGAGGCCCACGGCGGGGTCGAGGTGGACACCCAAGGCGACGCCTTCTTCTACGCCTTCCCCGATGCGCGCGAGGCCGTCGCCGCGGCTGCGGAGGCGCAGAAGAGCCTCGCGTCCGGGCCGATCCGAGTTCGCATGGGGATGCACACTGGCGAACCCGTGCTCACGGACGAGGGCTACGTGGGCCTCGAGGTCCACCGCGGCGCCCGCATCGCCGCCGCCGGTCACGGTGGGCAGGTCCTGCTATCGAAGACGACGTGGGAGCTGGTCGACGTTGAAGTGACGGACCTGGGCGAGCACCGGGTGAAGGACTTCTCCGAGCCCGTGTGGATCCTCCAGCTCGGCTCGGAGCGCTTCCCGCCGCTCAAGACGATCTCGAACACGAACCTCCCACGCCCGGCGTCCTCCTTTGTGGGCCGGGAGAAGGAAGTCGAAGAGGTGACATCGGTGCTCAGGGACGGAGCTCGCTTGCTCACGCTGACGGGCCCCGGTGGCTCCGGGAAGACTCGGCTGTCCATCGAAGCGGCGACGGAGCTCGTCCCCAACTTCAAGAACGGCGTCTTCTGGGTGGGTCTCGCTCCCCTCCGCGATTCCGCCCTCGTCGTCGACACGGTCGCGCAGATGGTGGGCGCGAAGGACGGGCTCGCCGAGCACATCGCAGGTCGCGAGATGCTCCTTGTCCTCGACAATTTCGAGCAGGTTGTGGAGGCCGCGCCTGAGCTCGCAAAACTCCTGGAGGCCTGCCCCAACCTCAGGCTCCTCGTCACCAGCCGGGAGCGCCTCAGCGTCAGGGGCGAGGTCCAGTATCCCGTCCCCCCACTGTCGGACCCGGAGGCCGTGGAGCTGTTTTGCCAGCGTTCCCGACTTGAGGCGGATGAGACCATCGCCGAGCTCTGCCGGCGACTGGACGACCTGCCGCTTGCCGTGGAGCTCGCAGCGGCCAGAACGACCGTCCTTACCCCTCAGCAGATCCTCGACCGCATCTCCAAGCGCCTGGATCTGCTCAGGGGGGGACGGGACGCCGAAGGTAGGCAGCGGACGCTCAGGGCCACCATCGAGTGGAGCTACGAACTGCTCGCGAAGGAGGAGCAGGAGCTGTTCGCGAAGCTCAGCGTGTTCGCCGGGGGGTGCACCCTGGAGTCCGCCGAGCAGGTAGCCGACGCCGACCTCGACATCGTGCAGTCCCTCGTGGACAAGAGCCTGCTCCGCCACACCGACGAGCGGTTCTGGATGCTGGAGACCATCCGCGAGTACGCGCTCGAGAGGCTCGAGGAATCTGGGCAGGCCGAGGAACTCCGCCGGCGCCACGCTGAGCACTTCCTGGCCCTTGCGGAGGCGGCCGAGGCGCACTTTCGAGACGAGAACCTCCTCTCCGGGGGAAAGGACTGGCTCGACTCCGCGGATCGGGAGCTCGACAACTTCCGCGCCGCAATTGATCACTTCTTGACTGCGTCCGACCGGGAGGCCGCCCAAGGCCTGGCCGGGGCGCTGGCCGAATTCTGGTGCGGCCGGCAGCACGTGCCGGAGGGAGGCCGCTACCTGGAAGCCGCGCTCCGGCTCGACGGCGAGTCGAGCACGGCGCGAGCCAAGGCGCTGTTGGGAGCGGCTCACATGGCGCATGACCTCGGAGATCTCTCGACGGCGCGCTCCAGGTGCGAAGCAGCGGAGGCCCTTTACGAAGATCTCGGCGACGCCTGGAGCTCGGCTCACGCGGTGTTGTGGCTCGGGAGGGTCGCCGCCGCAGAGAAGATGTTCAACGAGGGGAGGCAGCGCTTCGAAGCCAGCGCGCGCGCGTTCAGCAAGGTCGGCGACGCGAACTACTCGCTCTTCGCGAAGCGCCTGCTCGCCTGGATGTTCAACGAGCTGGGCGACCGGGAACGCGCACGAGCGCTTCACGAGCAGAACCTCGCGCAGGCGCGAGCCCAGCATGCCCGAGCTATCGAGGCGACGACGCTCGGGGCGCTCGCGTCGTACGCGGTCGATGAGGGCAGGACCGAGGACGCGTTTGCACTCGCCACCGCGAGCCTGCGGGCCGACTCGGAGCTCGGCGCTCGAGATGGTATCGCGCAACAGCTCTGCCGCTGCGCAGGAGCGCACGCCCTGGCCGGACGCATGGCGACCGCAGCGCAGCTGATCGCATGTTCCGAGGCCCTCTTCGAGGAGTGGGGGCAGGCATTCCCGAAATGGATCGCCGACGAGAACGAGGAGACGCTCGCGCGGATACGTGAGCAGCTCGACGACGAGACTTTCGCCGAAGCGTGGGAGAAGGGGAGGAAGCTCACCATCGAAGAAGCCGTCGCCCTGGCGCTCGGGGACGGAGACGTGCACGGGCGCTGATCTCCCAACCGGGACCGTCACTTCTGGCGGGGGGCTCCGCGGTGGATCCCGCCCTCGTCACCGTGACCGTGGACCAGACTCTCGGCGCTGGGACGAGCTCGAGAGAACATCGGAGAGCGGGAGGGGGAGATGCTGCCGACCACCGGAACCCATCGGCGTGCTCCTGGTAGGGAGCCTCGAGGCCGCAGTCTGCGCTCTTACGTCGGATCCTGGCGCACCTCTCATATTGGGAGCGCGCGGGGGGATCCTTTATCGAGGGAACAGCCGCTACGGCACGGCGGCCGGGGGTCATCTCCGCGTCGGGAGTTGGGATGGAATGACGAGGGCCGACCCTGCGAACGACCTTCCGGCCTGTGGGTGAGGACTTGTCCAGCTCTCCGCTCGGCTCCGGGAAGACTTGTCTAGTTCGGAAGACTGGGGTGACCGAGCGAAGACTCGTGAAGTACACGAAGACTGGTATGGGTCAGCGGTGTTTCGGGCCCGCCGAACCCTCTCGATCTCGATCTGCTGCCCCTCCGCGGGCATCTGTGCTGGTCAGAGTCCGGATCTCGCAGCGAAGGCGGACGGGAATCGAACCCGCCTGCCAGCTTTCGCCGGCACACCGGTTTTGAAGTTCGGGGACGGTCCTGTCGTCCTGTGCGATCTGGTCGTGCCGCGGGCTCTCTGGTCCAGGTCGACGGGCGGCGCCCGTGACGGCTGGTGCCGTGGCGTACCGCCTGGTGCCGTCCGGTGCGTTTGCAGAATGTTTGCAACAAGGCAAGCTCCCGCCGGATGATTTTTGTCAGCGATGAGGGCGTCTTCCCTGCTCAGCTCCTGCTTGCCGTGCGGATGAGGTCACGAGGCGTCGTGGCCCGGGCCCGAGGAGGCCTTCGCTCGGGGCCTCGAGGTTCACTCGGATCGGCGAGCCGAATCAGCATGTTGACATTCTCCAACAGCGCGTTGTAGTCTGTCAACATGCCGAGGGGCCGTCACCCCAAGAAGGAGGTCGAGGAAGCACTCAAGGATGCCGAAGACGAAGGCTGGAGCGTTACCCCCACGAGCTCAGGACATCGGTGGGGAGTGGTCGAGTGTGGCGCGGGGTGCCGCGTCTCGGTCTGGTCGACGCCGAAGAATCCCGGGAACCACCGGAAGGACATCCGGCGGGCTGTGGACCGGTGCCCCCATCGAGAGGAGGGCGAGGACGATGCGTGAGCACGAGTTCACCCTGGTGATCGATGGCCCGGTCGAGGACGAGGCCGTACTCGACAAGCTCTTCGGGATCGGCTGCTCCGACGCGACCATCGGCTCCGTGGACGGCGTCGGCTACGCCGACTTCCACCGTGAGGCAGATTCTTTCGCCGAGGCGGTCGTCTCGGCGCTCCACGACATCGAATCGGTCCCGGAGCTGAGGGTCATCCGCATCGAGCCAGATGACTTGGTGACCATGGCCGAGATCGCCGAGCGGCTGAGCCGAAGCCGGGAGAGCGTGCGTCTCCTGGTTCGGGGGCAACGGGGAGCCGGCGATTTCCCGCCTCCCCTCTCTCATCTCCGCTCGAGGTCACGGTTGTGGCGGTGGTCCGAGGTCGCCGAGTGGGCAGAAGCCGGAACGCCAGAAGAGAGGCGGAACGCACGACTCGTGGCCTCGCTCAATGCCGCGCTCGAGCTTCGCCGACAACGTGCGGATCTTTCGGATGTGGACCGATCCTTGGTGGAGGCGGTCGCTGGCTGACCTATCCCCTCACAGGGAGGGTTCGCGAAGAAGCGGGGAACGGGCTAGATCATCGGCATCAGCGCTCTGGGGATGGATGTCCATCTGCCGGGGACGACCGTGCCGGGCAGCGGTGGGACGGAATCGGTCTCCGGTACGCTGGAGGGCGACGCCGTCGTGTACTGCGAGCGGTTCGAGGCCGGGGTCGGAGATCTGACGTTCGAGAATCGACCGATGCGTGGGCAGTGGGCGGATTCAAGCAGCCCCTGATCGCCCACTTCGACGGCTCGAAGTGGGCGAACGATCAGGGGGCCGTCCTTCCCTCGCAGTCGAATCTGCGCGACGTCGTCGGTGTGTCCCGGTCCGACGCGTGGGCGTCGGAGTGCGAAACCAATTCGGCCTTCCGGGACGAACAGGTTGCGGAACCGCCGGTAGAGCACCCTGTACAGCTCCCTGCCGAAATGACAGCGCAGCTCGCGGAGGTCGCCTGGATGTCACCGAGGGTCACCTCCATTGCAACCACTCCCCGGTTGGTCGATACCCGCGGACTCCCGTTCGCACCCCTCAGGTGATCGTGGAGTGGGGGGGGCCGGGTCAGAAGCGCCAACGCATGGCGCCCCCGGGCTCGATGGTCTTGAGTGCGGTCGCCGACCGGGGGGTGATCCGGAAGACGAACCACGGCGGCGGGCCGGCGGACGGTGCGCTGTAGTCGGCGGTGAGCGCCTGGCCCGTCTCGTCCACTCGGCACGGCCAGCCCCCCGCGGCCCAGCGAGCCGCCATATCCGCCACGGTCTGCGGATCGGTGACCCGGTGCACATCTCCCTGAACCACCAGGTCGAACTCACGCGTCGCGACGCTGAGCGTGCAGCGCGGGTCGCGCGCGAGGTTCCGACCCTTGCGGGTGCGGTCACCCGTTTCGAACCAGAACGTCTCCTCCGCCCACAACGCGCCGACGCCCGTCACATGCGGGGACCCGTCGGGGTCGATCGTCGCCAGCCAGCACGTGTGGCGATCGGGCCCGCCCTTGCCCGGCGCCTGGGTCAGGCCCTCATCTAGCCTGGATGTCACGGCCTCCCACTCGAGCGGCGGGAGTTCATACAGGTCCGCGAGGTTCTTCGCTTCCACGATCGTTGTCACGTTGCCCTCCCATTCGCAAGACGCGGGAGCAACGATACGCAGCGAGGCGAGAGGCGGTGGCGTTACCATCGACGGATGACGGTCAGGCGCGTCGTCGTGGACCATGTCCTGTTCGTGGTCGAGGATCTCGACTCCAGCCGCCGCCTGTACACCGCCGCGCTCGCACCGCTCGGCTACGTCGAGCTCCACGTCCAGGAAGACGGTGTGAGCTACGGAGCGGACGGGCTCGACGACTTCGCCATCTTTCGAGGGTCGCCCGTGACGACGGCCGCCCACGTCGCATTCGATGCCGACGACCGCGGTGCCGTGGACGCGTTCTTCGAGGCCGCCTTGGCGAACGGCGCCACGGTCCGGGGAGAGCCGGGCGTCTGGGTCCAGTGGTCCGATCGGTACTACGCCGCATTCATCAACGATCAGCACGGCAACAACGTCGAGGCGGTGTGGCACGCGCCGGAGCCTCCCGTCGGGGCGACGATCCGGCACGGGGTTCCGTAGCGATTGTTGCCGGCACTGTCTTCGGCATGGTTGCGCACGGCCATGCGCTTTGACGGCTGATCGTCCCTGGACCACGCTGACGTGGTCAGCGCGGAAGGGAGAGCAGCATGTGGAGCGGGCTCAAGCGGCATTCGGAAGCACTGCTGGCGGCGGTCCTTACCGCAGCCCTGACGGCTGGAGGGCCGGCCCTGGCCCAGACGATCGCCGACTTCGCCAGGAACGCGGACAAGCTCGATGGGCGGGACAGCGTCTCGTGCACGTCCGCCCCGGCGAAGAGGGCACTTCGATATGTCGCTGCCTGTCAGAACGGCCGGCTTCCCAACAACATCATCGCCAAAGCCCGGAACTCGGAGAAGCTGGACGGGAGGGACTCGTCGAAGTTCCTCGCCGCGAGCGGCAAGGCCGCCGACGCGGAGCAGCTCGATGGGCTCGACTCGGGCCAGTTCCTGCGAGCCAACGGGACCGCGGCGGACGCGAACCTGCTGGACGGCGTGGATTCGACCGGCTTCTACGCGGCCGGGTCGAAGGTGGCCGACTCCGACAAGCTGGACGGGAAGGACGGGGCCGACTTCCTCCCGGCCGGTGGGAAGGCGGCGGACGCGAATCGTCTCGACGGGATCGACTCCACCGGCTTCTATGCGGCCGGCTCGAAGGTTGCGGACGCAGATCGGCTGGACGGGCTCGGCGCCATCCAGTTCTCAGGAATCGCGCCTACACCCTGAGCCGTTCGACGGAAGGGATCGCCGAGGTCGGGGGGCCGTGTCAGGCCGACGAGGCGTGCCTCGCCATCGGCCACTCCTGAGACATCGGCGACATCCTCATGGGTGGCGGCTTCTCGAAGATCGACAACGGGACGCGCCTGGTGTCGAGCGAGACGTTCACCCTGTACGCCAACAACGCGTGGAAGGTCGTCTTCGTGAACAACTCGACCGCGGACACGATCGAGGTGCACACACTCTGCCTGGACAACGGGGACGCCTACTCTTGACCGGATCGATCCGGCATCGCTTCCCCACCCTCAGGGACTCGTCAAGAGCCTGACCCGCTCCGGGTCCCAGGGTCCGGTGCCGTGGCCCGTTCCAGGAGATCGACGTCGAAGGGTTCGCGGGCGCCGACCCGGATCAGGGCGTAGCTGACGTTGTCGCCCTCGTCGCCCTCGATGACCTTCCCTTCCGGGTCGGCGGTGCCGAGCAGGACGTAGTAGCCGCTCTGCGGAACCCCGGCGGCGGATCGCGGGAAGTCGACGTAGTTCCCCCCGCGGTTCCATTCGTAGACGTCGCCACACCCCGGCGGGAGCTCGACCCATCCGCCCTTGGGGGCCGGCACCAGATCCTGGTAGAAGCGGTTCCAGTCGGTCATCAGCTCGCGCGTGGGCTCGAAGCCCAGCTTCCGGCCCGGCACCGGCTCCGGCAGCGCAGCCGGTTTCGGGTCGCCGGGCACCCGGTCCTCGTCCATGATCCGGAACAGGTTGAACGCCCATACGTGGTCGTAATGGGTGTGTCCGTGGGCGGGCTGGAGCCGCGCGAATCCGGCGGACCCGTCGGGCCCGTCGATGTGGTCCGTCCCGTCCGCCGTCCACCGCTGCTGGTGCAGGGTGGTCACGTACCGGCCATGCTCGTCCACGGTCACGCAGGACGAGACCACTTCGGGGGTGAGCATGTCCCGCTGGCATTCGGAGGCGAGGACGAAGTACCCCACGCCGGCGTTCTCCAGGCCCATGCTGAACCGCAGGCACAGCCCGGGCTCGGGCCATCCCTCGGCCCTGGCCTCCGCGATCTCCTCGGCCGCGCGGGACGGCGCGGCGCCATCCGTGTGCAGGCCCGGGGTGTGGGTGGCCGCGGCTGAGATGAAGCTGAGCTCGAACGGCGGGATGATCCGCAGGTTCGGTGACAGGTAGCCGGCGGGAAGGTCCGCCGCGCGACCCTCCAGCTTGGCCCGCATCCGGAACGACATGTCGCGGACGCTCGTCGGGATCACCCGCACCCGCCATTCACCGCCACCGGGTTCATGGCGAAGACCTCCGCCGTGTACGCGCTGGTGAAGGAGCTGTCCGGACCCTGCGTGGAACTCTGCGCCACCAGCTCCCCCTCGGGGACCTCCGCCGTCGGTGGCGCGTGCAGCTCCAGCCCGAAGATCATCTCCGTGGCCGCGGGTGGGAGATCCGGGTACGCGCGCACGTCCCCGAGGTGGGGGAGGATGGCCTCCAACGAGACGCGGAGACGGTCCGCCCCGTCCTTCGCCACGCGGATCGGGTAGTCCCAGCACGGGCCCTCCGAGTCGGGATCACCGCAGGCCGCGGAGCTCGGAACCGCGACCTGGCCGTGCGTGGCCTCGCCGTCCCAGAACGCGGGCTGGTTCACCTGCAGGGTGATGACGCCGTCCTCCGCCTTCGCCGCCACCGCTGTAGGGGCCAGTCCAGCCGCCATCAGGCCCAGCGCCGCGGCCAGCGCGATGCTCGTCATCCGTCTCATCGGTCTCGTCCTCTCGCCCCCCTTCCTTCCGGTCAGCTGAAGGTGCCGGGCCCGCCGATCAGGACTCCGTTGACGTCGAAGTTGTCGAGGTGGGTCTCCCCGAAGAGCAGGGCCATGTCGATGCTTCGCACCACCACGTTGCCGAAGCCCGGCCACGCGCCGCAGCACGCGTCCGCATCGGTGAACCGGACACGCGTCCAGTTGACCGGGTCCTCTGGCGCCGGCACGCGGACTCCGGATCCGCACGGGAACACGAACAGTTCGCCCTCGGTCTCGGTCGTCACGAACAGTCGGGGGCCGAACTGGTCACACGTCTCGCCGTTGCGGATGTCATAGCCGAGCTCGGAGAGCGTGATCCCCTCGACGCCCTGAAAGAGCACGCGGGCGGCTGCATCGACCGTCGCCGGAGGCCCCGGTTCGTCGCTCGGTGCCTCCAGGTGCATGGCGTGGTTCCGGCCGCGACCGAGCAGGGGTCCCTCCTTCTGATGCCATGCGGCGAGAGCCCCGCGGTCGGCGTCCGGCACCGCCCGGAAGCCCGAGCCGGCCTGAGCGGCGGTCAAGGCGCCGCCCTAGGATCGGCATGTTTGCAAAATGTTTGCAGGGACCCCTTTCTGGCGGTCTTCGCGGGAATCCCGCAAAGGCAGGGGCGCACAAAACCGCTGGTCAGCGGAGGCGGACGGGAATCGAACCCGCCTGCCAGCTCTCGCCGGCACACCGGTTTTGAAGTTCGGGGCGGTTCGTGATGCCCTGTGCGATCTGGTGCTAAGGCGTGGCGTGCTGTTCAGTCCACACCGGGACGGGGCTTCATGCCATCTGGTGTCGTCCTGTGTTGCCAGGTGTCGTCTCGTGCGTTTGCATTTGGTTTGCGACAAGGCAAGCACCGAGCTGAGTGACTTTTGTCGTCGCCGCCCGGTTCTCCCCGGTCACGGGCGGTTCTTGGGGAAGGGCGCTCCGCTTCGGTGATCGCCGGGCCTGAACCTGAGCGGACGGAGCTGCGGCCCCTCTTGGACGCCGGTCCCTATTGGGAGGCACCCCTTCCCTCCTCAAGCGTCGGATCGGATTTCGTTGCAGGCGCTGAGTCTTCGCTTCGATGGAGCTCTGCGGCTTCCCGCAAACGGTCGGGGAAGCTCTTCTGCCAAAGGGCCGAGGCGACACCGAGTTCCACGGCGTCTTGCTCTGGGTCACCCTGGCTCGGAACGAGAGTAGGTCGGATGGTTCCGGATTCACGCCGGGGTGTTTGGCGATCTGGTGACGAGCATCACGTCAGCGAGGATGGTGATCGCAGAACGGATTGTGCGATCGCTCGTCAAGCCGTAGCCGATGATGATCGACGGCGGAGCCTGTTCGGGGCGTGCCCATTGCCAGGACCCGTCTTCCACGAGCACGCCGCGTTTGTACGCCGCCAGGGTGAGTGCCCGTTCATCGACGTCGCCCGGTAGCGTGAGGTGGAGATGCAGCCCGGCGGCAGCGCCTTGCCACCGCGCGGTGGGGAGGAGCTTGGTCACCGCGTTGATCGTCGCGTCTCGTCGGTGCCGGTAGACGGGTCGCACGCGGCGCAGGTGGCGCGAGAAGTCGCCGCTGTCGATGAAGCGCGCGAAGGCGATCTGTTCGAGGAGGCTGGAGCCCATGTCATCGAAGTGCTTCTCGCGGGCAAGGGCGTCCACCAGCTCGGCAGGAACGGCTACCCATCCGAGCCGGAGCGCCGGGGTCACCGTCTTGCTGGCCGAGCCGATGTAGATGACCCGGTCGTGCGCGAGTCCCTGCAATGCGCCGATTGGAGCCCGGTCGTAGCGGAACTCGGCATCGTAGTCGTCCTCGATGATCAGCGCGTTGCGCCGGCGCGCCCAGCCGACGAGCTCGCGGCGTCGGGACGCATTGAGCATGACGCCGCTGGGGTAGGAATGTGCCGGCGCGACCAGCACCGCGGCGATATCCTGGTCGGCCAAGCGGGCCGGGTCGAGGCCGGCATCGTCGACAGGGATTGGCACGGGTTCCAGTCCTGTCATGGCGATCGCCATGCGGTGAACGCCAAAGCAGGGGTCTTCGACAGCGACGCGACGCGCGCCTGCACGTCGCAGTGCGCGGCAGACGAGCGTGAGGCCCTGGGTTACGCCTGCGCAGACGAGGATCCGGCCCGGCGTGGTCGCGACACCACGGACCCGCCCGAGGTAGGAGGCCAGCGCTGTGCGGAGGATTTCGGCACCCTGGATGTCGGGATAGGTCAGCTGCGGATCCGGCAGCTCCGCGAGCGCGCTGCGATAGTGGCGGAGCCAGCGCGTTCGGGGAAACAGCGCCGGGTCGGGTAGGCCGCCCAGGAGCCGGATCTGAGCCCGCAACAGCGACGCGGGACGCGGCCGGTCAAAGAACACTGCGGCCTCACCATCTGATGGATCCTCCGACGTCGGGGACGCCTCAGGGTCGGGCTGGGGTCGCACTCGCGTCCAGGCGCCGAGGCGGGTCTCGAGGTAGCCATCGGCCGTGAGGTTCCGGTATGCCTCGACGACGACGCTGCGCGAGATGCCAAGTTCGGCTGCGAGCACCCGTGTCGGCGGCAACGCGGTACCCGCGGCGAGCAGCTGTTGTTGGATTGCAGACCGGAGGGCGTGCTCGAGGCGCTCGCGCAGTGGGCGATCCTGGTCGTGGCGAAGGTCGACAAGCACGTCGCCCGGGAAGCCGTCGTCATCGGAATTGGTCTGCTTCGGTATGTCTGAATTGGACGTTGACACATACCGCAGGCGAGCGCGACCCTACAGAGCCATGCTGGCACTTCAAGACATGCTCCCCGGGTCCGCTTCCTCGCGGTGGCGATTCGGCCCACCCGAGCAGCCGTGTTGGGGCGGCCGCGATCGCCCACGGAGCTGGTGATTCGCCTTCCAGCGATGAGTTCTTCGGGCCCGGCCCGTCTAACGTCGGACGCCGCAGAGGAGGCGCACGCGATGTCGCAGCACAACGTGGGAACGCGGGAAGAGTGGAAAGCCGCGGTCGGCGCGCTTCACGAGCGTGAACAAGAGCTGGGGAGGCTCGACGAGGAGTTGGCGAGAAGGCGACGGGAGCTGCCCTGGGTGCGGGTCGAGAAGAAATATCGGTTCGACACCGAGGAGGGCAAGAAGACGCTCGCCGAGCTCTTCGACGGCCGGTCGCATCTGCTCATCTACCACCTGATGTTCGGCCCGACCTATGAGGCCGCCTGCCCGGGGTGCACGGGCCTGGCCGACCACTTCGACGGCGCACTCGTCCACCTGAACAACAGCGACGTGACGTTGATAGCGATCTCGCGCGCGCCGATCGAGAAGCTCGCCGCCTACAAGAGGCGGATGGGCTGGCAGTTTCCCTACGTGTCATCGTACGGGAGCGATTTCAACTTCAACTTCGACTTCGCGTTCACCGAGGAGCGGATGGCTACGAGCGAGCTCGCGAAGATTGTCGCCGAGGCGGACGATTGGCTGAAAAACTGGGCCGACAACGTCGGAACCGATCTGGCACACGGCATGGCGGAGTCGCCGGGCTGGAATGTGTTCGCACTCAAGGACGGCGTCGTCTACACGTACTCGCGCACCGCACCCGACCGCTTCCTGCTCGCTCCTTACCACCACCAACTGCTCGACCAGATTCCCGACGGACGTGACGCAGACTTCCCGCTGCGGCGCCATGACGAGTACTGAGGCAGCGAGGACAACCGTCGCGTTCACGGGGACGCTCGGCCTGGCCGCCGCGGCCTGGGTCGTTGCGGTTCAGCGGATGAGCGGCATGGACATGGGAGCCGCGACTGAGCTCGGATCGTTCCCGTTCTTCATCGCGTCCTGGGTGGCGATGATGGCGGCGATGATGCTCCCCGGTGCAGTCCCGGCGGTCTCGGGATTCATTCGCGTCAACCATCGTGCGCGCGCCGTGCCGCTGTTCACAGGCTCGTACCTCGCCATCTGGACCGTGGTCGGCCTCGCGGTATACGCCGCGTACCGGCCGCACGGCTCTCTCGCCGCCGGCGCGCTGACGATCGGCGCAGGCCTCTACGAGCTCACGCCGCTCAAGCGCGACTGCCGCCGGCGCTGTCGCCAGAGCGTCCGCTCTGGATTCCAGTTCGGGCTCTACTGCGTCGGCTCGAGCATCGGGCTGATGGTCATGCTGGTCGCGCTCGGCGTCATGAGCGTCACCTGGATGACCATCATCGGCGCGCTCGTCCTCGCCCAAAAGCTGCTCCCGCCGAGAGCCCTCATCGATGTGCCGGTCGCTCTGGCGCTGGTTGGCTTTGGAATCTTGATTGTCGTCGTGCCATCGTCGGCTCCCGGGCTCGTTCTACCCATGTGAGCGGGCGTAGCCGCCAAGGAGTGTCTGTTGAGGAGCTTACGCAAGCCCGGATGGCCCGGCAGATGGATCGGCAGTGCGTTGGCTTACGCCCCATGCAGCGACCGAAGGAGGAGGACCTCGTGACGGAGCACAGGACAGGAACGCGAGAGGAGTGGCTTGCGGCTCGGCTCGAGCTACTCGAGGCCGAGAAGGAGCTGACCCGACGCAGCGACGAACTCGCCCGACAGCGGCAGCAGCTCCCCTGGGTCCGGATCGACAAGGACTACCGCTTCGACACCGACGATGGCAGCGCTTCGCTGGCGGACCTGTTCCGAGGGCGCTCCCAGCTCCTTGTCTACCACTTCATGTTCGGACCGGAGTACACGGCGGGCTGCCCGGCCTGCTCAGCGATAGCGGATGGCTTCAACGGCTCCGTCGTCCACCTCGAAAACCACGACGTGGCGATGACCGCGGTGTCCCGTGCGCCGCTCGACAAGCTCCAGGCATACAAGCGCCGGATGGGATGGATCTTCCCCTGGGCATCCTCGCTCGGCAGCGACTTCAACTACGACTTCAACACCTCGTACACCGAGGAGCAGCAGCGAGAGGGCATCGTCGAATACAACTACCGGTCGATGGACGTGAGGCCGGGCCTGGAAGCCGGCGACGGCCCTCTCGCCGAAATCGCGGCCACGGTCGGGACCGACGCGGCCACGTACACACGGGAGGCCCCCGGTATGAGCGCGTTCGCCCTCGAGGACGGCGTCGGGTACCACACCTATTCCGCCTACGCCCGAGGCGTCGACGCGCTCTGGGGCATGTACCAGTGGCTGGACCGAGCACCGAGGGGACGCAACGAGACCGGGCTGTGGTTCCGCCGCCACGACGAGTACGGCAATGGCCAGACGGAGAGGAGAAGCTCATGAGCGTCAGGTACCCGGGAGAGTCAGCCGAGTACCGCGCGGCCCGAGATCGGCTGCTCGAGCAGGAGATCGAGCTGCGCCGGGCGATGGAGGCGGTGGCGGCCGCCCGGCGGGGACTGCCGCCCGGCGGGGTGGTCCCCGAGGACTACGTCTTCCAGGAGAACGGAACCGACGGTGCACCGAGCGATGTGCGGCTGTCGGAACTATTCGCGGCCGACAAGAGCTCGCTCGTGATCTACAGCATGATGTTCCCCCGCGACCCCGGCGACCCGCGGCCGGGCCCCCAAGGTGGCCAAACGGCGCTGCTCCCGCTCTCCGAGGGTCCGTGCCCCTCGTGCACGGCCCTGCTCGATCAGCTCGATGGCGCCGCGGAGCATGCCTCCCAGATCATCAACCTCGCCGTCGTCGCGAAGTCCCCGCTGTCGCGGACCCTCGCCTTCGCCGAGGAGCGAGGATGGCGACGGCTGCGGTTCCTGTCGTCGGCCGGCAACACCTACAACCGCGACTACCTGGCCGAGACCCCCGAGGGATACCAGAGGCCCATGCTGAACGTGTTCCATCGCGACGGCGGAACCATCCGCCACTTCTGGGGGTCGGAGCTCTTCTATGCCCCGACCGACCCTGAACAGGATCCCCGTCATGTTGGCACGATCGAGCCGGTCTGGAACCTGTTCGACCTCACTCGCGAGGGGCGCCCCACGCACTGGGATGAGCAGCTGAGCTACTCGTGACCAATATCGAGAGATGCGGAGAAGAGAGCAAGCGCGACGGTCGAGGTGCTGGCCTTCCCCCAAGGGTGGCGCTGCCACATCGACCCAGCCGCCAGCGTCCGCGGATCAGGTGCGCCACCCGCGACGTCGGCTGGCATGCCGGACGATCACAACCAGGATCACGCGACGGCCGAGAAAGAGGTCGTGTCGGCCGCAGTGATCATCAGCGTCCCAGCGAGGGGGACACAGCGAATCGGCGCGAAAGGAGGAAGCAATGACGACGTACGTGCTCGTGCCTGGGGGCATGGCTGGGGGCTTGGGCCTGGATCGAGGTGGCGTCAATGCTCCGAAGCCATGGTCACCGTGTGCATCCGCTCACGATGAGAGGCCTTGGCGACCAGACCGGCGCCGCGGAGCGCGTGGACCTCGAGCGCCACGTCGCCGATATCGTCGAAGCCATCGAGACCAAGGACCTGCGCGAGGGTGCTCGTCGGCCACAGCTTCGGAGGGTGGCCGGTGACAGGCGCGGCCGACCGCGTTCCCGAGCGCCTGGCGCGCCTCGTGTACGTCGACAGCGGCCCGGCGCCCGATGGCGTGGCCTACCTGGACACGCTCCCCCCGGCGGTCCGTGAGGTCATTGAACGCCATGTCCGCGAAGAAGGGGAGGGGAGGCTGCTCCCGATACCTACCTGGGAGGAGCTCGAGCAGGTGTATGGCTCGAGCACCGTCGGGAGCGAGGCGGATGCCCGGGCGGCGATCCGGGAGCGATCGAGGCCGCAACCGTTCGGCACATACACCCAGCCGATCTCGCTGACGCATGCTGAGCGCACGAAGCTTCCGCACCTACTGGTCACGTGTAGCTTTCCGCTCGACCAGGTGCAGGGAATGATCGCGAGCGGCCATCCCTGGTTCGCGGAGCTTGCGGGGCCTCAATGGTCGTTCACCGAGCTCCTCACGAGCCACTGGCCGATGTTCTCGGCGCCAGCCGAGCTCGCCGATGCGCTCGATGGATGAGCCATGAGCCCGACCTGCGTGGGCCTCGACCTGATCGACCTCGCGCGGGGCGGGCGGATCCCATGGCTTGGGGTTGCTGGATGGTTCCGCGTTGGTACGAGAGTCGCTTGAGTCGCTGGCGACGGACGCTGGATCCTGGCAAGCGCCACAGAATCTCCCCGGTCTTTCGTGCATTCTGTGCCTGGAGAGGCCACACCGGTTTTTCCGACCGGGGGAGGGCTGGATCCCTCCGAGGCGGCCGGAGAGCCACGAATGCCCTGGTAGATGCCCTCGCGGAGGCGGACGGGAATCGAACCCGCCTGCCGGCTCTCGCCGGCACACCGGTTTTGAAGGCATGTCTAGCCTTCGGGCATCCGGCAAGCCTCTGACACTTCCCATGTCAACCTCACGCGGCTTCGAGTCGGTTAGCGGCCCCGTGAAGGGCCGGGTTGTAGGCGGTGTGGTCCTGCCAGCACCGCCAGATGACACGCGTCCATGCCCGAGCCAGGATGCGGACGGCGTGGGGGTGGTCGCAGCCCTGGCGATGGCCCGCCGGTAGATGTCGGCTGCCCAGGGGGAGGCGTGCCGGGAGTTGTCGGCGAACGTGGTGACGGCCAGGCGCAGACGCTTGTTGCAGGCCCACCGGAAGCTCACGTCCCGGTGCTTGCCGGAGGCGTGGGTCACGGGGCACAACCCGCCGAGCATCGCCACCGAGTCGGGGTCGG
>WNGA01008813.1_pt1 | contig 18128 bp, 21 predicted proteins | sample 5400061 | NCBI WGS metagenome assembly WNGA01 (sample SAMN13153366, study PRJNA577476) | soil metagenome | isolation source: 100 cm soil or saprolite under grassland replicate 2 | place: USA:California | collected 2016-06-15 | reverse complement strand
TAGGCTGCGGGTCGGCATCGGCGGGGACCTCTGGTTTGGCGACCGTGTGAGGGAACCGCCGATGCTTGCTCGCGTCCGACCACGCAAGCAACTCAGCCGATCACGACGCCGCTACCAGCCCAAAACTGCGAAACTCCAGTGCAAGCTACTGAGCGTAAGTGGGCTTAGTGCTCAACGGCCTCTTGGCCTTATGGCTGGTCTGGTTCTATGTTTCGATCAAATGTTGTCTCAACCTGCACTTGGGTCTTCTGAAATAGCCGGGGTTACCCCAAGAGAAGTGTGCATAGGGCAGGGAGCGACACGAGCCGACGTCGCACATTAACGATTTTACGACCCAATGGCTTGGGAGAGCCAATCTGCGACGGTTAGCCAGTCGAGCCGGCTCCCCCATTACGCTTTCTTTCCATAAAGGCATCGAACCGAGCCTTATACGTGTACACGTAGTCTAGGATTGCCTCCGTAAACCCTAGGATATCCCTGCTGTCTTGACGGGCCAATCTAAACGTTACTCCATGCGCCGCCTCGTTTCCGGTGATCCGCAGAGCGTTCGCCCAATCGTAGAGGCTCCGGTCGATTACGCCGTCACTATGTAGCTTCCGGAGGGATGTGGCCAGATTGCGTCCGTCTGCCTGATGTAGGTAGCAGAGCCCTTCCAGGGTCTTCCTGCACATGACGGCCGCGGCGATGTAGGCCTTGGCCTTGAAGCATTTTACTGCTTCCTCATAGGACGATCTCAGCTCCTTCGGTACATCAGAGCCAAGTTGCTTCTCGACCGGCGGGTACAGTCGGTACGGCTCAACCGTTTCATCGCCAGACCGATCTTGAGCGACAAGCGCAACTTCCGAGCACGCTCGGCACATCAGCAGTGTGTATACCGTCTCCAGAGAGGACCCTTCGTAAGGCCGTCTGAGCGCGGATTTCTCCTCGTGGTCTGTCAAGGCTTCGCATCTGACACATTCGATGATCAAGGTCCAGCGACCTCCGGCGCGGCGATTCCGAGGGAATCAGAGGCGATTCGGTGTCGAGCTTCAGGCAGGTTCATGGTAGGAGGCAAGTCCAAATTGACCACTTAGCCGCATATGGGAAATCATTCCCCTTCCTGATACGCTTCGAGTCGGACAAAGGAGATCGTCGAATGACATGGCAATCGGCAGGCCTCTCAGAGAAAGAAGTGCTCTCCCTTCCGGTCGACGAGCTGGGGCTGCGCATACTGCGGGACGTGCGTGACAGTCACGAGTGGAACGAATACAACTGGTATCTAAAGATGCAGCAACAGGCTCGCTTCAGCGATGTCGCGTTGCGTCGGTGCGCCGAGGCATGGGGCTGGCTGCGCGCCAAGGGGCTGGTCGCTCGAACTCCCGGCCAGAGTGCATCAGAGGCCATCTTTGTAACCCGCCGCGGAGAGCAGGTCTTGAAGGAAGGCCCAGCGGTTGTGCATGCCGCGGAGCGCCTGGACGTGGATCTCCACCCGCGCCTCGAAGCCAAGGTGCGACGACAGTTCCTGCTGGGTGAGTACGAGCTGGCGGCCTTCGCTGCGCTCAAGGAAGTCGAGGTGGTCGTGCGCGACAAGGCCGGCGAGCCCACCTCTTCGATCGGTGTTCCGCTGATGCGACGAGCCTTTCATCCCGAGACAGGGCCGCTCAGGGACGCCGCAGCCGATGCCGGTGAGCGACAGGCTCGAATGGATCTGTATGCCGGTGCCATTGGCCTATTCAAGAACCCCAGCAGCCATCGTCCGGTGAACTACGACGACCCCACTCAAGCGAGCGAGATCATCCTCCTTGCGGATCTTCTGCTACGTCTCGTTGATCCGCCCTCGCAAGCAAAGCCCTAGCTGGGAGTATTTGGAGCGCCGTGGCAACGCTTGAACTTCTTCCCTGAGCCACACGGGCATGGGGCGTTCCGGCTGATCGTGACCTCACGGCGCTGCGGCTGCGGAGAGACGTACACGGTGCCATCTGGACCGACGACGCCTCCGGGAGGCACGGCGTCCTCTACCGCGTCGGGTGCGGGTACCGCCAGGGCAGCCTTGGGCAGAGTGACTTCACGGCGTTGCGCTGACATGAAGTCTGGAACCTGCATCGCCACGGTGAAGAACGTGTGCGAGACGGCCGACACCGGTAACCGCCGGTCGCGTCCGTACGGCTTCATCTGCCAGCCCTCGGCTCTGGCTCGCTCCATGTTGCGCTGCATGTTGCCGATAGCACTATTGGCGGCACGCGCAGCGGGCACCCGCTCACGAACCATATAGGCGGCGGCGTCCCGGGCGGCGCGCCAGATGAAGTTGTACGCCTGGCCAACTGAGAAGGTCTCTAGCATGTCTGCCAGTAGCGCAACAGTCTTCTCCCCTGCCTTGAACGGCAGGTCGTGCTCACCAAGGCACAGCAGCAAGTAGGCCACGCACTCTGCGCGGCCAGCTCGCGCCATGCCTCTGGCCACTCTGACGCCCAGCTCTCAGGCCATGGTCCATCCCGGCAGGTCGCGGTCAAGGCATCTACGGCCCGCCGGGCACGCTCGCCCGTATTGCCAGACCCGGCGACGTAGTAGCTCACGCGCTCGATGTAGAAGCGGGCCGGGTCACTGTCCTCCCATTCAAAGGCATCCATCGACGAGTCGGGATGGATTCGCACTACTCCATTGGTGAACAGTCGGCGCACCACTCAGTGCCGATGTCGTCCGTTGGGGCGAAGGGTTCGGCCCAATTGGCGAGTGGGATGGTACGCGCCAAGGTTTCACCGGTCTGTGAACGTAGGAGTGCTAGTAGGGTTGTGGCATCAGCGAGAGTGAGATCCTCAATTTTCAACGGAGAAGAATCCGTAATGAAGAACCGTTCTTGCTTGGCGAGCTCCTTCAACTCTCGCTCCGCCTGGACGCAGGATTCACACTCCCGCACTGGCAGACGCCAGCTCAGGCGTTGGGTGAGGTCCTGCCTGCTGGTCACGATCTCACCAAGCCCACAGCTTGGACAAACCCGGTCTCGGAGTCGCGCCGTGGAGGCCCCGGCCACGGTCTTGGCAACGACGTGGACGCCCAGGTTGTAACGCTGCGCCAGCTCCTTGACGGTGAAGCGGTAGTCGCCCTCGTCGTCGCTCGCCCAGTAGTCGCGGCTCAATGCCAGAAGGGCGGGGTCATCCGTCTCAAGCTCCAACTCAACCCTGCCCATCTCGCCCGTGGACCATGGAAGCTGCGGCTCTCCGGGCACCTGAACGACCTGAAGGCCCCGGTACCGCTGGACCTTTTCAATCAGGCCAGGGTGAACGGCGTCGAGCCGCTGTCGCGCTCGGGCTTCCGGCGGGTATGAGGTAATGACTGCGAGGCCGGCATGGCGTCGCCGGCGGACCAGCAGCAGGTCGACCAGCTCATCTGAGAAGTCGCTCTCGGGATCGCCGGCCCTCGCGTTCGGCGGTGGATCATCCAGGTCATACAGAATGCAGACATCAGCTGTAGCCGCCTTCTCAACCCACTCGTGCTCTTCATTGCCGGGCTGCCCCATTCCGGGATAGATGCGCAAGCTGGGATATGCAAGAGCGACGGCCGTCCAGCCCTGCCGGCTGGCCTGGACCGCCAATGCCCAGGCTGCATGTACCCCTGAGAGTCGCCCAACGAGAAGTGCCCACGGCGGGCCTGGCTCGGAGTCGAGGTCGGCGTAGAGTGCTCGGAGGGTCTCCGCGACCTCGGGCGACAGGTAGTCAAGCCGAGCTCCTTCGTAGAGGGCAGGAGGCGATGCCTCCCATGACAACCAGGCCATTGCGATAACTCGCCCCTAGCTGACGCCATCCAAAGCGGAAGGGCTCCATCATAGCCACCCATCCCGACGCCACCCGATCCCCTCACCGGTCGTACCACGCTATGGCCGAGAAGGTCGTTGCGAGACACGTGTCGTAGCGTCGAAGGGCCTCATCTCTACCAGACCACCTGGACAAGGTCGGCTCCGTTGATCGCGTCGTCTGCGCTCACCAATGGCGCACTCAGCTCGAGAGCCGTTGCCACGATCAGCGCATCGAAGGGGTCTTTGATGCGTGTGGATGCTTCCTCGAAGTAAGGCCAGAGGAGCGGGCTCAAGTATTCGATGTCGATGGCAAATGTGCGGTCAAGTAGCGTATCCCTGACGAGCTCATACTCAGTCCTCGGTACTGCTCTGGCGCCCCGTTTGCGCGTGGCCGCCATCCAGAGCTCCGGCACGCTGACGGCTGACACGGTGATGCCTTCATCCTGCACCGCGTCGTCTAGCCAACGCAGCGCCTTCTCGGACAACCGCTGTGGAGCGGTTAGATACCAAAGGATCGCCTGAGAGTCCGCGACGACTCTCACTCAGCGTCTGATCCGTAGCGCTTCAGCATGTCCCGGTGGAGGCCCTCAAAGTCGGCCTCCGCAAGCAGGTTGTCTGCCTTGCCCTCGAGCACCCCCCGCGGACTGCGGCGCTTCCCCACCGGCAGGCCTGCCACAAGCTCATCGAGCACTTCACTCTCGGAGCGGTTGCGACGGCTCGCCATCTGCTCAAGCTTCTTCTTTGTTTGGTCGGTAACCTCAATGGTCTTCATGACGTTGCCACAATTACTGCCCTCATTAGATCATGAGCACTAATTTGTGACAACCATGAGCATATTGCACATTGATCACTGCTCCCGCCTGGCGCATAAGAGGACCGTCCCCCATTTCCAATACTGAGGGGAGGTAAATCTTGGCGATTCACGGTTTTGAGGCCGGCCAGCTCGTGGTCTGCCGGTATCGCCTGCCGCATGAAGTCCAACCCTGGATTCACGGCGTGCATATCGGCGAGGTGGTCGAGCCGGAGGACGATCCGGCGAAGTGGAACCGTCACAACTCCGAGCGAACCTACTGCGAGACTACCAACCACGTCCCGGTCCTCTACTGCGCAAGGTTCCCGTGCTCCAGCTGCCGCGAGCGGTACCCCGAGGGCTTCCGCCAGCACGACGCCGCAGACTCCCTCGTCCGCATTACGGCTGAGGAAGCCGGCATGCCGTTCCCGCGGCAGGTGCTGCGCTTCGTCGGCGCCAAGGCCCTGCGTAACCTCGCGCAGTCCAAGTACCCCGGCGCTGCCGAGGTGCTGGCTGCACTAGAGGCGGGCCGTCTCCAGCCAATCCCGGCCGTACTGCCGGAGCTGCCCGCCAGCGTCTGGAACACCGGCTACGACTGGATCGAGGCGCTGCGTGGCGGCTGGTATGAAGTGCCCTCTTGGGGTCGCGACGGTTGGGACCTCGGCTCCTGGCCGCTGGTCATCATCGCTCACTACGACCGACAAGGCTCCTACGGCCTGGCCGTCTACGTCGAGGGCGACCTGGAGGTGACGGCGTACGCCACCCAAGAGGACCGCGACCAAGCGACCGACCGGCAGGCCGCCTTTCACTGGCGCCAGTTCGAACATGGGCCGCGTGATCTCCCCGGCACCGACGACGAGCTCGCGCCCCACCATCGCGGGCCGTACTCCCGTACGCGCACCGAGTAGCGCGGAGGTGGTCTTCCATGACCCCACCTCCCCTACCCCGCTGGCGTGTCGTCGTCGGTACCGACTGCGGTAGCCAGCTCTTCTGGCTGCGCTTCCGGCCCGAGCCGGTGAATCCCGAATTACGCCGCAACACCGCGGCCGCATTCCAACAGGCCCAGCTTGCCCACTGGCAGGGCTGCGCCGGCGTGGTGTTCGTCGCCATTGACGCCGCCGGCAAGCCGCTCGGTGCCGTCGACGAGCTGCAACCCGAAGAAGCCGAACCCGAAGGAGAGAGTTACATGACCGACGGGAGTAATCGTCACCTGGAGATCACCCCGGAAGCGCTCAAGACCATCGCGGCCATGCACGACCGGGCAACCGCCATCGGTCTCGAGTATGGCAAGGGCAGTCCTGAGCACCTGGTGGCCCTGGAGTCGCTCGTAACCGTCTACGGTCACATGCTCCGGCTGGGTGGCCGCATCATGCGGGAAGGCCTGGGAGAGGAGCTGTGCCTGATCGGGGTGACGGTGGGCGACTTCACCTACGGCGTGTTCTTCCGTCCCAAGAAGCTCGCCGGCGACCAGCGCGATCCATTGCTTGGTGAATGGGAGCTTCACAGCTGAACCGCCAAGGTTCACGACAGGCCTCTCCCCTCCTCTGGGGAGGGGCCATCTACCTCTTGCCGCCTACCTCGGATCCCTGGATGCGCCTGGCGTTGATGAGCCCACCGCGATGGCCGTCACAGGCTCGGACGGTGTGAGTGCGCCCCGCACCATCTTCAAAGGTTCCAACCCATACCGGTGGCTCCAGGCAGTGCTCCGGCCGTCCAGCAGCATCAGCGATCAAGCGGAAGCAGCCATCGCGGACCGCGAAGGCCTCGGCGTAGTGCTGCGCCAACCCCTACTCCCTATGCCGCTCGGCTACTGTCGCGATCTTGTTTGTAGGTAGCCTCGCCCTCCTCGACGCTTCGCTTGGCCCCCAGGTATGCATAGCGTGGGATGCTCGGGCCCGCCGTGTCCAGCTTCGCCTTCTGGTCGGCCAAAGGCCTCAAGGGCGACCTGATGCGCACCCGGCTCAGCTTCGTCTTGCAGAAGGGTCAGTTCGCGGAAGCGCCGCAAACGACCGCGCAGGGCGGCGTAGCGCGTCCCCACCTGATGATGGTTCTCGGCAAGCTCCTGCGGCTTAGCGAAGGTCGAGATGGCGGTTACCAGGGCGGCCGTGAGGCCTGCGACACCCGCGAACTTGGAGCCAGCTCCCGAGCTGAACGCTCGTGCGCCGGCGATGACAGCTCCGGCCGTGGCAATGGTGCCGAGAGCAAGGTGCACGATGCGCAGCCGTCGCGCAGCCGTGAAGTGCCCTTTCTCGGTATAGAGCACGTCTTCTTCCAGGCGCCGGCACTCCCGGGTCAGCTGCTGGGTGTAAGTCGCGTCATCCATGCCATTCATCCGTACGCCGGGAAGTGACCGTCAAAGACCAGGTCCCACCAGTAGAAAGCGTCCTTGATCCTGTCCGCCTGTTCTGCTGCGATGGCGTTGTTCGCACGGGTTACGGCCCTGCCGAGCTTGGACCACGCATCATCCATTTGCGCCTGGGTCTCACAGGCAGTGATGCGGCCCACCAGACCCTTTGGGTCGTTCATCGGAGCGAGCCTCACATTATGGAGCCGGTTCAGCAGGCGCTGTATGTCGATGCCATAGATGATCCTCTCCTCATTGTTGGCGTACGCGGCAGCCCGCATCTCCAGATAGAACGATGAGATCGGGACATTGCGGTAGTACTTCCACGCCTTCAGGAAGCGCACCAGGGGCTTCGCCTTCCCGCTGTGCTTCTGGTCGACCGCTCGTACGTAGGCCAGATGGGCGTCCGGTGCCGCCTCGATCCAACTCCCGCCTGAGCCGGCGATGTAGTACACGCGCCTGTCGCCTGAGCCTGACTTGAGGTAGGCAGGTACGACCTCATATTTCTCGGAGCCATCTTGACCTTGACCAAACTCCACGACCACCGCGGGGCGGGTACGTATACCGGTGTCTGCCAAAACCGGGCAGACAGAACGTCGCGCACCCTGTTCAGCGCCGTAGTGGACGAGCCGGGCCGGTCGGCGAGGCTGGCGAAGTAATCTACATCGCCGTAGGACCGCACGCCGGTCCCATTGCTGAATGATCCCGTCTGAAAGAAGCGGTGCAGCGTCATGTTGGCTGCGAGCGCGGAACTCACTGACTCGCGGTGCGTGGCAGCCGCCGCTATCTGGGTCGAGGTCGGCGTAAGTCGCGAGTGGAATGTCCTAAAGCCGTCTTCAACGGTCGTTGCCACTCTTCTCCATTCGGTAAGTGTGCGCATTTTATCATGGGGCACGATACCGCCGAATCCTCCCATACCGTAAGCACCGACGGCGACTTGTTTCCAATGCAGGAGAAAACCCCCACGGACCTTCCGCAGGGGTTGAGCGCCACCCAGACCATCTGAGTCCGGGCGGTGGAAACGCTACGCCGTGACCTCCTCCTTGGCCGCCTCGGGGAGCTCGGCGCCGGCGGCCTGTAGCTCGGCCCGCTCGACGTCCGACAGCTCGTAGACACCGGTCCGGCTGAGGTAGTCGTAGTAGAGCTGGACGTGGGAGCTGGCGAAGTTCGGGAGCTCGCCCTGGAGCTGCTCCTCGGCCATATCGCACACCACCGCCACAGCCGCGCGCTGGAGGCTGTCGTTGTTCTTGGCCGCGTACTCGAGCAGCTGCCATGCCTCGTCTGCCCCACCGTCGGATGGTTGCTCCACGCCGAGGACCTGGCGGACGAACCCGTCTTCATAGGACTCGTCCAGCAACCGCAACAGCGACCAGTTGAGGAACTGGCGGGTCACCTCTCCCTTGCCTTGCCGTCCAGCGAGCAGCGTGCGGAGTGCCGCTGCGCGCCCCTCGGCCGCCGTCTGTAGGGCCTCGAGGCGGGCTTGGGCGGCGGCTTGCCGTGCTTCTTCTTCAGCTAGGCGAGCGGCTTCGGCAGCCTCCTCCTCGGGGGTCTTCTCCGGTGGTGCAGGTACGACCGCCAGGTCCGGCCTTCCAGGCGTGGCCTCCTGGCCCTCCCCTGTCGCCGCAGGTTCCGGCGATGGTTCCGGGGACGCCCGGTGCCTGGCCGGCTCCATACAGAGGTAGATGACCTCGCCGATCGGGTTGACGGTGGCGGCGTGGCACGGTTCGCTGGCGTGCTCCTCCGGCTCCATCGGGACCGAGAACCCTGGGCCGACGCGATAGGCGCCGGCGTTGATCCAGTCGTCCGGGGCGATGCGCACACCCGTGGCCTTGAGCTCCTTGAGCTTCTTGGTCCGCGCCTGCTCGCGATCGAGCTCATCCTGCTGACGTCGCACCGCCAGCTCGATGTCACCACCGAAGCGGCGGTAGTGCGACAGCGCTGCCTGGACCCGGTCAGGGTGCTTGGCAAGCCGGGCGAGCTGGATGGCCTGCGTCACGTTGATTTCGCCGGAATCAAGCAGGGCGACGACGTCGTCCGCCAGCTTGAAGATCGAGGTGTAGTTGGAGACCTTCGCCTGCCCGACCCCCAGCTTCTGTGCGAGTGTGCGCTGGGTGTAGACCTTCTTCCCCTGCTCGTCGGTCAGCTCGAGCATCGTCTTGTAGGCACGAGCCTCTTGCAGCGGCGTCAGGTCCTCCCGGCCGAGGTTCTCGGCAAGCATGACAGCCAGACGCTCGGCGTCGGTGTACTCCCGAACCTTGGCCTCGATCTCGGGCAAGCCGAGGCTCATAACAGCCGCCAGACGGCGGTGGCCGAACACGACCTTGTACCGGCCGTCTGGCTTCGGCGTCACCGTGATGGCCTGCAGCAACCCCTGCGCCTTGATGAGCTCCGCGAGCTCGCTGATGTCGCCGACCGGGCCGCGGAAATTGTCTTCCGCCGGGTCGATGAGGTCGACCGGAATGAGCTGCGGAGGAGCGGTGGTAGGAGCTCCCATAATTAGCCTCCTTGGGCTAACGACGAATGGGCACCGCCCATTTATCGAGGAAGCCATAACCGCTTACAATGTCAGAACTAATAAGCCCAAAAGATGAGGGCTGAGCAAAGAAACGTCGGCCTATCTGTCGACGTGCTCGGTGCTGGCCCTGCTTTCGCCACTTGCGGCGACACAGCTTAGGCCCGTTGTGACTTGGGCGAGCCGTTTTGGGCATGATTCCGAAGGAATCAGCCACTGGAGGCCAGGTCCCGGTGATCCCGCCGAAATCCGGGCGCCCGAGCCGCCCGAACCAACGAGACGGCCGGTGAGCCCCGGGGAAGCAGGCCAGCCGACCGTCTCATGGACGAGCCTCTCACGTTCGCTCAGCAAGTCAACCGCTACAGGCCGTAGCGCTCCTGCATCTTCGGGTCGGCCGGGTCGATCGTACGCAGGCCGGTCCGGGCGAGTCGCTCGTTGACGGCCGCGAGGTTGTTGCGGACGAGCTCTTGCTCGGTTTCCGTGATCTTGCCCCGATGCGGCTCGCCGGCGTGATCGAGGGTGGCGTAGTTGACCTTGCTCCGATGAGCTCCTCCGGCCTGGGTGGTCTTCCGCCCATCTCCGGCCACCTGGACGCGCTCGGCGTGGGCTGCGGTGAGAGCCTCCATGAGGATCGCCTTCATGTCCCGGTCCCCGGCCAAAGCGTTGAAGTCGTCGACGAGGACGAAGAGCCGTTCCGAAGAGCGAGCCCCAGGCGCGGTGTAGTCAACCTGCACCATGCGAGTCGCTGACTTGAGCAGGCTTTCGACCTCGGACGGAAGAACCTCGAGGTGGATAGGCTCGCGAAAGTCCGGGTGCCGGACCTCCAGGTCAGCGAATTCGCTCTTGTCGCCCTGCCGGCCGGTCAGATCCGACAGGTGCACAACCTTGACAGCCACTGCTGCCCCTTTCGCGTTGAGGAGGGAAGCTTGCGCTGGATGGTACTACGGGTGTGGTCAAAGAAAGCGGTACGTTAAGGCGCTATGCAGTCGCCAGAATCGTGACCGCCTCGTTGTCAGGACTCCAGCCCGACCAGGTGGACGTCCAGCTCGATCACGTCCAAGGCATGGCGCTCCTCGGTCCCATCATGGCGACGAGAGTCTACTGGTCTTGCCTATCTTGCTCTGTCGCTGGCGCGGACAACAGGGCCTCACTAATTGGAGCTCTCCCAAGCTGCGAAGTGCCTTTGAGCCCAATTAGAATCAATTTACATGCACTTTCACCAAGAGCGCCCAATTAGCTAACGCTTCTTTACTAGAAGCATGCACCTTCCGCTCGGGAATACGCCTATGCAACAATGCTGCCTTTAACGGGCGGCACATATGTGGAGTTTGCTTCACTTTTAGCACTATTGGTCATGCTGGCAGCCGGCGGCGTCGCGCTGGTCGGTGGTGTGGCATTCACCAAGCTCCGCGCGCAGCGTTATCACGACGCGCATCGCCGCCTGATGTACGTGACCTTCCCCCTTGAGATGACACCGGCATCGGCGTTGGCGGCTCTGGGGAGCGCCACCGGCCTGGACCGGCCGCGCCAGGTCGAACTCGCCGGGGTGCCATCAACCGCCTTTGAGACCATCGTTGTGGGTGGCACGGTTCGCTACCGCGTGGCGGTGCCGGAGGACGCCGCGCAGTACATCCGCCACCAACTCGAGATGCACGTGCCTGGAGCTCGCGTGGAGGACGCCGAGGATGTCAGAGAGCGCTGGCACGCCGCGCTCGAACTCGACCTCTCCCCTACCAACGTATTGCTCGAGGACAGTGTCGAGGCCGCCTCGCGAACCGTCCTTGCGGCTCTTCAACGGGCTCAGGGGCTACGGGCGGTGCTCCTCCAATGGATTGTGACGCCCGCCCGCGGCCACAGCTCCGGCAAGGGCGAAGGGGCTGCATTTCGCGCCGTCGGCCGGATCGCGGCCCGCGCAGACCAGGTCGACGAGCGCGGAAGACGCCGGGCGGATCCAGCTGAGGCTCGCGCCATCCTCCTCGACGTGCGCCGGGCCCTGACGGCGGTGTGGGCATCAGATAGCGTCGTCGCCAAGCCGCGGCCGTCGGCTACCAGGTCCTCCCCTCACCCGCCGCCACTCATCAACCCCGTCGTTACGGATGTCGTCAAGCAGCTTCTCGGCACTGTCAATCACTCCGAGGCCTTCCTGCACTCCCGCCACCGAAGTGAACGAGCCGTCCGCCGCGCGATCCGCAACCGGTGGACGCCCATCATCCCCCGCAGCACCCTCACCAAAGCCGAGCTGGCCGCGGTTACTGGTCTGCCAGTCGGCAAGCTGCCAGTGCCGGGTGTGGCGGCTGCCAGCGCCCGCCCCCTGCCGGCCGATGCCTCGATCCCCACCGCCGGTGTGGCTGTGGCCGAGGCCCTGTACGGAGCGCCCGGCCGCATGCTCGCAATCTCACGCCACGCGCGCCTCGACCACATGATGATCGTGGGACCGACTGACTCCGGAAAGTCGTATGCGATGGGCACAATCGCACTCGGTGACATGGCCGCAGGCGACGGCGTGGGCGTCATGGGACCACCGGACCTCATCGAGGAGCTTCTCCCCCGCATTCCCAGGCATCGGGCCGAAGACGTCGTCGTAGTCGAGCTGGCCAAGCCCGAGTTCGCGACCGGCTTCAACATCCTGCGTGGTGCAGACCCGGAAGACGTCGGCGATCACGTCGTTGCGATCTTCCGGGAGCTTCACCGCAACAGCTGGGGACCCCGTACGGACTACTGGCTGTATGTCGCGGTCAAGACGCTGGCAGGCATACCCGGCATGACGCTCTGCGAGGTGCCGTTGCTGCTGTCAAACGAGCGCTTCCGGGCAGGCTGTGTTGAACACATTAATGACTCAGTGCTCAAGGACGTGTGGGCCGACTACGAGGACATGAGTCCGGGCGAGCGTCGGGAAGCCATGAGCCCGATCATGAATAAGGTGCAGCCGTTGTTGATACGGAAAGCCATCCGCCCCATGCTCGGACAGGCCACCGAGGGCATCGACCTCGACCAGATCGTGAACGGCGGCAAGATTCTGCTGGTCGCTCTTCCCCAGGGCGACAAGTTCCGGCTCATCGGCTCGCTCCTGGTTGGCCGCTTCGCGCAGACAGTGTTTGCGCGCTCTGCCCTGCCTCCCGGCCAGCGGCGGCCGTTCTACATGCACATCGACGAGGCGCCCGACGTCGTCAACCTCCCGAGCTCCCTCTCCCTCGCCGTGATGCTCGCCCAGTCCCGCAAGTACGGCTGCGGGCTGGATCTCGCCTTCCAGTACCTCGAGCAGCTCGGCGACAGGCAGGGCGACCTCATGCACAACGCCCGCAACAAGATGGCCTTTAGCACGAGCTTCGATGAGGCCCGAACGCTCGCCAAGGAGTTCGACCTCTACGACCCGGCCCTCATTCAACGCCTCGGCCGCCATGAGGTCATGCTGCGCGTCGTCACCGACGTGGGTATGAGCCCCCCGGCGACCGGCAAGACGCTCACCATGCCCGAGCCCACGGCCGGTCTGGCCGACTACATCCGCCGGCACTCCCGTGAGGTGACTCACAGCCTGCCGCGCGACGAAGCCCTGCACCTCATTGAGCTACGCCAGAGCGTTTTTCGTCGTGGCCTGCCAAGCCGGCGGCAAGGTCCCCCAGTCGGTTGAGAAGCCTCCGCCGCCGGCAACTGAGGCGTTGCCGCACCAACAGGCGGCGGCAATTCCAGGCGGCGGCGTTGGCACATGCCAATCGCCCCGCCGATCGACCATCCGCCGCCGCAGCTGCAGGACCCTCCGCTCCATCTGGCGGCAGCGCGGTCTCGCCCTGCGACATTACTTCACTCCGTACGTCTTTATGAATCACTCCATCACCGCCTCTTTCTTGGACCACTTTGCGCACTCTCTCAGCGCGAGAGACCAGCTCATCCTCGAGTTCGTCGGCAAGTTCCGCTGGGCGCTCTCCGGCCAAATCGCGAGGACATGCTTTGCCGACGAAGACGGCGTGCGCGACCGGACGTGCCGCGATGTACTGAAACGGCTCAGCGAGGCCGGCTGGCTCTACCGGCTCCCCCGGCGTCTGGCTGGAACCTACGGCGGCAGCGGCCAGTACCTCTACACCCTCAACCTCGCCGGCCGCCGCTTCAGCTGGCCGTCCGGCTCCAGGAAGCCAAACGCGCCGGGCTGCTTGGCACCGTCGGGTACCTGCCAGAGTTCACCGGCCTTCCCCACCTCAGACCCGACGCGCTCGTTGGGCTCCTGCCACCGAGCAAGGACCATGACGACGCCCGCCGTTATTTCGTCGAAATCGAGCTGTCGCGCAAAGACAGCGCTCGGCTCGACGAGAAACTGACTGCCTACACTGAGGCCTGGCGCCGCTCGAGCTGGCGGCGCTTCCCGCGCGTGCTGTTCCTCGCCGGCTCAAGCTCGCGCTTCCCATCCGACGCCCGCTATATCTACCGCGAGATCGAGGGGGCCATCCGGCGTCAGCCCGGCGATGCTCGCCATGTGTTCGCGCTCACCACCTACGACGACGCTGTGCGGGTCCTCCTCGGCACTGCGGATCCGCTGATCCTCTCGGTGAGCGATGACCCTCAGAAAGTCGATATTCTCGATCCGATCCAGCTTGTTCTGCCGGTCGACCTCGATAAGCCCCGGGCCAGCGAGCCGCCGGGGACGGACCCCGGCCTCGCAGATTGACCGCCTACTTGCTACGTCCGCAAAGCATCGAGAGTACTGGAAGGCTGGAAGGAGCCCGAGCAGCGGCTTAGCATTTGCACGATGCGAAGCTGACAACCATTGACAATTGGAGCACGTTATCACAAAGTATAGTGAGCTCCAGCCCAGATTAGTGTCCGAACTCCTTTGGTACTAATCTGGCCTGGCGTAGCAGCTTCCCGGCCAGAGACCCGAACCTCGAGCCGGGAGACATCAATGCGCAAACCATCGGAGCCGCCAAAAAGGCTTCCATCGCATATCCAACACGGCACCCTCACCGCCTACACCTATTACGAGTGTCGCTGCGACGACTGTCGCCGGTGCAACCGCGAATACATGCGGGAGTACATGGTGAGATGGCGAGCGAGGGCGCGCCGACGATCGCCACCTGCGCCGCCGCTGAGGCAACGAGGGGTGGCCGAGTGACCAGCAAGTCGCTCGGCCGCTTTACTGCCGCGCAGAGCCCGCTTCCGACTGACCTGGCGGAAGTGGGCTCTTCACTCATGTTGTCTAACTTGGGCATATAGTGCTAGGTAACAGCATAACGATGCGGTAACGGCGAAGCTACCGGATGGAGGTAAACGCGGGTATCCTTGATGGTTTCAAGCCGTTCGAGTGCATTGATTTAACGAGGCTGAAACAAACAAGCATCACGTTGAGCTCTATGTCCGGAACGCGGATCTTGGCATTCGTTAAATCTCCAGCAAACGGTGCCGATACCTAGGAGGCGCATCGCCGTGGGAAAACCGACAAAAAGGGAGGTGGTGCAGGGAGCGAGGTCTCGATTCCGCAGTCTGATGGTCGGACACTAATGTGAGCCGGGGTACCGTACCCGCGAGTACCCCCGTAAGGGTCCATGGCCTCGCCAAGCCGCCTCATAGTGGTAGCTTCGCTCGTATCGGGCCGACTTGAAGACTGCGCGATCCTCTTTAACAGCTATGGATTTCCTCGTAAGGCGATGATACATGCCCCAAAAATGCGGAAACGGGGGCGCTCACAACACCCCCGTTCCGCGTAGGTCAGTCAGTCCCGTCTCAAAGGTGACCGCTGACACAATCCACGATTTTAGCCCCTTCATTGGGCTCGTGGCTAGCCAGTGCTTGCCGGAAGGGTGCCACAGGTGCGCCACATAGGTCTTTCCCGGCGGCGTCGTCCGCCAGATCAACTCAGCCGGGCCGAGGATTCTTCGCGCGGCTGCAAGGGCGTCAGGGGGCGCTACTGATGCCGGACGAGAACGGCATCTGCCGGTGTGAGGGTGCCGGCTGGGACGGCTGCAAGCCGACCAAGGTAACTCTGCCGTCCCCCGAGGCCCAGCTCGCGGCCGAGCTCCACGCAGCCGTACAGAGCTTGCCCCTACCGATCTTCGAACAGGCGGTCGAGGTCGCGATCAGCGCTCCTCGTCACCGCTCAGCAATCGGCCAGGCCACCCACAGAGCGGAGCTCCCCGCGCAGGCCTCGACCGAAACCGTCCTCAAGGCAATCCAGGGGGAGCGGGACACGATGAACACTAGAAGGAGTCGACGCGATGAGTAGATTCCTCGAAATGTTGAGCGGTGACGATAACGACGACTCTCGTGGTAGCGACAGGTCACCGCTCCCCTATCGGGAGAAGCGCGAGCTTAACCGCCGCAAGGGCGAAGTCAACAGGGACCTCGAGCTCTACGTCAAGAAACTCGCCGCCGCAAACGAGGGCAAGCGCCGCGAGCTGCGGGGCATCCGGGACGTCGGACGCGACGCCGACGACACCGCCCGTGAGGGCCCGATTCAGGCAGCGCTGACCGCAAGGAGTATGGCTCGGTATGACAACGAGCTGGAGACCCTGGGTTTCAACTTTATCCGCGATCTAGAGGGCAGCTAGCAGGCGAACCAGTGCCGCGCCCTGATCGCGCGGCACTGGTTCATCCATGGAGAAGCTATGGGACTCCCAATCATCGTCGTTGCGCTCACCGGCCCTCTGTTGCTAGGGATCGGCTTTGTCGGTTGGTGGACGCTCAGCGGACAGCTCACTCGCGAAGAAAAGATTGCCGATGCCCTGCATCGCTACAAGCAGGGGATGAGTAAGGCCCGCTACCGGACGATGATGGATCTGTCGCGTATTCGCAAGGAGTATGGTGATAATGATCGAGAATCTGGCCCGCGACCTAGTAGTTAGACGACGTTTTTTCACGCTCCTCATGGTGGCCGGTGCTCTGATGTTGGGCGTCATCCTCGCCCTGATCATCGCCAACACTCGAACCGTTCAGCCTGCACCCCCTCAGACTACGCAAAGCGCCGGATCGGCTGCTGCGGTCGCACCACCGACAACTCAAGCCGTGGTGCCAAGCACGTCCGCCCCCGCTGCCCCACAGGCGACGGCTGCGCCTCAACCAGCTGCGATCGGTCTGCGGATGGCAGACTTCACGACCGCCTGCCAAGAGCAATACGGAGATACGGCCGCAACCGCAAAGATCGCCCGCAACACGAGTGAGCCGCCCAGCTACTGGGTGAAGTGCTTCGTCCAAGGCGCGAACGTGGGCGGCATCAGCCTTGATGACTACTGCCGCAGGATTAGACCTGGTACGCGCTCTGACAACCCCAAGCGATTCGACTACACGGTTGCGGACCATCCGTGGCTGTCGTGGGAATGCATACCAGCATGATCGAACGCCATCAGTCGGGTGGGACCCACCCGACTGATGGCGTGGAGGCACCCTGATGACACCCCTGACGAAGAAGCTGCTCCAAGGGCTCACCCTCCTCCTGGCTGGCGCCGTGGCCCTCAACTTCGCTGCCCGGATACTCGTCAGCGCGATCCCCCTTCTCGCCACCCTGCTCATGTTCGTGCTGGTCTTCGGGTTGCTGTTCGGCTTCTTCAGGTCCTCCAAGTAGCCGGCCATGCCCGCGATCCCAAAGCCACGCGACTTCGGCACCCTCCTCCTGGTCGTCGTCGGCGCCGTCCTCGTCTGGTGTGGCCTGCTGTGGCTGCTCGGCCAGACGGCCGCGGTCGTCTTCTCCCGCCACGCCATGCCCAACCTCGACATCTTCACCATGATCTTGGTAAGCATCCGGCTCACAGAGCACTGGAGCGACCCGGCCCAGGCCTGGCCGCCCGACGTACAAGCCCAACTACCCGGCCCGACCGGCTTCTACCTCGTGAGCGCCGTTGTCTTGGTGACGATCCTCCTGGCTGTGATCGGCGTCATGGCGCTCGTCGGTGAACTCAAGGCTGAGGGGGGCCAGACCAGGCGCAAGGGCAGCAAGAGCAAGCGGCCGGTCGCCAGCTGGTCTGGGCGCCGGGACGTCCGCGACCTCCGACAAGACGGCACCGCCCGCCTTGTACTCGGCTACGACACCGGCTGGCGGCGCCAACTGCTCGCCGCGGAGGCGCGCCACTCCGTGATCGTCTTCGGCCCCACACAGATGCTGAAGACGGCCGGCATCGTCATCCCTGCCCTGCTTGAGTGGACCGGGCCGGCCATGGCCACGTCTGTCAAGCCGGACGTCCTCCAGACCACCCATCGCCACCGCAAGAGCCGGGGCCGGGTGTGGGTGTACGACCCCACCGCCGGGCTCGGCCGCCCGGGCGACACCTGGTCGCCACTCGCCTCCTGCGAGGACTGGGAGGGTGCCCGCAAGATGGGCCAGTGGCTGACCGCCGCGGGCGCAGGCACGCAGCAGCGCGACGCGGTCAGCGAATTCTTCGAGGTATTGGGTTCGAAGTACGTCGGTCCCCTGCTGTTTGCGGCAGCCAACGAGGACCGGCCGATGCGCCAGGTCGTGCGCTGGGTGAATACCGGCAACGAGCGAGAGCCGGCCGCCATCCTCGAGCGTCTCGGCGATGAAGCCGCCTGCGAGTCGTTCGAGGCCCACCGCCGCCGCGAGGACCGCTTCAAGGGCAACGTGGTGGGCACCGCCGAGGCGATCCTCGACGTCTACAACGACCCGGCCGTGGCCCGCAGCGCCAAGACTTCTCACATTGACCCAGCCGTCTTGCTCAACGGCGACAACACCCTGTACCTGTACGCGCCCGAGCATGAACAAGAGCGGCTGCGCCCTCTC
>WNGA01016577.1_pt1 | contig 18130 bp, 14 predicted proteins | sample 5400061 | NCBI WGS metagenome assembly WNGA01 (sample SAMN13153366, study PRJNA577476) | soil metagenome | isolation source: 100 cm soil or saprolite under grassland replicate 2 | place: USA:California | collected 2016-06-15 | reverse complement strand
CGAGATCCAGGACCGGGAGACGGTGGACGTCGCCCGACGGTTCGCGGCGAAGCACCGCGAGCGCACCGACGTGCTCGAGAAGAAGCTGGCGGCGCTGAAGGATGAGCTCGCGCTGTACGAGCGTGAGCTGGGGGACATGCAGGGGCAGCTGGTCCGCGCCGAGCGCGATCGGCCGCTCACCGAGGCGGAGCGCTCGGCCGAACGCGCGTGGCGCGACCTCCAGGCGGCCGGAGGGCCGCGTCCCGGGGCGGACCCGGAAGACGCGCTGCTCAAGTCCCAGCTCGACCGCGCTGCCCGCGAGGCGGCAGCCGACCGGCAGCTCCGGGAGCTCAAGAAGAAGATGAAAAAGGACTAACCATGAGCGTGATCCGCGGCGTGCTGTCCTGGTTCCGTGACGCCTTCGGGCCAGGGGGGGGGCCACGCACCGCGGACGGACGGCGCTCGGGAGGCAGCATGGACATCAAGCGCGACCGCATGGTCTTTCTCGGCTACGGCAAGTACTGGCGCTCCGACGCCATCATCGGGTTGATGCCGATCGAGGAGGAGCGCGGTCCCAAGCGGCGAACCAACGTCTTCGTGCAGGGGCGCGTGGAGCCGATCATCGCCTCGCGCACCGAGCAGAGCATCCTCGAAGACATGGGCGCCACCGAAGGCGGCTTCCAGGTCCAGGCGCTGCGGGAGGCCGTCACGGAGCTGCTCGCCGCGTTCCACGAGTTCTCCCCCGTATTGCGTCGCGCCCTTCAGAGCGAGCACCACGTCGACGTCGAGCAATGGGAGCAGCGGCTGGGCGACCTGCTCCGCGCCCCCCAGCCGGCGGCGCCCGTCGAGCAGAACGAACTCTTCGAGTGACCGCTCCCCCGCCCGGCGCGTCCTGGTTCGGCCACCCGCGCGGCCTGTCGACGCTGTTCTTCACCGAGATGTGGGAGCGGTTCAGCTATTACGGGATGCGGGGCTTCCTGTTCCTGTACATGGTCAAGGCGCTCGGCTTCACAGATAAGCACGCGGGCGCGGTCTATGGCAACTACGTCAGCAGTGTCTGGTTGCTCGCGATCGTTGGTGGCTTCGTCGCCGATCGCTGGCTCGGGCAATACCGCAGCGTACTCATCGGGGGAGCGATCATCGCGCTGGGTCATTTCACGCTCGCGTTCCACGCATTGCCATTCTTCCACGCCGGCCTCTGGCTGATCGTCATCGGAACGGGATTGTTGAAGCCCAACGCATCCACGCTCGTGGGGTCACTGTACGAGCCGGGGGATGGGCGCCGCGACGCCGGTTTCTCGATCTTTTTCATGGGCATCAACGTCGGGGCGGTGGTCGGGCCGCTCGTCGCGGGTAAGATCGCCGAGGGAATCGATTGGCACCTCGGGTTCGCGTGCGCTGGCGTCGGTATGACGTTGGGGCTGGTCCAATACGTCGTCGGTCGCAAGCATCTCCAGCCGGCGATCGCGCGGCTGGCTGGCCCCGCCCGACCGACCGCGCTGCTGCCATCGCCGAAACCGGCGATCGGGCCGAGGCTTTTGGGTCTGGTGATGCGATTGTGGCAGTGGCTTCGGAGCTTCACACGAGACGAATGGAAGCGCATCGCGGCGGTGTTCGTGTTCTTCGTGTTCGCGTCGCTGTTCTGGGGCGCGTACGAGCAGGCCGGATCTACGCTGACACTCTTCGCGGACCGCTATGTTCACCTCGAGCTGCTCGGGATCAAGCTGTATGCGTCGTGGTTCGTGTCCATCCAGGGCGCGTTCGTGATCCTCCTCTCCCCCATCTTCGCGTGGCTGTGGGTGAGGCTCGGGCCCCGGCAGCCGTCCGCGCCGGCGAAATTCGCATTCGCGCTGCTGTTCGTAGGACTGGCGTTCGTGCTGCTGATGCCGGCCGGGGCCGCCGCGCAAAGCGGGGTGAAAGTCAGCCCGCTGTGGCTCGTGGGGGCGTATTTCATCGAGGAGCTCGGGGAGGTGTGCCTTTACCCTGGGCGGGGTTCATCAGCACGACGCCGCTGCCCACCCTGTTCGGCGTCACGGCCGCCGTCACGCTGGGCGCTGCGGCGGTCATGTTGGTGCTGATCAAGCCGGTGCAGCGGCTGATGGGCGGGGTGCGGTAGCGGGTTCCTCCACCCTCCTCCTCCCTTTCCTTCTCCGCGAAGCGACGGAGCCTGATCCGCTTTTCTTCAAACAGATCCTTCGCTCGCGCGCGTGCCGCGCGCTCGCTCAGGATGACAGCGCCGCGCGGCTTCGGTGGAAGAAGCAGTTAGGGCAATCGACCCGTCGCCGTCGTCGCTACCCCCATCCTCCGCTGGAAGAACGCCGCCGCCGCCTCGTAGGCTGCAACCCAATGCGCGTGCGTCAGAAAATCGTGGATGTCGTCCGGGAAGATCAGCTGCTCGATGTCGACCGCTTGCGTTCGCAGGGCCGCCGCGAGCTGCACGCTTTGGCTGAATTGCACGTTGCGGTCATCGTCGCCGTGGATCAGCAGGACCGGCGAGCGCCAGTCCTTGACGTAGGCGATCGGTGAGGATTCGTACGCGAGTTTCGCCGCCTCCGCCTGCTTCGCCGGGTCGTACGTGGGGACCCAGTTCTGGATCTCGATGTTCCAGTCGTGCACCCCGTGCAGGTCCACGCCTGCGGCGAAGAGGTCGGAGGCGCGGGCCAGCCCCATGGCCGTGAGGAACCCACCATACGAGCCGCCCCACAGGCCGATGCGTTTGGGATCTACGTCGGGCCGGCCGCGCAGGTAGAGTCCCGCGCCGAGCACGTCGCTGAACTCGCTCGCGCCCTGAGCGCCGTAGTGTAGTGCCTCGCGGAACTCCATCCCGTAGGCGATCCCGCTGCGATAATTCACGGACAGCACGACGTAGCCGCGGCTCGCGAGGTACTGGTTCAGCGCGTACGCGTTGCGGTAATAGTAGAAGTAGTGCCACCCCAGGAGCATTTGACGGCGCGAGCCGCCGTGGAAGAAGATCACGGCCGGCCGCCGCTCCCCCGCCTTGATGCCGCGCGGCAGAAACAGCTGTCCATGAATCGTCACTCCGTCCGCGGCGGGGAAAAGCACGGGCTGCGGGTCGACCAGCGCGCCCTCCGGGAAATCGGCCGGAATCGCGCCCGCCGCGAGGTCACGCGGCGCCCCCCCACCTGTGCCGAGCACGATGACCGGGCGCGGGGGCGTGCGGGTGCCGGCCCGGATGAACGCAACGCCGCGACCGTCGCCGGTCATCACGGGCGTCCACTCGAGGTCGGTCCCGCGGGTCAGCGCCGTCGGCGGGCCGCCGGCCGCCGAAACCTTCCAGATGTGGCGCCGCTCGATGTCGTCCTGGTTCGAGCTGAACACGATCGTCGCCCCGTCGGGGCTCATCGCCACGTGCTCCACCTCGAACCCTCCCGGCGTGAGCAACGTGGCCCGGCCTCCCTCCACCGGCACGGAGTACAGGTGCGTCCAGCCGTCCTTCTCCCACGGGAACACGATGCGGTTGCCCGCCGCCCACCGGAGCTGATTCTCCGCGACCACCTCGCGGAACACGCTGCCGGGCCCCGAGTCGGCGATCCATACCTGGCGCCCCCCCCCGCCCCCGCCCCCGCCCCCGCCGCTCGCCACATCGGCGACGCGGATGGACCAGGGCTGGCCCGCCCGCTGGGGTGTGAACGGCAGGACGTCTGCGCCCGCAGGAATTCGCAGGAAGGCGATGCGCCGGCCGTCGGAGGACCACGCCGGCTCCGCGTCCGAGTCGACGCTCGGGTCGAGGAAGCGCAACGTCTTCGTCGCGACGTCGTAGACGGCGACGAACGCGTGATCGCCGCGGTCGCTCACGAACGCGAGCTTCGAGCCGTCGGGCGACCAGCGCAGCGAGCGGGCGGACCCCCGGGCGTGGATCAGCTGCTCGGCGGCCGCCGTGTCCGCGAGCGAGGCCCACCAGATCTGGCCGCGCCTCACGAACGCCACGCGGTCGCCCTTGGGGGAGACCGCCGGCGCGCGTCCCTCGCCGATGCGCCGGGGATTTCCGCCGGCGACCGGCACGACCCACACCGCCTGCTCGACGCCGGCGACCAGGCTGTGGGGGTTCGGGTACTCACCTTTCTCGTTCGGGCCGCCACCGCGCACGAACACGATGGCGCGGGTGTCGGGCGTCCACCGCAGATCGCCCACCTCCTGCCCGTCGTCGTCGGCGTACGCCGTCACCGCCCGCCCGGCGTAATCGGGCGGCGCGGCGACCCAGATGTTCCGTGCGCCACGCGCGTTGAAGACCCAGGCGACCGAGCCGCCGGCCGGAGCGGCGGTGAGCTCGTCGGGGAACGGCGCGCTCATCACCTGCTCGATGCTGAAGGTCGACTGTTGAGCGGTGAGCGCAGCGGGAGCGAGCAGGGCGAGGGTGAGATGTCGGAAGGGCCTGATCATCGGGAGAAGCTACTGGGGACCGCCGGATCATGCATCGGGGGTGGTTTCTCCCTTCCCTACTCCGCGAAGCGATGGAGCCTGTCAGATCCTTCGCTCGCGCGCGTGCCACGCGCTCGCTCAGGATGACAGCGCCGCGCGGCTTCGGGGAGCACGGCCTTGCGCGAGACCGCCCCCTCAGTTGAACCGCGTCGTCCGCCAGAGCAGCCAGCCCGTTGCGGAGAGCAGCGCCAGCATCGCCGCTGTGAGACCCGCGACCCATCCCCAGCTGAGCGAGAGCTGGGGCACGCGGGCCACGATCCCGAACCCGACAAACGTCGCGGTGGCGCCGCCGACAAGAATCGAGGCCAGCGCGATCGCCACTGCGCCCAGCGCCATCAGCAGCGACCCGCCGATCACCTGTGCGTACGTCGCCGTCGCGCCGCCGCGCAGCTCACCGAACACCAGCAACCCCCACCCGAGCCCCCACAGCTGGTTCGTGTTGGACAGCGGAATTCCCCGGCTGATGCCGACGTACTTCGCCGCATACTGTTGGAACAGATCGCCCATCACCCACACGAACCCGCCGAGCAGGAGCCAGAACAGCACGTCGCGCGCGCCGGCGAGCTCCGCGGCGAGTGCAGCGACGCCGCCGCGGTCGGCGAGCGCGAGCGCCAGCATCATCACGACCTCGCCCACCGTGAAGAACGTGATGAAGGCCAGCGGGTTCATGCCGGTGAGGTAGGCTTTGCGATAGGGGATGTACATCGTGCCCCACAGCGCGCCGGCGGCGAGCGCGGCGGCGACACCCCGTGCCGCATGTCCCGCGGGTGCCCCGGCCGCCGACGCGACCGCGAGCAGCGTCGCGCCCGCGAACATCAGGGCGGCGCCACCGAGGACGCCGAAGCGGCGCCGCCACCCGCTCCCGTGAAGCTCGTTGAAGAACACGACACCCCACAGGATGCCCAGCAGACTGTTCGCGTTCCACAAGGGAAACGCGATACTGAGGCCGATGTCGCGGATCGCGAAGATGGTGAGCGTGTTGGCGACGGCCCAGAGACAGCCGGCGAGCACCGCCCACACGATGAGGTGAGGCGCCTGCCGCACGTCCGCCCCGATCGCCGCCGTCCCGCGGAGCAGGGCGGGCAGGCTCCACCGCGCCAGGAACACCCCCAGCACCATGGCCAGCGAGATCACGACGGGGGAGAGGCCGAGGGTCACCATCTTGGTGGGCGCCTCGGCCGCGCCCAGCCATGCGCCGGCGGTGAAGCCGCTGGCAATGCCGACGAGCTGCAGGCGACGCAGCCGGCCGACGTCGAGCGGGGCGGAGGCCGGTGCTAGCGGATCCACCACAGAACCAGCAGGCCAGCGATGAGGACGGCAACGGGCACCCAGAGCTGAGCGTCGCGGAGCATCGCAGCGAGCCGCGGGGTCACAGCGGTTGCTCGGCGAAGTGACAGGCCGCGAGCTGCCCCGGTGCGACCTCGCGCAATGCCGGCGGCTCCGTGCGGCAGCGCGTGTCCTTCCTGGGGTGCGGGCAGCGGGGGTTGAAGGGGCAGCCGGGCGGCGGGTGCGCGGGGGACGGTACGTCGCCAGTCAGCACGATGCGTTGGCGCCGCGCCGTAGGGTCCGGCACCGGCACCGCGGAGAGCAGCGACGTGGTGTACGGATGACGGGGCCCGGCGTACAGGGCGGGCGCGGGCGCGCGCTCCACGATCTTGCCGAGGTACATGACCGCCACCTGATCGGCGATGTGTTTCACGACCGCGAGATCGTGGGCGATGAACAGGTAGGTGAGCCGGCGCCGCTGCTGCAGGTCGGCGAGCAGGTTCAGGACCTGCGCCTGGACCGACACGTCGAGCGCGCTCACCGGCTCGTCGAGCACGAGGAAGTGCGGCTCGACCGAGAGGGCGCGGGCGATCCCCACACGCTGTCGCTGGCCGCCCGAGAGCTCGTGCGCGTAGCTCTGCGCGAAGCTCGGATCGAGGCCCACCTCCTCGAGCAGGGCCGCGATGCGTCGCTCGGCATCCGCCCCGTTCGCGATCCGATGGATCGCCAACGGCTCGGCGAGCATCTGGTGCACCGTCATGCGCGGGTTAAGCGAGCCGTAGGGGTCCTGAAACACGATCTGCATCCGGCGCCGCAGCGCGCGCAGCGCGCGCGGGCCGAGGGCGACCACGTCCTGACCGTCGATCGTGACGCGCCCCGCGTCGGGCTCGATCAACCGCAGGATGGCCCGCCCCACGGTGGACTTGCCGCACCCCGATTCGCCCACGAGACCGAGCGTCTGGCCGGGCGCGATCGCAAACGACACGTCGTCCACTGCGCGCACCACGGCGCGCGGCCGGCCGAGCCCGAACAGCCCGCGCTCGCCCGGGAAGTGCTTGACGAGTCCCTGCACGTCCACGAGCGCGGGCGTCACGGGTGTGGGGTGCGACGCCGCGGGTCGGTGAGGAGCCAGCAGCGCACGGTGTGGGTGCCGGGCTCGCCCCCGCCCCCCGCGTCGAGCAGCGGCGGCGCTTCCGCGCGACAACGGTCCCACGCGTACGGGCAGCGGGGATGGAACCGGCACCCGTCCGGCCACGCAGTCGCGGCGGGCACCTGACCCGGGATGGCGTGGAGGCGGCCGTGCTCGCGGGCCGGCGGCGTGTCGAGCCGCGGCACGGAGGCGAGGAGCCCCTCGGTGTACGGGTGCAGCGGGCGCGCGAACAGGGCCGCCGTCGGCGCCTGCTCCACGACCTGGCCGGCGTACATCACCACGACACGGTCGGCGCTTCCCGCCACGACCCCCAGGTCGTGGGTGATCAGCATGACCGCCATGCCGAGCTCCGCCTGCAGGCGATCGAGCAGCTCGAGGATCTGCGCCTGGATCGTCACGTCGAGCGCGGTGGTGGGCTCGTCGGCGATGAGCAGCTTGGGGTGGCACACCAGCGCCATTGCGATCATCACGCGCTGGCGCATGCCCCCACTCATCTGATGGGGGTAGTGATCCACCCGCTCCTCCGGGTCGGGGATGCCGACGAGCTTGAGCATCTCGATGGCGCGGGTCCGCGCGGCCCGGCGCGACAGCCGCTGATGGACGATGGCCGCCTCGGCGATCTGATCGCCCACCGTGAACACCGGATTGAGCGACGTCATCGGCTCCTGGAAGATCATCGCGATCTGGTTGCCGCGGATCGCCCGCAGTTCGCGGGGCTCGAGGGTCAGCAGGTTGCGCCCTTCGAACTCGATGAAGCTCCCGGGGCGGATATGGCCCGGGGGCTCCGGGATGAGGCGCAGGATGGAGAGCGAGGTCACCGTCTTGCCGCACCCCGACTCCCCCACGATGCCGAGCGTCTCACCCGGTTGCACCTCGAAGGAGACGCCGTCCACGGCCCGAGCGGTGCCGCTGCCCTGCTCGGTGACGAAGTACGTCTGGAGATCGCGCACACGGAGCAGGGGCTCCGTCACGTCGCCTCTTTGCGCGGGTCGAGGGCGTCGCGCAACGCGTCGCCCACGGCGGTGAGTCCCATCACGACGAGCGAAATGGCCAACCCGGGGAAGGTCGCCGCCCAGGGGGCCACGGCCATCTTGGGCCAGCAGTCGGCGATCATGTTACCCCAGCTGGGGGCGGGGGAAGGGACGCCCATTCCGAGAAACGAGAGCCCGGCCTCGAGCAGCATCACGTTGCCGATGCCGAGCGCCGCCGAGACGATGATCGGCGCCGCAGCGTTGGGAAGCACGTGGCGGAGGATGACGCGGCCCGGCCGCGCCCCGAGCGCCCGCGCCGCTACGACGAACTCACGCTCGCGCAGGCTGAGCACCTCTGCGCGCACCAGCCGGCTGGTCCCGAACCAGCTGGTGAGCCCGATCAGCAGGACGAGTACCGGGAGCGCGATGTGCTCCCACAGCGCCACCGCCATCAGCATCACGAAGATGCGCGGCATCGCGAGTCCGACGTCGACGAGCCGCATCAGCGCCGCGTCCACCCAGCGGCGGAAATAGCCCGCGACCGCGCCCACCGCCGTGCCGACCGTCGCGGCGACGAGCATCGCCACGGCCCCGATGCCGAGCGAAATCCGCGCTCCGTACACGAGCCGGCTCCAGACGTCCCGGCTGTAACAGTCGGTGCCGAGCACAAACTGCGTCGACGGCGGGTGGTTCGCGAGCCGCGTGATGTCGATCTGGACGAACGGGCGGTACGGCGCGACGAGCGGTGCGGCGACCGCGAGCGACACGAAGAACGCGAGCACGAACACCCCTGCGGCGGCGGTCGGGTGCCGGAAGAACCGCCGCCCGGCGGCGCGGGCGGTCACCAGCCGGCGGATCTCCGCGACGGCGGCGAGCGCCACGACGGCCGCGCCGCCCAGCGCGAGCCAGTTCCAGATGCTCACGCGCTGCGCACCCGGATGCGGGGGTCCGCGATCGCGTACAGGACGTCGGCGATCAGATTGCCGAGGACCACCATCGTGCTCGTCACCAGCGCCGCCCCCGTCACGACCGGGTAGTCCCGCTGCAGGATCGCGCTCACCGCGAGCCGGCCCATCCCTGGCCACGCGAACACCGTCTCGATCAGGACGGCCCCGGTCAAGAGGAAGGGGAACGCGAGGCCGAACAGGGTGATGAACGGGAGCAGCGCGTTCCGCAGCGCGTGCACGAGGAGCACGCGTCGCTCGCGCAGCCCTTTGGCGCGGGCCGTGCGGACATAGTCCTGACGGATGACCTCGAGCATTGCCGCCCGCTGGAAGCGCGCCGTCCCGGCCGCCGCGACGAGCCCGAGGGTCAAGGCCGGGAGCGTGAGGTGCCAGAGAAAGTCGAGCAGACAGTACGGCGAGTCGAGCCGGGGGCAGAGGACCGGGTTGTGGGTACCGCCGACCGGGAACCAGCGGAGCCACTGGGCGAACACCAGCAGCAGCACCAAGCCCAGCCAGAACACCGGCATCGCGTTGACGAACAGGGCGACGTTTCCGAGCGCGATGTCGCCGAAGCGGCCCGCCCGCACGGCCTGATAGATCCCGAGCGCAAGACCGAGCACGAAGTCGATGAGCAGGGCCGCGAGCGCGAGGGTGAACGTGTTGGGGATCGCGTCGGCCAGCGCGTCGGCAACGGGTCGGTGCAGCCCGAAAGACCGGCCCATCTTCCCATGGAGCAGGGCGGCCAGGTATTTCACGTATTGCACCTGCAGCGGTTTGTCGTACCCGAACACGACGCGCTCCCGCTCGCACACGTCGGGTGGCAGCGGTCGTTCCCCGCCGCACGGCGTGCCTTGGGCGAGACGCACGACGAAGAACGTGATGGTGACGACCGCGAAGACGATGGCGATCGACGCGACGAGCCGCCGCACCAGCCACCCCGCCACCTAGCGCTCCACGCGGTCTCGATCCGTCAGTCGGTCCGCGGGAATGCGCCAGGTGCGGAGCAGGGCGAGCCAGGAATCGGGCCGGATCGTCACATCCACGATCCGCTTGTGGACGGCGGCGACGTTGGCGGTGGCGAACAGAAAAATGCCGGGCGCGTCCCGGTTCAAGGTCTCGACGGCGGCCCGCCAGGCGCGGCGGGCCTGGTCGCGGTTCGCCGCCGACGCCACGGCCTGGTCCAGCAGCCGGTCCACCTCCGGATTGTCGTAGCGGCCGTAGTTGGAGCGCCCGAACCCTGCCGGCGTCCAGGTCTGGGGAAAGCCCGACGAGGGCGTCGGGTCGGTGTTCCACACATTGAGGAGCGCGTCGAACCGGCCGGCGCGGGCGCGCTCGTTGAACAGGCTGAAGTCGACCTCGTCGAGCTGGACGTCCACGCCGGCGATCCGGAACTGCTCCTGCAAGAGCCGCGCGTACTGGCGGCGGACCGCGCTGGTGGTCGGGAGGAGCAGCCGGAAGGCGAGCGGGCGGCCGTCCTTGTCACGGATGCCGTCGCCGTCCGCGTCGATCCAGCCGGTTCGCGTGAGGAGCCGCGCCGCCTGGCCGCTGTCGTAGGGCAGCTCACGGATCTCCGGGTCCCAGATCCACCACACCTGCGAGAGCGGACCCGGCGGGACCTTGGCGAACTCGCCGAACACGTTGTGCAGCAGCCGCTCGCGATCCGTGGCCATGACGAGCGCCCGCCGCAGGTCGCGGTCGCCGAACAGCGCGTGGGGCTTCGTCGTTTCACCGGGCACGGTCAGGTTGAAGCCTACGTACCCGTACGCCGATCCCTTGTAGGGGTAGGTCGTGAGGTTGGTGTCCGCCCGCGCGCGCTGCACGTTGTCGGGGGAGACCAGCACCTCCACCGCGTCCGCGTCGCCCGCGATCACCTGGGTCACCGCCACCTGCTGGTCGGGAGTGAAGCGCCAGATCACGCGCCGGAGGTGGGGGCGGCCGAGGAAGAAGGTCGAATCTGCGGCGAGCTCGATGCTCTCACCCGCCTTCCAGGCAACGAAGCGATACGGCCCGTCGCCCACCGGCGCGCGCCCGAGGGACGTGCTGCGCCACTGATCGCGCGGGATCTCGCGCAGGAGGTGCGCCGGCAGGATGCGCAGGTGGTACACCGCGTCGTAGAACATCTCGGGATAACGCTGCCGGAACCGGAACACCACGGTAAGCGAATCGCGCGTGGTGACCGCGGCGATGTGGCGCAGCGAGGAGCGGAACGAGGAATTGACGAGCGTGTCCGTGTACGCGTCGTACGTGAATGCCACGTCAGCCGCCGTCACCGCCTGGCCGTCCTGCCACCGGGCCCGCGGGGCGAGGTGAAACACGAGCGTCGTCGGGGCGTCCCACTCCCACCGCTCGGCCAGCTGTGGCTGGAAGTCCTCGTCGCCGATCGTGTTTCCCGAAGGCCCCAGGTCTGCGAGCTTGAGGAACAGCTGATCCGTCACATCCCGCGTGATCGAGAACTCGCTGACGGGCGGCAGCAGGATATCCGGCTCTCCTCCGGAGGCGATGACGATGGTCCCACAATACACTCCGGTGCACCCGACCGGGCGCTCGCACGCGGCGACGAGGATGAGGCCGGCGAGCGTGGCAATGGTCAGGCCAGTGAGTGGGCGGGCGGTTGGCATGGCGCCTAAGATTTCACCGCGATGCCTAGCGGCGCCAGGTCCAGGCGGAGTCGAGAAACAGGGCGGTGGAGGGCGGTGGAGGGCGGTGGAGGATGCTGGAGGTGATATCGTTGCCCCACGCCCCCACGACTGCTCCGGCAACTTCGGCCCACGTGATTCGCCGTCCCAGCTCCGCCGAAAGCGTGGTTGCCGCACTTGCGGCTTGTGGCTTACGGCTTACGGCTGTAATGACCTCCTGCGATCCCCCGAGCAGGATCGAGCCGTGCTGCAGGAACGCCCGTCCCTCGCGTACCTGCGCCGAGCCGACCAGCTTGCGCCCCCCGACGAGAATCTCTCCGCCGACCGAGCGGGCGAAGCAGGCAGCCGGGCGGTCGAGGCCGGTGGAGCGCGGTGGAGGGCGGTCAACGGCCAGAGTCGCGGGCACACCAAGCGCCCGGAGCGCCGCCGCCAGCCGAGCGTGGATCGTGCGGTAGGCTTCGCGCAGGCCGCCGAACGTCGCGATCGGGGCGGCCACCGCGTAGGTCACTTCATGTTCGTGCCATACCGCCCGGCCGCCCGTGGGGCGTCGCACCACGTCGAGGCGGCGCCGCGCGATGGCCGCGCGGTCGTAGCGGGCGGCGGCCGGCTCGTTCCGGCCCAGCGAGAGGCACGGTGGGTCGAAGCGATACAGCCGCAGGAAGGCTCGGCCGGTCCGGGTGGCCTCGGTGAGGAGGGCGGTGTCGACGGCCATGTTGACCGCGCCCGGGCGGCCGCCGGGGTCCACGATCAGTTCCCATTGCAACTGCGCCGCCGCTTCAGTCGGCGGCGAGCGCATACGCTTCTACCGGCGGACACACGCACACGAGGTTCCGGTCGCCGAAGGCGCCGTCCACGCGGCTCACCGACGGCCACACCTTGTGCGACCGCGTCCAGAGGGCGGGGAAGGCGGCGCGCTCGCGCGCATACGGGCGGTCCCACGCGTCGGCGATGACGTCTTCCAGCGTGTGGGGTGCATTCGCGAGCAGGTTGTTGCCGCGCGGCTGCGTCCCGGCCTCCACCTCGCGGATCTCCTGGCGGATCGCGATCAGCGCGTCGCAGAAGCGGTCCAGCTCCTCTTTCGACTCGCTCTCGGTGGGCTCGATCATCAGCGTGCCGGCGACCGGGAACGAGACCGTCGGCGGATGGAAGCCGTAGTCGATGATGCGCTTCGCGATGTCGTCCACCTCGATCCCCGCCGACGCCTTGAAGGGCCGGCAATCGATGATGCACTCGTGCGCGACCAGGCCATTCTGTGCGGTATAGAGGAGCGGGTAGTGCGCCGCCAGCCGGCGCGCGACGTAATTGGCGTTGAGGATCGCCAGCTTGGTGGCCTCCACGAGCCCCTCGCGGCCCATGAGCGCGATGTAGGCCCAGGAGATCGGCAGGATCCACGCGCTGCCCCACGGCGCCGCCGACACGGTCCCGCACGGCTGCTGCTGGCGCAGCGGCACCACCGGGTGGTCCGGCAGGAACGGTCCGAGGTGCGCCGCCACGCAGATCGGACCCATCCCGGGTCCCCCACCGCCATGGGGAATGCAAAAGGTCTTGTGCAGGTTCAAGTGGCACACGTCGGCGCCTACGTCGGCGGGGCGAACCAGGCCCACCTGCGCATTCATGTTCGCGCCGTCCATGTACACCTGCCCGCCGTGCGCGTGGATGACCTCGCACACCTGCCGGATGGACGCCTCGAAAACGCCGTGGGTGGACGGATACGTGATCATGAGCGCCGCGAGCGTGTCTTTGTGCTCGGCCGCCTTGGCCCGCAGGTCCTCGACGTCGATGTTGCCGCGGGCGTCCGACTGCACCGGCACGACGCGCAGACCGGCCATCACCGCGCTCGCGGGGTTGGTCCCGTGCGCCGACGTGGGGATCAAGCAGGTGGTGCGGTGCCCTTCACCGCGGGACCGGTGATAGGCCCGGATCACGAGCAGTCCGGTGAACTCGCCCTGCGCGCCCGAGTTCGGCTGCAATGAGACCTTCGGGAATCCGGTGATCTCGGCCAGCATATCCTCGAGCTGGCGGAACAGCGTGCGATAGCCGGTGGCCTGCTCCCGCGGGGCGAACGGGTGGAGTCGGTTGAACTCGCGCCACGACAACGGGACCATCTCCGTGGTGGCGTTGAGCTTCATCGTGCACGAGCCGAGCGGGATCATGGCCGACGTGAGCGACAAATCGCGTGCTTCGAGTCGCTTGATGTAGCGCAGCATCTCCGTCTCGGAGCGGTAGCTGATCCGCAGGTTGATGCGGCGCGCCCGGGCCGCGTCGAGCAGGCGCGGCAGCGCCCACGATTCGACCTCGACGCACAGTGTGTCGAGGAACGACGAGTGCACGACGCGGTACCCGAGCCGCGTAACGGCCTGGGCCAAGAGGACGGCGAGGGTGTGCACCCGCTCGGCGATGCGGCGCAGCCCCTCGGGTCCGTGATACACGGCGTACATGCTCGCCATCACGGCGAGCAAGACCTGGGCGGTGCAGATGTTGCTGGTCGCCTTTTCTCGACGAATGTGCTGCTCGCGCGTCTGCAGCGCCATGCGGAGCGCGGGGCGGCCGGCGGCATCCCGCGACACCCCGATGATGCGGCCCGGGACGTGGCGCCGGTGGGCCTCGCGCGTCGCGAAGAACGCCGCGTGCGGGCCCCCGTAGCCCATCGGCACGCCGAAGCGCTGTGAGTTCCCGACGGCGATGTCCGCGCCCCACTCCCCGGGCGGCGTGAGCAGGGTGAGGGCGAGGAGGTCCGTCGCGACGGTCACGAGCGCCCCCGCGGCGTGCGCCTTGTCGCAGAACGCGCGGTAGTCCTCGATCTTCCCGTCCGTCGTGGGATACTGCAGCAGCGCACCGATCACGCCGGGGCGGAACTCGAAGCTCGCGGGGTCCGCGATGACGGTCTGCACGCCGCGCGCTTCCGCCCGGGTGCGCACGACCGCGATCGTCTGCGGGTGGCATCCCTCGGCGATCATGAACATCGGCGTCGTGCCGGCGGGTACAGTCGCGACCGCTTCGGTCAGGTGCATCGCTTCGGCGGCGGCGGTGGCTTCATCGAGGAGGGAGGCGTTGGCGATCGGCAGGGCGGTGAGGTCGGCGACGAGCGTCTGGAAGTTGAGCAGCGCCTCGAGCCGTCCCTGCGCGATCTCCGGCTGGTACGGCGTGTAGGCGGTGTACCAGCCCGGGTTCTCCACGATGTTGCGTTGGATGACCTGCGGCGTGAACGTGTGGTAATAGCCCATCCCGATGTACGACCGATACAGCTGGTTCTGGGCGGCGAGGCCGCGGAGCGCCTGGAGCACCTCGCGCTCGGTCCGCCCCGGCGGCAGCGCCAACGCGCGCCGCAGGCGGATGTCCTCCGGCACGACGGCGTCGACGAACGCGTCGAGCGACTCGTACCCCAGCGTGGCGAGCATGCCCCGCGTCTCGTCGGGCCTCGGTCCGATGTGGCGGGTCACGAAGCGGTCGGCGGGGGCGAGCGAAGCGCGGACGGTCGGCATGAGCGGGATGGCCTGGTGGAGTTATTGCCCGATCTGCTTCTTATACGCCTCACTGTTCAATAGCTGGTCGAGCTCCGCGGCATTCTTCACGCGGAGTTTGATCATCCAGCCCGCGCCATAGGGGTCGCGATTCACGAGCGCCGGGTCGCCCTCGAGCGCCGTGTTCACGTCGGTCACCGTGCCCGCGAGGGGCGCGTACAGCTCGGACACGGCCTTCACCGCCTCGATCGTGCCGAACACGTCGCCGCGCCCAAACGCGGCGCCGACCTTGGGCAGGTCCACGTACACCACGTCGCCGAGCTCGCCCTGCGCGTAGTCGGTGATCCCGATCTGCACGATGGCGTCGGCGCCCGGCTGCTTCGCGTATTCGTGCTCTTTGGTGTAGCGCAGGTCGGCTGGAATGTTCGCCATGCAGGGTCGCTCGCTCGCGCGGGTGAGGTCGCGGCGAAGGTTATCGGGGCACCGAACCTCTGTCAAGCCAACGGGTTGGCAGATGGAAACAGATCGGACCGCGGCGCCAGGCCCGCCGCACCGGGCTCGACCAGGAGCAGCCGCCCCGCCCCCCAGGGCCGGAGATCGAGGCGCACGGCGACGGGGTCGGGATCGTCGGAGAGGGACGTGAGGACGCCCGGACGGCCTGCGCGTGCCCAAGCCTCTTCCGCGGCTGGCGCGGCCGCCGCGGTCGCGACGATCGCGTCGGGCGGCGCGGGCTGGCCCAGCGCCTTCTCGATCGCGGCCGCGTCGCCCGTCACCCGGCGGACCGCGAGCCCCGCGGCCGCGTACCGGGCTGCGATCGGGTGGAGCGTTGGCTGCTCGCGCGCCTCCGCCGCGGCGAGCAGCAGCACGCGCGCGGGTCGCCCACCCAATGCGGCCACGGCCGCGCGGTGGCGCAGCTCGTCGAACGCGGCGCGGGCCTGTCGCTCGAGCTCCTTGAGTGATCCCTCGTTCTCGATCACAAAGTCGCTCTTCGCCCGCTTGCGCTCGGCGGGCATCTGCGCCGCGATCATCCGGTCGGCCTCGTCGTTCGCGAGACCGCGCATGGCGCGCAGCCGCGTGCGCCGCAGCGCCACGCTCGCGTCCACCAGGACCACGGCATCGAACTGGGTAGGGTCGAGCGCCTCGAAGAGCAGGGGGATGTCGTTCACCACGAGGAGGTCGCCGCCGTCCCGGGCCTCGCGCAGCAGCTCATCGCGGCGGCGGCGCACGGCGGGGTGGACGATCTGGTTGAGGGCGTCGAGCGCCGCCTGGTCGCCCATCACTTTGCCCCGCAGCGCCGCCCGGTCGAGGGTCCCGTCGGGGGCGAGGACGTCCGCGCCGAAGCGGCCCGCGATCGCCGCCAACACTTCGCCGCCGGGCGCCTGGGCTTCGCGGGCGAGGGCGTCCGCGTCGATGATCGTCGCACCCCAGCGCTGGAACAGATCGACGACGGTCGATTTACCCGCGGCGATATTTCCCGTCAACGCGACGTTCAGCACGGAAGCCATTCAGAGTAGTGCAGTTTGGTCCTCATCAGCCCTCGGGACCTTGTGGCAATGCCGGCACCTCGCCTCGTACGACTCTCGTCCGCCCACCATGATCGTGGGACTTTCCCACAGCGCGGGCTTGCCGTTGACGAGCCGCTGATTGCGGCTCGCCGGACCGCCGCACACCACGCAGATCGCCTGGAGCTTGTCGACGATCTCGGCGACGGCGAGGAGCGTGGGCATCTGGCCGAACGGCAGGCCGCGGAAATCCATGTCGATCCCGGCCAGCACGATCCGCACACCCCGGTCGGCGAGCCCGTTCGCGGCCGTCACGATGCCGTCGTCCAGGAATTGCACTTCGTCGACCGCGACCACTTCGGTCTCGGGCCGCACGGCGCGGAGGACTCCGTCCGAGGAATCCACAGGCTCGGCCTCCACCGTGCCGCCGTCGTGCGTGCTCACCGTGTAGAGCCCGGCGTAGCGGGCATCGAGATGCGACTTGAAGACCTGGACGTGTTTGCGAGCGATCACCGCCCGCCGCACCCGGCGCACCAACTCTTCACTCTTTCCGGAAAACATCACGCCGGCGATGACTTCGATCCAGCCGGGGCGGGTTCCATGAAACACGCCTAACTCCTGGTTGACAGCCGCAAGCCGCAAGCCGCCAGCGGCTGGCGGTCGTCAGTCGGTAGCGGAGCGGGGTCCTTACGGCTTGCGGCTTGGCGTCTGGAAACGGCGGGGAAGGGTACCGCCTCGGGGGGGTCGGGTCAAGGAAGTGCCCGTCTCTTGCGGTTTTCCGGGGTGGGGCCTCATATTGTGGCGGTTTCATGCGGGTTTTCTCGTGCTACCCCGCCAAACAGGCGGAATTCCAAGGGTTTTCACTGCCCTAGACCCTCACAAGGAGACGCCGTGAACAAAGCCGAGCTGACCGCGGCACTGGCCATGCGGACCAAGATGTCCAAGGCCGACGCCGGCCGGGCGATCGAGGCCCTGTTCGACGACAAGGGGATCATCGCCGGGGAGCTCAAGAAGGGCGCGAAGGTCCAGATCACCGGCTTCGGGAACTTCGAAGCCCGCAAGCGCGCAGCGCGCATGGGCCGTAATCCCAAGACGGGCGGCGTGATTCAGATCAAGGCATCGATCGCGCCCGCGTTCCGCGCCGGCAAGCAGCTGAAGCAGGTGGTGAACAAGAAATAGCCCGGCGCGCCAGCGTCGGGTTTGCTGTTCACGGGCCGCCCCGCTGGGCGGCCCGTCGGCGTTTTGGGGTTAGCTTCCAGCATGTTCGCTCGAGCCATCGCGACGGCGTTCGGCGCCGCCGGGCTGCTCCTCGCGGCACGGCGCGGTGCGCGTGGAGCGGTTCTTCTCGCCGGCCCTCGGCGTCGAGAAACATTACGTGGTGTACCTGCCGCCCTCGTACGCGACGGCGCCCGCGCGGCGCTACCCCGTGGCGTACTACCTCCACGGCCTCACAGGCAACGAATCGGACTGGGTGTCGCTCGCGGGCATCGACGTAATCGCGGATTCGCTCATGGCGGGCGGCATGAGCGAGATGATCCTCGTGATGCCGGACGGCGACGACGGTGTGCTGTCGCCGCTCTACGCCGGGCCGCATCCGTTCGCGGCGCCGGCGCGCTACCACACGTCGGTCGATTCGCTCGCCGCCGACTGGAGAGGGACCTGGGGGGCCATCGCCCCGGCGTTCGGGCGGACGATCGCATCATGGACCGCGCGCGATCCGGCGCAGCTGGTGCGGCGCCTTGCGGCCGCGCGCGGCCCGATGCCCGCGCTGTTCATCGACG
>WNGA01005585.1_pt1 | contig 18131 bp, 18 predicted proteins | sample 5400061 | NCBI WGS metagenome assembly WNGA01 (sample SAMN13153366, study PRJNA577476) | soil metagenome | isolation source: 100 cm soil or saprolite under grassland replicate 2 | place: USA:California | collected 2016-06-15 | reverse complement strand
CGAAGGCGCACCACTTCCCGTCGCCCAGGTACACCCAGAGGTGCCCGCGTTTCACGCCGTTCGGGTGGTCCTTGTCGAGCACCTTGATGCCGGTGTCGTCGCTCTGCAGCAGGTGGGAGACGAGCGCGTTTCGCCAGATTGCCCTCGCAATCGCCTCGAGCCCGTCCGTCCCGGCGGCCACCCAGTCACCGAGGGTGGAGGCTTTCAGGTCGACCCCGCTCCGCGCGTAAATCCCGGACAGCCGGTGGAGCGGTAGGTGGTCCTTGTACTTGGAGACGAGCACGTGGGCGAGGAGCCCCGGCCCCGGCAGCCCGCCGTCGATGGGCTTCGCCGCCGGCGGCGCGATCACCACTCCCTCGCCGCACTTGCGGCACGCGCACTTCGCCCGCGCGTACTCGATCACCTTGAAGCTCGCCGGCACGAACTCGAGCACCTCGCTCCGCTCGTACCCGATGCACGCCTTCTCGCCGCCGCACGTCGCGCAGATCTTCTCCTCCGCGGCCGGCTCGAGGATGACCTCCTCGCGCGGCAGGTGCGCCGGCAGCTGCTTCCGCCCGTGCCCCTTGCGCGGTTTCGGCTTGGGCGCGGGAATCGGCGTCTCGGGCCCGGGCACTGCCGCTTCCAGGATCGCCTTCACCGCCGCGTCGATCTCCTTCGACTCGGCCTGCGCCTGGGCGAGGAAGAGCGCGAGCTGATCGGGGTCGACCTTCTCCGAGCGCTGGCCGAACTGGTGCTTCTTGAGCTTCAGGATCTGGAGCTCCAGCTCGGTGTTGCGGGCCCGGAGCTGCGCGAGGAGCGACTCCACCATCCCCAGCGCCTCGTCCACCCGGCCATCGGTGAGCACCTTTCGCAGGTGCTCGGTGATGCCCTTGATGTCGGCCGCGCCGGTCACGGCCTTCTTTGATCACACCTCCGATCCGGAGGCAATGGGACAGCCGCAGATCTCAGCGAGCGCTCGGCTGGGGCTCCCAGCGCGGCCGCCGCCGCGCGCCGCGGAGGTCGATCCCCTCCAGCATGAGCGCGAGCTCCGGCCCCTCGAGCAGCACGTGCCCCGCGCCCGCGCCGGCCTCGCGCGGCCGCCGGAACACGCCACGCTCGAGCCGCTTGTAGACGAGCAGCCAGCCGTTCCGATCCCAGAGCAGCAGCTTCACGCGGTCGCCGCGGCGGTTCAGGAAGACGAAGACGTGACCGCAGAGCGGGTCCTCGCCGATCACCTGGCGCGTCGCGGCCGCGAGGCCATCGAAGCTCTTTCGAAGATCGACGGGGCTCGCGCACAGGTACACGCGGACCGTTGACGGGAAGTTCAGCACGCCGGCTCCGTGAGAACCTCGAGGAGCCGCCGCAGCGCGCCCGGGTCGAAGCCCGGGCCGACCCGAACGTGAATCTCGCCGAGCACGATCTCCATGGCCGCGTCCGCGGTCACGGCCGCGCGCGGCGTCACCTCCACGGGCACGAACTCGATCTTGCCGGCAGGCTCGGCTGTCGCGCCCAGGCGTCGGCGCCACCACTTCAGCCGCTGCGTCGAGATCCCGGTCTCGCGCCGAAACGCAGCGCGCGTGAGGCCGCTCGCCTCAAACGCCGCGAGCGCCGCGCGCCCGTCCACTTCGCTCCAGTACCGGCCCACCGCGAGCTCGCGCAGCCTCGCCCGGTCCGTCCCGCTGATCATCCTCGTCTTCGCCACGGTCACCTCCGTGGCGGACCCTGCCTCGATGCCGTCAGGCTCGACAGGTGCGGTTCACCGGGCGGTTACCCTCGTAGCGCCGCGTTGCGTCGGGATCTTTCACGGGGACGAGGGTGATCGGCACGAGGATCCGGGAGAGCGACGCGCTCGCTCGCTTCGGTGCGGTCTCGGCGATCTCGAGGACCCTCTCGAGGAACCGCGCCACGGCGTCCGGGTTGGGGACCGCATGACCTGCGCGATCGCCGGCAGGTGCCTTCGCGGCGAGGCGCTGCCGGACAGAGCGCAGCGTCTCTTCCTCCAGGGCGAGCTGTTGTGCGAGCGCCTCAGGACGAGCCACAAATCGTTGGGATCGCTCACGGGCGTAACTGCTTCGGGTGCGCGCTAATGACGCAGGGCGCGGGGAGCTCGCGAGGTTGACAGGCAGAGCGGCTCCCGGTTTCCTCGCAACCATGCGCCTTAGCCTGCTCGCTACGTCGGCCATTGTCGCGCTCGCCGTTGGATGTTCGCAGGGATCCACGCCTCGTCCGGTACCCGATCCCGTCCCGGTGGGCCCACCCGCGAGCGGGACGCTGTCGCACGTGGCCTTGAAGGCGGGCAGCGTCGCCGCCGACGGGACGACCCCCGCCACCGTGACGGTCACGGTCCGCGACGACGACGGAAACGCCGTCTCCGGACGGGCGGTCGCGCTCTCGTACGAGACCGGAACGGGAACGTCGTCGCTCTCGGCGACGACCGACGCGCGCGGCACGGCCCTGTTCGCCATGACGTCCGGCACCGCCACGCAGGGCACGATCCTCGCGGAGGTGGGGGCGACCGTCCTCACCGACCAGCCGACGCTCTCGTTCCATGACTGCGAGTACGGCGGCTTCGTGAACGGTGCGTGCGCGCCGCCGCCCTTCGTCCTCTTGTCGCCCGCGGCGCCCGCGGCCTGGGGCGGCGTGCGTCCGACCACGTTCGTGGTCGCCGACCTCGACGGGAACGGCCTCGACGACGTCGTCGTCGCCGACCCGGAGGGGCAGAGCATCAACGCCCTCGTCGCGTACGGCGAGGGGCGATTCGCGCCGCGCTTCCACTACGACACGGGCGGGACGCTCCGCGGTGTCGTCGCCACCGACGTGAACGGCGACGCGATCGTGGACGTGGTCGCGAAGATCGGCGCCACGCTCGTGATCCTCCACGGGAACGGCGACGGGACGTTCGGCGCGCCGATCGTCTCGCCGTTCACGGACTACGTCGAGCTCGAGGGCGCGGTCGACCTCGACGGCGACGGCGTCGCCGAGATCGTCGGGCGCGTGCCGGGCGGCATCGGGGTCCTCCGCCGCGTGGGCGTCGATACCTTCGGGGCGCTGGCGACGTACACGTCGGGATATTCGCTGATCTGGGGGCTCGCGCTCGGAGACCTCGACGGAGACCGGATTCCCGACGTCGCGACGGTGGCCAACGGGTCGAGCACCGTGGAGGTGCGCCTCGGGCTCGGACACGGCGCGTTCGGTGCTCCGACCTCGTTCCCGACAGGAGTGAACCCGCGCGCGGTGGCCATCGCCGACCTCGACGGAGACGGGACGCCGGATCTCGTCACAGCGAACTACGGCGCCAGCGCCTCGGTCGAGCCGCGCACCGTGAGCGTGCTGCTCGCGACGGGGCAGGGGACGTTCGGGGCGCAGACCGAGTTCGCGACTGGCGCGAACCCCGTCTCGATCGTGGCGGCCGACTTCGACGCGGACGGCTTCTTGGACATCGCGACGGCCGACACGAACAGCGGGTCGGTGAGCCTCCTCCGCGGCGACGGGACCGGCGCCCTGGCGCCGCCGATCGCGTACGACGCCGCCGTCATCCCGCAGCGGGTCGCGGTGGCGCGCGTCGACGACGACGCGCTGCCGGATCTCGTTCTCCTCGATTACGGCGACGGCACGGTGTCCGCGCTGCTCGGCGCGCTCGGCGGCTTCGCCACCCCTGCGCCGCGCCCCTCTCCGGTCGCGTTCCCCGTCGGCGACAGGCCCGCGTTCCTGGCCGTTCGCGATCTGAACCACGACGGCGCGGCGGACCTCGTCGCGGTGAGCTTCGAGCGCGCCACGCTCGCGGTCGCGCTCGGGAACGGGGACGGCACCTTCCAGGCCCCCATCCAGTACCCGACGGCGGGGTATCCGAGCGGACTCGCGATCGCGGACGTGGACGGCGACGGTGAGTACGACCTCGTGCTGGCGGGCACCCTCATGTGGCCCAGGGGCGGGGAGATCGGGGTGTTCCGCGGGAACGGCGACGGGTCGTTCCGCTCGGAGGTGATCCGCGACGTGGGAACGAACGAGGTCAAGGGGCCCGCGGTCGGCGACGTGACGGGGGACGGGAGGGCCGACGTCGTCGTCGCAGGCGGCCCGAGCGCGCTGCTCCTCCCCGGCAACGGCGACGGGACGTTCGGCGCGCCGATCGCGCTCGACTCGTCCCCGCCGCCCGAGCAGCTCACCCCGCCTGGCCCCAACCCGACGCCGATCCCGCCTCCGACCTGCGAGGCGGTCGCGGTCGCGGACCTGAACGGCGACGGCAAGCTCGACGTGGTGGCCACGAACGCCTCCTCGCTCGCGCAGGCGGGCTATCGCATCGACGAGACGGTCGTTCTCCTCGGAAACGGAGACGGGACCTTCGCGGCGCGCATCGCGTACGCGACGGTCGTGCCCGTCGCGCTCCTCGTCGCGCGCCTCGACGCGGACGCGTACCCGGACATCGTCGTCGCAAGCAACCGCGCCACGGCGACGCTCCTGCGGGGGAATGGCGACGGGACGTTTTCGCCGAGCGCGCTGCCGCTCGCGATGGGGGGGGTCTACCTCGCCGCGGGCGATCTCGACCTCGACGGCGCGCTCGACCTCGTCTCCTCGAGCGGATTCCCGGCGATCGCCGCCCACCGGAACGCGGGCGGCGGTGCGTTCACGTCCTCCACGTTCCGCCTCGCGGACTACGTCTGGGACCTCGCGATCGACGAACTCGACGGCGACGGCCGCCCCGACGTGGCGGTGCTGACCGAGCGCGGCGTCATCCCGCTCCTCGCCCGAGCCCCCTGAGCGCCTCGCGCGATCACGGCGCTCGCGCGGGGATGCGCCGGCGAACTAACCAGCATCGCCGGGGACGGACTGCAGAACCATGAGCTTGGCTTCGTCGAACGCGGAGAACGAGGTCGCGTTCTGGTGGATGTTCCTCTTCTCGCCGAGCCGGTGGCGCAGTTCCGCCGCGGGGAGGTCCAGTCGGTGACGAGATGCGCTACCGGCCCAGCGGGAGCACCTTCGAGGACGCCACGCCGTACTTCGCCAGAACACCTGTAAACACGGGACTGAATCTCTGCTGAAGCCCGAGTTGCGCGCCCCCGCAACCATCCGGAGCCCCGGTCGCCGCAAGGTGACCGGGGCTTCGAAGTTCTCAGCGCGGGAGAGGCGCTTAGCCCGGGCACTCGTCAGGCACTCGGTGAGGTGGGGGCGCGCGCGGCGCACCCGGGGCAGTCGCCACAGCGTTCAGAGCGCAGCGAGGACCATTCGCCCGCCGAGCGCCAGGACGAGCACCGCGGAAAACGCGAGCCAGCGCCCGAAGACTCCAGCACCCCAGGTCGCGCCGGCGGTATCCCTTGCCCAGGCTGGCACTTCGTCCTCGCGCAACCACCTGCGCGAGCTCCAGGCGATGAGGCCGCGTGCGAAGTCGGCTGGCCGTCGAATTACCCTGACGGCGGCGTAGCCGAGAGCGAGCCCGAGGGCCACAAGCACCGAGCCCGACGTGAGGACCTGGTCCCTGGTCATGGTGTTCTTCATACCGGACGCCGAGTATCCGGGTGGTGCGAAATACTTCCAGGACCGAGACCGCGCTCGTGAGTCTCGTCTTCGTCGTGCGGGTGCGGGCCGCTAGCCCATGGTTGTGCCCCGGGTTCTCCGGCGCCTCATCAACGGGCTCGTGAATACAGGCCGGGAACTCTGCTGAACCCCGTGTTGCGGGCCCCCGCAACCAACTCCGGAGCCCGGTCGCCGCAAGGTGACCGGGGCTTCGCCGTTTCGGGCGGCGAAGGTCGGGGGAACGCGGGCTGTGCCTGCCGTCTTGAAACGGCCGAGATGGTCACGCGCCACTCAGATGCCGAATTCTCGATCAGCCCCGACGTCGCGGGCCGCGCCATGGACCGGAAGCCGCAGCGCGGACGTCGATATCCCGCTGCGCGCGGGTCCACGCGGCGGTCGATCCCGGCCGTTCGAATAGAACTACTCTTGGTCAGGGACCTCTCCCGGGAGTTCAGGCGTCGTCGGCCCGCCGAGCGCCCGAGGCGTGCCCCGTGTCCCCAAGAGCCCGTTGCCCGTGGGGTCCGGCCGGTGAAGTTCTGGCGACGGAGGTGTGCCATGGAGCAGACGAGCACGGGAACGGGAACGCTGAAGCAGAAGGTGGACGCGTCGCTGGAGACGACGGTGCGGAGGTTCTACGAGGCCTTCAACCGGCTCGACGCGAAGACGTTCGCGACGTTCTGGACGGACGACGGGACCCTCTGGAACCCGCTCGGCCACTTCGCCGAGGGGCGCGCGGGGGTCGAGAAGCTCTTCCGTGAGGACGGGGCGAAGATGTACGAGGGCGCTACGACGACGCAGACCATCACCGGCGTTCGCAGGGTCCGCGACGACTGCGTGCTCCTCGACCTCGAGAACGACGTGCAGAACTTCAGGCGGCCAGATGGCAGCCGCGGTCCCTTGAAGCTGCACGTCACGATCCTCGCCGTGAAGAGGGGCGAGGGGTGGCAGTGGCTCGATCTCCGCGCCTTCGGGACGATGCAGCCGCCGCCCGCGGTGCACTGAGGGGGCCCTGTTGCTCGGGTTCGCCTCGGAAACCGGGGAGGAACCGTGAGCCCGAGCTCCACCGCCGCGGGCAGCGACCGCCGGCGTCGAGGTGCGCGCTTCTGGCACGTCGCGCTCGGCGCGGAGGCCCAGGGTCGGCGCGCTCACGAGCCACCAGGCCAAGGTGTCCGCGGTGTTCTGACCGTCCTCAGTACTCCGCGACCCCCGTGAACCCGCCTCCGTCGAAAACGGCGTAGTAGCCCGAGCCGTCGCGCTTCCAGAACACCCACTTCACGCCGCCACCGGTGGCGCTCGTGCTGGAGAAAACCGCCGGCGCGTGCTTCCTCACCGGCGCGGTCGTGAGCGCGCGGTCGTACACGCGGAACGCGTCCTCGCCCCACCCCCCCGTCGACGCGAGGATCTTCCCGGCGACGGTCGAGTCCGAGACGCAGTCGAAGGTGGCGGTGTCGCCCGCCTCCACGAGGAACGACCCGGTGGTGGTGAGCGACGCGGGGGACCACACGTCCCCGGTTCCGCCGTAGATGCGCGTGCCGTCCGGCGCCAGCCACGGCCCCGAGCCCTGCGACTTCGACGAGGCCGATCTCCGGGAGTACGTGAGGCTCCCCGCCGGCGTGGAGTACTCGGTGATGCCGTTCTGGTACAGGCCGAGCACGTACATCCGGTTCCGGACTACGTCGAGGGCCGGCTTCACCGCGGTGGAGCTCTCCGCCACCGCGTTCGCGCCGCCGTCGGTCACGGCCTTCGTGGCGAGGTTCACGACGAGCGGGCCGGCGCTGATGTTCATGAGCGGGAAGGCGTACGCGTACCCGCGCCCGTCGAGGATCACGTCGCCGCCGTCGTAGGTCCAGCGGCTAGTCGCGGGCGCGTACGTCGTGACGACACTCGCGGGGTCGAGGCGCACGACGGTGAAGTGCGTCCGCTGCGCCACCGCCGCCTGGGCGCCGTCCGGCGACACGTTCACCGCGTACGGGTAGTTGTCGAGGGCCACTGCGACCGACGTGCCGTCGTGCGGGTTCACGACCCGGAGGGCCGGCTCGTCCGTCACGATGACGACCCGGTCGAGCGACGCGCTGTAGGCGGCATCCCGCGCGGAGTAAGGCACCTTCACCGCCGGGTAGTACACGCCGATGGTGGACGTCGCCGGGTAGCTCGTCCGCCCGGTGCCGTCGGACACGACGAGCTGGAGGTCGTAGTCGCCCTCGAGGTCGGGCGTGAAGCGCGCGACCGGCGCCGCCGCGTCGACGAGGGTCGCCGCGCTGCCGGACGGGGGCGTGAAGGTCCACGCGAAGGTGAGCGGGTCGCCGTTCCGGTCGGAGCTCCTCGACCCGTCCACGGCAACCTGGCCCGCGGGAGACGTGGTCACGGCCCACGTCGGCGAGACGGTGGCGTCTGGCGCGAACTCCGCGGCGGTGATGGTGTTCACCTTCGGCGTGCTCGGGCCGCACGAGTCCAACACGACGAGCGACACCGCGTAGCTGCCCACGAGGTCCGGCGTGAACGTCGCGTGGACGCCGCTCCCGAGCAGGGTGGCGGCGCTCCCGGGCGGCTTCGACGCGATCGACCACGCGTAGCTCAGGGACTCGCCGTTGTACGAGTAGCTGTAGCCGCCGCTCAGCGCGAGCGGGGCGCGCACGGGCGCGTCCATGCCGGCGGTGTCCCAGGTGATGACCGCGAGCGGCTTGATGGTGGTGCAGGTCCCGCCGCCGCCCCCGCCCGAGGGCCCTCCGCCTCCGCCGCCGCTGCACGCGGCGAGGGTGATCGCGAGCACCGCACACGCCGACCGGATCGACATCGAGCCCGCCCCCCGTGGATGAACACGGCGAGTGTACGGCGGCGTTCGCGAGGCGACCAGCTCGAACGGTGCGGCGCGCGTCCGACACGCGCCCACCCCCGCGCCGGGCATTGCATGGATCGCGGGCACCCACGCCGGACGACGCATGAGCAAGACCTTCGCGTTCGTCTACTGGATGCGGGAGGACGCGCCCGGCGTCCGCGAAGGTGCCCGCAGCACATCGCGCACTGGAAGCTCGCCCGGCTCGGGAGCTACTAGGGCGGTCCGTTCGCGGACCGCTCCGGCGGGAAGCAGGCTCGAGACGCCATCTCGTCCTCCGTCGTGAACGGAGGAGCATCAGCCCGGCCGGTCAGCCCCGCCAGACGTCCATTCTCGGTCGGTTACGGCTCGAGAGGTCCTGCACAGCGTAAGTGCGCGAATCGGCGGGTTATCGCCTACCGGGACGACAGCGCCGCTGCGAACGGGACCCGCGGTCCCCTGGCCGGCCGACGCCTGCCGCAACCCTGCGATCAGCCCTGCTCCGCCTTCCACGCCTCCTTGCCACGGGCATCGAGCGTGCGGAACTCGTCATCACTGAGCTGGACCGTTGCCCCGGCGACGTTCTCCTTGAGGTGCTCGACCGTTGCCGTGCCGGGGATGGCGAGCATCACCGAGCTCCGCCGGAGCAGCCAGGCGATCGCGACGGCGGATCGGGACACGCCGTGCCGGCGCGCGATCTCGTCCACCACGCCCCCGGGCGCGGCGAGCGCGCCGGCCGCGAGGGGGAACCACGGAATGAAGCCGATCCCCTCCTTCTCGCACTGGTCCAGCACCGCCTCGCTGTGGCGGTTCACAAGGTTGTAGAGGGATCTCCGCCATTGCGTCGAACTGCTCGTTCCGCGGAACCTTCGGGTCGATGCGGTGCAGCTGCCACAGATCCAGCTGGTCCTGCTTCAAACGCCGGAGGCTCATGAGCACGCACTGCTTCAGGTACTCGGGTCTCCCCACCGGCAGCCACACATCCGGCCCGTGGCGGACGAAGCCGCCCTTGGTCGCGATGACCATGCCACGCGGATAGGGCGCGAGGACCTCCGCGAGCAGTTCCTCGCTCACGAATGCGCCGTAGCTGTCGGCCGTGTCGATGAAGTCGATGCCCAGCTCTGGAACCCGCCGGACGGTTCGCACGGCCTCCGCGCGGTCTATCGGCGGCCCCCATGGCCCAGGCCAGCACTATCGGCCACCAATCAGTTGCAGATGTAGGGGTATTCTTGGTGCTGGTCTTCGCGCTTCAGGATCTGACCAATCATCCGTCGGACTCGATCCGAAATATCTGAGGCTTCGGACTTCGACGGGTGCGGGCCTCGAGCCGCGTAATATTGACCTGGGATACCCCATCCAGCGCTTTCACCCTCAGACCGCTCTCGCGGCCTCACAGCCCCGGGAAGGAAGACCTCGAGGAACACCGGTTCCCAGTTATCGCGAAGATGACTTCTCCTCCCGAAGGCTGGAACGGACTGTCTACCGGCGGCCTACTTCTCCGCCGCCTTCTTGCGCGGGTCGTCGGCCGGATTCACGTACGTGATCCCCCAGGCGCCCACTCCATGCAGCTGGATGACGGTCTGGCCCTTGGCCATCGCGTAGTGGCGGACGCCTTTCGGGATCTTGTGGAAGGAGCCGGCGGGCATCTCCTTGAGCGACGCCTCGTCGAACTTGTCGCCCATTCCCATCCAGAACGCGCCCTGGATCACGGTGACATGCTCGTCCCCGGGGTGAAAGTGCGCCGGGATCTTGTATCCATCTGGAAAGCGCAGGCGGACGGTGTACTCGGAGCCCTTCTTCATCATGTCGCCGCCGAGGGCCGCCAGCTCGAAGCCCGCCGGGAGCACCGGGGGACCAGGCGCAAACTTGATCATGTCGGGCGTGATGATGTGGTCCTTCGGCGCCCTCGCCTCGCCGGCGGCGACCCGCAGCGAAGGGACGACGGACGCGCAGAGCAGAACGATGCCGGCCAAAACGAACTTCATATCGAACCCCCTTCAGGAAAGTGTGCGCCTCACGGCTCTTCGCCGCTGCGGCGAGAGTCGACACCCAAGAAGGCCGCCCTCGCTCTCCATAGGGAAAGCGCAGGACTGGTCAAACCGCTCCCGCCAGTGACAGCATTCGGCCAGCGAGACAGCGGCACGCAAGCACCGAGTCACGGCATCGCGAAGGCGATCGGCGCGCTCTGCCCGCCCCGCGGCGGGTTGGCCGCCTCGCTGGTGAGTAGCTGAAAGCATGCACGCGTGCTCTCCACGGTCGGCCACGGCCTCCTCAGCGCCCGCTCGTCGGCGTGGCCGCCGTTGGCAATCGACCTTCGCTCACGGCACTTCGGACAGGTGGTCGCCATCATCCCTTCGGAGCGGCTCGTCGTCGCGCGCTTCGGCGTGACGCACATCGAGCCGTCCGCGGACACCGACGGGATCGGCCGGCTCGTCGCCGAGGTCCGCTCGGCGCTCGGCCGTGGCCGGGACCGGCAGACAGGGATCCCGTGACGCCTGACGCCGACGTGGGGGAGGACGATGCCCGTGCTGGGCACGAGGAGGATCGCCCCACCATCGGCATAACTCGAAGGTCGCAGGTTCAAATCCTGCCCCGCAACCATCATTAGCAGACCCGGCCCGGCCGTCCGAAAGGACGGCCGGGTTCGTATTTAGGGACCCGCGCGCCTCGTAGCGCCGCGTTCCGTCGGAATCATTCACCGGGACGAGGGTGATCGGCACGAGGATGCGGGAGAGCGACACGCTCGCCCGCTTCGGTGCGGTCTCGGCGATCTCGAGGACCTTCTCGAGGAACCGCGCCACGGCGTCGGGGTCGGGAACCGCGGCCGGCCGCTCAGGAGCTCTTCTCGCTCTCGTTCCTCGAGCGGCGCGAGGACCTCCTCGTCACAGGCAAGAGCGGCACCGGGAAGAGCCACCTCTTGCAGGCCCTGGCCCTGAAGACCTGCGAGCGCGAGGTCACGGTCCGCTACTCCCGCTGCGTCGACCTCGTCGACGACCTGTACGCGGGCCTGGCCGACGGCTCCTACGAGCGCCGCATGCGCCGCTGGTGCCGCCCTTCACTGCTCGTCATCGACGACGTGGGACTGGGGCAGCTCAAGCGCCGCGACGAGGGAGGCGACCGCCGCCCACCTGCTCTTCAGGCTCCTCGATCGGCGGCACATGAACGTCTCGACCGCCCTCTCCTCCAACATCAAGCTGTCGGCCTGGGGCAAGTACCTGGGCGACGCCACCCTCGCCGCCGCGGTCCTCGACCGGCTCGCCGCCACTTCCACGCACCTCGACATCGACGGTTTTAGCTACCGGCAGTTCCTTGCACGCAAACGGGCGCAGGACCACGGCCAGCAACCACCGGCCGACCCGGAAAGTGACGAGCCATGAACCAGGCCGAGCCCAGCGACGTCTGGCTGCCCACGACCGAGCAGATCGTGATGGCCTCGGAGCGCGCCATCCTGGCCACCCTCGACACCGCTCTGCTACTCGCTGCGCGCACGCTCGAGGCAGAGCACACCGCGCTCGGTGAACAGCCCCACGAGGAGCCAAGTCCGCCGCACCTCGCGCTCGCCGAGTCGATCCTCATCCTCGCGGCCAGTCTCCGCGAGCTCATCGCAAGCTACCGCGCCGCGACTGACCACCTGCTCGGCGACGGCTGACCTCTCGTCGTCTGCCCCTCCAGCTCGGACCATGGCGACGACGCAAAGGCGCCGGCCCTCTTCCTCCATCTCGTCGGGATTCCACCGCTCGATCGGATGCGGCAGCACGACCGGCTACTGCACGCTGGCCGTCGACCCCCCATCACCCGCAACCGTGACTGGATCTCGTTGACCGCCGCGAATGGATCAGATCGAGGCCGCCGCCGAAGGGGTGACCCCCTCGGCGCGGTGACGGTCTGCCTCGCCTGCCGCTGGGTCTCGCGGCCCCACATGCGGAAGACCGACGACGGCGTCCACGTCGTCCACCCGGCGGGGCTCGTGGGTTAGGGCGGGGGCGCGGATGGCGAGCGTGGCAGCGCGACCGTGAACAACGATCCCCTCCCCGGCGCGCTCTTCAGGGCGATGGTGCCGCCGTGCGCCTGGACGATCTGGCGCGCGATGAACAGGCCGAGCCCGAGCCCCAGGACGCCCCCGGCCGCGACCGCCCGCTCGAACCGCTCGAATATCCGTTTCTGATCCTCGGTCGCGATCCCGATCCCCTGATCGGCGACGGCGAACCGCCCGTATTCGAGGTCGCCGTTGACGCTGACCGTGATGGGCTTCCCCTCCCCGAACTTCGCGGCGTTGAGGAGTAGATTCGCGATGACTTGCTCGACCCGGGTCGGATCCCAGCGGCCGATCACGGGCATCCCACCCACCAACGTGACTCGCGACCCGGTTCGCTCGATTTCTTCGCGGATGCCGTCGACGGCATCACGGACGAGCTCGGTCAGATCCGTGTCCTCGAACTTCAGCGGCATCGGTCCCTTTTGGGACGACTCGAGCAGATCGTCGATGAGGCGCGCCAGCCGCCGCGAATACCGCTCGACCTTGCCCATGCGCTCGCGCATGCCGTTCAGCTCGGCCGCGGTGTTCCCCATCCGCTCGCGGACTTGATTCAGCTCGTCGGCTGCCTCCATGGCCGCCCGCTTCAGCAATCCGACCTGGAGCTGCATGCTCCCCACCGGAGCGCGGAGCTCGTGCGAAGCGATGGTGAGCACCTGGTCTCGCTCCCGGATCTCGTCCTCCGCTTTCGCAAGCTGGCGTGCTTGCTCCTCGAGCCTCTTGCGCTCCGTGACGTCGCGGACGGCGGCGATGGCAAAGGTCTTCGCGTCGAAGCTGAATGGAGCCAGGCTGATATCGACCGGGAACTCCGTTCCGTCCTTCCGCAGGCCGGTGAGCTGGAGCGCAACGCCCATCGGCCGCATCCGAGGCGCGGCGAAGTACTCGTTGCGGTGAGCGCGATGGGCCGTCCGGAAGCGCGCGGGGAGGAGGACCTCGAGCTGCTTTCCTACCAGCTCGGCGGCCGCGTAGCCGAACAGCGTCTCGGCCACTCGGTTCACGAACTGCATCGAGCCGTCCGGGCCGGTCACGATGACCGCGTCCGGCATCAAGTCGAGCAGCTCGAACCCGACCGCCACGGAGGACTCCTTCCGCGTCCCGATCATGGTCTGTTCGCCCGACGGGCGCAGGCCTCAATCCGGTCTTGCCGGTGCCGCGCGCGCGACCGTTGGCGCCCTTCCGCTCCGCGAAGCGGGCGTGGACGCGCTCCCAGAGGTCCTTCGCGACGATGGCGAGGTGCCGTGCGGCTGCTCGGTCGTGACCCACTCGTCCTCGCCGCGCATCCGGTACGTTCGGGCGCCGGTCGCCGGGTCCGTGACCCACATGCGCTTCTTCCAGACGGACCGGCCGATGTACCGCTCGTTCTTGAGCATGAAGCGGATCGTGCCCGGTCCCCAGCCTCGGCCGCCCTGCTTGCGGTACGCGTCGTCGTACGGCGCGGGCACGCCCTCGTCGTTCAGGGCGGACGCGATCTGCTTTAGACCGTGGCTCTCGGAGTAGAGCTGGAAGATGCGGCGGACGATCGCCGCCTGGATCTCGTCGATGACGGGGACGGCGCGAGGGTGCTCGGGGTGGGGCGGGTTCTCCTCGCGAATCGTTCGGTACCCGTAAACCCGGCCGCCAGCCCAGAACCCGGCGAGCGCGCGACCCTCGAGCCCGCGGAGGGTCTCGCTCCGAACGATCTGGAGCATCGTGTCGTTCACGAGCGCGAGCGCGCCGAACTGGATGCGGGCGCCGGCGGAGTCGGACGCCATCCCGGTGCTCACGTCGATGACGCGGACGTGCGCGGTCGCGAGGTCGCGGAACACGATCTGCCACGTGTTGCCGAGGTCGCGAGAGAGGCGCGACAGGTCGTCGACGAGGACCGTCTGGAAGCGGCATCGAGGGGAGCGCGTTTCCGTGAGGAGCCGCTGCAGGTCGGCGCGCTCGAGATGGGCGCCGCTCTCGGCCGCGTCCTTGAACACGCCAGCGACCGCCAGGTCGCGCGCTTCTGCGAAGGCGCGGCAGCGACGCACCTGATCGTCGATGGACCGCGCGTCCTGCCGGTCCGTGGAGTAGCGAGCGTAGATCGCGACCGAGGCGGCGTCGTCGCGGGTGGCGCGGATCATCGCGTGCGCTCCTTCGTCCTCTGGGCCGGTCCGCCCCGATCGGCTTCGAGCTTACCCTCGGCGACGAGCTCGGCGGCTATAGTTCGCCGAGGTCGATGGCCCACCTTGTCGCAAGATCGAGCCGGCGGACGGCGCTGACCGGGGACTTCGGTGGCGGGATGTAGAGCGCGAGCTTGGGAGGATCGTTCGGTAGCTCGGCGTCGCGCTCAAGCACGACAAACGAGAGCTGCCTCCCGTCTTCCATCGCTTCGCGACTTGACCGTGCTGCGGTGTTCCTTCGGTTCGCCACGTCGTCGCCTCCCAGCCGTCGTCCGCGCGTCGTGGATCGCGCGCCTGTGTTCCTCGAGCAAGAGTGTGTGGGTGTGTATCTGGCATGGCTGCGCGCTCCCCTCCGAACCCTTGCCTCCGGATACGGACAGGCGTAACACAGACCACATGGCACCGAAGACGGTCGAGACCTACCGGACGACGAAGGGGCTCCGGGCGCTCGTTCGCCGGGCAGCGAAGCTCGAGGAGAAGCGCCCGTCGGAGTTCCTGCGGCAGGCGGCCGAGGAGAAGGCCAAGCAGGTGATCCGGGAGCACGAACGCGCCCGCCTGAAGCGCCTGCTCGCAAAGCTGCCGCCCGGCAACCTCAGCGACGAGGAGGCCGAGCGCCTGGCGGACGAGGTGCGGCACGAGGTGGGGGAGCCCGGGTGAGGGCGGTCCTCGACGCGAGCCTCATCGTCGCCGCAGTCTGGACCAAGAACCCACGTTCCGCGTCGCGCGTCGTGATCGAGGCGGCGGCCGCGGGCGCCTACGAGGCGGTCATCACCGACGAGATCGAAGCCGAGTACCGCGAGGTGCTCGCGCGCGACAAGCTTCGGCGCGGCGCTCCGGCCGGCGCGCACCGGATCGCTGCGAGCATCATGGAAGCCCTCGTCGGAGTCGCCGAGCGGGTCGAGCCGGCGGCGGACGTGCACGTCGTCGAGAAGGACCCGAAGGACGACAAGTATGTCGCGGCGGCGATCCGGAGCGGAGCCGGTTACGTCGTGACGCTCGATCGGCGGCACATGCTGGCGCTCGGGGCCTACGAGGGCGTGCGGTTCGTGACGCCGGGCGACTTCCTCGCGGTGCTGCGGTCGTCGAGTTCGTAGGGCGCCGCGGCGGCGTCGCTCGCGAACCGCAGGTGAACGCGCTGCTGCGCAGCCACTGGTCGCAGCGGCGGAGCTACTACCTCGACGCGTTCCAGGGCGACGAGCTGCGCCGGCCGAAGGTGCTCATCATCACGCGGTCGGCGAAGCGCGCGGACAACATCTGGAAGCTCGCGGTGCACTTCTTCCGGGAGACGTTCAGCGAGGACCAGCTCGTCGACTTCCTGGAGGTGCTCACCATCGAGCAGGCGAGCTCGAAGCTCCGCAAGGTCCTCGCGACGGCGGAGGCGCGGGAGCGGCGGGCGGAGATGCCGTGGGTCGTGGAGCTGCGCGCGAGCGCGGCAGCCGCGTCGAAGGCGCGGGCCGAGGCCGACCAGAAGGCGAGGAAGGCTGCCGCAGCCCAGGCCGCGGCGCAGGAGAAGCGCCGCGTCGAGATCGAGGAGATGCGCCGTCAGGGCAAGTGGAAGACGCACGAGGACATTGAGCGCGAGCAACGCGAGGCGGAGAATGCGCGCGGCAGGAGGGAACTGGGCGTGCTCGGGAAGCTGAAGAACCTCGTGGGCGGGGACGGCTGAGTAGCTCGCTGAGAGGCCGACGAGGTCTGATCGCGGGACACGCTGGCGCGCTTTCGCGCGCCATCGGGTGTGCCGGACGCGCGAGCTTGCGGCGGCTCGGTGAGCTACGCGACACGGGAACGAGTCCCTGCAAGGACGCTCTGCGCTTCGCAAGTGATCCCTGTCGGGGTTCACAACCGGACGTTGCGTCAAGAGGTCTCGTCCGACACTTGGGGTGCAAGAAGGACGTACATCGCCGGCCACGCCGGCACGAACTTCGATCGAAAGGAGTTCCGAATGCGCGCGTTGACGAGATACCTGATACGGGCCTCGGCACTGGTTGCCCTGGTGGCGGCGCCGCCGTTACGAAGCCATCAGGCGCTCGCGGTGCAGCCAACGATCGGTACCTCACTACCCGAGTTCTCGCTCAAGACATGGGGCGGCGCGACGGTGTCGCTGAAACGACAGGAGGGCGAGGTCCGCATCACGGATGACAGGCAAACGACAAAGCCTCGTGTCCTCATCGTCCACTACTTCCAGCCCGATTGCCTGCAGTGCCAGGCGCAGGCCAAGGCGCTCGAAGCGACTCATCGGGAATACGTTCAGAAGGGCGCGTCGGTCATCGGCATCGCCCATCGCGGCGATCGCGCAGCAGTGAAGGCGTTCGCTGAACGACTGAAGTTGTCCTATCCGCTGCTGCTCGGGACCGGCTCGCAGATCGCGAAGGATTTCGCCGGGGGCGACGCGCTCTACATCGCCGACGACCATGGGGTCGTTCAGTTCTCGCAGGCGGGCTACGGAAGCGGGGACGAGGAACTGTGGCACGAGGACATCGACTCGCTACTCGCAGGCAAGCCGGTCGCGAAGACGACCGCCGAGCGGAAGAACCTGAACGTCGGCGACCTGCTCCCCACGGTCGAGCTTGCCCTGCTGACGACCGGCGAGCGGATTTCGGTGACAGGAAAGGACGGGCGACTGACGTTCACGGACGCGAAACGAGAGGCGGTTCACCCGAAGGCCGCAGTCGGGTTCTTCTCGCGGTTCTGCTCATTTGCAAGAGAGGAAATGGTTCAGCTCCAGAAATTCCACGAGAAGTACGGCAAGGACGGGCTGCTCGTTTTCACCATCGCGCTGCATCCCAGACCGGAACAGGCGAAGGAGCTGACGCGCACGCTCGGGATCACCTACCCCGTGGTCGACGGGCATGGCTCCGATCTGGAGAAACAATATGGCTTCGGTTGACCGGTCTACATCATCGACGCCGTGGGCGTCGTGCGATACACGCAGACCGGCTTTCAGGCGGGGGACGAGAAGAAGTACGAGACGGAAATCAAGAAGCTGTTGAACCAAGGGTGAGATCGCGAGACACGCCGCCCTCCGCGCCGCGGCGTGATGCGACGCGCGGAGGGCGTGGCGCCCGAAAGAGACCGCGGACTCCCAGCGGTGATGGGAGCGCCGTCTCCGCTACTTCGCGACCGAATCCAGCATCGCGGTGAGCTGCGTAGTTGCAGCTTCGGACGCCTTCTCCACCTCCGGGTGGGGATAGAGGACCTGCATGTAGCGTGGATCGAGCATCGAGATCTCGGTCCGGCCTTCCTTCTGGTACACGCTCAGGTTCCCGCACGGCAGAAGTGCGCTGAGTTCCAGTCCGACGCCCCAGATCGTCTGGCCAACTGCGGGGATGCACACTTTCACGAGCGTGATTTCGCCCTTCTTCACCTTGTTCGCGCCGAGGAACACCCAGCTGTTCTTCTCCGCATACGCCTTCACCGCGTCGGCCACTTGATCGGGAGTCTTGTTCGTCGGCCGGACGAGGATCATGTCGCGACCTGGCTTCGGCGCCTCGGCGATTGCTTCCGAAGGGAGGGTGATCAGCGCGATGAACAGCAGCGCGCCGGCGATTCCGGGGCGCAAGAACGATGTGTGCATGTGACACCTCCTGGCTGATGGCCGCAATGGCGAGGTGTGACGATGCGTACTGCTGGAACGAGAAGCACGTCCCGTCGAGGT
>WNGA01018004.1_pt1 | contig 18137 bp, 16 predicted proteins | sample 5400061 | NCBI WGS metagenome assembly WNGA01 (sample SAMN13153366, study PRJNA577476) | soil metagenome | isolation source: 100 cm soil or saprolite under grassland replicate 2 | place: USA:California | collected 2016-06-15 | reverse complement strand
GCATGAAGTTCTCGGTGTAGGACAAGTTGTTCTTGGGATAGATGAAAGGCTGGCCGACGGAGTACTTGTAGGCCATCGCGACGATGGTCGGCAGCTTCGCGATCAGGCGGAACGCCGAGATTTCGCGGTGCTGAGGATTGCTGATGTCGAGCGAGTCGTGGTAGAAGGCCGAGAGCGCCCCCACCACGCCGACCATCACGGCCATCGGGTGCGAATCGCGGCGGAACCCCGTATAGAGCCGCGCCAATTGTTCGTGCACCATGGTGTGATGGATGACGATATTGACGAACCCCTCCTTCTGCTTCTGGTCGGGCAGCTCGCCGTTCAGCAGCAGGTAGCAAACCTCGAGAAAATCGCAGTGCACCGCAAGCTGCTCGATCGGATAGCCGCGGTAGAGCAGCACGCCCGCGTCGCCGTCGATATAGGTGATTTTCGAGCTGCAGCTCGCCGTGGACAGGAACCCCGGGTCGTAGGTAAATATCCCCGTCTTCGCGTATAGCGTCCGGATATCGACCACGTCGGGACCGACGCTGCCCGACAACATCGGAAACTCGATCGACTTGCCCTCCCCGTAGGAAAGCGTGGCTTTTTTCGTGGAACCCATGGCGTTTCCCCCGGTGAATTCGCGCTGTTCAGCAATTCCGCAACAATTGGACCACTTCGCCGAGCGCGGGATCGCCGCATTCGCGGCGCCCGCTGACCAGACCCCAGAGCTCGTCGTCGCTGCAGTCGAGCAGGGTCTTGAAAGCGGCGAGGCGCTCGCCCTCGAGCAGCGCCGCGTGCGTATGCAGAAACCGCTCGAGCACCAGCTCGTTCTCGAGCAGGCCGCGGCGGCAGCTCCAGCGCAAACGATTCATTTCCGTCGTCGTCATGTTGGAGAAATTCGGGTACAGACCACGTTTTTCACCGGCCAGTCCTCCTAGTCTAACCAGATCGCATGCAAAAAACGTGGTCTGTCCCCGGTTTTCATACGGACCGCTTCACCATCAGTTCCTTGATCTTGCCGATCGCCCGGGTCGGATTGAGGTTCTTCGGGCAGGCGTCCACGCAGTTCATGATGCTATGACAGCGGAACAGGCGGTAGGGATCCTCCAGGTCGTCGAGCCGCTCGGCGGTCGCCTGGTCGCGGCTGTCGGCGATGAACCGGTAGGCCTGCAGCAATCCGGCGGGCCCGACGAACTTGTCCGGATTCCACCAGAACGACGGGCAGGAGGTCGAGCAGCACGCGCACAGGATGCATTCATAGAGGCCGTCGAGCTCCTCGCGCTCCTCGGGGGACTGCAGCCGCTCCTTTTCCGGCGGCGGGTCTTCGTTGATCAGATACGGCTTGATCGAGTGGTACTGCTTGAAGAACTGGGTCATGTCGACGATCAGGTCGCGGATCACCGGCAGCCCGGGAAGCGGCCGCAATTCAACGGGCTCCTTCAGATCGCTCAACTTGGTGATGCAGGCGAGTCCGTTCCTGCCGTTGATGTTCATGGCGTCGGAGCCGCACACGCCTTCCCGGCAGGAGCGCCGCAGGGCGAGGCTGTCGTCCTGCTCCTTGATGCGCTCCAGAGCATCGAGGAGCATGCGGTCGTGCGGATCGAGCGCGACCTCGTAGTCCCGCATCGCGGGCTTTTCGTCCTTGTCCGGGTCGTAGCGGAAAATCCTGAAGCGCATGCGTCCCCCCGAGTTGGTCAGTAGGTCCGTACCTTCGGCTCGATGCTCCGGGCGGTGAGCGGCTTCATGTGCACCGGCTTGTACTCGAGCCGGTCGCCGTCCTTGTACCAGAGCGTGTGCTTGAGCCAGTTCGCGTCGTCGCGGGCGTGATGGTCGGCGCGGTCGTGCGCGCCGCGCGACTCGCGTCGCGCCTCCGCGGAAACCATCGAGGCGCGCGCCGCCTCGATCAGGTTGTCGAGCTCGAGCGCTTCGATCCGCGCCGTGTTGAACACGCGGCTCTTGTCCTTGACCTGGGTGCGGGTGACGCGGTCGGCGATTTCCCGGACTTTCTTCACACCCTTGGCGAGCAGGTCCGGAAAACGGAATATGCCGCAATGCGCCTGCATGGTACGGCGAATCTCCATGCCCACCTCGGCGACCGGCTCGCCGTTTTTCTGGCCGTCGAGCCGTGCCAGGCGCGCCCGGGTCCGCTCGGCCGCATCCTTGGGCAAGTCCTTGCGCCCCGGATTCTCCTGGAGGAATCCGATGATCGATTCCGCGGCCGCCTTGCCGAAGACGAGCAGGTCGGTGAGCGAATTCGTGCCGAGGCGGTTCGCGCCGTGGACCGAGGCGCAGGCGCACTCGCCCGCCGCGTAGAAACCCGGCACCGCCGCTTCGGCGTCGCCCCGCCCATTCGAAAATTCGGGAACGACGACCTCGCCACGATAATTCGTCGGTATCCCTCCCATCATGTAGTGCACCGTCGGCACGACCGGGATCGGCTCCCTGACCGGATCCACGTCGGCGAATTTCCTCGCGATCTCGCGGATCCCCGGCAGGCGCTTCTCGATGACCTCCGCGCCGAGATGGTCGAGTTTCAGCAGCAGGTAATCGCCGTGCGGCCCGGCGCCGCGCCCGTCCTTGATCTCGGTCGCCATGGCGCGCGAAACGACGTCACGCGAAGCAAGGTCCTTCAGATTCGGCGCATAGCGCTCCATGAAGCGCTCGCCGCCCTTGTTGAGCAGGTAACCGCCCTCCCCCCGCACGCCTTCGGTGATCAGCACCCCCGCGCCTGCGACACCGGTCGGGTGAAACTGCCAGAACTCCATGTCTTCGAGAGGGATGCCGGCGCGCGCCGCCATGCCGAGGCCGTCGCCGGTGCAGATGAACGCGTTGGTCGTGGAGGCGAAAATCCGCCCCGCCCCGCCAGTCGCGAAAAGCGTCGCGCGCGCGTGCAGGATCATGACTTCGCCGGTTTCCATCTCGAGCGCAGTCACGCCCAGCACCTGGCCGCTGGCGTCGCGGACGAGGTCGAGCGCCATCCATTCGACGAAAAACTGCGTGCGCGCCCGGACGTTTCTCTGGTAGAGCGTATGCAGCATCGCGTGGCCGGTGCGGTCCGCGGCGCAGCAGGAGCGCTGCACCGGCCGCTCGCCGAAATTCTGGGAATGGCCGCCGAACGGCCGCTGGTATACCGTGCCGTTCTCGTTGCGATCGAACGGCATGCCGAAGTGCTCGAGCTCGTACACGAGCTTGGGCGCTTCGCGCACCATGAATTCGATCGCGTCCTGGTCGCCGAGCCAGTCCGAGCCCTTGACCGTATCGTACATGTGCCACAGCCACGAGTCCTCGCCCATGTTGCCGAGCGCCGCGCCGATCCCGCCCTGCGCCGCCACCGTGTGCGAGCGCGTCGGGAACACCTTGGAAAGGACCGCGACGCTCAACCCCGCCTCCGACAGCTGCAGCGCGGCGCGCAGGCCGGCGCCGCCGGCCCCCACCACGACTGCGTCGAAACTGCGCCTTGCGACGACCACTTTAGATTCTCCAGAGGATCTGCATCGCCCATACCGTGTAGTAGGCGAGCGCCAGAAGTATCAGGACTTCGAGCGTGAGGCGGATTCCGGTCGGCTTGACGTAGTCCATCAGAATGTCGCGTACGCCCACCCAGGCGTGCACCATTACGCTGAGCGAGAACAGGCAGAGCGACAGCCACATCCACCATTTGGCGAACAGGCCCTTCCAGATCGCATAAGTCAGGGGCGGCGCGCTCCAAATGCCGCACACCATGACGAGCGTCGCGAGCGCCATCACAGCCGCCGTGATGCGCTGCGCGAGCCATCCGGAGAACCCGTAGTGCGCGCCGACGATGGTACGCTTCACCATAACCTCATCCCCAGGAGCGCCGTGAGCGCCAGGCTGATCGCGAAAACGGCATAGCTGGATGCGCGTGCGGCAGGCAGACCCACTCCTTTGTCGATATCCAGGAACAGATAGCGGATTCCGGCGCAGAAATGATGCAGATACGCCCAGAGGAGCGCGAGCAGCGACAGCTTCACGAGCGGATGGCCCACGTAGCCGCGAAAGCGCGCGAACCCGGCGTCCGACGCCAGGCTCATGTCCAGCAGGAACAGAAACCAGACCAATGCGAGGAAGAGCATCGCGCCGCTGACGCGATGAAGAATCGAAACCAGACCCGGGAGAGGGAGATTGAGAGGACTGAGGTTATACCAGAGGGGACGCTTTTTTTTCGCCGTCAGATCAGGCATGTAAAGCAATCCTTCCGCAACGCTTGGGCTGATTTGGAATCTTGACGGGAGTCAAGATTATATCAGGCTTCGACTCGCGCCTGTGCTGCGCAAAAGCGCCAGGCCGGATATATTCGGGCCTTCTCCAGGGAGTTTTCCATGGCCAACAAACCCATTCGTGTCGCAGTGACGGGCGCCGCCGGCCAGATCGGCTACAGCCTGCTTTTCCGCATCGCGAGCGGCGAAATGCTCGGGAAGAACCAGCCGGTGATCCTGCAGATGCTCGAGATTCCCGACGAGAAAGCGCAGAAGGCGCTGAAGGGCGTGATGATGGAGCTCGACGACTGCGCCTTTCCGCTCTTGCACGGCATGGTCCCCACCGCCGACCCGATGGTCGCGTTCAAGGACGTCGAAATCGCGCTCCTCGTCGGCGCCCGTCCGCGCGGCCCGGGCATGGAGAGGAGGGACCTGCTCGAGGCGAACGGCAGGATCTTCGCGCCGCAGGGCAAGGCGCTCGCCGCGGTCGCGAGCCGCAGGGTCAAGGTGCTGGTGGTCGGCAACCCCGCCAACACCAATTGCCTCATCGCGATGAAAAATGCGCCTGGCCTCAAAGCCACGCAGTTCACGGCGATGATGCGCCTGGACCACAATCGCGCAGTCGGCCAGATCGCGCAAAAAATCGGCAAGCCCTTGGGCTCGATCCGCAAGGTCACCATCTGGGGCAATCACTCGGCGACGCAGTACCCCGACGTGTTCCAGGCCGAGTGCGGCGGCCACAAGGTCTGGCCGATGATCAACGACATGGAGTGGCTGGAGAAGACTTTCATCCCGACGGTGCAAAAGCGCGGCGCCGCGATCATCGAGGCCCGCGGGCTGTCCTCCGCGGCGAGCGCGGCGAACGCCGCCATGGACCACGTGCGCGACTGGGTCCACGGCACGCGTGCAGGCAACTGGGTCAGCATGGCGGTCCCTTCGGACGGGAGCTACGGCATTCCGGAAGGCGTGATCTACGGCTATCCGGTGACCTGCGCGAGCGGCAAGTACAAGATCGTCAAGGACATACGGGTGAGCGAATTCAGCCGCGCCAGAATGGACGCGACCCTGAAGGAACTGCGCGAAGAGCGCGACGGCATCGGGCACCTCTTGGGTTAGGATTGGGCATGGCTGCCATGTCGCCGGGAGCAAAATTCCGCGCCGCGATGAAAGCGGAAAAACCGCTGCAATGCGTGGGCGCGATCAACGCCTACCACGCGCGCCTTGCCGAGCGCACCGGCTACAAGTCGATCTATCTGTCCGGCGGAGGGGTCGCCGCCGGGTCGCTCGGGCTCCCCGATCTGGGCATCAGCAATCTGGAGGACGTGCTGACCGACGTGCGCCGCATCACGGACGCCTGCCCGCTGCCGCTGCTGGTCGACGTCGATACCGGTTTCGGCGCGAGCGCCTTCAACATCGCGCGCACGGTCAAGTCGCTGATCAAATCGGGCGCAGCGGCGATGCACATAGAAGACCAGGTCGGCGCCAAGCGCTGCGGACACCGGCCGGGAAAAGAACTCGTGTCGAAGGAGGAAATGGCCGACCGGATCAAGGCGGCGGCCGATGCCAAGACCGACGCGGACTTCGTCCTCATGGCGAGAACGGACGCGCTGGCGGTGGAAGGCCTGGAGCGCGCGATCGAGCGCGCGCTCGCCTGCGTGGACGCCGGCGCCGACGCGGTTTTTCCCGAGGCTATACCTGAGCTTTCCATGTATCGGAAATTCGCCGAGGCCGTGAAGGTACCGGTGCTCGCCAACATCACCGAGTTCGGCGCAACCCCGCTTTTCACCCTCGACGAGCTGCGTTCGGCCGGGGTCGCGATCGCGCTCTATCCTCTTTCGGCGTTCCGCGCCATGAACGCAGCGGCGCTCAAGGTCTACAATGCGATCCGCAGGGAAGGAACGCAGAAGAGCGTCCTCGATCTGATGCAGACGCGCGCCGATCTCTACGAGGTCCTCGACTATCTCTCCTACGAGCGCAAGCTCGACCAATTGTTCGCCAAAGAGAAATCGAAATGAGCGAGGCCGCGGCCCCCGGGCCCAAGAAGTCGGTCGCGCTCTCCGGAGTCCCGGCCGGCAACACGGCGCTGTGCACGGTCGGCCGCAGCGGCAACGACCTGCATTACCGCGGCTACGATATCCTCGATTTCGCCGACCAGGCCGAATTCGAGGAAGTCGCCTACCTGCTGGTCCACGAGAAGCTGCCCAACGCAGGAGAGCTTGCCGCCTACAAAAACAAGCTCAAAGGTCTGCGCGGCTTGCCGCCGACGGTGAAAGCGGCGCTCGAAGCCGTGCCCGCTTCGGCTCACCCCATGGACGTGATGCGCACCGGAGCATCGGTTCTGGGTACCGCCGAGCCCGAAAAAGAAGACCATGGCCTGCGCGGGGCGCAAGATATCGCCGACCGGCTGATGGCCTCGCTCGGCTCGATGCTGCTCTACTGGCATCACTTCAGCCATGGGCGCAAACGCATCGAAGTGCAAACCGACGACGATTCCATCGGCGGGCACTTCCTGCACCTGCTGCACGGGAAGCCGCCTTCGGCCGAGTGGGTGCGCGCGATGCACACCTCGCTCATCCTCTACGCCGAGCACGAGTTCAACGCCTCGACTTTCACCGCCCGGGTGATCGCCGGCACCGGATCGGACATCTACTCGGCGATCTGCGGAGGCATCGGCGCCCTGCGCGGTCCCAAGCACGGCGGAGCGAACGAGTTCGCTTTCGAGGTGCAGTCGCGCTACGCGGACGCCGGCGAGGCGGAGGCCGACGTCGTGCGCCGGGTGCGGAACAAGGAAATCGTCATCGGTTTCGGCCACCCGGTCTACACCACGGGCGATCCGCGCAACCAGGTCATCAGGGAAGTGGCCCGGCGCCTCTCGAAGACTCAAAAGGACATGAAGCTCTTCGACATCGCGGAGCGGCTCGAGCAGGTGATGCGGCGGGAAAAGAAGATGTTCGCCAATCTGGACTGGTATAGTGCGGTCTCCTATCACATGATGGGCGTGCCCACCGCGATGTTCACCCCGATTTTCGTCATCTCGCGCACCTCGGGCTGGTCGGCGCACATCATCGAGCAGAGAATCGACGGTAAAATCATCCGTCCGGGCGCCGTTTACACCGGCCCCGAAGACCGGCCATGGGTACCGCTCAAGGAGCGCCGGTAATACTGGAATGAAGGGAAAACCGCCATGAAGTCATTGAGGCTCGCATTCCTCGCCGCGCTCGCCGGCCCTTGCGCCGCGGTCGCTTCGCCGGCCGGGGACCTCGCCGGCACCTGGGAATGCCGTCAGCCCGGGATCCAATACCGCAACAAGCCTCCCATTCTCTACGTCGCCGAAACCGGTGGAGATCAGTCGCAGGTTACGATCGAGGTGGACGGGTTTGCGCGTGAAATCTACGGCCGCTCGGAAATCGCTGCCGACCAGGGCGGATGGTGGAAGGTCAAGCCGGCGCAGGGGCAGGAATTCATGATCCGGCCCGATGACGGCGCGAAGCAGCGCACGCCCGGCATGGGCTTGCGTTTCGCTGATTCGAAAAGCGACTATCGCTGCCTGCGGCTTCCGCCGTCGGGCGCGCAGGGCCTGCCGCTTGCTCCGCAGAACGTTCCGTCCGAGCCGCAGGGCAGCCCGCCTTCCGGGGAGCCGGGAGTGCAGCCGACCGACGTGCCGAATGAAGAGGGTCCCATCAAAAAAGAATATTGATGTCCGCGCCCGTTTCCAATGTCCGGCCCAAACCGGACAAGGTCCTCGTCGACATCGCCGACTATGTCGGCAAATATGAAATAAAAAGCGCGGAAGCCTACGACACCGCGCGGCTGTGCCTGATGGACACGCTCGGATGCGGCCTGGAGGCCCTCGATTATCCCGCGTGCACCAAGCTTCTCGGGCCGCTCGTTCCGGGAACGGCGGTCTCCAAGGGCGCGCGCGTCCCCGGCACGCGCCTCGAGCTGGACCCGGTGCAGGCGGCCTTCAGCATCGGCGCGGCCATCCGCTGGCTCGATTTCAACGATACCTGGCTCGCCGCGGAGTGGGGCCACCCCTCGGACAACCTCGGCGGAATTCTCGCGGTCGCAGACTGGCTGTCCCGCAACGGCGCTTCGATCGTCATGCGCGACGTGCTCACCGCGATGATCCAGGCGCACGAGATCCAGGGCGTGATCGCCCTCGAGAAAGCTGCTGGGCCTTTCGCGCGAAGCGATCGTCAACGCCGTCTCCCACGCCTGGGTGGACGGCCACAGCCTGAGGACTTACCGCCACGCTCCCAACACCGGCTCGCGCAAGTCCTGGGCGGCGGGCGACGCGACTTCGCGGGCCGTGCGCCTCGCCCTGATCGCGAAGACCGGGGAGATGGGCTATCCGTCGGTGCTCACCGCCAAGACCTGGGGCTTCTACGACGTGCTGTTTCGCGGCAAACCTTTCCGGTTTCCGCGGCGCTACGGCTCGTACGTGATGGAGAACGTGCTGTTCAAGATCTCCTTCCCGGCCGAATTTCACGCGCAGACCGCCGTGGAGGCGGCGGTCGAGCTGCATCCGGAGGTCAAAGACCGGCTCGCGGACATCAAGAAGATCGAAATCGTGACGCACGAATCGGCGATCCGCATCATCGACAAGAAGGGGCCGCTCCACAACCCCGCCGACCGCGACCACTGCATCCAGTACATGGTCGCCGTCGGGCTCGTCAAAGGCAATCTGACCGCCGCCGACTACGAAGACGACGTCGCCCGGGACCCGCGCATCGACGCGCTGCGCGCCAAGATGGTCTGCATCGAGAGCAAGGCCTACTCGCGCGACTATCTCGATCCAAAAAAACGCTCGATCGCGAACCAACTGCAGATTTTTTTCAGGGACGGAACCAAGACTCGCAAGGTGGCGGTTGAATATCCGCTAGGTCACCGTCGTCGCCGCAACGAAGGCATTCCCTTGCTCGAAGAGAAATTCCGCAGGAACCTCGACCGCCGCTTTCCGAAGGAACGGCGCGAGTCGATTCTCGAGCTGTGCCGGGATCAGAAGCGCCTGGAGGCGACGCCGGCCAAGGAATTCGTAGACCTGTTCGTAATCTGAAGGACAACACCCAATGTACCGCCGTGGCATCCTGCATCTGATCCCCGGTCGTCAAAGGCGAATCATGGCCGCGAGCTAGCTTACTATTGAAGCCATGGCGGTGCTACGCATAGCCAAGATGGGCAACCCGGTGCTGCTCAAACCCGCAGCGCCGATCGGCGATCCGACCGCGCCTGAGAGATAGGCAAATCAATCCGGCGGCGAAGTCTGAAGGACGGGCCCGCGCGCCGCAATCCCGTGCTTGAACCCGTCTCGAATCGCGCGCATGCATCTTATCTTAATTTCGCTCACCTCCTCACCCCCCAAAGGGGAGCGATCGGAGCGGGTTAATGGTAAATTACCCACGTTTTTGCGGAGCGCCATGTACAGAAGATTCCCCCTCGCTGTTCGGCACGTCCTTGTTTGGGCCTTAGCTTCCATTCTCGCTGTTGCTCTGGCGGCTTGCAGTGGAGGTGGAGGCGGTGGCTCCAACTCGAGTGGGGCTTTTTCTATTAGTCCGACGTCACTAACTTTTACCGCAGCGACCCCTGTCACTACGCCGGGATCGCAAACGATTACCATTACCGTCAACAGCGGCACAATCTTTTTTAACGTGAGCAGCACCGGTCCGGTTTCCGTGACTCCATCGTTCCCCGGTGGACCGACTGGAACGGTGACAGTACAACCGAATGCCGCTTCCGGCCTTTCCCCTGGAACCTATTCGGGCACTGTCACCATTAGTGGATCCAGCGATGCCTTCGGAAACAACCCGGTCGCCGGTAGTCCTAAGACAGTCAACTACACCTACACGGTGCCGTCCGACCTTACGGCGACTCCGACCAGTCTGACGTTTGACTACGTGAACGGCGGCGCGGCGCCGTCGACGCAGGCCCTCAACTTCAGCGACAGCGGCGGCAACAGTTACAGTTGGAGCGCGCAGATTCTATATACGTCCGGCTCCAATTGGTTGCAGCTAAACGGCGGGAGCACGGCCTCCGGCGCATCGCTGCCCGGCTCGATGACTGTCGGTGTACAGTCGCCGGGATCTCTGGGGACGTATAACGCGACCATCCGAATCACCGGCGGCGGCAAAACGCTCGATGTTCCCGTCTCGTTGACGTTTCGGTCGCCGTCGATCTCGGTGTCGCCGTCTTCCATGGCATTCACCACGACGGCCGGCACGACAGGTTCGTTAACGGCGCAAACGGCGACGATCAGTGGATCGAACATCGCTTGGACCGCGTCGGCGAACCAATCTTGGGTGCAGCTCAGTAAAACCTCGGGAACGGGGCCCGATACGTTTACCGTCAATGCCAACGTGACCGGACTTGCGTCCGGCACCTATAACGCGACGGTCACTGTCGCCGACACCATCGGCGGTACGCCAAGTACCATCGCGGTGACGCTATATGCGCAACCGCGCCGACTGCGGGTTTCCGACGACGGCGTCGCCTTGGTGAGCGCCGGAACGACCTCGCGGCTATCGCATACCATCCAGGTCACGGAGAATCTCGGAAGCGCGATTACTTGGAACGCATCGGAAAGCGAAACGTGGTTGACGGTGACCGCCGGCGGCACCACTCCTGGCAGCCTCACGATCAACGCCGATCCTACCGGCCTGACTCCGGAGCAAATCTATACCACGACCGTCACGGTAACCTCGCCCGATACGGCCAACACCGAAACCGTGAAAGTCGGTTTCTACGTGAGCGCCTCGACGCCATCGGCGTCGCAGACCGTTACCATTTCGTCGATTTACGCCAACGTGATTGCCGATCCCATTCGTCCGTATGTATACATTACCAACGAGTTCGCCTGCAGCGCGGGCACGAACGGAAACAACACGATCGGTATCTACAACGTTTATACCGGTGCGAGCGTCGGCACGATGACCGGGCAATCCGGCGCGGCGTTGAGCGAAATGGCGGTGAGCAGCGACGGCAGCACGCTGTTCGTGCTCGATTCGGCGACGGGGGAAATCGACACGTTCAATCTCGACACGCAGGCGGCGGGCGCGGTCATCGATCCATTGGGTTCGTCCGCGCTCACGGGTTGCGCCGGATTGAGCTATGCGCGTATCAACGGCCGCGCGTTCTTGCTGACCAGTGCGCGGCACATTATCGACGTCCAAACCGCCACCAGTCCGGGTAACTTTACGCAGCCAGTCGGCGCGACGTCGCTGAAGTTGATCGCCGCCAGCGGTGACGGCAGTAGCTTGTATGCCATCGATTTCGACGGCAACCTCATGCGCTACTCGATGACGCACGATTCGTTGTTGTCGCAAACGTCCGTCACGCGCACGCACCTTGTGACGAAGAACCTGAGCCTGGCCGAGACCGATTTGGCGGTGAATGCGTCCGGCTCGCGCGTCTACGTGTCCGATCCGGTGTCGGCCTCGACCGGTATCTATACGTTCGACGGCACGACGCTCAATAGCACACCGACGCTGCCGGGTTCGGGTTTCAACGGGAACGTTGAGGTCGGTCCGACCGGCAAGCTGTATACCGGTGAAGGTATCACGGGGGGTTCGGCCACGGATCTTTGGGTGTACGACGAATTCGGCACAAGCGCGGGCACTCACAATCTGCCGTTCCTGTCGTTTGATAGGCAGCTTGTCCTGTCCGGCGACGGCGTGCGCATCGTCGAGCTTGGCTTCGTCCCTAGCGGCGGTGGTGAGGCGACTCAGACGCAACTCGGTTTCGTCACGACCACGCCGTAACGCAACGTTGTCACGAAGCAATAGCCAAAGGCCGCGTCAGCGGCCTTTGGTTTTCGTGCCCGTCCGCACCTCGACGCCGTGGTGGTCGCTGCCGGACTTTGGCGTCACGCGAAGGCTGGGGCTCGCGCGCAGGCCGCCGGTGGCCACCGAGTTGCGGGTGGTGGCGAGGAAGGCGCCCGCGTAAAGCCGCCTTCGGTCAGGCTTTTTCAGACTACTCAACCGTCTTAACGACTTACTATACCGTAATACTTTGCAAGCGCTTCTGTCGCGTGTTCACGGACGCGACGTGCGTCAGCCTTTTCACTTACCTCCTGGAGGAGAGCTACATATTTGTCATTTTTTGAGCTGGCCAAGGCTTTTGCCTGCCAAGCGACGGAATCGCTACGCTCCCGGTCGTTCAGATCGGTTCTTGCATAATTGGTACGCAACTTCTGCGCCAAAAGCTCCAGCAAAATATCGTCCTTGGAATCGAAATAGACTCTCTTTGCACCCACACGCTGCAATAGCAAATCATCGGATCGCAGCATATTCGCAACTCGATTCACGTTGTCGCTAAACTTCGGGTCGAAAGAGCCACGATTCGAAATGATGGGATTCCACTTGTTGTAATCCGCAAGGTCCTGCAATGCGACACGCGCAAATCTGTCATAACCGGCGTCCCCGAGGAATTTTTTTATCGTTGGCTCGTATTTGGTTTGGCCCGAGAAACCAAGTGAGCGAATGTACCTGGCAACCCGGTTCCTTTCGTTCCTGTTGTCCCGGCTCGCGTCGGCATCCTCCAATAGACGCCGTTCGACAATATCGAACAAACGAGTATCGGAAAGACCCATCCAAGAAAATGTATCGGCAGCGTCAGAGTGAAGGTTCTTCGCCCCGCTGAATATCTGGATATAACGCTGCGTATCGTCTTCAACCGAAGCGGCAACGGCAATATTGGAGAAAATCAGCGATGCAAAAAATGCAAGGACAAACCGCATTGTCATATCCTCCAATAAGTGAATATTCTTATGCACGTCAGCCTGTTCGCACAAGGAGCGCGCGTGCGGGCATTCTACCGCGCCGGTGCGCGTCCGCGCGCGAGCCCTGGCGCCGGATTTTTTCGCTGGGCAGCTCCGGGGACGCCAATGATGGATAAGAGAATCAATCCGGCCGCGAAATCGGAACGGCCCGCCGGCGCGCCGCAATCCGGTGCTTAAACCCGCGCCGGACCGCGCGCATGCATCTTATGTTAATTTCGCTCACCTCCGCACCCCACGGGGGGAGCGATCGGAGCGGGTTAATGGTAAAACTTGATCGGCGGGACGAACACCAACTCTCCAACACCCAGTGCCTCGCTTTCAGTCCGTCGAGTGCTTGATCCAGCCCCACCACTATCGAGATCGTCGCGCCGTAGCACGCGCAGTCCTGATGCTAGGCCGCCCGCAAACCGGGCGGCCTTTTTATTGTCGAGCCTGATCCCAATTCTTCATTGATGTAATGTGATCTGGCCGCCTCCCAACGTTCCGGAATTGTGATACCCATCGAAGACGCCGCCAGACAAAGAAATCGTGAAAATGTCTTCCTTGCTGGGGCCCTTTTGACCGAGATCCTGGATCTGTATGTCAAAAGTACCGCCAGGGCCTAGGTTTTGCGGTTGAGGCGTGTAATCTCCGGTGTAGCGTCCGTCCCCGAAGATCGCATCAAAAAACTCACAGCTCACGAAGGGGGGGCCAATAACTAAGGCGTTGGGTACACCATGGAAGGAAATCTTCTGTGGTTTTCCATTCTGGTCGGTGACCGTGTCGTTGTATTGCAAACTGCCTCTTATCCCTACGACCCCGTCTCCCAAATTTTCACAGTGAAAAATGAACCCGAAGTGAGCCTTCCTGTTCGGGTCGCTAGCCGATACAATCCAACCCCCGCCGGTAAAATCCTCGCAACTGGTGAGCACCAGCACCAACATGAAAAGACCTACCCCGCCCAAGATTCTCTTGATCATCAAGTTTCTCTTGTTCATCGAACTCCTCCTTTTCTTGCGATTAAACGCGCAAAGCCGTCATATAAATCTGAACAGATCTTACTCCCAGATTGTTTGACTCATGAAAAATGGGACAGGCTGCTTTTCAAAGTCTTTGAAAAACCGAGCTGCCGCCAATTCTGCCTCAACCGAAAAGTAGCCTTGCCCCCTTTTTGCCGCCTTGCTCAAGTTGGCGGTCCCAGATGGATAAGAGAATCAATCCGGCCGCGAAATCGGAACGGCCCGCCGGCGTGCCGCAATCCGGTGCTTAAACCCGCGCCGGACCGCGCGCATGCATCTTATGTTAATTTCGCTCACCTCCGCACCCCCCGGGGGGGAGCGATCGGAGCGGCTTAGTGGTAAATTACTGAGCAATCTATTCCAGCCGCTGCAGCAATGCAAGTTCTGTCCCGTCCCCCCGGTGGCGCGCGCTGATTCTGTCGCACCTGGCGCGGTGCCCAGCGACCCAGATGTTCGAGGATTCGGCGAATGCCTGTGGCGTCATCGATCAGCGCAATTACGTGCAACGCGCAAGGTGGCGGTAGAATATCCGATCGATCACCGCCGCCGCCGTCATGTGAAGGACAACACCCGATGTCACACAATCTCCTCAACACGCTGCGATGTCACACAATCTCCTCAACACGCTGCAGGAATTCAAGATGGCTTCCGGGAAAACCGGAAAGTTCTATTCCCTGCCCGCTCTGGAAAAGGCGCTCGGAGCAAAGGTCTCTCGCCTGCCGGTGTCGATTCGCATCGTTCTGGAATCGGTGCTGCGCAACTGCGACGGCAAGAAAGTCACCGAAGAGCATGTCCGCCAGCTCTCGAACTGGAAGCCGAACGCGCCGCGCACCGACGAAATTCCTTTCGTGCTCTCGCGCATCCTGCTGCAGGACCTGACCGGCATCCCCTCGCTCGCCGACCTCGCCGCGATGAGGAGCGTCGCGCAGCGGCTCGGCAAGAACCCCAAGGTGGTCGAGCCGCTCGTGCCGGTCGATCTCGTCGTGGACCACTCCATCCAGATCGACCACTACGGGGTCAAGAACGCGCTCGACCTCAACATGAAGCTCGAGTTCAAGCGCAACCAGGAGCGCTACACCTTCATGAAGTGGGCGATGCAGGCGTTCGACACCTTCAGAGTGGTGCCGCCGGGCATCGGCATCGTGCACCAGGTGAACCTCGAATACCTGGCGCGCGGGGTGCACAAGAAAGACGGCCTCTACTATCCCGACACGCTGGTCGGCACCGACAGCCACACGCCCATGGTCAACGCCATCGGCGTGGTCGCCTGGGGAGTGGGCGGCATCGAAGCCGAGGCCGGCATGCTCGGCCAGCCGACCTACATCCTCACCCCCGACGTGGTCGGCGTGCACCTGAAGGGGAGCTTGCGCGGCGGCGTCACCGCCACCGATCTCGTGCTCACGGTCACCGAGCTCATGCGCAAGACCAACGTCGTCAACAAGTTCGTCGAGTTCTTCGGCGAAGGCACGGCCAGCCTCACCGTGCCCGACCGCGCGACCATCGCCAACATGGCGCCCGACTACGGCGCGACCATGGGCTTCTTCCCGGTGGACGAGGCGACCATCATCTACTTCGAAGGCACCGGCCGCTCAAAGGAGGAGATCGACGCGCTCAAGTCCTACTTCAAGGCGCAGGGCATGTACGGCACGATCAAGAAAGGCGCGATCGACTACAGCCAGGTGGTCGAGCTCGACCTTGCCGGCGTGACCCCCTCGCTCGCCGGCCCCAAGCGCCCGCAGGACCGCATCGAGATCGGCAAGGTCAAAGCGAAGTTCACCGAGCTCTTCTCGAAGCCGGCCGCCGAGAACGGCTTCTCGAAGAAGCCCGAGGACCTGAAAAAACGCGTCAAGACCCGCGACGGCATGGACATCGGCGCGGGCGACGTGATGATCGCCGCGATCACTTCCTGCACCAACACCTCGAACCCCGGCGTCCTGCTCGCCGCGGGGCTGCTCGCCAAGAAAGCGGTCGAGCGCGGCCTCACGGTCAAGCCGCACGTGAAGACCTCGCTCGCGCCGGGCTCCCGGGTGGTGACCGAATATCTGAAAAGGGCGGGGTTGACGCCCTACCTCGAGAAGCTCGGCTTCAACCTCGCCGCCTACGGCTGCACGACCTGCATCGGCAACTCCGGACCGCTGAAAGCCACCATCGAGGAGGCGATCGCCCAGAACGATCTCGTGTGCGCCGCCGTGCTCTCGGGCAACCGCAACTTCGAGGCGCGCCGGCAAGGGCAAGAAGGGCGAGGACGTGTGGATCGGCGACATCTGGCCCTCGGCGCAGGAGATCCAGGACTGCATGAAGTACGCGATGGACCCGAAGACTTTCCAGAGACTCTACAGCAACCTCGCCGACGCCAACCCGATGTGGACGAAAGTGCCTTCGGTCTCGGGCCAGGTCTACAGCTGGCCGAAATCGACTTACATCGCCGAGCCGCCCTTCTTCAAGGATTTCTCGATGCAGCCGCGGGCCGCGGGCGAGATCCGCGGCGCGCGCATCCTGGGTATATTCGGCGACTCGCTGACGACGGACCATATCAGCCCGGCGGGCTCGATCAAGCCGACCTCCCCGGCCGGCATCTACCTGCAGGAGCACGACGTGGCAGTGCCGGACTTCAACAGCTTCGGGGCGCGCCGCGGCAATCACGAGATCATGATGCGCGGCACCTTCGGCAACGTGCGCATCAAGAACCTGATGCTTCCGGTGAAGCCGGACGGCTCGCGGGTCGAAGGCGGCGTGACCTTCCATCAGCCCTCGGGCGAGCAGATGCCGATCTACGACGCGGCGATGAAGTACATCTCCGAAGGCGTGCCCACCGTCGTTTTCGGCGGCGAGGAATACGGCACGGGCAGCTCGCGCGACTGGGCGGCGAAAGGCACGCTCCTTCTCGGCGTTCGTGCCGTGATCGTGAAGAGCTTCGAGCGCATCCACCGCTCCAATCTCGTGGGTATGGGCGTGCTGCCGTTCCAGTTCAAGGGCAGCGACACGGTCGCTTCGCTCGGGATCAAGGGCGACGAGACCCTGGACATTCGCGGCGTCGAGGGTGAGATCAGGCCCCAGCAGGACGCGACGCTCGTGATCCGGCACAAGGACGGCAGCGTGAAGGAAGCCCCGCTTCTCCTGCGCATCGACACGCCGATCGAGGTGGACTACTACCAGCACGGCGGAATCCTGCCGTTCGTGCTGCGCGAGATTCTCGGGAAAGCCGGGCCCTCGGTTCGCGCGGCCGCCTAGGACAAGGGGAGGTTCCCGTGCTGTCGAAAATCGCGGCGTTCACCGCTGCCGCGTGCTGCGCGGCGGTGGCGCTCGCGCAGACCTACCCTTCCAAGCCCATCCGGCTGGTCGTGTCGTTTGCGCCCGGCGGCAGCTCCTCGATCGTCGCGCGCGCCTTCTCCGCCGAGATGAGCAAGGGGCTTGGCCAGCAATTCGTGGTCGAGAACAAGCCCGGCGCGGGCGGCAACATCGCCATGGAAGAAGTCGCGAAGGCCGAACCCGACGGCTATACACTGATCATCGGCCACGTCGGCACGCTCGCCATGAATCCCTACATGTTCGAGACGCTGCCCTACGACGCGAACAAGGACTTCCGGCCGATATCGCTCTTCGCCAAAGTGCCGACCATCTTCGTGGTTCACGAAAGCGTGCCGGTGAAAAACCTGCGCGAGTTTGTGGCACTCGCCAAGAAGGAGCCGGGCAAGCTCAATTACGGCAGCGCCGGGAACGGCAGCGCGGGTCACCTCGCGATCGAATACCTGAAGCTCGTCACCGGCATCGACATCCAGCACGTGCCTTATAAAGGCACAGGCCCCAACCTGATCGATCTGGTCGCGGGCCGCACCCAGTTCTCCGCCGCCGGAACGCCGCCGCTCATGCCTCACGTCAAGTCGGGAAAGCTGCGCGTGGTCGCGGTCGGTACGACCCAGCGCCTTGGCGTGCTCCCGGATGTCGGCACCGTCGCCGAACAGGGCTATCCCGGCTTCGAAACCTCGCAGTGGTACGGGCTGATCGGGCCGGCGAAGCTTCCGGAGGCGATCGTGAACCGCCTCGCCTCGGAATCGGCCAAAGCGGCGAAGAGCGCAGCGCTGGAAAAGCAGCTCGAGCCCGACAGCGCGGAAGCCGTCGGCTCGACCCCGAAGGAATTCGCCGACTTCATCGCCAGGGAGCAGG
>WNGA01005584.1_pt1 | contig 18137 bp, 14 predicted proteins | sample 5400061 | NCBI WGS metagenome assembly WNGA01 (sample SAMN13153366, study PRJNA577476) | soil metagenome | isolation source: 100 cm soil or saprolite under grassland replicate 2 | place: USA:California | collected 2016-06-15 | reverse complement strand
GCCAGGCACCCACCATGACCGGCTCAACCCGAAGTACACCTTCGACCAGTTCGTCATCGGCGCCGGCAACCGCTTCGCGCACGCGGCGTCGCTCGCCGCGGCGGAGCTTCCCGGCCACTCCTACAACCCGCTCTTCCTGCACGGGTCGCCCGGGCTCGGCAAGACGCATCTCCTCCACGCGATCGGCAATTACGTCGAGCGCTACGGCTCCGGCCTGCAGGTGCGCTACGCGACGATCGAGGAGTTCACGTCCGAGTTCGTCGAAGCGGTGCGAAGGAACGCCACGGCGGCCTTCAAGCAGCGCTTCCGCTGCGCGGACGTCGTCCTGATCGACGACGTGCAGTTCCTCGCCGGCCGCAACAAGACGCGCGAGGAGTTCTTCCACACCTTCAACACGCTGATCGACGCGGGCCGGCAGCTCGTGATGACCTCCGACCGCGCTCCCGAGGACATCCCGGGCCTCGAGGCGCGGTTGATCGAGCGCTTCCGCTCCGGACTGGTCGCCGAGGTCGACACGCCGGAGCTCGAGGTGCGCATGGCGATCCTCGCGAAGCGGGCGCGCATCGACAACGTCGAGGCCGATCCCGAGGTGCTGGCCGAGGTCGCCAGCCGCGTCACGACCAGCGTCCGCGCCCTCGAGGGCGCCCTGATCCGCGTGGTGGCCTACGCGTCGCTGAGCGGTGAGCCCGTCACGCCCGCGCTCGTCCGGCACGTGCTTCGCCGTCTTCAGGCCGACGAGGCTCCCGACGCCAGCAGCATCAACGAGATCCTCGAGGCCACCGCTCAGGAGTTCGGCGTCGAGCTGGGCGAGCTGAAGGGCAAGAGCCGACGCCGGTCCGTCGCAAAGGCCCGGCATGTCGCGATGTACCTGGCCCAGGAGCTCACCCAGCACACGCCCGGGGAGATCGGGCGCGCCGTTGGCGAGCGTGACCGCACCACCGTCAACCACGCCGTGAAGCAGATCGACGCCGCGGTAAACAACGACCAGGTTGTGCGCAACTCTGTGAACAATCTGCGCCGGCGGCTCGGCCACCCCTCGTGATGACCGGCTGAGATGGAAGAATCCCCACTTCGTCCCCACCATGCATTCCGCGCTACGACTGGATCCGCGCAGGATTTCCCCACATTCACACCCCCCAACCACTCCTACTTAGATAGGCAGCATCTTTTGAAGCTCTCCGTTTCCCGTGAAACGTTCCTCGCCCGTCTCGGCGTTGCGGTGCGCGGCGCCTCGACCCGCGGTCCGGTGCCCTCGCTTGCCGGCGTGCTGTTGCGCGTAGACGATGGCCGCGCCGAGCTACAGGCGACCGACATGGAGCTCGGCGTGCGCGTCTCGCTCGAGACGTCCGACTCGTCACCCGGCCAGGCCGTCGTGCCCGGGCGGCTGCTCCTCGACGTCGTTCGCTCCCTGCCGAAGGACGACCTGACGCTCGAGTACCGGAGCGCCGAGCAGGATGTGGAGGTCGTGTCGGGCCCGTCCACGTTCCACCTCCGCACCCTGCCCGCCGAGGACTTCCCGAAGCTACCGGAGGCGCCGAGCGAAGGTGCCCTGACGGTGCCCGCGGCCGCGTTCGTGGACACGATCGCGCGCGTGGCCCGCGCGGCCTCGCGCGACGAGACGCGCCCGCACCTCACCGGCGTGCTCGTCACCGCCAGCGGCAACGAGCTGCGGATGGTCGCGACCGACTCATACCGGCTCGGCGTGAAGGAGACCAAGCTCGACTCCGAGCTGAGCGGCTCACTCGAGGTGAATGTGCCCGCGCGGACGCTTCAGGAGCTCGGCCGGATCGCCTCGGCCGGTGGCGCGGACTCGATCGGCGTGGCCGCGCTCGAGAACCAGGTCATCTTCACCGTCGAGGACGTCGTGCTTTCGTCGCGTCTCGTCGAGGGCCGCTTCCCGAACTATCAGCAGCTGCTCCCCGAGTCGTACGAGCACGAGCTTCGCATCAGCCGCGACGAGCTGCTCGAGGTGGTGCGGCGCGTCGGGCTGCTGGCGCAGAAGAACGCTCCGCTGCGGCTCCGCTTCTCGGAGGGCGCGCTCGACGTCTCCGCGCAGACGCCCGACGTCGGCGAGGCGAGCGAGTCGCTGCCCGTGCCGTTCGCAGGGGAGCCGCTCGAGATCGGCTTCAACCCCGAGTTCTTCCGTGAGGGCCTCGAGAGCGCCGAGTCCGAGGAGCTGGTCCTGAAGCTGATCAGCCCGCTGCGGCCTGGCCTGATCCAGTCCGGGGACGAGGGCGCCGGCTTCCGTTATCTCGTCATGCCGATCCGGCTGAACGTCTGATGCGCGGGAGCCGTCGCATCCCGGTGTCCTCGGCTCTCGGCTTGCCTGCCCGCAAGCCTTCGAGCCCGCGTCCTTGGCCTGCTCGACTCTCGCGCATCAGGGCGAACTAGGTCGCGCGATGCGCGTGACGCGCATTCGGCTGCGCGACTTCCGCAACTACGAGGCGGCGGAGGTCGAGCTCGCGGAGGGGCTCACTGTCGTCATGGGCGCGAACGGGGCCGGGAAGACCAACCTCCTCGAGGCCGTCTATTTCGGCTGCACTGCGCGCTCGCCTCGGACGTCGAATGAGCGCGAGCTGGTGCGCCGCGGCGGCGAGGGGGTGGCGCGGGTCGTCCTCGAGCTCGCGGCAGATGACGGTGAGCACCGCATCGAGGTGGGCTTCGAGCCCGGCGAGCCGAAGCACCTGCGCGTGGACGGAAGCCCGGTGGAGGGGCTGCAGGCGCTCGAGACGCGCCCCCTCGTGAGCGTGTTCCTTCCCGAGCGGCTCGAGCTCGTGAAGGGGGCGCCGGCGGCGCGGCGCGCGCACGTCGACCAGGTGGTGGCCGCGCTCTGGCCAAGCCGAGCGGGCACGCGTGCCGCGTACTCGCGCGCGCTCGCGCAGCGGAACGCGCTCGTCGGGCGGATCCGGGGCGGGGCTGCGGGTCCGGCCGCGCTCGACGCCTGGGACGCGGAGCTCGCGCGGCACGGCATCCGCCTGATGGCGGACAGGGCCGAGGCCATGGACGGCCTGCGGACGCCGTTCGCCGACGTCGCCCGGCGCCTTGGCCTGCCCGGCGCCGCGGAGCTCCGCTACCGGCCGCGCTCGCCGGCCACCGACGCGGCCGGCCTCGCCGCCGAGCTGGCGGAGCGGCGCGCCGCCGACCTCGAGCGCGGCTTCACAGCCCATGGCCCGCACCGCGATGAGCTCCAGCTCCTGCTCGACGACGTGCCGCTCCGTGCCTACGGCTCGCAGGGCCAGCAGCGGGCCGCCCTGCTCGCGCTGCTGTTCGCGGAGCGGACCCTGCTGGCCGAGCGCCGGGCGAAGCCCCCGCTGATGCTGCTCGACGACGTGATGTCCGAGCTCGACGCGGAGCGCCGCGAGCTGCTTGCCGGCCTGCTGCGCTCGGCCGGCCAGTCCGTGATCACGACCACCGAACCCGAGCACGTGCCCGGCGCCGCCCTGGCCGGAGGCGGCCTGGTCCGGGTGGAGAACGGAGTCGTGACCGCATCCGCCCGCGCCGTGGCGGCGGCGTGAAGTCAATGCGTCCGCGCCCGCTCTCCGGCCGGGTGTCCGCGGCGTGAGGCGGCGCGCCCCGCGCCCCCTGTCGGCCGCCCTCGACAGCGTCGTGGGCGAGGTCGCCCCGGCCACCCTCCTCGCGCGCGTTCAGGCGGTCTGGGGGAGCGTCGCCGGACCCCGCGTGGCGGCGGCCGCGCGACCAGTCTCCGAGCGTGCCGGAGCGGTCACCGTGGCGTGCGAATCGGGCGTCTGGGCGCAGGAATTGGAGCTCCTCGCGCCGGACCTTCTCACCGGCCTCGAGGGCGCTTTGGATGGCCGTTTCGTAACGAAGCTGCGCTTCGTGGTCGGTTCAGGCCCGAACCGTTCCTGAGAGTGGCTGTTTTGCCGCGATTTGCGGGCATTTTGTAGCTCTCGGAGCCGTCCGGCAGAGAGGGTAGCCTGCTAATATCTAGGGCGGTCTTATGTACCGCCCCGACCCGGCCGACAGGGGACCCGGAGTCGGGGCTTTTCGCGGTATCGGCGGGCGCAAGCGCCTGCGAGGACGGGCGACGGAGCGGCGCCCGCGGAATGGGCGTCACGGCGGCGCCAGAGAGATGGAAGGAACGACTTGGCGAAGCAGCCCGAGAAGAACGACGGCGAGCCCCGGAAGAGCGGTCGCGCGAAGAAGAGCACCGCCGCCGGCAACGGCTCGTACGGCGCACAGGACATCACGGTTCTGGAGGGTCTCGAGGCCGTCCGCAAGCGTCCAGGGATGTACATCGGGTCCACCGGGCAGCGCGGGCTCCACCACCTGATCTACGAGGTGATGGACAACTCCGTCGACGAGGCGCTCGCCGGAGAGGCGACCGAGGTCGAGATCGTCATCCACCCCGACAACAGCGTCATCGTCACCGACAACGGCCGCGGCATCCCCGTCGACATCATGAAGAAGGAGAAGAAGCCGGCCGCAGAGGTCGTGCTGACCGTCCTCCACGCCGGCGGCAAGTTCGGCGACGGCGGCGGCTACAAGGTCTCCGGCGGCCTCCATGGCGTCGGCGTCTCCGTGGTGAACGCCCTGGCCGAGTGGCTCCATCTCACCGTCTGGCGCGACGGGCACGAGCACAAGCAGTCCTACGAGCGCGGTGTTCCGATGGGGCCGCTCGAGAAGGGCGAGAAGACCGACCGGCGCGGGACCAGGATCACCTTCCTGCCCGATCTCGAGATCTTCGAGACGATCGACTACGACCGCGCGACGCTCGAGCAGCGCTTCCGCGAGATGGCCTTCCTGACGAAGGGCCTCCGGATCGGCTTCCGCGACGAGCGCGGCGCCGAGCGCTTCGAGACCACCTTCCAGTACGACGGCGGCATCGTCGACTTCGTCAAGTACCTCCATAGCCAGGGCACGCGCGAGCCGCTGCACCAGAAGGTCGTGTACCTCGAGGACTCGAGCGAGATCGGCGAGGTCGAGGTCGCGATGCAGTGGAACAACTCCTACCAGGAGGCGCTCCTCTCGTTCGCGAACAACATCAACACGCACGAGGGCGGCACGCACCTGTCCGGCTTCCGCTCGGCTCTCACCCGCACGGTCAACGCCTACGCGCGCCAGGTCGGCGAGCTGAAGGAGAAGGATCCGAACCTCCAGGGCGAGGACGTGCGCGAGGGCCTCACCGCGATCATCTCGGTGAAGATCGCCGACCCGCAGTTCGAGGGTCAGACCAAGACCAAGCTCGGCAACCCGCCGGTTGAGGGCTTCGTGCAGGCCGCCGTCAACAAGGGCCTGGCCGAGTTCCTCGAGGAGAACCCGACCGAGGCGCGCCAGGCGATCCGCAAGGCGGTCGATGCCGCCCGCGCGCGTGACGCCGCCCGCAAGGCGCGCGACCTGACGCGCCGCAAGTCGGCGCTCGAGAACTCCACGCTGCCCGGCAAGCTCGCCGACTGCTCGGTGCGCGACCCCGCGCTCGCCGAGATCTTCATCGTCGAGGGCGACTCCGCCGGCGGCTCGGCCAAGCAGGGCCGCGACCGCAACACCCAGGCGATCCTGCCGCTGCGCGGCAAGATCATCAACGTCGAGAAGAACCGCATCGACAAGGTGCTATCGAACAAGGAGATCCAGGCGCTCATCACCGCAATCGGCACCGGGATCCGCGAGGAGTTCGAGATCACGAACGCCCGCTACCACAAGGTGATCGTGATGACGGACGCCGACGTGGACGGCGCGCACATCCGCACGCTCGTGCTCACCTTCCTATACCGCGAGATGCGCGACCTGATCGAGGAGGGCTACGTCTACATCGCGAAGCCGCCGCTCTACAAGATCAAGTCGGGCAAGCAGGACGTCTACATCGAGAAGGAGTCGGAGCTCGAGGAGGTCCTCCTGCGCGACAAGCTGGAGAAGCTCGAGGTCACCGACCGCGACGGGAGCGCGTTCAGCCTCACCCACGCGCGCTGGCAGAAGTACGGCCGGCTCCTGAAGCAGTACGAGGGCTGGGGCGCCGCGCTCCGGGCCGAGTGGGGCCACGACCCGATCAGCTTCCTGGAGGAGTCGTCCCTGCTCGACGAGGGCGCGACCGACCCGGCGGCGGTGATCGCCCTGCTCAAGGCGGACGATCACGAGGGCGAGGCCTACGAGACGTCGCTCCTGGAGGAGACCGACACCGAGGTCGTCGCAATGGTGATCGAGCGCAAGACCGGCACCGCGAAGACCTACAGGCTGGCGCGCGCCCTGTTCGAGACGCCCGAGTACACCGGCTTCGTGAAGATCCACAAGGAGCTCCAAGAGCTCGCCGGCGCGCCGCCCTTCCACGTCGTGCTCGGCAAGAAGGAAGGCGATGCCGTGTCGTTCGAGGAGCTGCGCGCGAAGGTGCTCGAGATCTGCCGCGACGGCGTGCCGCTTCAGCGCTTCAAGGGCCTCGGCGAGATGAACGCGGACCAGCTCTTCGACACCACGATGGACCCCGAGAACCGGACGCTCCAGCAGGTCACGATCGACGACGCGAGCGTCGCGGACCAGATCTTCTCGATGCTGATGGGCGACAGCGTCGAGCCAAGGCGTGAGTTCATCGAGAACCACGCTCGCGAAGTCACCAACCTGGACGTGTAGGGATGAGCATCGATCAGTTGACAGGCGGGAATATCGAGCCGCGCGGGCTCGAGGAGGAGATGCGCTCCTCCTACCTCGATTACGCGATGAGCGTGATCGTGGGCCGCGCGCTGCCGGACGTGCGCGACGGGCTGAAGCCGGTCCACCGCCGCATCCTCTACTCGATGTTCGACTCCGGGCTGCAGCCCGGGCGCCCGCACCGCAAGTGCGCGAACGTCGTCGGCGGGGTGATGGGGAATTACCACCCGCACGGCGACTCGGCGATCTACGACGCCCTGGTCCGGCTCGGCCAGGACTTCGCGATGCGCTACCCGCTGATCGACCCGCAGGGGAACTTCGGCTCGATCGACAACGACTCGCCGGCGGCGATGCGGTACACCGAGGCGCGCCTCTCGCGGCTCGCCACGGAGATGCTCCGCGACATCGACGCGGACACGGTCGAGTTCGGCCCGAACTACGACGAGTCGCGCCAGGAGCCGCTGGTCTTGCCGTCGCGCTTCCCGAATCTGCTCGTGAACGGCTCCTCGGGGATCGCGGTCGGCATGGCCACCAACATCCCGCCGCACAACCTGCGCGAGGCGATCGACGCGGTGGTCGCGTACATCGACGACCCCGCGATCGACGTGAAGGGCCTGATGAAGCACCTGAAGGGCCCGGACTTCCCCACGGGCGGGATCATCGTCGGCCACGGCGGAATCCGCGACGCGTACGAGGTCGGACGCGGCCGCGTGGTCATTCGCGGCAGGGCTCACATCGAGCCGATGGAGCGCGGCAAGGAGCGCATCATCGTCACGGAGATGCCGTTCCAGGTCTACAAGGGCGACGGGCGCGGTGACGGCAGCGGCCTGATGCAGAAGATCGTCGAGCAGGTCCAGAACGGCCGGCTGAAGGAGATCTCGGACCTTCGCGACGAGTCCGACAAGCAGGGCATCCGGCTCGTGATCGAGCTGAAGCGCGACGCGATCCCGAAGGTCGTCCTCAACAAGCTCTACAAGCACACGCAGCTCCAGACGACCTTCGGCGTGAACATGGTCGCCCTGGTCGACGGCGTGCCGCGGACGCTCGGCCTGCTGCCGATCGTCAAGAACTACGTCGACCACCAGACCGACATCATCGTGCGGCGCACGAAGTACGAGCTGCGCGAGAAGGAGGCGCGGCTCCACATCCTCGAGGGCCTCCTGATCGCGATCGAGAACATCGACGAGGTCATCGAGCTGATCCGAGGCTCGAGCGATCCCGACGTCGCCCGCGACGGGCTCATGGAGCGCTTCGAGCTCACGCGCATCCAGGCCCAGGCGATCCTCGACCTGCGCCTCCAGCGGCTGACCGCGCTCCAGACGAACGAGATCAGGACGGAGCACGCCGACGTGGTCGAGCGGATCGCGTGGCTGCGCGACATCCTCGGTGACGAGGCCAAGGTCATGGGCCTGATCCGCGAGGAGCTGCTCGAGATCCGCGACCGCTACGGCGACGAGCGCCGCACGCAGATCACGCACTCAGAGGACGAGATCGACATCGAGGACCTGATCGCCGACCAGCAGATGGTCATCGCGATCACCCACTCCGGCTACATCAAGACGCTTCCGCTTGCGACGTACCGCCAGCAGAAGCGCGGCGGCGTCGGCGTCACCGGGATGGACATGAAGGACGACGACTACATCGAGCACCTCTTCGTGAGCTCGACGCACGACTACTTGTTGTTCTTCACGAACCGCGGCAAGGTCTACCGCCAGAAGGTCTACGAGCTGCCGGAGGCGCAGCGCACGGCCAAGGGGCGCGCGCTCGTGAACCTGCTGCCGCTCCGAGAGGGCGAGCGCGTGCAGGCCGTGCAGGCCACGCGCGACTTCAAGGAGGGCAAGTACCTCGTCTTCGCCACCCGGAAGGGTCAGATCAAGAAGACCGAGTTCCTCGCGTACAACACGCCGATCAAGGCCGACGGCATCATCGCGATCAAGGTGCGCGCCGACGACGAGCTCGTGGCCGTGCGCCGGACGGGCGGGAACGACGACATAATCATGGTGTCGCGCTCGGGCCAGGCGGCCCGCTTCAACGAGGACCAGGTGCGCCCGATGGGCCGGGACACGGGCGGCGTGAAGGGCATGAACGTCTCACGCGGGGACAACTGCGTGCTCGCGATGGACGTGATGCGGCCCGACACGGAGCTGTTGGTCGTCACGGAGAACGGCTACGGCAAGCGCACCGCGATCGAGGACTACCCGGTCAAGGGCCGCGGCTCGATGGGCGTGAAGACGATCGGGCTGACCGAGAAAAAGGGCGGCCTCGCCGGCGCTCTGATCGTGCGCGAGCACCACGACCTCGTGTTCATCTCGCAGAATGGGATGGTCCAGCGCACGTCGGTGAAGGGGATCTCGAAGCAGGGCCGCCCGGCCCAGGGCGTGCGCGTGATGAACCTGCGCGAGGACGACATCGTGAGCGCGGTCGCGCTCGTGATGGAGACCGCTCAGGACACCTCGGCGCAGGTCGAGCTCGAGCCGGACGAGGAGTAGGCGTCTCGTAGACGCTCCGCCGGGCCGAGGCTACGCTCGCGCGATCGGACGGATCGCCTGGCTGATAGGCACGTTCTCACTCGCCCTGGCGTTGTGCCAGCCGGCGACGGCTGCCGTCTACAAGGTCCCGACCAAGATCAAGTCCAACTGCTCGGCCCCGGTCGAGAACAAGATCATGGCCTGGCTCGCGACCGTTCCGGACGGCAGCACGGTCCAGTTCGGCGCCGGGCGCTGCTACGGACAGGACGGGACGATCACGCTGAGCGGTCGTTCCGGGCTAGTCATCGACGGGCAGGGCTCTGAGTTCCGCGCCCTGACCGCCGGCGGCAGCCATCGCGCCAACTGGCGGCTCGTGAACGGGAGCAACCTGACGCTGCGGAACATGGCGGTCCGCGGCAGCAACCCGCAGGGCGGCTACGACCCGAGCATCGAGTGGCAGCACGGCTACTCGGTGGAGGGAGTTCAGGGGATCACGCTCTCGAACGTCCAGGCGAGGGACACCTGGGGCGACGGCGTGATGCTGTGGCATGGCTCCCACACGCCTGCCTGCGGCGACGATGCATCGAGCGCCCGCAACGTGCTGATCGCGGGCGCGCTGCTCGAGCGGAACGGCAGGCAGGGCGTCGCGGTGGTGGACGCCGAGAACGTGACCCTGCAGGACTCCACCGTCGGACCGGTCGCGTGGTCGAGCGTGGACATCGAGACGGACGACGACTGCGAGATCGCGCGCCACATCACCATCGCCCGGAACCGGTTCGGTGCGAACCGCTACGGCGCGATCGCGAGCGTCGGCTTCGGGGGCGACCCGCAGGTGGGCGACGTCACGGTCACGGACAACACCCAGACGGCGGAGACGGGCCTGCCGGGCGAGTGCTGGGCGCCGGTCCGGATCCTCTCGCCGGACGCCCTCTACCGCACCGGCTACACCTTCCGCGGCAACCGCTTCCTGGCCCGGCGCAACGCCTTCGAGTTCAGGCGCGTCCGGAACATCGACGTGAGCTCGAACTCGGTGACCTTCACGCCCACCACGGGCTGCGGCAAGCGGACGGGCGTGCTCCTGGTGGACTCGCACACGGTGAGCATCAGCTGGAACAGCTTCAGCGGCGCCAACTACGTCTTCAGGGCCGACTCCCTCAGCACCGGGATCATCGCGACGGGCAACACGACGGGCTGAGGAAGCAGAAGGGGCGCCCCTAGCGGGACGCCCCTCTCTGAATCGGTGCTGGACTCGATCGGCGGCTCTACTGCGGCCGGCGGGACCAACCCCGGCCAGATTCGCCGACGGTGTCACGGTTGGACTCCGCTAATCCTTGGGTGCGCCGCCGGCACGACCGGCGGCTTCCCGCACGACGGGGCCCAGCTCCGGTCGTCTAGCGGCCGGACACCTCCAGGGTCCCAAGAAATCTGTCAGTCAAGTTCGGACCACCTCCTTTCCCTGGTCCGGCTATTGAAGCAGACTCGAAGGAGTGCATCAGGGAGTGGTCGTGGTGCTCTGCTGTTGCTCGTTCGCCTTCTCGAGGTCGTCTACCCGGCCCTCGAGGTCGTCGACGCGGTTGCCCAGCTTCTCCGTGTTCGTCGAGGCCTTGTCGGCGGCGTCCTCGATGTCCTTGATCCGGTTGTCGAGCTTCGAGACGTCATCGGATGTCGGCAGCTCGTCCACGCGCGACTCGAGCTCGTCGATCCGGTCGTTCAGGCCGCGCTGCACCCGGCCGAGCTCGCCGGCCGCCTGCGTGCGCGCCGCGTCGTCGTCCTTGTTCGCCTCGATCAGCGCGATCACGCCCAGCGCCGTAGCCGCGACGGCCCAGATGGCGGTCACGGCCAGCCACCTCCGGGTGCTGCGGAGCTCTCCGAGCGTCGCTGCCTGGGTGTCGTCGTCCATCAGGCGGCCACCACGAGGTACTGCTCCCACGCGGCGGGAATGTTCGGCGCGGCCACGTGGATGAAGATCGCGGGGTTGGGCGCCTTCGGGGCGCGCGCCGGCACCATGTTCGCCTGCTTGGGCAGCCGGTCGCCCTTGCGTCTGTTGCAGGGCGCACAGCAGGTCACGATGTTCTCCCACGTCGAGGAGCCGCCCCTGGAGCGTGGGATCACGTGGTCGACGGTGAGGCTCCCACGCTCGTGGCCGCAGTACTGGCAGGTCCAGCGGTCACGCGCGAACACCGCGCGGCGCGTGATCTTGCGCCGGTGCGCGTCGCGCGGGATGCGCACGTACGCGAGCAGCCGGATCACCACCGGGCGCGCGAGCGTCAGGCTCTCCGAGTGGAGCGCCCAGTCGCCCTTCTCGATGATCTCGGCGCGGTTCTTCAGGATCAGGACGGCCGCGCGGCGAACCGTGCAGACGTTGATCGGCTCGTACGACGCGTTGAGGACCAGCACCCGGCCGGTGGACGTGGTGCGCTGCTCAGGCCGGCCGGCCCCGGGCAGCGCGAGGACAGGGCCTGGTTCGACGTCACCCGGCTCGGTCGTGAAGGACACGCTCGCCCGTGCTGCCACGATTCGCTCAGTGTAGCCAGGGCGGCCGCCCGTAAGACCCCAGTACCCGCAGCTCCTCCACGTGCCCGCGCAGCCCCTCGAGCGCCTCGCGGACCCCGTCCTGGGAGGCCTCGCCGTCCAGATCGGCGAAGAACATGTAGTGCCCGAGCCCGGTGCGGCGCGGCCGCGACTCGATGCGCGTGAGGTTCACGCTCCGGCTCGACAGCTCGCCCAGAACGTCCACGAGCCAACCTGGGGACTGGTCGCCCCCGCCCCAGAACACGATCGACGTCTTCGGGTCGGGGCCGATCTCGCCGGCCTCGCCGGCCGAAGCCAGCCACACGAAGCGGGTCGCGTTGTCCGCGAGGTCCTCGACGTTCGTGGCCACGACATGGCAGTCGTAGATCTCGGCGGCGAGCGTCGAGCCGAGCGCCACGCTCGCATCGTCCGAGCGGCAGACGCTGAGGACGGCGTCGGCGGTCGAGGGCGCGCTCACGTGCTCCGCCTGGGGAAGGTGCTCGCGCAGGAAGTGGGCGCACTGAGCGGTGGCGTGCGGGTGCGACACAACGCGCTCGACGGTCGAAAGCGAGAGCTCGGCGCGCGCGATCACGCAGTGGTGGATCGGGTGGACCACCTCGGCCGCGATCCGGACGCCCCCGGCCTCGAGCGCGAGCGTGTCGAGCGTCACGCCGACGCTTCCCTCGAGCGCGTTCTCGATCGGCACGACGGCCCGGTCGGCATTGCCCTCCTCGACCGCGAGGATGGCGTCGTAGATCGTGGGGTACGGGATCGCCTCGGCGGCGGGCGGCGCAGAGGCGCGCAGGGCCTCGTCGGTATGCGTCCCCGCGGGACCGAGGTACGCGACGCTAACGCCGCCCCGCAAGCCAAGCTTGCGCTGCGGCGCGCGCATCAGGCGCCCGCGGGGGTGCCTGCCATCGCGGCGTCCACCGCCTGCTGCTCCTCCGGCGAGAGCTCGTACTCCGGCTGACCCTCGCGCACCTGCTTCACGTACAGGCGCGCCTGGTCGCGGTGGAGGATCGACGAGATCACCACGCCGGTGCGCCGCTCGTCGAGCAGGGCCACGGTGCTCGACTGCTGGCCGGAGAGCTCGTTCATCGCGTCGTAGCGGATCACCGAAGTGTGCGCGATGCAGCCGTCCATCCGGTGCTCGGCGCCGGTCACCCGCCCCTCGAGCCCGGAGGCCACCTCCTCGACCCAGTCGCGCAGCTGGACGAACGCCTCCTGAAGCGAGGCGGCGTGCGCGGCCAGGTCCGTCTCCTCGCCGCCGAGGATGGTCCGCTGGGCGGCGCGCACGCGCCGGAGCTTCACGGTCAGCACGATCACCCACAGGAGCGCAACCACCGCGACGCCCGCGGCCACCAGGGCCACGATCCCCTGCGTCGAGTTCAGGTCGTCCACGGGCGCCAGGGTACTGCCTGTGCCCTGCCGCGCCGAAGGCGCGGGATCGGGTGATCCGGCTCAGCGGGTGAAGATGACCGTGAACTCGCCCGCGTTGTTGTCCGTGACCTCTTCGCCCGGCACGGGCTTGACGCTCACCTTGATGCCCACGTTCTGGCCGGTCGGGGGCTGGTCGGTCAGCGGGATGCTGACGTTCTTGGCCTCCCCGGCGGCGATCTCGTCGATCGTCTCCTCGAGCTTGATGGCGTCGCTGCCGGACCCGACCGTCACGGTCACGCCGACGTCGGTCTCGGTGCTGTCGCCCTGGTTCACGACCTGGACGTCGAAGGCCGTATCGCGCGCGAGCTGCACGGTCGCGGAGCCGCCCGGCGTGAGCGCCACGCCGCCGAGCGAGACCGTGCCCAGCCCGTCGCCGTGGAGGCCGGGTGTCGCGGTGCCGCCCGCGCCGCGGATGCCGGCGATCTGGTCTGCCACGTAGTCGGGTTGCAGCCAGTTGAGGTCTTCGACGAAGGTGAGGACGCCCTTGCTCGGCGGGGTCGCGCTGATGTTCTCCTTGTCGAGTGCGTCGATCAGGTCCACCCGGTAACGGCTCTTCAGCAGCACGTCGCTGGCCAGGAAGACCTGCGTCGACTGGGCGATGCGGGCGGTGCTGGTGCGGCGCTCCTCTTGCGCGAGCGCGTTCGGCAGCTCCTTGGCCACGAGGGCCAGCGCGTCACGCCGCAGCTCGAGGCTCTCGAGCAGGTACTTCTGCGCACTGGACAGCTGGTCGGGCACGTCGAGGTCGTGCCCCCGCTCCGCGATCGTCTCCGACTCGACCCTGAGCTCGTTCGCCTGGTTCTGGCGGCTCACCGCCTGGTCCTGGGCGTTGGGGGCGCTGAGGGCGTTGAACAGCTTCGTGCTCTCCGACTTCGAGAGGCTGATCAGCTCGTTCGAGTCGCGGACGTAGTCCTCCATCGCGCGCTCCTTGCGCGCGTTGAGGCAGCCCTTGAAGCCGATCACGAGCAGGATGAGGACGAGCAGGGCGGCACCGGCGGCTATGGTCCGCCGCACCATGAGCGTCTGGCGGTCGGTGGAAGGACCGCGCGGTGGGCGGCGAGTCGGGCGGCGTACAGGCTCGTCCGGTTCGTCGAGGAAGGACAGGCGAATCGCTCCTAGCACTGTGCGCGTCGGGTGCGCGCGTCGGTGGGAGTATGAACGGGGGGCAGGACGCGCTCTCCGGAAACCGAACACGAAACTGGGATGAGACGTTCCGAGAGAGGCTTCACGGAAGAGGCGAGCACGCTGCCGCTGGGCAATTCGGACCCTACACAACCGCTTTCCGGATCCCCGGGCGCGCGCCTCATCCTGGGCCGCTACCGGATGGAGCGCCGGTTGGGGGCCGGGGGATTCGGGGTCGTATGGCTCGCCTGGGACGAGAAGCTGGAGCGCGAGGTGGCGGTGAAGGTCATCCCGCGCGAGCGCGGCGAGGGCGAGCGCTTGGAGCGCGAGGCGCGAGCCGCCGCACGGCTGAACCACCCCGGGATCGTCGCGATCTACGAGCTGGCCTCCGACGAGCACGACGTCTACCTCGTCTCGGAGCTCGTTCGGGGCCGAACGCTCGCCGAGCTGACCCGCGCGGGGGCGATCGCCGACCGCGACGTGGCCCGCATCGGGATCGCGCTCTGTGAGGCGCTCGAGCACGCGCACGCACGCGGGGTGATCCACCGCGACGTGAAGCCGCAGAACGTGATGGTCCTCGCGGAGCCCGCCGTGGGCGCCGGCTTCGCGAAGCTGGCTGACTTCGGCGTCGCGCACGTGGCCACGGGCGACCCGCTCACCCGCACCGGCGACGTCGTGGGCACGCTCGCCTACATGGCGCCCGAGCAGGCCGACGGCGCGCGCGTCACACCCGCGTCCGACGTCTACGCGCTCGCGCTCACGCTCTACGAGGCCTGGACCGGCACGAATCCGGTCAAGGCCGCCGGCCCCGCGGCCACCGCGCGCCGGCTCGGGCGGCCGCTGCCGTCGCTGGCCGCGATGCGGCGCGACCTGCCGCTCGAGCTCTGCGACGTGATCGACGACGCGCTCGAAGTCGACCCGGCCCTGCGACCCGCGCCGGCCCGGCTGCGCGCCGGGCTGCGCACCGCGGAGGCGGAGCTCGAGGACGAGGGCGGCCTGGTGGAGCCGGCCACGCTGCGGCGCGTCGGGCTGGCGCCGACGTCGCGCCGGCGCTCGCTGGTCGGCCTACGCCGCAGGGGCGTGGAGCCGCTGCCGGGCGACGCGGCAGCCGAGCTTCCGGGGGCCGACCGCGCGCGTGCGCGTATCCCCGAGCGCCTCGCGGCGGGGCTCGCCGCCGCCGCGCTCGTGCTGGCCTGCATCCTCGGGCTCGGCCCGGACCCGTCCTTCTCGCCGCTGGCCGCCGCGGGGCTGGCGGCCGTGGCCACGGCCGTCCTTCCGCGCATCGGCTGGCTTCTGGCCGTGATCGGCCTGTGCGCATGGCTCGTCTCGCCCGAGGCCGACCGCCAGGGCACCGCGCTGCTGATAGCGGCGGCCGCCGCTCCGGTCCCGTTCCTCCTGCCGCGCGCGGGCCTCCTCTGGTCGGTTCCCGTCATCGCCCCGCTGCTCGGAACGATCGCGCTCGCGCCCGCGTTCGTCGGGATCGCCGCGCTCGCCTCGACGCCGGCGCGGCGCGCGGGCCTTGCCGCGGCCGGGCTCTGGTGGCTGGTGCTGGGCGAGGCGCTGACCGGAAGGGCGCTCCTGTACGGCTCGCCGGACGGCACGTTGGCGCCCTCGAGCTGGGACGGCTCGATCTCCGCGGCGGCATCGGACGCCCTGCAACCGCTAGTCACGACGCCTGCGCTCGCGCCGGTCCTGGCCTGGGCGGCCGGTGCCGTGGTCCTCGCCCTGGTAGTGCGCGCCCGCTGGCTCGCCGTCGACCTGCTGGGCGCCGGCCTGTGCGCGGCGGCGCTCGGCGCGGCCCACGTGGCGCTCGGCGACGCCCTGGCCGCGGACGTCGCCCTGGACCACGCCCGCGGCGCCATGGCGGGCAGCATCGCGGCAGCGCTGGTGGTCGTCGTCGCATTCCACACGCCGGCTAAAAGGGAGCCATGGGGAAAACATGTCGGCGCCGCGGGCACCGCCCGCGGCTTGCCCAACGGCCTCCGCGTGTGACCACGGCTTAGGACTACTCTGCGGGGCGGAATGAGCATGTTGCGCAACCTCGAGGCGAAGCTCGGCGGACTCGTCGAAGGCGCGTTCGGCCGCGCCTTCCGGACGAGCGTCCAGCCGGTCGAGCTGGCTCACAAGCTGGCCAAGGAGATGGAGGACAACCAGATGGTCTCCGTCTCCCGCGTGTACGTGCCCAACCACTACCGCGTCTTCCTCTCGCCCCAGGACCGCGAGCAGTTCGCGAGCTACGAGCCCGCGCTTCGCAAGGAGCTGTCCGACTACCTGCTCGAGCACGCCCGTCAGGAGTCGTTCGCCCTGTCCACGCGCCCGCAGGTCGAGTTCCACACCGACGAGCGGCTCGACCTGGGCGAATTCGGCATCCAGGCGCAGCTGCTGGCGGCGCCGGGGGAGGAGAAGGAGGCCGAGGGGGCGGAGGCCCCCGCTCCGTCGGCCGGCGACTTCGGCCACACGATGGTCTACTCGCCGAGCCGCGACGCACGCCGGATCGAGCCGGTGGACGACAGGCGCCAGGCGCTGCTCGTCGGCGGTGGCCGCAGGAACGTCCTGAGCGGCAGCCGCGTCGTGCTCGGCCGCAGCCGCGAGGCCGACATCGTCCTGCAGGACCCGAACGTCTCACGCCGGCACGCGGAGCTCCGCCGCGAGGACGGCGGTTGGCAGATCGTGGACCTCGGCTCGACGAACGGGATCAAGGTCAACGGCCGCCGCGTGGACAGCCAGCCGCTGCGCCAGGGCGACCAGATCACGATCGGCGTGACGGACCTGACCTTCGAGCTCGACTAGGCGGATGGACGAGCCGCTCGCGGTTGCGCTCAAGTTCGGCTTCCTTGCCGTCCTCTACCTCTTCCTCCTGTGGGTGGTGCGGAGCGCCATGCGCGACCTCGCCCGCTACGGAGGCAGCGCCGCGGCCGAGCCCGTGGACGTGCCGGGCCCGCCGCGCCGCGAGCGCGGCACGCCCGACCTGCGCTCGGGTGTCTCGCCGCGCCTCGAGGTCGTGGCCGCGATGGGGCACGAGCCGGGGGCCAGCTTCGACGTCGGCGAGGGAGCAACGTTCGGCCGCTCGGACGGCGCCGACATCCGCGTCGACGACCCGTTTGCGTCGTCCGCGCACGCACGCATCTTCAGCCGCGGCGGCTTCATGTACCTCGAGGACATGGGCTCGACCAACGGGACCTACCTGAACGGACGCCGGGTGAAGACCGCGGAGCGCCTGAAGATCGCCGACACGATCCGGATCGGCGACAGCGAATACCGCTACGAGGAGTAGCGGGGTGGCGCTCCGCATCGTCGAGCAGGCCGGCCGTACCGACGTGGGCCGCCAGCGGAATGCGAACGAGGACTCGCTTGTCGTGAGCCCGCCCCTGTTCGCGGTGGCCGACGGGATGGGCGGCGCCAAGGCCGGCGAGGTCGCGTCCGCCGTGGCGGTCGAGGCCGTCGGAAGCGCGCGGGAGTCGGAGGAGCCGGCCGAGGCGCAGCTCGCCGGCATCGTCCGTGCCGCCAACCGGCGGATCTACGACCTCGCGGTGGCGGACGAGTCGCGCCGCGGCATGGGGACCACGCTCACGCTCGCGAAGGTGCACGGCGACGAGGTGAGCCTCGCGCACGTGGGTGACAGCCGCGCCTACCGGATGCGCGACGGCGAGCTGTCGCAGCTCACCCGCGACCACTCGCTCGTGGCCGAGCTCGAGCGCAGCGGGCAGATCACCGCCGAGGCCGCCGAGCACCATCCGCAGCGCTCGATCATCACGCGCGCGCTCGGGCCCGAACCGGACGTGGAGGTGGACACCTACACGCTCGCCGGCCGGGACGGCGATCTCTTCCTGATCTGCTCGGACGGCCTCACGTCGATGATCTCCGACGACGAGGTCGGGTCGATCCTGCGCTCGGCGGCCTCGCTCGAGGAGGCGGCGGACGCGCTCGTGCGCGCGGCGAATCAGAGCGGCGGCAAGGACAACATCACCGTGATCCTGTTCCGGCTGGGCGAGGGCGAGCCCGTGC
>WNGA01007598.1_pt1 | contig 18138 bp, 10 predicted proteins | sample 5400061 | NCBI WGS metagenome assembly WNGA01 (sample SAMN13153366, study PRJNA577476) | soil metagenome | isolation source: 100 cm soil or saprolite under grassland replicate 2 | place: USA:California | collected 2016-06-15 | reverse complement strand
TTTCCAACGACCCCAATCCCCACATCGCGCGGCTGTCTTCCTTCGACAGCGCTAAGCTCCCGAAAGAGCGGCGCGCGGCCAGTCGCGCTTCTTCCGGCGACATTCCGTCCGCGATGTTCTGTTCGATCTCCATCTCCAGGTGAGAGCGGATTTCTTCGTCCAGCTCCCGCTCGGCGCGACGGCGATGGATGACACGGCGAATGATGAAGCTCAACTCTTGGCGCCAGCGCATACTCAACTCTCCTCTCCCGCGGGCTTCATAATGCGGGCGATGGCCGCGTTCAGCCGCTCCCACTTCGAGGTCTCATCGAGGAGTTGCTTCTTGCCCGTCTTGGTAAGGCGGTAGTACTTCGCGCGGCGGTTGTTCTCCGAAGTCCCCCACTCCGCCGTGACCCAGCCCCGGCGCTCCAGCCGCTGCAGCGCCGGGTAGAGCGAGCCGTGATCCACTTTCAACACTTCCTCCGACGTCTGCTTTATGTAATGCGCGATGTTGTGGCCATGCAGCGGGCCGAAGAGCAGAGTCCGCAGAATCAACATGTCGAGCGTGCCCTGGAGGAGGTCGACACGGGTTTGTTTTCCAGCTTTGTTTTCTTTAGACATAACGCCTCCGGTAGATTTTCGACTGGAGTATCCGGCGGCTCAGGTAGAATGTCAATGGGAGATGGGTAGAATGTCAATGGGAGAGGCGAATTTTTCGACCCGCGCATGCGCCCGGGGTCTACTTCATTGGAAATTTTCCTCTTACGCGAACTGGCTGGGAATTGAAGGGCGTCAGACGTTACGGTACGGGGAGCGTCAGCGACCTGAGTATCGATCAAAAGACCTCTCAATCGGAGCTCAGGTCGCTGACGCTCCCTGTACCGTATCGATGGGCGCCCCTCATCGTATTTATGGCCGCCCCCGCTTAACGTGCAGGTTTGCCACCACAATGCCCTCTATTCGCAGCGGAGCGCGATCATCGGGTCGACTTTCGTCGCCCTTCGCGCCGGAACGAGGGCGGCCAGCAAGGCGACGGCGATCAACAAGGCGGCGACGACTGCGAACGTGAGCGGATCGGTCGCGCTCACGTCGAAGAGCAGATGCGCGATCAGCCTGCTCAGAGCCAAGGCGCCCGCGAGCCCGACGGCGACTCCGAGCGACACAAACCTCATTCCCTGCCCGATGATCAACCGCAACACGTCCTTGACCTGCGCCCCGAGCGCGATCCGAACGCCGATCTCGGGGACGCGCTGACTCACAGCGTACGCGGTCACGCCGTAGACGCCCAGCGCCGCCAACAGCAGCGCGGCGAGGGCGAATGCGCTGAAGAGAGACAAAGAGAAGCGGCGCCGGTCGAGCGAGGAGGAGAAGATTTGATCGAGCGTGCGGAAGTTGACGGGCACGTCGCGATTGATGGATTGGACGACGTTGCGCAGCGCCGGGATCAGCGATTCAGGCTCCACCTGCGCGCGAACCACGACGGCGAAGTCCCAGGCCTGGCGCGGCCGCTGCAGATAATGGACGTAAACGGTCGTCGCGATCTTCTTGTCCAGTCCGTATTCGCGCACGTCGCCGACGACGCCGACGATGCGCAACAAGTGGTTGTCACCGTCCATATTGCCGTATTGAATCGTGTGGCCGAGCGGGTCTTCATTCGGAAAATGGCGGCGCGCCAACGCTTCGCTGATCAACGCGACCTGTTGCGTGTTGGGGCCGTCGGTCTGATCGAAGAGCCTCCCGCGCAGGAGCCGGACGCCCATCGCGTCGAAATAACCCGGGCTGGCGACGCGGAATTCGCCGTAGCCTTTCAGCGCTTCATTGTCGTCAATCAGAAACTGGCCGTCCGCTCCCCCGCCAGTCATTGGCAGACCGTTCACGCCGCCGATAGCCGTGACGCCGGGCAGCGCGCCGGCGCGCTCGATCAGTTGTTGATAAAAACTCGCCCGGCGCCGAGCCGAGTCTTCTCCTCTAAATTCGGGCGGCGACATCTCTATCGCCACGGCGCTCTCGGTTCGGAAGCCGGGATCGACCTGCAGGAGCTTAAGAAAGCTCCTGACCAGCAGCCCCGCGCCGACCAGCAACACCAGCGTCAAGGCCACCTGCGCCGTTACCAGCAAACCGCGCAATCGCTGGCTCGCGGCGCTCGCCGATTGGGCGCGACCGCCCTCTTTCAACCGCTCGCTCAGATCGAGCCCGCCGAAGCGAACCAGCGGCAGCAAGCCGAGCGCGACAGCGACCAGCGACGAAAGGGCAAATGTGAAGACCAGGGCGCGGGCATCGACGCTGATCTCATCGGCGCGCGGCAACTTCCCATGATTTAAATTGATCAGCGCATCCACGCCCCAGAACGAGATCAATACGCCCAAGGCCCCGGCGACCAGCGCCAGAGCCAGATTCTCGACGATCAACTGCCGCGCCAGGCGCCAACGGCTCGCGCCCATTGCCGCTCGCACAGTGAACTCGCGTTGGCGCGCCGTCACCTGAGCCAGGACCAGATTGGCGACGTTGGCGCATGCGACGAGCAGCAGAAACGCCACCGCCGCCATCATCGCCAGCAAGCTCTGCCTCGCCTCTCCGACCAGCGACTCCTGCAGCGGCGTCGCGGCCATATCAACCATATCAATATCCGCGACGTTCTCCTGTCTAAGTTGTTTGCCGATCGCGCTCAAATCGGCGCGCGCCTGCTCCGGAGTCACGCCGTCGCGCAACCGCGCGATCACGCGCTTGCCGTGCGACGTGCGCGAGGGCGACGAAGGGTGAAGCTCAATCGGCAGCCAGACTTCCACTTCGTTGGGAAAGTTGAACCCGCGCGGCATGACGCCGACCACCGTGTAGCTCATATCGCCGATGCGAAGCGGGGTCGCCGCCAAATCCGCCCGTCCGCCAAGCAGCCGCTGCCAATACCCATAGCTCACTACCGCGACCGGGCTTGCGCCGAGCTTGGATTCTTCCGCGAGGAAGCCGCGCCCGATTTCAGGCTGCGCGCCCAACACTCTGAAGAAATCCTGCGAGACGTAAGCGCCTCGCGCCCGAACCGGCTCGCTGCCGCCCAGGATCGTGACTAAAAACGCGACGTATTCAGCCGCCCCGTCGAGAGTCTTCGCTGATGATCCGCTCCGCCTGCGGAAACGGGAGCGAACGCCACAACACCGCGTCGACGACGCTGAAAATTGCCGTGCAAGCGCCGATGCCGAGCGCCAGCGATAAAACCGCCACTATCGTATAGGCGGGCCGCTGCCATAGGATTCGCAGCGCATATTTGAATTCGCGCCAAATCATTTTGATTGTTTCTCCTTCGTAAAAAGTCCCTTCCCTTTGTTGGTCATGCGCTCACTGGTTTTGTCTTGCGAAAATCAGGTTGCGAATCTGTGGCGCCCCGAGCCTGGCGAGTAGTTTCCTCGCTGACATCTGACATCTAGCATCTGACATCTATTCGAATCTGAGCGCGACCATCGGATCAACCTTCGTCGCCCGACGCGCCGGCAGGTAGCAGGCCAGAAACGCCACCGCTGTCAGCAGCAGTGAAATAGCCGCAAAAGTAACCGGGTCGGTAGCTCCCACGCCATAAAGTTGACCTGCAATGAAGCGTGTCAGCGCCAGCGCTCCGGCCAGTCCGATCACCAGCCCGACCGCCACAAGCGCCATCCCTTGCCGAACGACGAGCTTGAGCACGTCGCCAGTCCGTGCGCCCAGCGCGAGGCGGATGCCGATCTCACGCGTACGTCGCGTCACTGCGTAGGCCATCACGCCGTACAGGCCGATGGAGGCGAGCAAGAGGGCGAGCAGCCCGAAGAAACTCGAAAGCGTGGCGATGATGCGCTCTTGTGACATGGCTTCCGCCGTCAGCTCGGTGAAAGTTCTGACGTCGTAAAGCGGCATGTCTTTATCCAGGGTTCTCGCCTCATGTCGAATGGCGGCGATCAAGTCCTTTGGCTCGCCTGCCGTTCGCACGTGCAGGACGCGTTCGGCGGTTCTCACTTCCACTTGCGCGAAAGGCAGGTAAACCGTGCGCGGAATCTGTTCCTTCAAAGTCCGGTATTTTGTGTCTTTGATGACGCCGATGATCTCGCAATCCGGCGTCCGGCTTCCAACTCCAATGCGTTTGCCAATGGGATTTTCATTGCCCCAAAAACTGCGTGCCAAAGTTTCATTGATAATGGCGACTTTGGGAGCGCCCGGTCCGTCCGAGGAGGCAAAATCGCGCCCCAGCAGGAGCGGAATACCCATCGTATCGAAAAACCCCGGCTCAACCTGCTTCGCAGTCGTGCTCATATCCTGGCCGGGCTGAGGTTGATAACCTTCGACAGAGATGCCATCAATCGTGGCGCCGCCCAGCAACGGATGGTTCGCCATGCTGGCGGATTGCACGCCGGGCAGAGTTTTGACCCGCTCGAGCAATTGCGCATAGAAGTTCCTGGCCTGATCCGGCTTGTAGCCGTTGAGGCCGGGATTCATCGAGAGCAGTAGAACTTTGTCGGCGCGAAAGCCCAGGTCCAGCCCCTTCAAATTTTGCAGCGTGCGAACAAACAGACCAGCGCCGACAAGGAGCAACAACGAAAGCGCCACTTGCGCGACAACCAATATTTTGCGCAGCTCAAAGCGGCCGCCGCCACTGGCCAGAGCCGGGATTTCATTTTTGAGCGCCGAGGTCAAATTCGGTCGAGTGGACTGGATCGCCGGCGCCAGTCCGAACAGAATTCCGGTCAAGACCGCGACGCCAAGATTGAAACCGAGCACGCGAAGGTCGGGCTGGAGTTCGAGTGTAAAGCGAGACCGGGCTACCAGATTGACCAGCAAATCGGTCGCCCAAAATGCGAACAGCAGGCCGAGCAGGCCGCCGAATAAAGAGAGCAACAGGCTTTCGGTGAGCAATTGACGCGCTAAACGGAAGCGGCTCGCACCCAGGGCCAGTCGCACCGCGATCTCTTTTTGGCGGGTCGCCGCGCGCGCCAGCAAGAGATTGGCGACATTGGCGCAGGCGATCAGCAACACCAGTCCGACCATGCCCATCAGGATCAGCAACGGTTGCTTAAACTGGCTCCGCAGACTCGACAACCCTTTGCTGGCCGGCGCCAATTCGATATGTTGTCTCAAAAGAAAATCGCGCAAGCGGCCAGCCGGCGCTTCGCTGTTGATCTGTTGGTTAAGTAGATCAGTGGCGACCTGGGCTTGTTGTTCGCTCACGCCGGGCTTCAGACGCGCCATGATTCCGATCCGAAAGACATTCCGCATACGAAGGCGGTCGTCCCCATTCGACAACTGTGGTTGCATCATCATGGGAACCCAGACTTCGGGCGAGGCGCCCACCTCCACGCCAAAAAAACCGGGCGGTGAAATCCCTATCACCGTGAAGGGATAGCCATTGAGATGGATTGTCTTCCCAACCACGTTTGGGTCGCTCCCGAATCTTCGCTGCCAGAAATTATGGCCAAGCGCTGCCACGGGATGAGCGCCGGGCGTCTTGTCATCCTCCGCGGAAAAGACTCTGCCAAAGAAGGGCTTCACCCCAAGCCCGGAAAAGAAATTTCCCGAGACCAGTTGACCGGAAACGCGCTCCGTTTGGGCGCCCTCGCTGAGATTGAGCGCCAGCCCATCGTAAGCGAAGATTTCCGCAAAGACCTGGTTTCGCTCCCGAAGGTCGTGAAACGTGGGATAGGAAAACGAGGGCCTTCTCTCTCCCGCGCCCGTCACGCTGGTCAAGGCGACAAGCTGCTCGGGGTCTTTGACTGGTAGCGTTTTGAGCAGCACAGCGTCAATCAGGCTAAAGATCGCGGTGTTCGCTCCAATGCCGAGCGCGAGCGTTAGCGCAGCGACAACGGTGAAGCCGGGTTTCTTGAATAACATTCGCGCGCCGTAGCGCAGGTCTTGCCATAGCGTCCGCATAGTTCCTCCAAAAGAAGATGTCAGATGTCAGAGAGAGCTTTGCCGCCACTCTCTCTCTGACATCTGACATCTGACATCTGACATCTGACATCTGACATCTGACATCTGACATCTATTCGCATCTGATATTTAATTTCCAAATATCGTGCCATAGCGGCGGCGAGACTAATCTATTGAGATCAAGCGATTTGGGCGCCCATTCGCTGTAGAGAGGTCGCTTCGAGTGTGCGCTTCTGGGAAAGATGAATCCCAAAATCGGATTAGACGCATTGCGCCTCCGTCGGGCCGGCCATATACTCCGCGGCATTCCGAATCAGTACCGCGAGCGGTAGCGAGCGCTCTTGCTCGTCAAGCCACGCTCGCTACCGCTCGCGGTACTGATCTACAGGTTCTCCACAATAAACTTCAGCATCATCTCGCGCATGTGCCTGACCAGGCGAGGATCGGTCACTCCGTGGCGGGATTTCGGGTAGGTCATGAACTCGAATTGCTTGCCGGCTTTTTGCAACTCGTAAATGAACTGGATCGAATTCTGCATATGCACGTTGTCGTCAATCGAGCCGTGAATCAACAGCATCTTGCCGTTGAGATTCTTCGCGGCTTTGACCACCGAGCTTTTCTCGTAGCCTTCGAGGTTGTTCTGCGGCTTGGCCATGTAACGCTCGGTGTAGATCGTGTCGTACAGACGCCAGTCGGTCACCGGAGCGCCGACGATCCCGATCTTCCACGCGGTCGAATGTGTCAGCGCGAACGCAGTCATATAGCCGCCGTAGCTCCAACCATTCAGCCCGATGCGCGAGCCGTCAACATAAGGCAATGTCTTCAGGTAGGCCACACCGTCTTCCAGATCGCGCAGCTCCAACTCGCCCAGGTTCTTGTAGATTGGCCAGGCCGATTCAATGCCTTTTCCGCTGGCCGAGCGGTTGTCGCAAATCCAGACGATATAGCCTTTCTGCGCCAGCAGTTGATGCCACATAAAGTCGCGTCCCCAGGCGTTGCGAACCTGCGGAGCGTGCGGGCCGCTGTAGGTGTGCTGGAAAACCGGGTACTTCTTCTTCGGATCGAAATCCGGCGGTTTGATCATCATCGCTTCCATCACAAACCCGTCGCGCGTCTTGACCTGCAGAAATTCCGGCTTGCTCAGTTTGTACTGCGAGAGCGCGGCGACTTTGTTCTCGTCAATCACGCGGACGAGTTTGCCGTCTGATGAATAGAGACGAACCTGCGGAGGCGTCGTCGCGTCGCTCCACGTGTCGATGAAAAGGCTGAAAGAGGGATTGAAGTTGGCGTTGTGCGTTCCCGGCGCTTCGGTCAATCGTTGCAACCCGCTGCCATTTAGTTTGATTCGATAAACGTCGCCGCCGATGTGGCTCCGTTCGGCGCCCGAAAAATAGACCCAGCCGTTCGTCTCATCAATGCCGTGCAACGTCCGCGCCTCCCATTTACCCGAAGTGAGGCCTTGGTCCCAGTCAGACGCGTAATGATAGATGTGCTCCCAGCCTGTGCGTTCGCTTAGCCAGAGGTAACCGCCGTCTTTCAGCCAGTACGGGCCGTGATCATCATCCGCGTTGACCCACGGGCCTGAGGTTTCGCGGAACGCTGTGGCGATTTTGCCCGTCGCGGGATCGGCGAAGTTCAGATCCATCCAGGTCTGCTCGCGGTCGCTGATCGAAAAGACAATCTTCTTGCCCTCAGGCTCCCAATTCACGCGCGCGATCAGCGGCTCGACGGTTTGATATTTGGATAAATCCATCCATCGCGTCGCGCCGCCCGCGACGTTGACCACGCCGAGTCGAACCGTAGGATTCGGCGCCCCCGATTTCGGATAGGCGTAAACTTCCAGGCTCTGCTGACTCGGGACCTGATCGACGATGGTGAAGTCCTTGACCTGCGATTCGTCTAGTTGCAGATAGACGATCTTCGACGCGTCGGGACTCCACCAGTAGCCTTTGAAATTGCCGCGCCCGTAAAGCTCCTCCTGATAGACCCAATCGAGCCGGCCGTTGAACAACTTCGGATTGCCGTCGAGCGTCAACGACCGTTCGCGCCGCGTGGCGATGTCGACGACGTGGACGTTGTAGTTCTTGACGAAGCTGATCTTCTTTCCGTCGGGGCTGAACTCTTCGACGAACTCCTCGTCGGCGCTGTTGGTCAGCCGGACGGCCTCGCCACTTCCGAGCCTGTAGTAGAAGAGGTCGTTCGCGTAATTGATCAACACTGCCGCGCGATCATCGCTCAACCGCGGGCTAAGTTCGGCGCGCGCCACGATCTGTTTCGCGTCGCCGGCGCTGACGCCCGGAAGCTTGGCGAAAGCGGCTTCCATCTTCGCGGCGTCGAAGAGCGGCGCGGCCTCGCCGGTCAAAGCGTTCACCTTGCGCGCGCCTTGCAGGTAATGGCTGTCGTCGAGCCAGATCAGCCCCGGCGGCGGATTCCCGCTGAAATTGACGCGCTTCTCCGGATCGTAAAGATCGTCGAGCGTGAGCAGCCCGTCTTGAGCCGAAGGCGAGAAATTGAGAAACAGAGTTGCGGCGAGAAAGAAGAGGATTCGTGGGCTGGCGCGTAACATTGTTTAAGCCTCCGTCTCATTCAAACAAATCAGGCTGCTCTTTCGCTATGCGGGCGTAAAGCGGCTGGAACTGGAACCAGCCGGCGATCGCGGAGCCGACCTGTTGGCAGGTGAGTTTGGCGTTCTCGTGTTCGATCACCCGCAATTCGCCGGCGGCCTGGGCCAACAATTGCGCATGGCAACTGCGCTCCATCGTAATGAACCACCAGGCGGCCTCGTCGACCGTTCGGCCGACGGTCAGCAATCCGTGGTTGCGCAGGATGACGGCTTTGTGTTGGCCGAGCGCGGCGGCGATGCGCTGGCCTTCGACCGGGTCGTAAACCACTCCGGCGTAATCGTCAAAGACGCCGTGGTCTTCATAGAACGCGCAGGCGTCCTGCGTGATTGGATCGAGCGGGCGCCCCAAGGCCGACCACGACTTGCCGTACATCGAATGCGCGTGGGCGGCGGCCACACAATCGGGGCGCGCCGCATGAACCGACGAGTGGATGGCGAAAGCGGCGACGTTGACCGCGTATTCGCCCTCGATGACCTCGCCTTTATGGTTGACCAGGACAAGGTCGGAGACGCGAATCTGGCCGAAATCCATTCCGAAGGGGTTGACCCAGAAATGGTCTTGTTTTTCGGGGTCGCGCGCGGTGATGTGCCCCGCGACGCCTTCGTCAAACCCGAATTTGGCGAAGAGGCGGAAGGCGGCGGCCAGCCGCTGTTTCCGATGCAGCCGCTCATCCTCGACCGAATTGAAAGTCGGCGGCATCGGCAAATTGAAAGGGCGGGACGGGGTGATCATCGCTTCTTCTGGCACAGGGTTCTCCTTTCATTTAAGCGCGCTGGTAAAAATTCTCAGGTTTAATCGCCTGTCATTGTTCATTGTTCATTTGTCATTTGATATTTGTCATTGCCAGGAAATCGCCGGATGTTCATTGGGCATTAACTGATCTGCTCTCCTGCAATGACAAATGACAAACGACAAATGACAAATGAACAATGAACTTTCCTGCAAATCTTTTGCCTCAGCGCTTATTGGCAATCCACCGCCCCCTCGCGCCGGTAACTCTGATACCAGACGATCGGCGCGTAAGACCTCTCGGTCAACAAGGGCTGCCGCCCGTCCAGATCGATGCCTGAGATGGAGAGGTGGTATCTGATCTTGGTCTCGCTCATCACTTCACGCTCGAACCGTTCGCGCAAACCGGGGTGTACGCCCGGCGAGCCAGGCCCGCCGGGTTGGATGTATGCTTTCGTTTGCAAGCAGAAGGCGCCTTTCTGCTCGTTGAAGAAGACGTAATTCGGGACCAGGTCTACTGAGAAGTTGTAGACGACGCCGGCTTTGAAAGTCCCTCTACCGCCGAAGATCCACTGACTGGATTTCTGAGAACCTTCCGGCTCCGGCTCCACCGAACCTTTGTGAACTCGCATGCCCAGAGCGCCGGTGAATCCGCGATTGGCTCGTTCGGGGTAAAGAGACGGGAAGGGCGAATAGGAGCCGTCAACGGGAAAGCGGACCGAGTATTTCAGACGGATGCCGATCGGGACGCCCTTCTCCGAAAGCAGAGGCTCGTCGCTCCAGCTCACGACCTCCGCGCGAATGACCTTGTATTCGCCTTCGACGACGCCCTGATTCCACTCCTGCGGCGCCCAGGCTTGAGCCTGATTGTCTCCCTCAACCGGCGCGCCTTCAGTTCGGGGGTTGCCCCCGCCGGACGGGTCGGAGGTCTGAGGCCTGATCAGCCACCCGATCACGCGTTGAAAGCTCTTGCCGCTCGTGTCGCGTCCGCGCGCCGAGACGCGGAAGGGTCGATCCGGCGTGTCCAGGAGCAGCGTGAAGTTGTACGGGATTGAATAATCGCTCTGCCGGAACTTGATCGGCGCAATCAATTCGCCCTGCTCGTCGATCAGCCGGAATTCGATCGTATCGATGTTGGAACTCGACGTGTGAATTTGCGCGTGCTGCCGCGCGCCGCGAACCGGTTGAAACCTGTCCATTGAATAGACCCCGGCGCGCCCGAAGAATTGAATGCAACAAACATGAAGCTCACCCTGCGTCGTGACTGAAGTCGTAAACCCTCCCGACCCGGACAGACGAATCTTCCACCTGCCGGGCCTCGGGTCCCACAGCAGGATCGAGCGTTTCTCCACCCCGCCTTCTTTGGTATTGCTGATCGCGAGGTTCGGCATGTCCGTGGCGAGCGGCCGGTCGGAAGGCGTGATGATCGTCCAGTTGACGCCGCCGGTGGATTGAAGGTTGAACTGCAACTTCCAAACGCCGACCTCGACCGGGACCTCGACCTCGCGAACCTGCGCGGCAAGCTCGCCTGATTGGATCAAAATGTGTTGCGCGTTCGGGTCGTCTTGGGCGCGAGCGGCCGACGACATGAACGCCGAACAGACCGTGACCGCGGCGAAGATAAGAAGCGACTTCAGACCTGCTTTCAATGATATGAACATGCGGTAAAAATCCTCACTGCGTCGAAAACGGAGGTTATGGTACGCGAGCAGGAGTCAGGATAACTGCAACGCCGCGGATTGGGAAGAGGATCGAGGATCGAGGATCGAGGATCGAAGATTGAGGATCGAGGATCGAGGATCGAGGATCGAAAGTAGTTTTACGCGCGATGATGCGATCTTCAATCTTCGATCCTCGATTCTCGATCCTCGATCTTCGTTTTGGTGTTTGCAATTATATCTCAAACGCCATAAAGTTCTCCGCGCTTTTGCTGTCGGGTTCCACATACTATGGGTGTATATAATTGACGGCAACAATGTAATCGGAGGGCGAGTCGGATGGCATCGCGATAAACCCGGCTCGCGGCGACTCCTTCTGTATGACTTGGCGCGACTGGCCAGGGCGAAAAAGCTACGGCTGAATGTAGTCTTCGACGGCGCGCCCGATCCGCAATTCCCCGACGGATCGAGTTATCGCGGCGTCAGAATCTTTTACTCGCGACCTGGCTCCGACGCCGACTCGCGCGTCGTCGAAATGGTCGAGGCCGAGCGGAATAAAAAAAGTCTCGTCGTGGTAACCTCGGACAGAAAGCTCACTTCGCGCGTCCGCGCCTGCGGCGCGCGCGTCATGCGATCTGGCGAATTCCGCCGGATGCTGGACGAAACCGTTGAAACCGCCCCCGATCAAGAACCGGACGCGCCAAATATAAAGGATGACGAAATGGATGAATGGCTGCGATATTTCGGCGTCGAAGAATCCGACAGCGGTTAGGCGAATAATAAGCAGGCAGGCGGAAAATTTGAGGCGCTTTCATTTTTCATTATCCATTGTCCATTGTTCATTTGTCATTGCCGGAGCAGCGCCATTCCACAATGATAAATGAACAATGAACCGCTGATTACGCCTCAAAAATTTCCCCTATCTGCTTATTGAATAACCAATTTCATATTTCATATTTTATATTTCAATGACATATGACATATGACATGGTTTGACTCCCCCTCGATAATCGGCATAATTTCTCTGTCAGTGTTAGCCCCCCATAGGCTACTGAGGAATTTCTATAATGGCCAGACAAGATTTTCGATACCTGACATGGCGACAGGCCCCGTTCAAACGCGCTTATTATCACGCGACTTCACGGATCGTCATAGCTCCGCTACTGATCATAGGACTGATCCTGATCGGGGCCGCCTTCTATTATTACCAACGTTACAGCGCGATCATAGACGCAGGTCTACGCGGTGACATTTTCGTGCGGTCGGCGGGGATTTACGCCGCGCCGCTCACCATTCGCGACGGGTCGGGAACCCGGATGACCGACGTGCTCAACCACCTGAAGAAAATTGGCTACCAACAGCAGCAGGGCGGCGCCGTAGCGAACAGCAATCGCGGGTACTATTCCACGCGCAACAACGCGATGGACATTCATCCGGGCAACGACGCCAAGATCGACGGCGACAAAGCCTTTCCGAATCTCCGCGTGACCTTCGGGAGAAACAGCGAAGGCGTTCAGAAGATCGTCGATTCGGACAGCCAGCAACAATTGGGCCAGGCGCAGATCGAGCCGGAGTTGATCTCGTCGGTGGTAAACCAGGAGCGCGAAAAACGTAAGATAATCGAGTACAAAGACCTGCCCAAATCGCTGGTAGACGCCATTACCTCGATCGAGGACCGCCAGTTCTTCGAGCATTCGGGCATCAACTGGCGCGGCATAGTGCGCGCCCTCTTAACCGACGTCCAGTCTGGCGAAATCAGAGAGGGTGGCAGTTCGATCACGCAACAGCTCGTCAAAAACTTCTTCCTTAAACCCGACCGCACCTGGAAGCGGAAACTCTCCGAAGCCTACATGTCCTTCATCCTCGAAACGCGGCTGAGCAAAGAGAAGATAATGGAGATGTACTGCAACCAGATCTACCTGGGCCAGCGCGGGGGGTTTTCGGTCAACGGCTTCGGCGAGGCCGCGCGCTCCTATTTCGGCAAGGACGTTTCTCAACTGTCGCTCCAGGAATCGGCGCTGCTGGCAGGGGTCATTCAAAGCCCGAACAAATTATCGCCCTTCACGCACGCGGACGAAGCGCTCAAACGCCGTAACAAGGTCCTGGATGACATGGTCGACTCCGAAAAGATCACGAGCGACCAGGCCGTCGCCGCGAAGAAGGCGCCGCTCGGCGTGGTGGTAGCCAAATCGGGGGGGGTGGACGCTTCGGACGCGCCTTATTTCATCGACTACCTGACGCGACAGGTCGAAAGCCAATACGACGCGCGCGACGGCAGTCTGCGGTCGCTACGCATTTATTCGACGGTGGACATGCAATTGCAGCAGGCGGCCTACCAGGCGGTCTCGAAACACATGGCCGAGGTCGAAAAGCTGTTCGCGAAGCGCAAGGGAGGCACGGATGGCTTGCAGGCGGCGATGGTGGCGATGAACCCGAAGACCGGCGAGATTCTGGCTATGGTCGGCGGGCGCGATTATGCGCAGAGCCAGCTCAACCGGGCGACTGAGGCGAGACGCCAGCCGGGTTCGATCTTCAAACCCTTCGTTTATGCGGCCGCGATCGCGGCCGGCGCCGATAACCCGACCAACTCGATCACCGCCGCGACTACCTTTATTGACGAACCCAAGACGTTCCAGGGCGGCTCCGGCCCGTACTCGCCGAGCAATTTCGGCGACAAGTTCGCGATGGGTCCGGTTACAGTGCGTGACGCGCTCGTGCAGTCGAAGAACGTGGTCACGGTCGAGGTCGCCCAGACCGTCGGCCTCGCTAACGTCGCGCGCCTGGCCGAGAGGGCCGGTTTGACGAAAGTCCAGCAGGTGCTTTCGATGGCGCTGGGCACGGCCGAACAGACCCCACTGCAAATGGCTTCGGCCTACACATCCTTCGCCAACGGGGGACGCCGCATCTCGCCGATCGCCGTCAAACGGGTGACGACTAAAGACGGCTCGACGCTGTTCGAATCGCGCGTCGAAAAGCGGGATGTGATGAGCCCGCAGGTGGCCTACATCCTGACCTCGATGATGCAAGACGTGCTCGATCACGGCACGGGGACCCGCGTCAGGCAGATGGGCTTTACCGGCGTGGCCGCCGGCAAGACGGGGTCGTCGAAAGACGCATGGTTCGCCGGCTATACGCCCAATCTCGTCTGTGTAGTTTGGGTCGGCTTCGACAACAACGACGACATCAAGTTGACCGGCGGGGTCGTCGCCGCGCCGATCTGGGCCGATTTCATGATCCGCGCCCTGCGCATTCGCCCCGAACTCGGGGGATATTTTGAAGACCCCGGCGGCCTTGTCGTTTGCGACATCGATCCGGCGACCGGGTTCGTTCCGGGTGATACCACAGTTGGACCGCGCCGCGAAATTTTCCTGGCAGGCACGGAGCCGAGCGGCGCCCAGCCGCTGCCCGACGGTTCGGTTCCCAACCCTGAATCGTCCTCGAACGCCGGCGGATCATCTCCGTCTAAATCACCGGACGACAATGGCCGCGCTTCAGGCGGCGGCGGCTCCGGAATTCCGCTTCCGCCGGACGCGCGCAAACCCGAACCGCGTCCGGAGACCGCGCCGAGTCAGAAATGGTCGTTCGGCGCCAAATTGAAAGACTTCCTGGGCCTCGGCTCTCCGGCAAAGCCGAAGCCGACGCCGACGCCGACACCAACACCGAAACCCGCGCAGGGAGACGCCCCGCAATCGTCTCAGAGACAATTGCAGGGGCCTGCCCAAGCCCCGGCGCCGAGGACGACGACGCCACTCAAACCTGTCGCGTTCAACACCGTGAGGGCGACCGGTCCCAAGCCTTTCGCCGTGACGGCGAAACCGCCGCCACCCCCACAAGTAGCGACGAGGCCTCGCAGAGTGGCTGAGCGGAAACCCGGCGAGAAAATTGTCGCCGTGACGTCCTCCAAAACATCTGGCCCGACATCTGGCGCGACATCCCGCAAATCACCTGGCAAGACCTCTGGCGACTCCCGCGGCGCCTCTTCCCCAAAAGACAAACTCGCCGCGAACAAGAACAACGAGAAAAAATCGGCCGAGAAGGTAGACCCGAAGAACGCCGAAAAGAAATCGGCCTCACAGGCGGAAACAAAGACGATAGCCAAACAACGCGAAAAGACCGGCGAACAGGAGCAGAAATCATCAACCCCCTCGCCAACGCCAACCCCTTCTCCTAAACCTTCTCCGACAGCCGCCCCCACGCATTCCGTTCCCAAAGGCGAAGGCACGTTCACACTCGAAGTCTGCGCGGTCAGCGGATTGCTTCCCGTTCGCGGCGTGTGCAAAAACACGGTTCGGCAGCGATTCAAACTCGGCAGTGAACCCACGAAGTTTTGCAACGGGTCGCATTAGTTAAATGGCCTGAGACGTGGTGATTCCCCGCCTGAACGCAATCACGTTTTCGCTCTGTACCTGAGCTTCCATCTCCGTTATCCTTTCCACGCCTTTTAATAGTGATAATCATCATTGACGTAACTGCTGCGGCCTCAGGTACAGTACGAGAGCGTCAACCACCTGGGCCTCGCCAATGCGTTCTTTCCGGAAGGTTCAGGTCGCTGGCGCTCCCCGTACTGCAACAATCTCGCAACCGCCCCCTGTACTATAACAAGCTCACAAAGGGGATTTGAAAATGAAGAACGCCGGCAATTCTCCGAACGCATCAATGGAGCCGTTTCAATATTATGTTTCGCGCAACGGCGCAAGCAGGCTGCGGCGATGGCTGATGTGGTTAGTCGCGCTTCTCGGCCTGATCACGGCGGCGATCGTCGTCATCGGCTTGATTCCGTTCCCCCCCGACGTCCCGCCAGCCGGGGCGCCCAACGGCAATCCGGGCGATGGCGGACTGCGGCGCGCGTTTCCCGAAATGAAGCTGCGCCCCAGCAACCAGACGACGCAGGATAAGATTGAGTTGGGCCGATTGCTCTACTTCGACCCCGTGCTCTCTGGCGACAACGAGCAATCCTGCGCCACTTGCCACCATCCCGATCTGGGCTTCAGCGACGGCCGCCTTACTTCAATGGGGCTCGGGGGCAAGGGCGTGGGCCCCGACCGACAGGGCGGCAAACAGGTTCGACGCTCCGCCCCGACGATCTGGAACGCGGCTTTCAACAACAAACAGTTCTGGGACGGACGAGCGAACGATCTCGAAGAACAGGCGTCATTCCCAATCACTTCGCCCGACGAGATGAATCAAGATCGCGACGGGTTGGTCAAAGAGCTGAAGGCCCTCCCGGAATACGTCCGGCTGTTTGACAAAGCGTTCAGCGGCGACGGCGGCTCGGCGGTGACCTTCAACAACGTGACGTCGGCGATCGCGGCTTTCGAGCGTACGATCATCAGCGACAACTCTCCCTTCGACCGCTACGCGGCGGGCGATCAGACTGCGTTAACCGTCGAACAGCGGCGCGGTCTGACGCTCTTCCGCTCTCTCAAGACGCGCTGCTTTGAATGCCACGGCTTCCCAACATTCGCCAACCCTGATTTCAAAGTCGTCGGCGTGCCCAAAATGCCCGGCCAGCCCGACGACTTCGGCCGCTCGGAGATCGAAGGCGGCGAGCCTTACAAGAACGCCTTCAAAGTCCCGACGCTGCGCAACGTGGCGCTGACAGCGCCCTACATGCACAACGGCAGATTCCAGACGCTGGAAGAAGTCATTGATTTTTACTCGGACGGCGGCGGCCAGGGGGAAGGATTGCAACTGCCGAACCTCGACGACAAGATTCGCCGATTCAAACTCTCCGACCAGGAGAAGAGAGACCTGATCGCGTTCCTATATGCGCTGACTGACGAATCGAAGAAACCTGAGTTCCCCGAAAAAGTCCCTTCCGGTCTGCCCGTAGTTCCGCGCCTGACGCCGAAAGCTCGCGGCTCCGCCATGCTTCCGCCGGCCAACGTCGCAATAGCCGAAATAATCCCACCGACGGCAGTCGATGGATCCTTAAAGCCCAATCCGGCAAGAGCAAATCCACCCACGGCAGTCGGCGGATCCTTAAAGCCCAAGCAGGCAAAAGCAATCTCACCGGCGGCAGTCGGTGGATCTTTAAAGCCCGCCCAGGCAGGAGTAATCCCATCGGCGGCAGTCGATGGATCTTTAAAGCCCGAGCTACAGCAGCGCCAGCCGGCCGTATTGCGCATCAACCCGGGTGAATCGATCCAGGCCGCGCTCGACCGATGCGTCCCCGGCGACACGATTGAAATCAGTCCCGGCGCATACAACGAGACGCTGCTCGTGGACGTGGATAACATTACGATCCGCGGGTTGAAGGAGAACGATCGGCGCCCGATCCTCGACGGCCAAAACAGGCTGACCGACGCGGTGATCACTTCGAGCCACAACTTCACGATCGAGAACCTGGTCATCAAGGACTACGTCAACAACGGCGTCACCGTCCATGGCGGCCAGAACGCGACCTTCCGCGATCTGGAGGTTCACAACGCGGGGCTCTACGGCGTCTACCCGGTCGAATGCCGTGGCGTGCTCGTCGAACGCGTGCTGGCTACGGGCATCAAGGACGCGGCGATCTACGTCGGCCAATCGCGCGACATCATAGTCAGGGATTGCGAGGTCCACTCGAACGTCACCGGCATCGAGATTGAAAATTCGGTCCACGCGCTGGTCGAAAACAATTATGCGCACGACAACACGGGCGGCATCTTGGTCTTCCTGCTGCCGAATAACCCGTCGAAGGTCGGCAGCGATACGGCCGTCAGGAAAAACCGGATCATCAACAACAACCGCCCGAACTTCGGCGACCCGACCTCGATCGTCGGCAAAGTCCAACCGGGCACAGGGCTGTTGATCATGGCCGCCGACCGCACGACGGTGACAGAGAACGAGATTCGCGGCAACGACTCCTTCGGCATCGCCGTGGTCGGCCTGGCCATCGCGTTTCCGAAAGGCAAGACCTTCGACGTGGGCGCCATCCCCGAGGGCAATAGAATCTTCAACAATAAACTCTCCGAGAACGGCCGCAACCCCGGCGAGTTGGTGAAACAGTTGGGCGCGGTGAATGTCGACATCCTGTGGGACGGCAGCGGCTGGAACAATTCATTCGAGCAATCGGGCGTGAAGAGGTTTCCCGCGATGCTCCCGACCGACAATTGGCCCGACATCTTTCGCCGGGCCTACGCGCGCGTCTATTCGTTTGTGCGCGATAAGATGATGTGAAATGAAAATCGCCCCTGGGTACGCATCGCTTCCAGCGTGCAGTCTCGGCGAAAGACGAATTTATAGGAACCAGACCGGGTACGTATCGCCTCAGGTTTGGGGGG
>WNGA01013136.1_pt1 | contig 18140 bp, 17 predicted proteins | sample 5400061 | NCBI WGS metagenome assembly WNGA01 (sample SAMN13153366, study PRJNA577476) | soil metagenome | isolation source: 100 cm soil or saprolite under grassland replicate 2 | place: USA:California | collected 2016-06-15 | reverse complement strand
AGCGACTTGCCGAGCATGCGCTCCCCGACCGAGCGGAGCAGGTCGAGATCGGCGTGGGTGGCCTCGCCCGCCTCGATCTTCTCGAGCAGCTGCACCTGCCAGCGCGTCCCCTCCCGGCAGGGCGTGCACTTGCCGCACGACTCGTGCATGTAGAACTTCGCGGCCCGCAGAGCGAGCTGAACCATGCAGCAGCGATCGTCGACGACGATCACCGCGGCGGACCCGAAGAACGAGCCCGCTGCCTGGATCGAGTCGTAGTCGAGCGGCGTGTCGAGCTGGTCGGGCGTCAACACCGGAACCGACGACCCACCCGGGATGATTGCCTTCAGCTGCCCTCCCTCCGGCAGGCCGCCGGCGACGTCGTAGATCAGCTCGCGCAGGGGCGTCCCCAGCTCGAGCTCGTAGTTCCCCGGGTTGACGACGTTGCCGGAGATCGAGAAGACCGCCGTCCCGGGCGAGGATTCCGGTCCGAGCTTCTTGAAGCCGTCGACTCCGAGCTCGAGGATCTTCGGCACCGTGGCGATCGTGCTCACGTTGTTGATCTGGGTCGGGGCCGAGTAGAGCCCATGGATGGGCGGGAACGGGGGCCGTGGTCGAGGCTGGCCGCGCCGGCCCTCGAGCGAGTCGAGGAGCGCCGTCTCCTCCCCGCAGATGTAGGCGCCGGCACCTCTGTGAACGACGATGGAGACGCGCCCGAACAGCTTCGCCGTGCGGGCCTCTTCGACCGCCGCCTGCAGGATCTCGTACTCCTGCAGGTACTCCCCCCGGATGTAGATGAAGACTTCCCTCGCTTCGATGGCGTGAGCCGAGATCAGGCAGCCCTCGACCAGCCGGTGCGGCACGCGCGCCATGACCTCCCGGTCCTTGAAGGCGCCCGGCTCGGACTCGTCCGCGTTGACGACGAGGTACTTGGGCTTCGGGCTGGCGCGGTCGATCAGCGACGCCTTCCGTCCCATCGGGAAGCCTGCTCCACCGCGGCCGCGCAGGTTGGCGTCAGAGATCAGCGCAATCAGGTCGTCCGGGGTCATGGCCCGCGCCTTCCCGAGCGCTGTGTAGCCGCCGACGGCCCGGTACTCGTCCAGCTTGGTCAGATCGCGCTCGTCGGCGCCCTGGAGAAGCACGCTAGCGCTCGGCACGCAGCTCCCTCACGATCCCGGCGGCGTCCTCGGGAGCGACCGGATGGCGGTAGCGCTCGTCGATGGACACGACCGGCGCGTAGCCGCAGCCCCCGAGGCACTCCACGGCACGGAAGGTGACCTCGCCGTCCTCGGTGGTCTCGCCAGGCGCGATGCCGAGGGCCTCCTCGAAGGCGTCGACCACGTGCTGGGCGCCCACGAGCGCGCAGGAGAGGTTCGTGCACACCTCCACCAGATGCCGGCCGACAGGCTCGAGGTGGAACATGTCGTAGAAGGAGGCGACGGCCTGGCAGTAGGCGGGGGTGAGGTCGAGCGCGTCTGCGACCTCCCGGAGGGCCTCCGGAGGAAGCCAGCCGTGGCGCTCCTGCGCCATCCGCAGCGCAGGCAGGATCGCCGAGCGCCGGTCGGGATAGATCGACGCCACCGCCTGGATCTCCACCGCGAGCTCTCGTGGCCGGGCGGGCACCTATCTGTCCACCTCGCCCATGACGGTGTCGAGAGAGCCGACGATGGCGATCATGTCGGCGACCAGCGCGTCAGCCATGCAGGTCGCGGTCGCCTCGAGCGCGACGAACGACGGGGCGCGGAACTTCACCCGCCAGGGCCTCGGCCCGCCGTCTGAGATCACGTAGCAGCCGAGCTCGCCCCGCGCGGACTCGACCACCGTGTAGACCTCGCCCTCGGGCACGCGGTAGCCCTCGGTGACAATCTTGAAGTGGTGGATGAGGGACTCCATCGAGGTGTGGAGCTCCTCGCGCGGCGGCAGGACGACCTTGCGGTCGTCGGCGATCCAGGCGCCTCCGGGCATTCCCTCCAGGCACTGCTCGACGATCCGTACCGACTGGCGCATCTCGTCCAGGTGCACGCGATAGCGGTCGTAGACGTCGCCGCCGTCGTAGACCGGGACGTCGAAGTCGACGTCTCCGTACGCGAGATAGGGGTCCGCTTTGCGCAGGTCCCAGTCCACTCCTGACGCGCGCAGGATCGGCCCGGACTGACCGAGAGCGATCGCGTCCTCGGCCGAGAGCAGGCCGATCCCCTTCGTCCGCTCGAGCCAGATCTGGTTGCGCGTCAGGATGGCTTCGTACTCGTCGATCGCCTTGGGCATCCACTCGCAGAACTTCCTGCACTCGGCGAAGAAGCCAGGCGGGATGTCCTCGGCCAGACCCCCCGCCTGGAAGTAGCGCGTGTGCATGCGCGCCCCGCAGACCATCTCGGAGAGGTCGAGGACGAGGTCGCGGTCGCGGAAGCAGTACCAGAGGAGCGAGATCGCGCCCAGTTCCAGAGCCGACGTGCCGAGCCAGATCAGGTGCGAGTGGATCCGGTTCAGCTCGCAGAGAAGCGTGCGCATCCAGGTCGCCTTCGGCGGCACCTCGAGTGCGAGTAGCTTCTCGATCGCCAGCACGAAGACGAGCTCGTTGGCCTGGAAGGAGAGGTAGTCGATCCGCTCCGGGTACGTGATCGCCTTCCACCAGGACTTCTGCTCCATGTTCTTCTCGAACCCCGTGTGCAGGTAGCCGACGACGGCGGCGAGACCGACCACGTGCTCGCCGTCGAGGTCGATCACGAGCCGCAGCACGCCATGGGTCGAAGGGTGGTTCGGGCCGAAGTTGATCGTGAGGATGTCGTCCGTCTCGCGCAGCGCCTCCGGCACCTCGAGCACGGTGGGGATCGGCTGCGGGATGCGTGAGGCCCCGTAGATCCGCGGGCGCTCGGGAGCGACGGCCACGAGCTCTTACTCTTCCCCCGAGAAGCGCACGGGCTCCCCGCCGATCGGATAGTCCTTGCGCAGGGGATGGCCCTCCCAGTCGTCTTCCATCAGGATCCGCTGGAGGTTCGGGTGACCCTCGATCCGGATGCCCATCAGGTCCCAGGCCTCGCGCTCGTGCCAGTCGGCCGTGGGCCAGACCGAGACGACGCTCGGCACCGGCTCGTCCTCGTCCAAGTAGGCCTTCACGCGTACCCGGGGCGCGTCGCGCTCGAGCCGTAACAGGTGGTAGACCATGGCGAAACGCTTCGGCTTGGGCTGCGGCAGGCGTTGCAGGCCCCAGGTCCCGGGATCGTTCAGGTCGCGCCCGCCGCGCCCGCCCCAGTAGCCGGACACCTCCGAAGCACCAGGCACCGCCGCCCAACCCAGGTAGTCCACGGCCGACACATCCGAGAGGAAGGCGAAGCCGAGGTCGTCGCGCAAGTGGAGGCACGCCTCGACAAGCCGGGCCGGGTCGACGACGAGCGTCGTCTCGGCGTGCTCCTCGATGGTCTCGACGAGGCCCGGCAGCTGCGAATAGCTCAACTCGCGACCCCGCGAATCTCGTAGGCGGGCGGGACGCCGGCCTTGATCTTCTCCTGCAGGCGCACGATGCCCTCGAGAAGCGCCTCGGGGCGCGGCGGGCAGCCGGGCACGTGCACGTCGACCGCGACGATCTTGTCGACGCCTTGGAGGATTGCGTAGTTCGAGAACATTCCGCCTGAGCTTGCGCAGGCGCCCATGGCGATCACCCACTTTGGCTCGAGCATCTGGTCGTAGATCTGACGCAGCGGAGCGGCCATCTTGTGCGAGACGCGACCGGAGACGATCAGCAGGTCGGCCTGCCTCGGGGACGAGCGAAAGACCTCGGCCCCGAAGCGCGCGATGTCGTAGCGCGGGGTGACGACCGCGATCATCTCCATGGCACAGCAGGCGAGGCCGAACGTGTCCGGCCAGATCGAGCTCCCCTGCGCCCAGGCAACGGCCTTCTCGACGGTCGTCAGCCCCAGCATCGACTCGAGGTCCTCGACCCCGAGCTCACGCTCGAAGACGCTCGGTCCCTTCGTTGGCCAGAGCAGGCGCTCGGACTTCAAGCCGTACTGCCGCAGCCGCTTGCCGCGCTCTACCGCCACTCGAGCGCTCCCTTGCGCCAGATGTAGACGTAGGCGACGGCGAGGATGAGGAGGAAGAAGAGCAACTCGAAGAACCCGAACCAGGCCAGCCGGTGCAGGACGACCGCGAGGGGATAGAGGAAGACGATCTCGATGTCGAAGACGATGAAGAGCATCGCCGTCATGTAGAAGCTGATCGTGAAGCGCTGCCGCCTCGGGGGGCCGGTCGAGACGCCCGACTCGAAGGGGACGAGCCGCTCACGCGTCCGCCGCTGCGGCTTGGTCGAGAAGACGAACGAGAAGAGAATCATGGAGGCCGGGATCGCGAGCGCGAAGCACCCGTAGATCAGGAATGGAAGCCAGCTGTCCAGCACCGCACCTCTCTCCCGAGACGGCCGCCGCGGCGGACGTTAGCAGGACCGCGGAAGCCTCACGAGCTGAGCGCGAAACGGCTCAACCGTGCGAGAGACGGCTGTTACAAGCGGCCCCCGCGGGGACCCCCCGCCAGAGTGACGGCGAGCGCGGGGGCCGTTGCTACGATGCGTCGTGAAGGCCCTCGATAAACACTCATGGAGATCCTCGAACAGCCCACCACCGTCATCTCGCTGACGGAAGCAGCGGCGGTGAAGGTCAAGAACCTGATGGCCCAGGAGCCAGCCGGCGAGGCCGAGGTCCTGCGGATCGCCGTCCAGGGCGGCGGCTGCTCCGGGTTCGAGTACGCGCTCGGCTTCGACCAGGGTGCGACCGAGGGCGACCTCCAGCTCCACTCACACGGCGTTGCGCTCGTGGTCGATCCGTACAGCGCGCCGTATCTGCAGGGCGCCGAGATCGACTACCTCGAGACGATCCAGGAGGCGGGTTTCAAGATCTCGAACCCGAACGTCGCCTCGTCGTGCGGCTGCGGCCACTCCTTCCAGGTGGACGAGGGCGAAGCGCCCGAAGGCGCCGCCGGCTGCGGCTCCGGCTGCTCTCACTGATCTCGCTTCCCTGGGCGGCGCCGGCTCCCGCCGGGCAAAGCCCGGCTCCGCCGCACGCCTGACGCCGCTGGCTGCGCTCCACTCGAGGGCCCGTGCTACTTGCACTATGCCCTCTCGCTTCACTTGCCAGCGGCGCCCCAGGAAACCGATGTCGAGCGGGTGCGCACTCGAGACGGTCTGCCCCACGCCTAGCATTCTCCGCCGATGAACGACCCCGGCGGGCCACTACGCGTCGCAGTCGTCGGCTCCGGCCCGGCGGGCTTCTACGCGGCCGGGGCGCTGCTCGCGAGCGAGGAGCCGCGTGTCGAGGTCGACCTGGTCGAGCGGCTGCCGACGCCGTGGGGTCTCGTCCGCCTGGGCGTCGCACCCGACCACCCGAAGATCAAGGCGGTCTCGCGTGCGTTCGAGCGCATCGCCGCTCAGCCAGGCTTTCGCTTCATCGGCAACGTCGAGGTCGGCCGCGATCTCACCCACGACGAGCTCGCCCGACTGTACGACGCGGTGGTCTATGCCTTCGGCGCGCAGACCGACCGGCGGCTCGGCATTCCGGGCGAGGATCTGCCCGGGTCCTGGGCGGCGACCGAGTTCGTGGCCTGGTACAACGGCCATCCCGACTTCCAGGACCTGACCTTCGACCTGTCGGGAGAGCGTGCGATCGTGGTCGGCAACGGGAACGTGGCCCTGGACGTGGCGCGCATGCTCGCGCTCACGCAGGATGAGCTCGCGCCGACGGACACGACCGACGAGGCGATCGCCGCCATCGTCGGCTCCGGCCTCCGCGAGATCGTGATCCTCGGCCGGCGCGGGCCGGTGCAGGCATCGTTCACGACCCCCGAGCTCCAGGAGATGGGCGAGCTCGCCGGCGCGGACGTCGTGGTCGATCCCACGGAGCTCGAGCTCGATCCCGCCAGCGAGGCGGAGCTCGAGGCCGGGTCTGCGATCGGCCGGCGGAACCTGGAGGTGCTGCGCGGATTCGCCGAGCGAGAGCCCGAGGGCAAGCCCAGGCGAGTCATCCTGCGCTTCCGCGTCTCCCCCGTCGCGATCCTCGGGGAGGGCCGCGTCGAGGCCGTCGAGATCGTCCACAACGAGCTGGTTGCCGACGAGCGTGGCCGGGTGCGACCCGTTCCCACGGACGAGCGCGAGGTCCTTCCGTGCGGGGCCGTCTTCCGCAGCGTCGGGTACAGAGGGGTCGGGATCGCCGAGCTGCCCTTCGACCAGGACGGCGGGGTGATCCCGAATCGCGCCGGCCGGGTCCACGGCGAGCGGGGCGAGCCGCTCGCCGGCGTCTACTGCGCCGGCTGGATCAAGCGCGGGCCGACTGGGGTGATCGGAACCAACAAGAAGGACGCGACCGAGACGGTGGAGCTGCTGCTCGAGGACGCCCGGGCCGGCTTGCTCTCGCGGGCCGCAGACGCGACCGCGGACGCGGTCCTCGAGCTCCTCGCGGGCCGAGGCGTGCAGCCGGTGCTGTACGCGGGCTGGGAGGCGATCGACGCACTCGAGCTGTCTCGGGGCGCGGAGCAAGGCCGCGCGCGCATCAAGCTCTGCAGCTGGGAAGAGCTCCTCGCGGCCGCCCGCAGCGATCCCGGCTGACCGAAGGAGGTTCTCTTCCGCGGAAAGTGCGGCGCGGAAGCGAATCGCACTTTCTGCGGCCTTCACCCATTCGAGGCTCGTGCCACAAGAGTGGCCTTGCCGATCGGCAGTCCGTGGAGCGGCTCAAAGTGGAGTGCCTCTTGTGCGGTCAGCAGCGGATCCTCAACCGGACTGACGGACGCACCGCGACGACCGGGGAGTGCCCTCGGTGCGGCTACGTCGGCTGGGCCCGTTCGGCGGATGTCACGGAGCGCGTGCGGCGGTTGCTCCGCGAGGTTCCGGTTGCCGCCCGCCGGATCGCGGGCCCGGGCGCCGCCTGACGCCGCCGCGGACCCGGCTGAAGGGTCACTAGACTCGCTCCCATGGGCGAGAGCAAGGTCCGCGATGAGCTCTGGGGCGCCGAGACGCGCAAGGCGGTGGACAACTTCCCCATCTCGGGCGAGCCCATTCCCGCCCCGGTCGCCCGCTGGCTGGGCCGGATCAAGGCCGCGGCCGCGCGTGCGAACGCCGAGCTCGGGCTGCTCGACGCGGACAAGGCCGAGCGCATCGCCGGCGCCGCCGACCGGGTGGCCGCCGGCGAGCTCGACGACCAGTTCCCGATCGACGTCTTCCAGACCGGCTCGGGTACGTCCTCGAACATGAACGCGAACGAGGTCATCGCCGCTCTCGCGGGCGAGGACGTCCATCCGTTGGACGACGTGAACATGGGCCAGTCCTCGAATGACGTCTTCCCCTCCGCCGTCCACCTGGCGGCTCTAGGTGAGCTCGTGAACGACCTCGTTCCTGCCCTCGACCGCCTCGCCTCGTCGCTGGAGGCAAAGGCGCGCGAGTTCGACGACGTGGTCAAGTCGGGTCGCACGCACCTGATGGACGCGGTCCCGGTCACGCTGGGCCAGGAGTTCTCGGGCTACGCGGCGCAGGTGCGGCAGGGCGTCGCCCGCGTGCAGGACGCGCTACCGCGGCTGGGGCAGATCCCGCTCGGCGGCACGGCGACGGGCACCGGCCTCAACACGCACCCAGAGTTCGCCGCCCGCGTGCGGAAGCTGTTGCAGGAGGAGGCCGGTCTCGAGATCTCGCCGCCCGCCGACCCGTTCGAGGCGCAGGCCGCCCGCGACGCCCTGGTCGAGACCTCGGGAGCGCTCAAGACGGTTGCCGTCTCGCTGACCAAGATCGCCAACGACCTCCGGCTGATGGGCTCCGGGCCTCGTGCCGGTCTGGCCGAGATCTTCCTGCCCGAGCTGCAGAAGGGGTCGTCGATCATGCCGGGCAAGGTCAACCCGGTCATCCCCGAGGTCGTGACCCAGGTCGCCGCCCAGGTGATCGGCAACGATGCGGCGATCACGGTCGGCGGCCTCCAGGGGCACTTCGAGCTGAACGTGTTCGTGCCCATGATGGCGCGCAACCTGCTTCAGTCCATCGAGCTGCTGGCCTCGGCGGCGCGCCTCTTCGCCGAGAAGTGCGTGGATGGGATCGAGGCCAACCGGGAGGCCTGCGAGCGCTACGCCGAGCTGACCCTGTCGGCGGCGACGGCGCTCAACCCCTACATCGGCTACGACAAGGCCACGGAGATCGTGAAGGAGGCAGCCGCGTCCGGCCGCTCGCTGCGCGAGGTCGCCCGCGAGGCGGGCGTCTCCGACGAGGTTCTCGACCAGGCCCTCGACTACCGCGCCATGGCGAAGCCGCACAGCGACTGAACCGCTTCGTGTTTGCAAACTCGCCTAAGCGGTCATAGCTAGGCCGCTCTGTGCGACGGCTGGCCGCGCCGCATTATCCAAAGAAGGGGGAGAGGATGCGAAGGAAGCTTCCTTTGCTTGTGTTCGCGATGACTCTGAGCACGGTGGTGGCGGTCTGGATCGCCGCGCCGGCTGGAGCCAGCAGCGCAGGGGGCGCGCAGGTTCCACGCGCCGGAACGGGCTCGCCGCAGACGGGGGACTTCACGCCCTCGGGTGACGGCGACGTGACCCAGGCCGAGTTCCCGGGCCAGGAAGAAGGGGAGGAAGGGCCTGGGTCTTTTGACGGAACGATCGTCGACCGCAGCCTCTCGACCGGCGTCGGCAACGGCGTCTCCGTCAACAGCGGCAAGAAGGCCAAGTCGAACCCGACCTTCAACCTCGGCTTCGAGGGCCTGAACCACTACCAGCAGCGCTATGCGCGAGGCGGGAACCAGTTCTCGCTCGAGCCGCCTGACCAGGGCCTCTGCGCCGGTAACGGCTATGTGCTGGAGACGACCAACGACGTGCTGAACGTCTTCAACACGTCAGGGCAGTCGGTCCTTCCGGACAACACGGCCACCAACATCGTCGGCGGCTTCCCGAGGAACGTGAACCACGCTGTCGACCTGAACTCGTTCTACGGCTACCCGCCGGCGATCAATCGCTCGACCGGGGTCCGTGGCCAGTTCGTGACCGATCCGAGCTGCCTCTACGACCCGGCGACGCAGCGCTGGTTCGTCGTCGTCCTGACGCTCGAGACAACTCCCGGCGGCGCGTTCACGACGGTCAACCACCTCGACATCGCGGTCAGCCAGACCTCGAACCCGACCGGGTCTTGGAACATCTACCGGATCGACGTGACGGCGGACGGCTCCCCCGGGAACACGGGCGGTCCGTGCCCCTGCCTGGGCGACTACCCGCACATCGGGGCGGACGCGAACGGGTTCTACATCACCACCAACTCGTACCCGTGGGGCCCCGGCTCCTTCGACGGCGCGCAGATCTACGCCCTGTCGAAGGCCCAGCTCGCCGCGGGCGCGGCGAGCGTGAACATGGTGCACATCGACACGACCGGCATGGTCAACGCGACCTCTCCCGTCGCACAGACCGAGCCCGGCTTCACAGTCTGGCCGGCGCAGTCACCGGGCACCAACTCGTTCCAGCTTGCGAACAACGGCACGGAGTACTTTCTGAGCTCCAACGCGGGCGACGAAGCGGCCGGAACCGCGTTCACGGGTTCCTCGACAAATCTGATCGTCTGGACGCTGAAGAACACAGCGTCGCTGAACAGCGTCTCGCCCTCGCTCAGCCTCTCGAACAAGGTGCTGGACGTCGGGCAGTACGGGATCCCTCCCAAGCAGCAACAGCCGGGCTCGGGGACGGCTCCGACGACAGACGTCCCGCAGGGCTACTGCATCAACAACACCACGACCCTCTTGTTCAGCGGCCAGACCGGCTGCTGGCGGCTGTTGTTCGTGGGTGAGCCGGCGCACGACGAGGTCATCTCGAGGCCGGACTCGAACGACACCCGCATGCAGCAGGTCATGTACGCCAACGGCAAGCTGTGGGGCGCGCTCGACACCGCGCTCAACCCAGACGGCGGCCCGCAGCGCGCGGGCATCGCCTGGTACATCGTCAACCCGGCTGTCGGGAGCATCGTCAAGGAGGGCTACCTCGGAGCCACGGGGTACGACTTCACGTATCCGGCCGTCGGCGTCACCGCCAGCGGCCGCGGCGTCCTGGCCTTCACTGCCACGGGTAACAGCCTCAATCCCAGTGCCGCCTACGCGCCCATCGACGCAAGCGTCGGGGTGGGGGCTTGGAATGTCGTCACCGGCGGTACAGGTGCTGCCGCGGACGACGGGTTCACGAGCTACAAATCGTTCGTCGGCAATTCTCCGCGCACGCGCTGGGGTGATTACGGCGCTGCCGCCGTGGACGGCAATTCGGTCTGGATCGCCAGCGAGTACATCGGCGGTGCCTGCACGTACACCAACTGGGGCGGCCCGTTCTTCGCGGGCGGCACCGGCGACAACCTGCTGGGCACGTGCGGCGGCGCCAGCCATGGCCCCGGCGTGCGCAGTGCCCAGGCCAACTGGTCGACGCGGATCAGCAAGCTGACGCCGTAGGTCCGGCGATACCTCTCGACAGAAGGGCCGCCTCTGGGCGGCCCTTCTGCTTTCTAGCCCCGGCGAAGAGCTATAGTTCCGCCCGCCGTGGCAGGCGGCTAGTCGATGCCGGACTCGAAAGAGGGGAGAGGATGCGAGTTCCGAAAGAGTCGCTTGCGCCTTTCGAGATGGCGATGACGCGTCAGAAGGGGGAAGTATGAGACGACTCATAGTCGCTGCGGCGGCACTCATCTGTACATCGCTCGCGACGGTGGCCGCTGCTTCGGCGTCGGACGTCAAAGTGACCGACCAGACGTACACGCGCCACGACGGCGGCTCCGACTCGGTGATCTCGACATGCTCGAATTTCAGTGCGGACTCGCAGTACGGCGGCCATCGGCAGCAAAACGAGCCGGCGGTCGCCGTCGACCCGGGCGAACCGAGCTTCATCGTCGTCGCCGCAAACGACTACTGCGGCATCCCGACCGTCGGTGACGCCTTCGAAGGCATCTACACCTCGACCGACGGTGGCGCGACCTGGAAGGATTCGCTGCTGCCCGGCTATCCGGGCGACACGAGCGGCGCTCCGTCCCCGCTCGTGAGCGCCGGCGACACGAACGCAGGCGACCCGGTTCTCGATTGGGACAATTCCGGCCACCTCTTCACCGGCGGCATCGCCTTCAATCGGACGGCGACCCGAGCCGAGAGCGGAGTGACGCCCACGAACGGGAACACGTTCGTCTCCACGTGGAGCCGTGATCCATCGTCCCCGATTGGGATCAGCTACGTGCAGACCGTGATCGTGGGGCAAGGAACGCCGAGCGCCAGCTTAGAGGGGAAGCTCAGCGACAAACCGTCGCTCAAGGTCGACGACTGGAGCATCGTTCAAAGCCCATTCGCGGGCAACGTCTACACCGCCTGGAACCTCGACACGGGCGCGGGCGGGCCCAGCCCGGGCCAAAACAGCAGGATCCTCTTTGCGCGGTCGACCGACGAGGGCCAGACGTTCTCGAAGCCGATCATCATCTCGAAGAACATCCCGAATGCCCTGGGCACAGACATCGCGGTCTCGCCGAACGGGGACGTATACGTCTTCTGGCGTCAGTTCGGCTTCGTCGCCAACTCGGGCGACGGGATCGTGTACGTGAAGTCCACGGACGGCGGCAAGACGTTCGGCGACCCGTACTTCGCCTTCTCGATCGACCCCTACGATCGCTCGGACGCATATGTCATCGGCGGCGGCGCGGGCTTCTGCGGCAGCCTCATCTTCAAATGCCAGTCCGGCTTTACCTTCCACCGCACGGTCACTCTCCCGCAGGCGACCGCGGACTCGTCCGGGAACCTCTATGCCACCCACGAGCAACTCAGTGCCACGAGCGACAACGGAGACAGTTATCAACCCGACGGCCAGTCGAAGGTGATGGTGTCGAAGTCAACGGATGGGGGCTCGACCTGGTCGACCACGACCGTCGACTCGCAGGGCGTCGGCGATCAGTTCTGGCCGAACATCGAGTACGACAAGTCGAACGGGACGCTCGCGCTCATCTACTACGACTCGCGCGAGGATACCTCCTACTCGGTCAACCGGCCGCCCGGAAACCGGTCCAACGGAAAAAGCGTCTGTGAAAGCGGTGGTGTCGGCACAACGCCGTGCGATGTTCTGAACACATTCATCGCCGCCTCGACGAATGGAGGCATCAGCTGGATCCAGACGAAAGTCTCCACGGTCGGTCACCAGCCTAACTACGAGATGTTCAGCGGCCGAATCGTGGCCTTCGAGGGCGACTACATCGGAGTCGACGCCGATGGCGGCAAGATCATCGGCGCCTGGACGGACGACCGCGATGTCGTCCCGGGTAGCGACCCGCGCGAGAGCGACTCCGACGGCTTCGACGTTCTCCAGTGCCGCGCCACACCCGACGCGCCGGACACGTGCGCGAACGCTGGCGGTCTCAACCAGAACGTCTATGCGGCCTCGCCCTAACCTTCCAAAGCGGGCGCCGTAGGCTCGAGGAATCCGTTGCACGCGAGAAGGGCCGCCTCCGGGCGGCCCTTCTCCTTCCTAGGGAGCGGGGTCGCGCGGTGGCTCGGAGTCGCGCTCGTAGTCGGCCGTTCCACCCGCGAGGCGTCCACCAGAGATCGACTGATCCTCTTTGCGAGCTTCGTAGTCCTCGTCGGCGACGTCACGCTCCAGCGGCGACATACGCGTCTCTTCTTCCGCCTTCGCGAGCGCGTCCTTGTTCCACCACGCCCGAAGCCTGTTCAGAAAGCCGGCCATCGTTCAGGACGCTACCGCACCACGGCCCGTCTCGGCAGCGTGGCGCTGCTCGTCGGCGCGGTACGACGAGCGGACGAGCGGACCGGAGAAGACGGAGCCAAAGCCGAGTGCCTCGCCCTCCTCGCGGAACCAGCGGAACTCGTCCGGGTGCACCCAGCGGTCGATGGGCGCGTGCTTGGACGAAGGCTGGAGGTACTGGCCGATGGTGACGACGTCGACGCCGTGCGCGCGCAGGTCGCGCATGGTCCCCACGACCTCGTCGTTCGTCTCTCCGAGACCGACGATGATCCCGGACTTGGTCAGGACCGGATAGCCCGCGACCTCCTTTGCCCGCTCCAGCAGCCAGAGCGCCGTGTCGTAGGAGGCCTTGGCGCCGCGCATCCTGGCGTGCAGGCGGCGGACGGTCTCGATGTTGTGGTTGAAGACGTCGGGCCGCTCGGCGAGCACGATCTCCAGGGCCTCCTCCTCGTAGCCGAGGAAGTCGGGTATCAGGACCTCGACCGTCGCCTCCGGCAGCTTGTGTTGCAGTGCACGAATCGTGGCCGCGTAATGCCCTGCGCCCTTGTCGGGCAGGTCGTCGCGGTCGACCGAGGTGACGACGACGTGCGTGAGTCCCATCTGCGCAGCCGCCTGCGCCAGGCGGAGCGGCTCGAGCGGGTCGGGCGGCCCGTCGGGCTTGCCCGAGTGGACGTAGCAGTAGCGGCAGGCGCGCGTGCAGGTGTCGCCGAGGATCTGGAAGGTCGCGGTGCCGCGGCCCCAGCACTCGGCGATGTTCGGGCAGCGGGCCTCCTCGCAGATCGTGTGCAGCTGCCGTCCGTGGATCAGCTCCCGGACCTCGAAGTAGCGGGATGCACGACTCGGCGAGCGCACCTTCATCCACTCGGGGCGGCGGGGTCTCTCGGCGACGGGCAGGGAGCGCTCCATCGAGGCCAGTCTAGAGGTCACCCACCTCCGTCACGCCGCCGCTCGAGCCGAAGAGCGAGCTCTCCAGCACGTAGAAGAGAGCGATTGCGCCGAAGAGGACGATGCTGACCGTCGGGCTCGCGAACGCAAGCAGGGTCGCGACCAGGTAGATCCAGGGTCCGGGCAGGTAGCTGCGCGTGATCCCGCTTACGACCCTCGGGTCCGCATCCGGACGTAGCAGCCGTCCCCCGAGCGACGCGTAGAACCAGGTCACGCTGAACATGACTGCGGTTGCGACCATCGTGAAGCCGTAGAGGAGTGCAGCATCCTGTGCCCCCGCCTCCCGGAAGTGCTCGGCGACGATCCGCGTGGGAAAGGGCACGAAGGCGATGCACATGAGCAGGCCGACGGTGGCGATCAGGAACCTGCGGTCGGCGCGGCCGATCTGTCCCATGCTGGCGTGGTGGCTGATCCACATGATCCCGATGGTCACGAAGCTGACGGCGTAGGCGGCGTACGAAGGCCAGACGTGCAGGAGGCGCGCGCCCAGGTCGGGCACATCGTCGGCCACCTGCGTGTCGACGTTGAGGATGAGGAGCGTGGCCGCGATGGCGAAGACGCCGTCGGAGAACGTCTCGAGGCGGGAGGTGCTCACCCCGCGAGCTTGGCGTGAACCGGCTGGGCCCACAGGCCCGCAGCGGCGTCGGCGGGCAGCTCCTCGAGCTCGAGCTCGAAGACCTCGGCGAGTGCATCCGCCGCGGGGCCACGCACCTCGTCCACCATGAATGGCCGTCCGAGCTCGCGCGCCATCGTCGTGAAGGCTGCGTCGTCCAGCCCGCACGCCGTGATCCAGCCCGTGAACGGCTCGAGGTCGAGGTCGACGTTGAGCGCGTAGCCGTGGGTCGTCACCCAGCGGGACACGTGGATGCCAATAGATGCGATCTTCCTGGGAGGAGCCTGAACCCACACGCCGGTCAGACCCTCGATGCACCCGGCCTCGATCCCGAACGCGCCGACCGTGCCGACGATCGCCCGTTCGAGGTCACGGACGTAGCGCTTCACGTCTTGCTCGTGGCGCTTGAGGTCGAGGATCGGGTAGCAGACGAGCTGTCCGGGCGCGTGGTAGGTGGACTTGCCGCCGCGGTCGGTCTCGACGACCTCCACCTCGGCGTCCTCGGGGACGTGGAGCTCGCGCTCTTCGGCACGGCGGCCCAGGGTGACCACGGGCGGGTGCTCGAGCAGGACAACGGTCTCGGGGATCGCATTCTGCGAGACGGCGGCGGCCAAGGCGCGCTGGAGCTCCCATGCCTCCAGGTAAGGCGTGGGGCCCAGATTCATCAGGTACGCGCCGCGGCTCATGTCGGCTCGAGGAACATCCAGCGGTGACCCTCGACGTCCTCGGCTCGGTAGAGGCGCCCGAAGGGGGTCTCCTCGATCTCCGAGAGCATCTCCGCTCCCTCGTCCCGCGAGCGGCGGCGGTGCCTGTCGACGTCGAGCACGCGAACGAGCACGCCGTCGATCACCCAGGGCGCCTGCGACCAGCCCTTCGCCGCCTCGCAGTGTTCGCGGTGGCGTCGTGGGCTCTCATAGTCGGGTGTCGGTGAGGCGAGGAAGACGACAGACCCGTCGCCGACGTCGAGCTCCGCATGGGTCAAGCGGCCTTCCTCCACGCGGCGGCTCCCCTCGCGCTCCCGGAAGCCGAAGGCGCGGCAGAGCCAGTCGATTGCCGCGACACCGTCCTCGTACGAAAGCATGGGAACGACGGTCTGCACGGAGCTAGTAGCGCTCTTCGCCCCAACTTTCGAGGTTCTCGCGGACCTCCTTCATGAACTGCGCGGCGTAGGCGCCGTCCACGAGCCGGTGGTCGTACGACAGGCAGAGGTTCATCATCGGCCTGATGGCGATCACGTCGTTGCCGTACTCGTCCTCGATCACGACGGGCCGCTTGACCAGGGCCTCCACGTCCAGGATCGCCACCTGCGGCTGGCTGATGATCGGCGTGCCGATGATCGCCCCCCAGCCCCCCGGGTTCGTGATGGTGAAGGTTCCGCCCTGGACGTCGTCGGGCGTCAGCTTCTTCGAGCGGGCGCGGTCGGCGAGGTCGGCGATCGCGCGGGCGAGGCCGAGCAGGTTCAGTCCCTCGGCATTCTTGATCACCGGGACGATCAGCCCCTTGCCTCCTTCGAGGGCAACTGCGACGCCGAGGTTCACGTACTGCTTGACCACGATCTGCTCACCGCGAATCTCGCCGTTCACCCACGGCCAGTTGCGGATGCTCTCGACCGTCGCGCGGGCGATGAAGGCCAGGTACGTCGGGTTGACGCCGTATGTCTTCTGGTACTCGGGCTTGAGCTTCTCGCGGATGGCGACGACCCGGCTCAGGTCGATCTCGAAGACGGTCGTGACGTGCGCCGAGGTGTCGAGGGACCGGCGCATGTGCTCGGCGATGCCCTTGCGCATGGCCGTCATCGGCTCGACGATCTCGCCGACGCCCGCGGCAACCGGTTCCGGTGTGGGCGCCGGGGGCGCCGGCGCCGGGGGAGTCTCGGGGGGCGGCGGCGCCGGTGCCTCCGCGGCAGGCGCCTCGGCAGCGGGTGCAGGAGCGGCGGGTGGAGGAGGGGCCGCTTCAGAAGCGGCCGGTGCAGGAGCGCCCGATTCGATGAAACCGAGGATGTCCTTCTTCGTGACGCGGCCGCCGCGGCCGGTGCCGGGTACCTGTCCCGGATCGACGCCGTGCTCGGCGGCGATCTTGGCCACAACCGGCGACACGAAGGTCTTCTCGGCGGCCTTTCCGTCCGTCGCCGCCGGTGCCACCTGGGCCGCGGGTGCGGCGGGCGGCGGCTCGGCAACCGGCTCGGTAGGCGGCTCGGCCTCCGCTGCCCGCGCGGCAGGCTCGGCCTGGGGCGCGGCGGCCGCGGCCGGCGCGGGCTCCGGCTCCTCGCGGGCGATCTCGGCCCCTTCGGGCGCGATCACGGCGAGCTTCGTCCCCACGTCGACCGTCTCGCCCTCCTGGACAAGGATCTTCTGGACGATGCCCTCGCCGGGGCTCGGTACCTCGGTGTCGACCTTGTCGGTGGAGATCTCGAGCAGCGCCTCGTCGGCGGCCACCGCGTCGCCTTCCTGCTTCAGCCACTTGGTAATCGTTCCTTCCGACACCGACACGCCCATCTGGGGCATGACCACGTCGATGACCGTTCCGGTAGCCATCAGCGGTCACCTCCGAGCAGATCGTGCTCGCAGGTCGCGAAACGCGAGCCAGGCAAGGACGCAGGGAGCGCTCGTAGCCGGAGGCTACGGGTGCGACCGAGGACGACGCCTGGCGATGCGTTGCAGCGTCCTCTGCGAGCGCGAGATGCGATGGGGGGGGCCGCCATCACTAGTACTCGGCGAGCTCCTTGAGCCCGGCGACGACGTCCTCGACCTGCGGGATGAAGGCCTTCTCGAGCGGCGGCGAGAACGGCACGGGAGTGTCGGGGGCGGTCATGCGCTTCAACGGCGCGTCAAGGTCCTCGAAGGCTTCCTCGGCGATCGTGGCTGCGATCTCCGCGCCGAACCCGCCCGTACGCGTGTCCTCGTGGAGGACGAGCACCTTCGAGGTCTTGCGGACGCTCTCGAGCACGGCCCGCGTGTCCCAGGGCAGGACCGAGCGCAGATCGACGATCTCCACCGAGATGCCGTCGGTCCCGAGCTGGCCGGCCGCCTCCGCAGCCGTGTGCACCATCGCACCCCAGGTGACGACCGAGACGTCGTCGCCCTCCCGGTGGATGCGCGCCTTCCCGATCGGGACGGTGTAGCGCTCCTCCGGCACCTCGGCCTTGATGCGCCGGTACAGGTGCTTGTGCTCGAAGTAGAGAACGGGGTTTGGATCCTCGATCGCCGAGATCAGCAGGCCCTTCGCGTCCTCGGGCGTGGCCGGGCACACGCACTTGAGACCCGGGATGTGCGCGAAGGACGACTCGGGGTTCTGCGAGTGGAACGGACCGCCGGAGAACCCGCCGCCCGAGGGCAGGCGGACGACCATCGGTACCGCCGTTCCGGCGCGGTAGCGCTGCTTGGCGGCGACCGTGACGAGCTGGTCCCACCCGCAGGAGATGAAGTCCGCGAACTGCATCTCAGCGACCGGACGCATGCCCATGATCGCGGCCCCCGTGCAGGAGCCCACGATGGCCGTCTCCGACAGGGGCGCGTCGATCACGCGCCAGGCGCCGAACTCCTCCTGGAAGCCCTGGGTGACCTTGAAGGCGCCGCCGTAGACACCGACGTCCTCGCCGATCACGAACACCCGCTTGTCGCGGCGCATCTCGGTGCGGAGGCCGTCGGAGATCGCCTGCAGGTACGTGAGCTCCGCCATTGCTATTTGTGGTGTGGAGTGTCGAGGTCTTCGGGGGACGCGTAGACGCCGCGCGTCAGGTCGGACGCATCGGGCAGCGGCGACTCGTCGGCGCGGGCGATGGCGTCGTTCAGCAGCTTCTTGACCCCGGCGGCGATCTCGTCCTCCTCCTCGTCGGTGAAGTCCGCGTTGTCGCGCAGCCAGGTGCGGAAGCGCTCGATCGGATCGCGCTTCGCCCACTCCT
>WNGA01009198.1_pt1 | contig 18141 bp, 19 predicted proteins | sample 5400061 | NCBI WGS metagenome assembly WNGA01 (sample SAMN13153366, study PRJNA577476) | soil metagenome | isolation source: 100 cm soil or saprolite under grassland replicate 2 | place: USA:California | collected 2016-06-15 | reverse complement strand
CCAGTTCCTCGCAACGCGCGAGCGCGAGGAGACGCCGTTCGCGACGTAGTGGTCGCGTCGTGGCGGCGCGCGACGAGATCGTGTCCTTCGCGGACGAGCTGCTCGAGGTCGAGAAGTTTCCCGAGTACGGCCCGGCGGGGCTGCAGGTCATCGGCTCCGACGGGTGAAGAGCTCGGCATCGACTTCCTCGCGGGCGGCCACTACGCGACGGAGACGTTCGGCGTGCAGGCGCTCGCGGAGCGATTAGCCGGCCGTTTCGGCGTCACCCACGACTACATCGATGTACCGAATCCCGTCTAGCACCGCTCGAGGGCGCTCGCCGATCAGCAGGTGGCCGCAGTCGGCGACGACGCGCAGCGGCGCGCGCAGACGGCGGGCGTACTCGAACGCGTTTCCGAGCGGCACCTGGACGTCGTCGGCACCGTGCAGGACGAGCGCCGGGCAGTGGACGTGCTCGAGGTCGAGCCGCGGGTCGGTCTGGACGAGCGCATCGCCCGCACTGCGAAGGTCGGTGTAGAGCCCGGAGCCGGCGAGGAAGGCGTTGGCGGCCAACGGCGCCAGCGCACGTGGATCGGCCGCGGACACGGTGCCGAACGCCAGCGTTCGCAGCGGGGCGCTGCGCGCGATCGTCCGTCGCCACCTCGCGGCTCTGCGGCCGGGCTTCAGAAGCGAGGTCAGCATCAGCAGCCGCTCGGAGCGCCGCGTCGTGGAGACGATCCCTGCGCAGCCGGCGAGCACGAGGCCGCGGAGGAGCCCTCGGTGCCGTGTCGCGAGCCTGAGCGCCACCACTCCGCCGAGCGAGTGGCCGACGGCGAGCACCGGGGCTTGTAACTCAGAGTTACAAGCTCCGAGGAGCTCCGCCACCCGGTCCGCGTACGGATCGAGCGTCTCCGGCGGCGCTGCGAACGACCCCGAGCCGCCGTGGCCGGGCAAGTCCGGCACGAGCACTCGGTTGCTCTCCGCGAGCTCAGGAGCGATCAGGGCCCAGTTCGCAGCGGCGCCGCCGAACCCGTGCAGCAGCACGACGGGCGGGCCCTTGCCGCCTTCGAACCAGCGGAGGCGGAGGCCTCGAAAGTCGCGCCAACGCTCCTCGAGGCCGGGCAGAAAAGTCCCCGTTGCGTCCGTCATACGAGGCGACTATCCTGCAGGGAGATGGGTGCCCCAGGGAGAGCGCGATTTTGATTCTGCGCCCCGACAATGGAAAGAGCGATTAGCCCGCTCGGCCGCGTTTGCCGGACGGGCTTTTTTGCGGACCAGGAAAGGAGCGAGATGCCGAACCACCTCACGCCCGAAGAGCTGTCAAAGGAGCTCGGAATCGAGCGGCAGGAGATCATCCGCCTCTGTGTCGAGGAGGGCGTGCCGATCTACCAGGGCAAGATCGACAAGACGCTGTTTGCGGCGCAACTGGAGGCCATCGGAGCCTCCGGCACGAAGCACTAGCGCTTCCGCGACCCCGCTGCGGCCTTCGCAGGTGTGCGGCTCTTCGAGCCTGAGCCGCGCCCGCCTGCCTTGGCCTTTTCCTTCGGCTTGCCGGCCGCGGCGACCGAGCGGCGCAGCGCCTCCATCAGGTCGACGACCGGCGTCTCGGGCACGGGCTCCGGCTTCGACACCTCCTCGCCGGCGAGCTTGGCCTCGAGCATCGCCCGAAGGTCGCGGCGGTACCCGCTCTCGAGCACGCCGGGATCGAACTCGGCCGCGAGCGTCTCGATCACCTGACGTGCCAGGTCGAGCTCGGCGTCCTTGACGGACGTCTCGCCCACGGCCTCCTCGATCTCGACCTGCGACCGGACGTCCTCCGACAGGAACAGCGTCTCGAGCGCGAGCGCGTCGCCGTGCGGGCGGATCAGGCAGAAGGTCTCGCTCCCGCGCAGCACGAACCGCCCGATCGCCGCCATCCCACTCTCCTTCATCGCCTCGAGCAGGAGGACGTAGGGCCGCCGCGCAGCCGCCGCGCTCGCCGGCGCGAGGTAGTACGTGCGGTCGAAGAAGACGGGATCGACCTGCTCCAGCGGAACGAACGACGTGATGTCGATCGCCCGCGAGTCGTCCGCCTGCTGAATCGCCTCCAGGTCGGCGTCCTCGATGACGACGAACTCGCCCTTCGCCACCTCCCAGCCCTTCACGATCTCGTCAGGGCCGACCTCGCGCTCGTGCGTCGGGCACCAGCGCTTCTGCCGGATCGGCGTCTTGCACTCCGCGTGCAGGGTCCGGAACGACACGTCGGACTGCCGCGCCTTGGGCGCGGTGGCGAGGGCCAACCCGATTGGGATGTTGACCAGGCCGAAGCTGAGTGAACCGTTCCAGATCGTCCGCATTGGGGCCTTCCGAAGTGTAGAGGGACCGGCCACATTCGCCTTTCGAGTACCTGTTCCTGCCGCGTGCCCCATCAGGCAATACGCTTCGCGTGTGGCCCGGGCGGAGATCGAAGACGCTGCTCGTTCGGCGGAGAGCGAGCCTGCCGCCAAGCGGACGATCGCACGCCTGTGGCTCGACGCCGCGACCGCGAAGCGCGGCGAGCCGCCGTATCTCGCGGAGCGCGACGGCCGGTGGGAGCCGGTCTCGTGGGCCGAGGCGGAGCGCGCCGTCGACGAGCTCGCCCACGGGTTGCTTGCGCTCGGCGTCCGCAAGGGCGACACGTTCGCGATCCTCGCCAACACGTCGCTCGAGTGGGTGCTGTTCGACTTCGCCCTCGCGCTGATCGGCACGGTGGGCGTCGGCGTCTACATGAACAGCTCTGCGAAGGACGCTCAGTACGTCGTCGAGCATTCCGAAGCGGTCGGCGCGCTGTGCGAAGACGAGGCGCAGCGCGAGAAGATCGCGCCGCTCGGCCTCGCGCACGTGCTGACGTTCGGCGACCTCGACGAGCTGCGAGCGCGGGGTCGTGAACACGCGCAGCTGCATCCGCAGGCGGTCGTCGAAGCCTCGAGAGCGATCGACGAGGAGGACGTCTTCACGTACATCTACACCTCGGGAACGACGGGGCCGCCGAAGGGATGCGTGATCACCCACCGCAACTACTACGAGATGGCAAACGTCGTCCGCCAGCTCGACGACTTCGTCGTCGAAGGCGACACGATGCTGCTCTACCTTCCGCTGGCGCACAACTTCGGCCGCCTGATGCACCTGCTCGGGCCGCACCAGGGCTTCACGCTCGCATTCCTGCGCGATCCTCTCCGCACCGCCGATGCGATCCTCGAGGTGCGCCCGACCGTCCTGCCGAGCGTGCCGCGCGTGTACGAGAAGGTGTACGCGGCGATCACCGCAAAATTCGCCGAGGAGAAGGGGGCGAAGCGGAGACTGATCGACTGGGCGCTACGCGTCGGCCACGACGTGAGCGGACGAATCCAGCGAGACGAGCCGATCCCACGAACGCTGGCGGTCCGGCATGCGATTGCGTCGAGGCTCGTGTTCTCGAAGGTGCGTGAACGTCTCGGCGGCAGGATTCGCATCTGCGTGTCGGGTGCGGCGCCGCTTGCACCCGAGATTCTCCGGTTCTTCCACGCGCTCGGCGTACTGATCCTCGAGGGCTACGGCTTGACGGAGTGCACGACGGCGGCGACCGTCAACCGGCCTTCGCGCTTTCGCTTCGGCACCGTCGGTCCCGCGCTGCCCGATGTCGAGCTTCGACTCGAGGAAGACGGCGAGCTGCTGATTCGCAGCCCGACCGTGTTCCGTGGCTACTTCAAGGACGACGAGGCGACGCGCGAGGTGCTCACTGACGACGGCTGGCTGCGCTCGGGTGACATCGCGACGATCGACGACGACGGCTTCGTCACGATCACAGACCGAAAGAAGGACATTCTCGTCACCGCCGGCGGCAAGAACGTCGCCCCGCAGAACCTCGAGAACGACCTGAAGATGCACGCCGAGATCTCACAGGCACTCGTCGTCGGCGACAGGCGTCCGTTCGTCGCCGCACTTGTCACGCTCGACGAAGCGGCCGCGGGCCTCAGCGCCGAGCAGCGCGACGCGCGCGTGCAGGAGATCGTCGACTCGGTCAACCGCGAGCGCTCGCGCTACGAGCAGATCAAGAAGTTCGTGATCCTGCCGCGCGACTTCTCAGCGGACGAGGACGAGATCACGCCGACGCTGAAGCTCAAGCGCCGAGTCTGCCTGGAGCACTTCGCCACCGAAGTCGAAGCGCTCTATTCGTAACAACAGCTCAGGCGACGGCACTCAAAAGGGCCGCGCGCGCAGCGCGCTTGGCCCGGGCACAACAACGCCCGCTAAATAATTCGCCTGGCGCCGACGTAGCTCGACGCGTACCAGCCCGTCATCGACGAGACCTTGACGACGTCGCCGGTGTGCGGCGCGTGGATGAACGAGCCGCCGCCGACGTAGATCCCGGCATGGCCGAGGCCGCTGAAGAACACGATGTCGCCCGGCGCCAGCTGATCACGCGAGACGGGCACGCCCATTCCCCAGAGCGCGTACGTCGAGTGCGGGAGCGAGACGCCGATCTGCGCGAATGCGTACGCGATCAGGCCGCTGCAGTCGAATCCACTCGGCGATGCGCCGCCCCAGACGTAAGGGACACCCAGGTACTGCATTGCGATGCCGACGACACCGCCGTAGTTCGACGGTGGAGCGACCGACGCTTCGGGTGTCGATGCGGCGACGCCGACGACGGTGCCGGTGGACGCCAGCTGCGGCTGCACGTGCTGACTCGCGCGCGCGAGCGCAAGCGACCGTGCCCGTTCTGCGGCCTGAAGCCGGTCGATCTCGCTGCGCACGGATGCCAGCAGCGACTTCCGTCGCTGGAGCTGTGCCTCGATCGAGCGACGCTCGCTCGCGAGTTGCGCGACCAGGTTTCGCTGCTCCGACTGCGCCTGTTGCAACGAGTGCGTTTGGCGCGCGATCTGTCCCCGGAACTTCGTCACGTCGTCGAGCAGCGACGTTCGCTGCTGCGACACGCGGCCGACGCTGTCGATTCGGTCGAGCAGATCGGTGAGGCTCGTAGCGCCGAACAAGACGTCCAACGTCGAGGTCGACGTGCCTGAGGTGTAGATCTCGACCGCCTCTCGCGCGAGGTCCGCCTGTGCATGCCTCAGGTTCTGTCGCGCAATGCCGAGCTCGAAGCGCGACCGCGAAAGGTCGCGATTGATTCGCTCGAGCTTCACGTTCGCGAGATTCCAGCGTTCGACGGCAGCTCCGACCTGTGCGTCCAGCGAGTCGATCTGCGCGACGATCTGGCGCGCCTCTGCCTGCTTGTCCGAGACCCCCGGATCCGCTGAGGCGCTGCCAACGCCCAAGAACCCGACCGCGAATGCGGCTAGGCCGATCCGAAGTTGTCGGATGTGAAGTCTGATGGGGGTCCTAGGGCCGGACGGTTCGCACGCAATGCCGCGAGGGCACGGACGTCACGGAGGCGCAGCCTAACACCTCTTCCAGATGATCGCGCAAGAGAGTGAACGGAACCTTGTTGAAAGTGTCACAGATGTGATGGCTCAACTGCGAGCCTTCGTTAACGCCTTTGGTAGCGTTCCGCGCTTCGTGCGGAGGCCTGCTCGACTCAAGCAGCGCCTTCTCGCCGTCGGCGCCTGCGCAACGTTCGCGGGTGCACTCGTTGCGGGAGGTGGCGCCGAACCTGCGTCTCGACTTGGTCGGCGCGCGGACTCGTTACGGCGCGAGAGCACCACGCTCGCGCAGCAGCGTCAGACGGCGCTGCTCAGCTTGTACGCGCTCGATACGAAGCTCCAGTTTGCACAGTCGCGCCTCGCAGCACTTCGTGCGCAACGCGCGCGCGTCGAGCACGAGCGTGCATCCGTTCGCAGGCAGCTCGATGCTGCGTACACGACGCTCCGCGTGTCGCAACGCCGGCTCGCACAGCGTCTCCACGCGCTGTACGAGAGCCGTGAGAGTGATGTATTCGCCGTCCTGCTCGACGCGAGCTCTCTCGAAGACGCGATCACGGAGCTCGACGACCTGACCCGAAGCGCACAACTCGACAAGCGAATAGCCGAGGATGCGCGCGATGCACGTGCAAGGTTGCGCGCGGCCGCGGCTCGCCTTGCGCAACGCGAGGCACGTCTCGAAGTCCTCGCAGCTTCGGCGGAAAGCACGCTTTCCGGTCTCAGCGCGACGCGGTCAGCGCGCGAGCGCCTCGTGGACGACCTGACGCAACGGCTGAACGCACTCGAGCTCTCACGCGTGCAGGCGCAGGCGCGCGCCTCCGCCGTCCGTACGCGGAAGTTCGTTGCTGCCTCACCTACGGCGACCGCTTCGCACTCTGCGTCCGCCGTACCGGTCTCGGCCGGCGGCCACACGCTCAACGTTGTCGCTTCCGGCTACTCACTCACCGGAGCGACCGCGAGCGGGATCGCGCCCGGATGGGGCGTGGTCGCGGTCGATCCAGCCATGATTCCGCTCGGAACCCGAATGACGATCCCCGGCTACGGCGACGGTGTCGCCGCAGACACGGGCTCTGCGGTGCACGGGTCGACGATCGACCTCTGGTTCCCGACGGCCGAGCAGGCGCTCGCCTGGGGGCGGAGGACGGTCACGATCACGCTGCACTAGGATTCCGGCGGCTGGAATGAGCGAAACGCTCAAGGAGACCGCGGAGCGAATCCAGGCCCCTTTGCGGGTGCTCGTCGTAGACGACCACGACCTCTTCCGAACGGGCCTCCGGAACCTCCTCGAGGAACAGGGCGTGGAGGTCGTGGGCGAGGCGTCGGACGGGTCGCAGGCGCTGCGCATGACGCGCGAGCTCGCGCCCGACGTGGTCGTCATGGATCTGAACATGCCGGGGATGAGCGGCGTCGAGGCGACGCGGCAGGTGACCTCGGCAGCGCCGTTGACGCGCGTCGTCGTCCTTACGATCTCCGACCAGGATTCCGACGTGCTCGACGCGATCCTCGCCGGCGCGTGCGGCTACCTGATGAAGGACGCGTCGATCGAGGAGCTGATGGCAGGCATCCGCGCCGCCTCCATCGGCGAGTCGTTGATCTCGTCGCACATCGCCGGCAAGGTGCTCCAGCGAATCCGGGCGACGAGCGCTCAGCCGCAGATCGCCGAACAGATCCGCAGCGAGCTCTCCGATCGGGAGATCGAGGTCCTGAAGCTGATCGCGAACGGCAAGGACAACTCGATGATCGCGGCCGAGCTCCACATCAGCCCGAAGACGGTCAAGAACCACATCTCCAACATCCTGATGAAGCTCCAGATCCAGAACCGGATCCAGGCAGCGGTCTACGCCGTCAGAAGCGGCCTCGTCTGACCGCTCGCTGCGCTCGCTTTCGCGGGAAGTCCTGCCGACTTCGGGCGGCAGCGTTAAGCGGCTTGACGGAGCTCGCGGCGGCGGTCGCGGAGAGACACCAGGAGGGTGCGCAGCGCCGTGATCTCCTCGCTCGACTCGTCCAGCCTCTTGGCGAGCTCGGTGAGCTCCTCGACGCGTTCCTGGTCGGATCTCTGGGCGATGTGGGACGCTACCTCGCCCAGGCGGCGCTCGGCGCGCCAGCGCTCGGCTTCGAGCTGGAGGGCATAGGCATAGCCGGCCGTCAGCGTCTCGTCGAACCGCTCGAGGAGCGGCTGCGAATTGGCAGCCATGGGAGCTGCGAGCAGCTCGCGGATTTCGTCAAGAAGGCTCATCTGGGTTGGATCGCGGCGACGGCCACCGCGATTATCAGTCTCCAGACCAGGTCTTTACCAGGGCCGGGCGGCCCATCTTCGTCGCCTGCGGGACCTAGAATTGCGGCGGGTGCGTAGAGCCCTTTCAGTCTTCCTTTCACTGCTGGCGGTTGCCTTCCCCTCGGCCGCCGCCGGCGCGACACGTGTCGATGTGCCGCTGGGGTCGCGGCTCGCGCGGGCACTTCGCGTCCCGCACGTGCCACCCGCCCGGTCGGCCGCGCTGGCGATCGACCTCCAGACGCGTGAGATCGTGTTCCGCCAACGCGTGGCGCAGCCGCTCGCACCGGCCTCGACGGAGAAGCTGCCGCTCACGTACGCCTTGCTGACGGCGCTCGGCCCCGTCTTCCGGATCGAGACGACGGCGGAGTCGAGCGGCCTCGTCACCGCGGGGACGCTGCGCGGCGATCTCTACCTCGTCGGCGGCGGCGATCCATCGCTCTCGGGGGCCGATCTGGCGTCGCTCGCGCGGCAGGTGCGCTCGGCCGGCATCCAGCGTGTCCACGGACGGCTGCTCGGCGACGAGAGCCTCTACGACGCCCGGAGAACCGCCCCCGGCTGGAGGGCGTCGTTCTACATCAACGAGTGCGCACCGCTGTCCGCGCTCGTCGTCGACGGAGCGCGGTACGGAGGCCGCGTCAGCTCGCATCCGGCGCTCGCCGCGGCGCTGCTCTTCCGCGACGCACTCGCACGCGAGGGAGTCACGGTCGACGGAGCGGTGACGACCGGCGCAGCGCGCGCTACGGCCGAGCCGCTCGGGCTCGTTCGCTCGCCCCCGCTCCGCGCGCTGGTGGCCGCGATGGACCTCGCGAGTGACAACTTCATGGCCGAGATGCTCCTGAAGCAACTCTCGCTGCTGCAGTCCCCGCAGGGGACGACGGCCGCCGGCGCACAGACGGTGATGCGGCTCCTCGGCGCGGACGGGGTCCCGCTCGCGGGTGTCCGCATCGTCGACGGTTCTGGGCTGTCGGTGCTGGACCGGCTCACGGTCGACGCGCTGGTCGCGATCCTGCAGGCGATGTGGGACGACCCGACGCTGCGCCCGGAGCTGCTGCGAGCGCTACCGGTGGCGGGCAGGAGCGGAACACTGCGCCACCGGATGCAGGCGCCGCCCCTCCTCGGCAACGTCCGCGCGAAGACCGGCACCACGAGCAGCGCGTCCGCCCTCGCGGGCTACGTCAAGTCCACCTACGTGTTCGCGATCCTCCAGAACGACAGCCCGATCTCGTCGTGGTGGGCGCGGAAGGCGCAGGACCGCTTTACGGCCGTGCTGGCAGCGCGCTAGCGGCGCCCGGCGGCTACGAGCCGAGGAGCTCGACGAGCTCCGCCTCGGAGAGGATCGGAGTTCCCGACCGCTGCGCCTTCGTCAGCTTCGAGCTCCCAGGCTCGTCGCCGGCGATCAGGCCCGTCGTCTTCGACGAGACGGAGTTCGTGACCTTCGCACCGAGCGCCTCGAGCTCGGCGGCGGCCTCGTCGCGCGACCAGCGTTCGAGCGTCCCCGTGATCACGTAGGTCTTGCCGCTCAGCGGTCCCTCCTTGGGCCGCTCGTCGTCCGAAAGCTCGAACTTGATGCCGAGCTCGCGCAGCTCGGCGACGAGGGCGCGGTTCTGGTCGTCCTGGAACCACTCCACGATCGCCTCCGCCCGGTCCGGGCCGATCCCCTCGACCTGCTCGACGTCCTCCTGCGACGCGTCGAGCAGCCGTTCGACGTTGCCGAAATGCCGTGCGAGGCTCTGCGCGGTCACCCAGCCGAGTTGCGAGATGTTGAGCCCGAAGAGCACGCACGAGAACGGAATCTGTTTCGACGCCTCGATCGCCGCGACTGCGTTGTTCGCCGAGATCTCGGCGTAACCGTCGAGCTGCATCAGCTGGTCGGCGGTCAGGCGATAGAGGTCCGGCAGCGAGCGCAGGAGGCCTTCGTCCCAGAGGCGGCGCACGGACTGCTCGCCCACCCCCTCGATGTCGGCGGCGGCCTGGACCCAGTTGATCAGCGTCTCGAGCCCTCGCGAAGGGCAGGCCCGATTCGGGCAGCGATGCATCGCCTCGCCCTCGGGCTTGACCACGTCGAAGCCGCAGAGCGGGCACTGCTTCGGCATCGCGAAGCGCTTCGTGCCCCTCCGATGCGGGCCGGCAGGACCGACGATCTGGGGGATCACGTCGCCGGCGCGCTGAATGATCACGTCGTCGCCCTCGCGGATCTGCTTGCGATTGATGTCCTCCTCGTTGTGCAGCGTCGCGCGGGAAACGGTGACCCCGCCGACTTCGACCGGCTCGAGCATCGCCCATGGATTCAGCGCCCCCGTGCGGCCGACGCGGATCAGGATCTTGTTCAACCGCGTGACGGCGGTCATGGGCGCCCACTTGTACGCGCGCGCCCAACGCGGCCGTCCGTGCAGCCCACCGAGCTCGCGCTGCTGCGCGAGCGAATCGACCTTGATCACGATGCCGTCGATCTCGTAGTCGAGCTCGGCGCGCTTCCGCTCCCAGTCGATGCAACGCGCGGCGACGTCCTCGATCGTGTCGACGCACTCGGCGAACGGGTTCGTGCGGAAACCGTGCGCCCGCAGCCACTCGAGCGTCTCCCACTGCGATTCGAACTCGACGCCCTCGCGGTGACCGACTCCGTAGACCCAGATCGACAACGGCATCCGCCGCGTCACCTCCGAATTCTTCTGCCGGACCGACCCCGCCGCCGCGTTTCTCGGGTTCGGCGTCGGCTTCTTGCCCTCGGCGACCAACCGCTCGTTCAGCGCCCGGAAGCCGGACAGCGGCATGTAGATCTCCCCGCGTACCTCCAGCACTGCGGGCGGATCCGAGCCGACCATCGAGAGCGGGATCGCGTCGACGGTTCGCAGGTTCGGAGTGACGTCCTCGCCGCGAGAGCCGTCGCCGCGCGTCGCTCCCCGCACGAGCACGCCGTTCTCGTACAGGAGCGAGATCGCAAGCCCGTCGATCTTCGGCTCGATCACGTAGTCCACCTGCTCGTCGTCACGGTCGAGCCGCTTGTGCACGTCGTCCGCCCATTTCCGCAACCCTTCCTCCGTCGTCACCTTGTCGAGCGAGCCCATCGGCTGCAGGTGGTCGACCTTGCGGAACTTGTCCGACGGTGGCGCCCCGACACGGCGAGTGGGCGAATCGAGCGGAATCTCGTCGTCCGAAAGCTCGGCCTCGAGCTCGAGCAGCTCGTCGAAGGCCCTGTCGTAGACGGCGTCCGGAACCTCCGGGTCGTCGACCACGTGATAGGCGTAGCCCCAGCGTTTGAGCAGCTCGCGCAGCTCCTCGACGCGCGTCGTCACGTCAGAGGACGCCAAGCAGCTCCTCCGGCGACTCGACGAAGGCGTCGGCGCCGTCTGGGCGGTGAACGCCGCCCCAGCCGACCGCGACCGAGAACACCCGCGCAGCGCGCGCGGCCTGGACGTCGAACGGCGAGTCGCCGACGTAGGCGGCGTCGGCCGGGCGCGCGTCGAGCTGCTCGAGCGCGTGCAGGATCGGCTCCGGATCGGGCTTGTGGCGCTCGGTCGAGTCCGAGCCGACGACGACGTCGAAGTATGCGCGGATGCCCGCGCCGTCGAACACGCGCTCGACGGCCGGCCGCCGCTTCGCGGTCACGACGCCGAGCCGCCGCCCCTCGTCCTTGAGCGTGCACAGGACGTCGATCATCCCGTCGAAGCAGGCGAGCTCCGAGTACGACGGGTCGTTGTGCTCGCGATAGACGCGCACGAGCTCGTCCACACGATCGGCGTCGATGAGGGCCATCTGCGTCTCGAGATTCGTGCCGCCGACCTGCGCCAGGATCTGCTCGTCCGGCATCCGTCGCTGCAGCACCGTCTCGGTCGCGTGGTGGAAGGACGCGAGGATGATCGCGGCGGAGTCGACAAGCGTGCCGTCGAGGTCGAAGAGCACGACGGGGAAGCGCACGCTTCATTAGTACCGAACGCTCACGAGGTACAGCCCCCACGGTGGCGCCGTCTGGCCGGCCTCCGAACGCGGCCGCCCCTCGAGCAGCGGCGCGAGGTCCAGGCCGTCGACCATCGTCCCGACAAGCGTCCTCACCATGTGCCGCAGGAACGACCGCGCGGTGATCTCGAAGACGAGCACGTCGCCGTCCTCGAGCCAGCGAGCCGATTCGATCGTGCGGCCGAAGATCGGGTGCTGCGTCTCCGCGGGGGTGAAGGCTCGGAAGTCGCGGTCGCCTGGAAGCAGGGCCGCCTGCTGCTCGAGTGGGCGCACCTCGAGCGGCCGCGGGTACCACCATGCCCGCCGAGCCTCGAACGGCGAGCGCAGCCGTGACCGCACGATCCGGTACCGGTACGAGCGGGCGCGCGCCGAGAAGCGCGCGTGGAAGTCGGGCCCGGCCTCGGCGGCGGAGACGACCGCGACGTCCTGCGGAAGCACGGCGTTCAACGCCTCGGCCGCGTGCTCCGGCGGCGGTCCTCCTTCCACGTCGACGGACAAGACGTTTGCCAGCGCGTGCACGCCTGCATCCGTGCGTCCCGCGACGGCAACGCGCGTCACGGACGCGTACGACGCCATGAGCGCGTGCCGTACGACCCCCTCCACCGTCCGCAGCCCCGGCTGCGCGGCCCAGCCGCGGAAGTCAGTCCCGTCGTAGGCGAGCTCGAGCTTCAGCCGCACGTCAGGCGGGCCTGACCTTCTTTGTCAGGTGTTCCTTATGCTCTAGGTGCTTGCGAGTGCGTTGATACACTCTACTCATGACGAGGCAGCAGTGGTTCCTGCTCCAGCGTGTGCAGCCTGCCATGGTCGGGCTAATCGACGGCTCGTTGTCGACGCTGGCGCCGATCTTCGGCGTCGCGTTCTACACGCACGAGCCCCACGCCGCGTTCGTCGCGGGGCTCGCGACCTCGATCGGCGCCGGCATCTCGATGGCGTACTCGGAAGGGCTCTCCGACACGGGCGAGCTGACAGGGCGCGGGAACCCCGTCACACGCGGCGTGATCACAGGCATCGGGACGTTCCTCGGCGGGATCCTGCACACGCTGCCGTTCCTGATCCCGCACTACCACGCCGCCATCGTCACGGCATCGATCATCGTCGCGTTCGAGCTGGTCGCCCTCGCATGGATCCGCTGGAGGTTCTTCGAGACGAGCTTCGTCAAGTCGCTGGCCTACATCACGCTCGGCGGAACCGTGATCGCGCTCGTCGGCGCGACCATCGGCGGCGCCGTATAGCGCCCGGCGCACTCGCGCGTAGACTGGCTCGATGCGCTCCCTCGCGACCGTCGGAGGGTGGAGCAGCCGCCATCCGTGGCATGCGATCGCCCTCTGGCTCGCCTTCGTCGCCGCGGCGTTCACGCTGGGCGTGGCGACCGGAACGAAGGAGCTCGAGAACGGCGCCGTCGGCGAGTCGGCGCGCGGGTACGAGCTCCTCGACGCGCATCAGGCATGGCCGCCGCCGCGCGAGTACGCATACCTGCAGAGCACGACGCTGAAGGCCAGCCACCCTGTCTTCAAAGCCGCGACGGAGCACGTCGCCGGCTTGATGAGCAGGTGGCTCGCCAACATCGACGTCCGCACGTCCGCGGACGGTCACTCGGCGCTGGTCGTCGGCGAGGTCCGTCGGTTCCCGATCCCGATCGAAGAGCTGCGCGCCTCCGTTCTCGGGGCAAACTCGCTGCATCCCGACGTGTCGGGGCAAACTCGCTGCATCCCGACGTGACGATCGAGGAGACGGGCGAGATCGCGGCGAACGACGCACGCGACCGTCGGCTCCACAGCGACCTGCGACGCGCCGAGTACCTGTCCGTCCCCGTGACGTTGCTCGTCCTCCTGTTCGCGTTCGGCGCGTTCGTCGCGGCTTTCGTCCCTCTCCTGCTCGCACTGACGGCGGTCGCGGCCGCCTTCGGGCTCGCGGGCCCGATCAGCCACGTCTTCGCACTGGACGACTCGACGCGCACGGTCATGGTGCTGATCGGAATGGCCGTCGGCGTCGATTACGCGCTCTTCTACGTCATTCGGTCGCGCGAGGAGCGGCGGCGCGGCCTCCCGTCGCACGAGGCCCTCGAGCGCACCGCCCGTACCTCTGGTCGCACCGTGATCGTCTCCGGAACGACCGTCGCGATCGCGATGGCCGGCCTGTACATCGTCGGCTCCGACGTCTTCAACGGCATCGGCAGCGGGACGATCGCAGTGATCGCGTGCGCGGTCGCAGGATCGGTGACGGTGCTGCCTGCGGTCCTGGAGCTGCTCGGCCCGCGGATCGACCGCGGTCGGATTCCCTTCCTGCCGCACCTCCGGACGGAGTCGTCGGACTCACGGTACTGGCCGGCGGTCGTCGACCGCGTGCTCCGCCGGCCTGTGCTCTCGTGCCTCGCGGCATCGGCGCTGCTCGTCGCGCTGGCAGTGCCCGCGCTCTGGATGCACGTCGCGTCGCCGAACGACGACACGCTCTCGTCGCAGCACGACCCGGCGCTGGCGACCCTCGCGCGTGTCCGCTCGGACTTCCCGAGCACGTCGGAGCCCGCGCTCCTCGTCGTCACCGCGCCGCTCGAACGCAGGGAAGCCGCCAAAGGCGAGCTGAACCGCCTCGAACGGCTTGCCACCGCACGTGGGATCGCACATCCGCCGTACACGCTGAGCGGCGGCTCCGACGGAACCTCGGTGTCTCTCGAGCTCCCGTTGACCGGAGCCGGCGACAACGTCGCCAGCCGCAGAGCGATCGACGTGCTGCGCCGGGATCTCATCCCGCAGACGCTCGGGCGGGTCCCGGGCGCCGAGACCGCCGTCACGGGAGCGACCGCGGAGGACCTCGACTTCACCCGCCAGATGAAGCACGGCGTCCCGTACGTCATCGCATTCGTGCTCGCGTTCGCCTTCGTGCTGCTGCTGGTCGCCTTCCGCTCGATCGTCGTGCCGCTGAAGGCGATCGTGCTCAACCTGCTCTCGGTGGGAGCGGCGTACGGCGTGCTGGTGCTCGTCTTCCAGCACCACTGGGCGGAGCCGTTGCTGGGCTTCGAGTCGAACGGGGCGATCATCTCGTGGCTTCCGTTGTTCCTGTTCGTCGTCCTGTTCGGCCTTTCGATGGACTACCACGTGTTCATCCTCAGCCGCGTGAGGGAGGCCGTCGACTCCGGGATGGCGACCAACGACGCGGTCCGGTACGGAGTCACAATCACCGCAGGGGTCGTCACGAGCGCTGCACTCGTCATGGTGGCCGTGTTCTCGATCTTCGGCTCGCTCTCGTCGCTCGACGTCAAGCAGGCGGGCGTGGGTCTCGCCGTCGCCGTCCTGATCGACGCGACGATCGTGCGCGCGGTGCTGCTGCCGGCGTCGATGCACCTACTCGGAGACTGGAACTGGTACCTGCCGCGCGCCCTGCAGCGCCTGCCGAAGGCACGGATCGAGGCGCCCCCGGCGCGCGAGCCGCGTTGACCAGCTCAAACGCCTCATGCGACGCGGGACACTGGGAGCAAGTAACTCAGAGTTACAAGCCCGACGGCGCCACGACGCTACAGGGGCGCCCGATCGGCCGCGGAGGCCTTACCGGAGCTCTAGGAGATCGCCAGCGACTCGTTGGCGTCGCTGACGAACAGTCCGGGCTGAGGGCCACCGCCGATCACGTAAACGGAGCCGCGGTACGCGGCGACGCCGAGGCCGTGCCGAGGCGTGGGCAGGTCGGGGAGCCGGCGCCAGCTCCGGCGTATGACGTCGTACGCGTACACGGTCCGGATCGTCCCAGTCATCGCCTCGCCGCCGACCGAGACGATCGTGCGGCCGACGGCCGCAGCGCCGGTTCCGCCGCGCGTCTCCGGCACCGGCGCCTCGCGGCGCCAGCGCTGTTCGCCCGGCGCCCATGACTCGACGAGGTCGAGGTTGGTGGTCAACCCGGCCGTACGTCCGGCGATCGCGTAGACACGCCCCCGTGTCGTCGCGACGGCGAGATGCTCGCGCGGTGTCGGGCCCGGGAGCGTGCGCCACCGGCGCCGCTTGGTGTCATAGGCGAGCATCGTGCGCGCGAGCCCTGACGCACCTACGCCTCCGACGGCGTAGATCGTGGCGCGGATCGCGACCGCCCCCGCGGCCGCGCGGGGCGCGGGCATCGTCAGCGTCCGCCAGCGCGACCCGACGAGCGTGAATGCGCTGCGGAGCGCGCCGTACCCGCCGAGGATGTAGAGTCGCCCTCCCGCAGCCGTCGCCGCTGCGTGATTCACCTGCGCGGGCAGCGCGGGCCCTCGGCGCCACCGGTCCGTGGCCGGGGCGAAGAAGTCGACCTCCCCGGTGCTCGAGCCGTCCGCGAGGTATCCGCCGACGACGGCGATCTCGCTCCCGACGGTCGCTGCCGCGACCTCGGTGCGCGGAATCGGCAGCGGCGCGTGCGCCTTCCAGTCGGCGGTCGCGAGCAGGAGTGCTGCGACGACCGCTGCGGTCATCGGCCGCTATCCGCGCTGAGTCGGGCCCGCGGCGGCGCCCGCCGGCTCGTAATCAACCAGCTCCAAGTACACCATGTCGGCGGCGTCTCCCTGGCGGGGGCTGAGCTTGACGATCCGCGTGTAGCCGCCCGGACGGTCGGCGAACCGCGGGGCCACCTCGTCGAAGAGCTCATCTGCTCCGCGAGCGGTTTCACCGCCTTTGCCTTCGCCTGCGTCGTCTTGATGCGACCGTGCTCGATCAACGCGCCGGCAAGGTTCGCGTACAGGGCTCTGCGATGAGCGGAGTCCCGTCCGAGCTTCATGCCGGCGCGCTGATGACGCATCAGTGGCTTTTAGTCCTCTTGGAGGCTGAGGCCGTGGGCCTGCAGCGTCTCCTTGACCTCTTCGATCGACTTCTTGCCGAAGCTCGGGATCGCGGCGAGCTCGCTCTCGCTCTTCGTCACGAGATCCCCGATCGTCTCGATGCCGACGCGCTTGAGGCAGTTGTACGAGCGGACACCCAGCTCGAGCTCCTCGATCGGGAAGTTCTCCATCCCGTGCGCGAGCGACTCGGCCGGGGCACCTCCGTCGGCCGGCATCGCCGCGGCCTCGCCGAAGCCCTCGATCTTCTCGATGTCGGTGAAGATCGCGAGCTGGCGGATCAGGACCTCGGCCGCCTGGGCGAGCGCCTCCTTCGGATCGATCGACCCGTCGGTGGTGATGTCCATCCGGAGCTTGTCGTAGTCGGTCCGCTGGCCGACGCGCGCCGCCTCGACGTCGTACGCGACACGGCGGACGGGCGAGAAGATCGAGTCGATCGGAACGACACCGATCGTGGTCTCGGGCCCGCGGTTGAGCTCGGCCGGGATGTACCCGCGGCCGCGCCCGATCGTCAGCGTGATCTCGAGACGCCCCCGCTCGGAAAGGTTCGCGAGCACGAGATCCGGGTTGAGGATCTCGAGGTCTGCAGGCGCCTCGATGTCACCCGCGGTGACGGGACCGGCGCCACGCACCGACAGCCGCACCTCGATCTCGGGCGACTCACCGTGCAGGACGCAGATCATGTTCTTCAGGTTCAGGATCAGGTCCGTGACGTCCTCGCGGACGCCCGGAAGGGTGGTGAACTCGTGCGAGACGCCCTCGATCTTCACGGACGTCACCGCGGCACCCTCGAGCGACGAGAGGAGCACGCGGCGCAGCGAGTTCCCGAACGTGTAACCGAAGCCGCGGTCGAGCGGCTCGATCACGAAGATGCCGCGGTCGTCGTCCACTTCCTCGTGGACGATCTTGGGCACCTGGAAATCCATCAACGACGTACGAACGGCCAACGCTGTCCTTTCAGTAGTTACTTGCTGTAAAGCTCGACGATCAGCTGCTCGGAGACCGGTGTGTCGATCTCCGCCCGCTCAGGCCACTTGAGGACCTTGCCGGTGAGGTTGTCATGGTCCGCTTCCAGCCACGGCGCCACGGACGCGGTCAGATCGGTCGCGTCGCGAACGACCTGCTCCGCGCTCGAGCCGGGAGCGATCGTGACGACCTCGTTCGGCCGTACCTGGTAGCTCGGGATGTTCACGCGGCGGCCGTCGACCTGGAAATGGCCGTGACGCACCAGTTGCCGCGCCTGTGCGCGCGACGCCGCGAAGCCGAGGCGGTAGACGACGTTGTCGAGCCGTGTCTCGAGCATCCGGAGCAGGTTGTCTCCGGTCACGCCCGTGCCTCGCGTCGCCTTGTCGTAGTAGGTCCGGAACTGCCGCTCGAGGAGGCCGTAGTACCGCCGCGCCTTCTGCTTCTCGCGCAGCTGGAGCAGGTACTCGCTCTGCTTGATGCGGCCGCGACCGTGCTCGCCCGGCGGATACGAGCGGCGCTCGATCGCACACTTCTCCGTCAGGCAGCGCTCGCCCTTGAGGAACAGCTTCATCCCTTCGCGGCGGCACTGCTTGCACTTCGGTGAACGGTCCCTCGCCACTAGACGCGTCTCCGCTTCTTGGGACGGACACCGTTGTGGGCCTGCGGCGAGACGTCCTTGACCCCGAGGATCTCGAGCCCGGCGGCCTGGAGCGAGCGGATCGCCGTCTCACGACCCGAGCCCGGGCCCTTGACGAACACCTCCACCTTCTGGAGGCCGTGCTCCATGCCCTTCCGCGCGCACG
>WNGA01019399.1_pt1 | contig 18142 bp, 20 predicted proteins | sample 5400061 | NCBI WGS metagenome assembly WNGA01 (sample SAMN13153366, study PRJNA577476) | soil metagenome | isolation source: 100 cm soil or saprolite under grassland replicate 2 | place: USA:California | collected 2016-06-15 | reverse complement strand
CCGGGGGCCATGCCGTGACCGCGACATCCGAGGAAGCGCGACCACAGGTCCCCGCGACCGCAACGGAGCGGAGCGGACCGTACGGCGCGATCATTATCGGCGCCGGGATCTCCGGCATGTATCAGCTCCACCGCCTGCGCGGGCTCGGCCTGAGGGTGCGGGTGTTCGAGGCGGGCGCCGGTGTCGGTGGCACCTGGTACTGGAACCGCTACCCCGGGGCGCGGTTCGATTCCGAAAGCTGGACCTACGGCTACTCCTTCTCCGAGGAGATCCTGCGCGAGTGGGAATGGAGCGAGCACTTCGCGGCGCAGCCGGAGACGCTCCGCTACTGCAACTTCGTTGCCGACAAACTCGACCTCCGCCGCGACATCGAGTTCAACCGTCGGATCAGGGCCGTCACCTACGACGAGGCCGCGAATCAGTGGGAGATCGAGAGTGAGGACGGCCGGCGGGAGCGGGCGCGGTTCCTGATCACCGCGGTCGGGCCCCTATCGGCGCCAACGATGCCGACAATCCCGGGCGTCGAGACCTTCCGCGGTGAGTCCTACCATACCGGCACCTGGCCGCACGGGCCGGTCAGCTTCAGGAACAAGCGTGTGGCGGTGATCGGCACCGGCGCGACCGGCGTGCAGGCGATCACCGAGATCGCCAAGACCGTCGGGCACCTCACCGTCTTCCAGCGCACCCCGAACTGGTGCGCGCCGCTGCACAACCGCCCGATGGACGCGGCCACGCAGGCCCGCATCAAGACGACCTATCCGGAGATCTTCGCGGTCTGCCGCGAGTCCTTCGGCTGCTTCATCCACCAAGCCGACCCGCGCAACGCGCTCGAGGTGAGCCCGGAGGAGCGCGAGGCGTTATTCGAGAAGCTCTACGGGGAGCCTGGCTTCGGCATCTGGATGGGGAACTTCCGGGACGTGCTGATCGACCAGGAAGCCAACGCCACGATCACCGAGTTCATGCGGCGGAAGATCCGTCAGCGGGTCAAGGACCCGAAAGTCGCGGAGAAGCTGATCCCGACGAACCACGGCTTCGGTACCCGCCGCGTACCGCTGGAGAGCGGCTATTACGAGGTCTTCAACCAGCCGAATGTTCGCCTCGTCGATGTGCGCGAGACGCCGATCGAGCGAATCACCCCGGCCGGCGTCAAGACCAGCGATTCCGAACACGGGGTCGACATGATCATCTACGCCACCGGCTTCGACGCCATCACCGGGGCGTTCGACCGTATCGACGTCCGCGGGGTGGGGGGCGGGCGACTCCGGGAGAAGTGGGCGGACGGGCCGCGCACCTATCTCGGCCTGCAGATCGCGGGCTTTCCCAACCTGTTCACGCTGGTCGGACCCCACAACGCCGCCACGTTCTGCAACATCCCGCGCTGTATCGAGCAGAACGTGGACTGGGTGACTGCGCTCATCGGACACATGGGCGAGAAGGGCTACGCGCGCGTCGAGCCTACCCTCGAGGCGGAGCGGGACTGGACCCAGCACGTGCACGACACGGGGAGGCGCATGCTCTTCACGCAGGTCGATTCCTGGATGATGGGCATCAATTCCAACGTGGCGGGCAAGCAGAAGCGCAGATTCATCGTCTATGCCGGCGGCGCCCCGAAGTACCGGGAGAAGTGCGACGAGGTTGCCGCCCGTGGCTACGTTGGCTTCACCTTCCGTTAGACGCGGGCGGCGGCCGCCGTCGTCCTTCTTCCTGCATGAGGCGACCGAGGTGCATAATGCCGACGATGAGGAACAGTGGCTGGGCGACGAAAGCGAAGAAAGCCATCGGGCCGGTCCTGGTCGTCATCAGCTTATCGCTGCCCCTCGTCTGCGCGGCGACCGCGCAGGAGCTTCTGAGCTTCCACGGTCGGGTGCTATTCGTCGCGGGCACGACCATGGGGTTCGCCCCCGATAGCGGAAGCAGCTTCGAGGTCGACCTGACCCGCGTAGACCAGAGCTCCTACCAGTTCCTGAACAACGGCGACTCGGTCACGGTGGTGGGATACGTCTCCCGCGACGGGAACAAGGTGATCGCCGTGTCCATCACGCCGGACCAGTAGCGCGCGCGGCCGACGGCCAGTCCTCATCCTCCACGTTCTTCCTCGGTCCGGGACTATCCGGGATTGGTGATCTGGCAACCCTCTGATCCCCCGGGGGCGCTAGGCGAGGGCAGAGGGGCGCCACTGCCCCACTGGGGATGCCGACAGAGGCGCCGACCTCTCGGCTGCCGCGTAACATCCTGATTTCTGTCAGATTCGGATCAGGCACGCTTGATGCTGGTCATTCCGGTGCTGAGGACGGGTCACGCCACTCATGCCCGAAGTGCGAGGGGGCTCACAACATGGCCTTCAGACATATGATCGTTCCGACGGACTTCTCCGAGCCGGCAAATCACGCCTTGAGGTATGCGATCGAAGAAGCGATCCTGCATCGCGCCAAGGTCACGCTCCTCCATGTGCAGCCGGTGGACGCCCGGACGGGTGTCTACTATGTCACCGGCGCCCCATCTTCAGGATTAGAAGCGGGCTTTGATGTCGTGGCCGGTGGCCGCCTGGCTATCGCTCCCGTGTCAGACCCGACGGTCGTACGCCAGGACTACAGTGACGAGGCGCTGACCCGACTCCGTGATCTCGTACCGGAGGCCTACCGCGGCACGTGGGAAGTCGTGATCGCAATCGGACGCCCTGCCGATACGATCGTCCGCCTCGCCCGGGAGCGGAATGCCGATCTCATCGTTATGGCGACCCATGGCCGCACCGGACTGGAGCACATGGTCCTGGGTAGCGTTGCCGAGAAGGTGGTGCGACTGGCTCCGTGTCCGGTGCTGACCGTCAAGTACACCGAGAACCCTGCCGTGTAGGCTACCGATTCCACCGACGTATGTACCCGCGACCTCCGACGCTCGTAGTGTGGTCGAGGCGTGGGCAGCCAGCGTGGCTTTGACAGACTCGAGGAGCACGCTCAAAATTCCCGCGTGTCCTACCAGTGAATGGCCCTGAATCGGAAGGGAGAGCGTGCTCATGGTGGTCTACATGGTCGAGCGCAGCCTGGAGGGCATCACGATGGATCAGCTGGGGGCGGCACAGAAGAGCGCTATCGAAACAGGGAAGAAAATGACGGCCAGCGGGAAGAAGGTCCGCTATGTCCGAAGCACGCTCGTGCCAGAGGAGGCGGAGGCCGCGGCGAGGAACGGCACGGCGGAGGCGGCGAGGAAGCCGCGCCGGCTCAGCCCAGAGCCGCCGTCAGACTGCGCGTCGGCCAGGGCGAGAAGGCGAGACCAGTAGTCGAAGCAGCGCGGGCTGCACATGGGGATATTTTACGGCAGAGAGCGGGCGGAGAAGCGTCCCCGGGAATGTAGCCGTCAGCGGGGCGACGGGCCCAGCACGAGGTTGCCATACTCGTCCACGGTGGCGGTCCAGCCGGGGTGCACGAGCGTGCTCGCGTCGGGTTCTTCGACGATCGCGGGGCCGGCGAGAGCATTGCCGCGCAGGAGCTTGCCCCGGTCGTAGACCAGGGTCGATTGAAAGCCGGCCGCTTCGGCGAACCAGATATCACGGTGGCCTTTCCGCGCCCGGGTGGCCGTCGGCCCGCCCGCGGGCAGGGGCGCCCGCCGGGGCTTCGGAGTCACGCCCACCGCGGCGAGCCGGATGTTCACCAGCTCGACCGGGTCGTCGGGCGCGGCATAGCCGTAGGCGCGCTCGTGCATGGCGTGGAACTGCTCGCTCACCCGCACCACGTCGGCCGCCGATAGCGAGCCGGGCGGCACGATCACCGGCAGCTCGAAGGACTGGCCGTGGTAGCGGAGGTCGGCGCTTCGCTGCATGCGCCGGTCGGCGAGCGGCACGCCGTCGCGTGTCAGGCGCGCTTCGCCTTCCGCGACGAAATCCGCGAAGAGCGCTTCGAGGGCCGCGGGCGCGAGGCCCTCCAGCCGTAGCCTTCGCGTGGCCACGAATTCGTGGCGGATGTCGGTGGCGAGCATGCCCAGCGCGGATGCGATCCCGGGGCTGGGAGGCACGAGCACGGTGGGAATGCCGAGGTCGCGCGCCAGCGCGTTGGCGTGCAGGGGGCCGGCGCCGCCGAAGGCGACGAGCACGAAGTCGCGTGGATCATAGCCGCGCTGAACGGACACGAGGCGCATGGCGGCGATCATGTGGGCGTTGGCGATCTCCACGATGCCGCTGGCCGCGGTGAGCGCATCGAGCCCGAGCGGCGCCGCCACGTGTTCGGCAATGGAGCGCCGGGCCGCGTCGGCGTCGAGCGCCATCTCGCCGCCGAGGAAGAACGCCGGGTCGAGGCGGCCCAGCGCCAGGTTCGCGTCGGTGATGGTCGGCGTGACGCCACCCAGGCCATAGCATGCCGGGCCCGGCCGGGCCCCCGCGCTCCGCGGCCCGACGCGAAGCGCGCCCCCGTCGCCGAGAGGCGTCACCGCCTGCGCGCCGACCTCCATCTCGGTGGAGAGCCTGAGCTGCCCGTCCTGGATGAGCCCGACTTTGGCCGTGGTGCCCCCCATGTCGAAGGAGAGCACATTGGCATAGCGGTACGGCGCGGCCACCGCCCCGGCGGCGATGACGCCCGCGGCGGGGCCCGACTCGACCATGTAGACGGGCCGCTCCTTGGCCGAGGCCGACGTCATCACGCCGCCGTTGGACTGCATCACGTAGAAGGGCGCGGTGGCGCCGAGGGCAGCGAGCCGGGACTCGAGGGCGTCCACGTAGCGCGACACGATGGGCATCACCGCCGCGTTCACCGCCGCGGTGCTGCCGCGCAGGTACTCGCGGAATTCCGGGCAGACCTCGGAGGAGACGGACAGCCAGGTCCCCGGCATCTCCTCTCGCACGATGGCCGCCGCGGCGCGCTCGTGCGCCGGATTCAGATAGGCATGGAGAAAGCAGATGACCACCGCTTCCGCACCCTCGGCGCGGAGACGGCGCACCGCCGCGCGCACCTCGTCGGCATCGAGCGGCTCGAGCACGGCGCCCTCGGCGTCGAGCCGCTCGCTCACCTCGAGGCTCCATCGCCGGGGCACGAGGGGAGCCGGCTTCTGCAGATGCACGTCGTAGAGCCGCGAGCGGATCTGCCGGCCGATCTCGAGGATGTCACGGAAGCCGCGCGTCACCAGCATGCCCACGCGCGCGGTCTTGCCTTCGATGATGGCGTTGGTCGCCACGGTGGTGGCGTGCACCACCGCCGCCACGTCGCGTCCTCCCGCCCCGCATTCCGCGAGGCCGCGCTCCAGCGCGATCATGAAGCCCTTGGCGGGGTCTTCCGGGGTCGTGAGGACCTTGACCACGCGCACCTGACCCGTCTCGCCATCCACGAGGGCCGCGTCGGTGAAGGTGCCGCCGATATCGATGCCCACCCGCCATGCCGTCATCGACCGTTCCTCGCCCGCACCTCGGCGGAGGCCGCGGCGTCGAGGGCCTGCGTAGCCGGATCGACGACCACGCCGTAGACAGTTCGGGCGCGCTCCGCCGAGATCTTGCCCTGGGCCACGTCGGCGGCCACGCGCTCCGGGTCGCGCTCGAGCGGAGAGGCGGTGCCGCCCCCGCCCGGTGTCTGCACGCTGACCACGTCACCGGGGGCCAGTTGGAAAGTGATCTTGGAGGGCAGCTCGCGCGCTTGCTGCGTGTCCGGGTTCAGGATGTACTTCGCGGGGCGCGCCGCGCCGCCGCCGAAGAGGCCCCACGGCGCGTAGTGCGCCTTGTCGGAGAGGATGGAAAAGCTCGGTTCGTGGCCGGGGAAGGCGTAGTCGCGCCGCACGCCGAGGCCGCCGCGATGCCGCCCGCCGCCCTCCGAGTTCTCGATGAGGGCATAGCGCAGGATGCGCACCGGGTAATTGGCCTCCGTCTCCTCCACCGGCGCGTTCTCCGTGTTCTGGAAGTGCGCCTGGACCGCATCCATGCCGTCGGTGGTCAGGGTGGCGCCGTAGCCGCCCGCGATGGTCTCGTAGTACGTGAAGTATTCGCCGCTGGCCGGATTGATGCCCCCGAACGCGATATTGCACACGCAGCCCTTGGTGCCCGCGACCACGCGATCGGGCAGGGCGGGGGCCAGCGCCTTGAAGAGCAGATCGCAGAGCTGCATGGCGATCTCCCAGCCCGCGGCCACCGCGGCGGGATGCCGCGCGTGCACGACCGAGCCGGGGCGGCTCCGGATGTCGATGAGGCGATAGAAGCCGTCGTTCACCGGGATGTCCGGATCGATGAGGCACTTGAGCACGTACACCACGCCCGAGTAGGTCTGCGACGAGGTGGCGTTGGTGGGCGACTTACGCTGGTCGTCGCAGCCGGTGAGGTCGACAGACAGGCGGCCCTGCTCGACGGTGACGGTGGCCGCGAGCTTCACCGGCTCGTCGGTGACGCCGTCGCCGTCCATGAGCATGTCGGCGGCGAAGCGGCCGTCGGGGAACTCCGCGAAGGCCGCCCGCGTGCGCCGCTCCGTGTAGCGCAGGAGCTCGTCCAGGTAATGCACCAGGGTGGCGGCGCCGTGCTGCCCCACCATCGCCTCGATCCGAAGAGCGCCCAGGCGATTCGCCGCTGTCTGGGCGCGGAAGTCGCCGGAGATCTCGCGGGTGCCCCGGAAGTTCGAGCGGATCAAGGCGAAGATGTCCGGGTCGATCTGGCCGCCCTTTACGAAGCGCACCGGCGGGATCACCAGCCCCTCCTGGTAGATCTCGCTCGACACTCCGATGCTGCCCGGGGCGCCTCCGCCCACGTCCACGTGATGCGCGATGTTGGCCACGTAGCCGAAGAGCGCGCCCTCGTGAAAGACGGGCGTGATGAGAGTGATGTCGTTCAGGTGCACCCCGCCCAGGTACGGGTCGTTGATGAGGATGCCGTCGCCAGGGGTGAGGCGATCGGGCCCGTAGGCTCCGATGGCCCGCGGCACGATGTGGGCGAGCGAGCCCAGGTGCGAGGGCTGGGCGAAGGCTTGCGCGATGGTGCGCAGGTCGCGGTCGAAGAACGCGCAGGAGAAATCCCCGCGCGTCTTGATGTTCGTCGAGTAGGCGGCGCGCCGGAGCGTCGCCCCCATCTCCTCGGTGATCGCGAGCAGCGCATTGCGGATGACCTCGAACTTCACCGGATCGACGTCGGCGGCCAGAGCGCGGGTGGGGACGGGAGGGGTCGTCATGGCCCGCCCATGGTACCGCGGCCCGTCGCCGGCAGCACGATCACCAGATGTCTCAGCAGCCGTGCGCTCACCTGTCGACGACCGATCGGGGCGCATATCGCTGCTCCAAGCGGATGTTCTGGCCTCTACCCATCCTAACTCTCGTAGCCCCTGGCGAAACGCGGGCAGCATGGGCGAGCGATCTAGCTCCGGGCCGAGTCCAGCGTTGCCCGTGAGATTGCCGCCCGGTCGCCCGAAGCTGGCCACGAGGCCTGTCCGGACGGGATCGTTCAGCGTGTGGAACACGATCGGGATCGTCGTGGTGGCCGCCTTCGCGGCCTGGGCGGCGGGAGCGGAGGCGGCGACGATGAGATCCGGCTTCGTGCGCGCCACCTCGACGGCCACGGCGCGCAATGACGCGTAGTCCTCCCGCTAACCGGAGCTCGAGCTTGAGGTTCTCGCCCTCCACCCAGCCGCGCTCGCGAACGAAGAACCTGGGTAGTTCGTCACCGGGCGAGAGCACAACGACCCGCGCGACGTTCCCCGCCTGCTGTCCCTCGGCGGCGAGCGGCGCGGCGAGAAGGCCGCCGGCCACTACTTCAATGAATGTGCGGCGTGGCAGCCCGGGCAAGCGGACAGGGCCCATGGGGCTCTCCTCAGTTACTGGCCGAAAGTCTAGCAGACGACCATGGGACCGCTGCGCCGAGTACACTAGCTGTCATGTGTGGCCGCTTCACCACAAGTGACGCAGCACAGCGTCTGAAGGCCGAGTAAGGGGGTTATCACATGGCACATTTTCGAGGCGTTGGCGGCGTGGCCACCCTTGCCGCTGGAAAGACGGCGCACTGGGAAACGACCTACGGGAACGGGCTTGACGAGGGCATCGTCGTCCAGGCGCCCAACCTACTCGATGAGAGCGCGACCAATATTGAGATGGTCGTGCTCAATCAGAGTGTCGTTCTGCGCCCAAAGGCTGATGGGTCAGCCGGCCTAGCGTACAGAGTGGCCATCTTGAATGCCGGCAATGGAATTATGACCTACAACTTAGACATTGAGGATTGGCAATGAAAACCACGCGAGTCACCGTGATCAGCCACCGGGGGGAATTGGTCGCGACGTATATTTCTGCACAAGAGCCCGAAAACTCAGTCGGCCCGACGGCTAGACTGGTTGTCGGTCCTGGCCAACGCTCACATGAACTGGAAATCGACGAAGCCGAGGCGTATCACACGAGAGGAGCGGTCGCCGAGCTGCACAAAATTGTAAAGAAACGTCTGAAGCTCAAGTAGTCAGACGCCACTGACGAATCGTCACCATCTCCCGTGGCTACAGGTGGATGGCCAATCGCTGTTTCTGCTGTGGCATCGGCTCCGTGGGACGGCTCCGTGGGGCGGCGGGTGTCTGAGTCTGGCAGGTTATGTTACGGGGGCGGGCCCTCGGACGGGGCGCCGCCGCTGGAGGGTGCTAGTGTTGCTCTGAGCGCGTTCTCCGTTGCCGCCATCTGGCTCGCGGCGCCGCGCAAGGTCCGGGCCGTCGCGGGCCGAGTGCCTCATCACGGCTCACGCTCATCGAAGGTTCGTGAGAATATTGACGCAGTGATGGGCCGCCGGGTATTTCTCGGCACTCTGGGCCTCGGCCTGCTCCCCCGGCCCCGCGTCGCGGGCGCGCAATCGCGGAAGATATTCCGGATCGGTGTGCTCTCCCCGTACTCTTCGTCCACGCCGGCTCCGTCGTTCCACGCCTTCCGCGACGGCCTCCGCGAGCTGGGCTACATCGAAGGCCAGAACATCGTCTTCGAGTACCGGTCGGCGGAGGAGAAGTACGAACGAGTGCCCGAGCTTGCGGCGGACCTCGTGCGAAGCGAGGTGGACGTGGTGCTCACGGTCTGGAGCACGCCGGCCGCCCTGGCGGCCTGGAAAGTGACGACGACCGTTCCCGTCGTGTTCGTGGGAGTTGCCGATCCGGTGGGCGTCGGCCTCGTCACGAGCCTCGCGAGACCCGGCGGGAACGTCACGGGATCCACCTTCTTCTCGGAGGAGACGGTGGGGAAACAGCTCCAGCTCCTCAAAGAGGCGGTGCCCAGACTCTCTCGCGTCGCGGCGATCTCCAATCCTGCCAATCCCGCCTACGCGTCGATGTTGAGAGATATCGAGAAGGAAGGGCGCCGGATCAATGTCCAGGTTCTGCGGCTCGGCATTCAGGGTCCGGACGACGTGGAACCCACCTTCCATTCCGTCAAGAAGGAAAAAGTAGAAGGCCTGGTGGTGCGACGGGATGCCGTGCTGATCGCCTACCGAAACCGCCTGGTCGATCTTGCCGCCAAGCACCGGGTCCCCGTGATGTACGGGATGAGAGAGTTCGTGGACGTCGGCGGTCTTATGTCCTTCGAGCCGGCCCTTGCCGATCTCTATCAGCGCGCCGCGCAGCTCGTGGCCAAGATCCTCAAGGGAGCCAAGCCGGCCGACTTGCCCGTCGAGCGGTCCACCAAGTTCGAGCTGGTGATCAATCTGAAGACGGCCAGGACGCTCGGGCTCACCATCCCGCCATCGCTGCTCGGGCGGGCGGACCAGGTGATCGAGTGAGCCGATCCGCTCAGCGCAGCATGTCGATCAGGATGGCATTGACCTGATCGGCGGCTTCGTACGGCGTCCAGTGACCGGCCCCCTCGATCACGCGGAAGTCGAGGTCGCGCTGCCCCGGGGCCAGGATGCGCCGGCACTCCTCGAGATGCGGTCCCGTGAAGGCGTCGCGGCTTCCCCAGATGCTGGTGATGCGCGCCCGGATCGCGGGCAGCGCCTTCAACAGGCTGTCCGACTCCGGGATGCCCCCTGACCTGAATCGCGTGCGCCGGAGGTTTTCGATCTGCAGGAACACGGCCAGGTCGTCGATCTTGTCGTCGCTCGCGATCATCAGCGCAGTGGCCGTGTCGGAGTACGACCCAGCGCGAGGCCACCCGTTCCGAGCAGCACGAGAGTGCGGACGCGGCGGGTGAGTCGCGCGGCCACGACTCCCGCGATGATGCCCCCGAACGAGAATCCCGCCAGGCCGAACGAGTTCGGTGGCGGCAGGAGGGTGTCGACTGCAGATGTCACGAGATCGGCGAGGCCGTCGGCCGTATGCGGCTCGCGGGGTGCGTCCGAGTCGCCGTAGCCCGGCATGTCGGGCACGAGGACCCGAAATCGCGCGGCCAGAGGCAGCACGTTTCTGATCCAGTGGGTCCATGAGCCGCTCGCGCCGTGAAGCAGCACGAGCGGCGGACCCTCTCCCCAGATACGCCACACCATGGCGCCGGCCTCGCAGGGAATGACGGCCCGCGTCCCGAGCGATTCGATGTGCGCGACGAAGTCGGCGCTGGTGCTATCGGCTGTCATGTGCGCGGTGTCTCAGACTACTAGAATCCCGGAAGCGGATGGTTGTGAAACGCGCGGACGGGGAAAGGCTTGACAGTCGGCGCCGCGCTCGCCGATAACCGCGCATCATGCATCCGCGGTTCAAGCGCACCACCGAGAAGAACCAGCTGGGGTCCCGCAACACGGGACGCCCAGCGATGGCGGTGTCGCGCGCCGGCGGAGCCTACTAACCAGGACCGACGACGTTCTCGAATCGACGAGGCCCGCGACCACCCAGGGCGCGGGCCTTTTTTGTTTCGGGGACAAATGAGGAGGCATCACGGATCTCGGCATGCCCGCCACCGTCGACGACGTGAAGGCGGCCATGCGTGACTTCGCGCCCACAGAGCTGGCCGGCCTCGCGGTTCCTCAGCCGTCACACTGAGGTACCAGCGCCGCGAACGGACCCAATCCTCCCGTGTTCGAAGCCCCTTGACTCTCCCCTCTAGGGGAGGGTTTACGATAAGCGATGGAACGCGCTCCATGGGTCCATCGAAGATCGGGGAGCTGGCGAGGCGGGCGGGCTGCACGGTCAAGGCCGTGCGGTTCTACGAGGCGAGCGGCCTTCTTCCCCGGGTCGCCCGCAGTCCCGCGGGCTATCGCCTCTACACCGAGCACGATGTCCGGCGCCTGGCGTTCATCCAGCGCGCCAAGCTGATGGGCTTGCCCCTCGGGAAGATCAAGGATCTCGTCGTCCACCTGAGCGAGACGGAGTGCGCCTGTCCCAAGATCCGGCCGCACCTGGAGCAACTGATTCGCGAGCAGCTCCAGGACATTGTGACGAAGACTGGCCAGCTCGCACTTCTCAGGAGGGACCTCGAGGGATTCCTGGTGAAAATGGGCCGGGCGAAGCCGGCGTTACCGGCGGAGCTGTGGCGTGCGCCGGGTCGCGGACGCGATCGGCCCGCCGCCAACGTGCTGAAGACGCGGCCGAAGCGCGGTCGACGATGACGAGTGCCGCTTCGGCCAAGGAACACCAGCGCGCTCGATGGCAGGCGCCACCGGCCGTGCTCGCCGGCGCCTTCCTCTTCAACCTCGGCCAGGGAGTCCTTCGCCCGACGCTGCCGCTCTACCTGCGGACGGTCTTCGCCGCGAACTACCGGATGGTGACGCTGATCCCCGTCATCTTCGGAGCGGGGAAATGGATGGCCAATCTGCCGACCGGATACCTCCTGGACCGCCTCGGGCGGCGACGGCTGATGGCGGGAGGGTTGATCCTGATCGCGCTCAGCGATGTCGGGAGCGCAATGGTCTCCACGTACGGGCTCTTCCTGATCTTGCGCGCGGTCGCCGGCGTAGGCTGGGCGGCGTTCAGCACGGTCGCGACCACTACGATGGTGGATCAGTCCTCCGCCGGCCGTCGCGGCCGGGCGGTCAGCCTCTTGCTCATGAGCGAGACGCTGGGGCTGCTGCTTGGCAGTGCCGCGGGGGGCTGGCTCTACCAGGGGGTCAGCGTGGCGAGCCCGTTCGCGTTCGAGGCGGCGTGCATGCTCGCGGCGGCCGTCGCGGCAGCGCGGTCGGCGTTGCTCGTCGCTCCCCGATCCCCGGCGCCGGAAGCCTCGTGCGACCAGGGGCTCCTCCGAGCGGTGCTCCGCACGCCCGGCGTGCTGCTCATGGGGTTGACCAATGCGGCGCTGATCGCCATCCAGATCGGCGTGCTGGTCTTCTTGTTCCCCCTCTACCTCGCCAACCGAGGCGGTCTGGCTCCCGGGACCGTCGGCCTCTTCGTCAGCCTGAGCGTGCTCGGCCGATTCTTCGCGCTTTGGCTCGGGGGCAGCGTCTCGGATCGATGGGGCCGTTTGCGCCTGCTGATCCCGGGCTTGCTGGCCTATGCGGTGCTGCTCGGCAGCGTGCCGCTCCTGACCCATCCGATCCTGCTCGGCCTGTGGAGCGTGGCGCTCGGAAGTGCCGCGGGCTTCGTGGCGCCGCTGCCGACAGCGCTCATCGGCGATCGGGTTCCGCCGGCCCTGCAGGCGGTCGCGGTCGGCTGGCTTCGCACCTTGACGGACACTGGCCAGATCCTGGGTCCGCTGGCGATGGGCGTGCTGGCGGACGCGGTGGATCTCTCCAGCCCCTTCTACCTTGGCGCGGCGCTGCTGGTCGCGACGGGGTGGCGGTGCTGGAGTCACGCGCGAGCGATGTCAGCCGTCGCCGTTACCGAAGGCGGCTCATGACGGAAGGGGCCCAGCGGGTCATGGTCGTGACCGCGCACCCGGACGACCCGGAGTTCGGCGCGGGCGGGACCATCGCGAAGCTGGTCACGGAGGGGCGCGAGGTCACGTACGTCATCGTGACCAACGGCAACAAGGGGTCGAGCGACCTCAGTGTCACCCCGGCGCATCTGGTGCGCATCCGCGAGATGGAGCAGCAGAACGCCGCCCACGCGCTCGGCGTCACCCGCGTGGAGTTTCTCGGGTACGAGGACGGCGAGGTAGAGGACACACGCGCCTTGCGGCTAGACATCACGCGCCAGATCCGCCGGTGGCGGCCAGACCTGATCATCACGCAGCACCCAGACCGGACGACCAGCAACTTCTTCGGCTGGCACCGCGACCACCGGGTCACCGCCGGCGTCGTCCTCGATTGTGTCTATCCGCTCGCCCGCGACCACCTGTCGTTCCCCGAGCTCTTGCCTGACTACGCGCCCCACAAGGTGCGCGAGATGTACCTCATCCAGTGGGAGCAGCCCCAGCTGGTCGTGGACATCACAGATACCATGGACCAGAAGCTCCAGGCCGTCGCCTGCCACGCGAGCCAGGTCGGCGACTTCCAACTCGTGGAGACCCGGGTGCGTGCGCGGGCGTCCGCTCTCGGGAAAGTGAAAGGCTACACCTATGCCGAGGGATTCGACCACGTCGTCCTGCGAACGTGAGAAATGACTTCCCAGCGCTCCCACGGCCTGTCAGGATCGATGCGATGAACCTATACGAGCGATATGTCCTGCCGCGGCTAATCGACCTGGCGATGCGGAACAAGGCCAACCGGGCCGAGCGCTCCCGAGCAATACCGCGTGCGGCCGGGACCGTGCTCGAGGTGGGAATCGGCTCGGGGCTGAATCTTCCCTTCTACGGACGCGCCGTCGAGCGACTCTACGGCGTCGACCCGCGACCCGAGCTGTGGGCGCTGGCGGGGAAACGGGTCGAGCACGCGCCGTGGCCTGTCGAGTTCATCCAGGCGGCGGCCGAGCGGATCCCGATGGGCGATGGGAGCGTCGACACTGTCGTGATGACGTGGACGCTCTGCTCGATTCGCGATGCGGGCCGAGCGCTCCTGGAGATGAAGCGCGTGCTCACGCCCGAGGGTCAGCTCATCTTCATTGAGCACGGGCTCGCCCCGGATCCGCGGATCGTCGCCTGGCAGAACCGGCTGAATCCCGTATGGCGGCGCGTCGCCGGTGGCTGCAACCTCAACCGCAAGATCGACCGCCTGATCCTCGACGCGGGTTTCGAGATCACGGAGAGCGAGCAGGAGTACGGGACGGGACCGAGGCCGATGGCCTACCTGTACCGTGGGGTGGCCCGTCCCGTGAGCGGCGCGCAGCCCCGCGTGTGGCGGGCCAGCGCGAAAGACGGGAATGCCGGCGCCACCGGGGAGTGAGGCAGCGGACGCTGGCCGCTTCTATGACGTGCTCCGAGCCAGCGGGTTGTCCCCGGCAGCCCTGGCCTATGGCGACGCATACATCGGGCAAGAATGCACGCTGACGGCGGACGAGATCGGGGCCTTCGCCCGGCGCGCCGGGATCGCGGCGGGAACGTCGGTGCTGGACATCGGTAGCGGCACGGGCGGCCCCGCGTGCTACCTGGCGCAGGAGCTGGGGTGCCGCGTCCTCGGGGTGGACGTCTCCGTCGTCGGCCATGCGCAGGCCGAAGCGCGGGCACGCGACAACGGGCTCATGCGTCTGGTGGAGTTCCGCCTCGGCGACATCCATGCTATCGAGCTCCCGGCCGGCACCTTCGATGTCGTCTTCGGCCTCGATGCGTGGTGTCACATCCCGCGCCGCGCTGCTCTCCTCCAGCGCTGCGCGCGGCTCCTGCGGCCCGGGGGGCGGGTCGCATTCTACGATCACGCCGAACGCCGCCCGCTACCCGAGGAGCAGCACCAGCGCTTCTGCGCATGGTGGCGCTTTGCCGGCCTGGAGACCCCCCAGAGCTATGTCGATGCCCTCGAGGCCGCCGGGCTCGAACTCCTGTTTCAGGAGGACACCTCCGCCTACGCCGTCCGCTTCTACACCCGCGTGCTCGAGGGCTATCGCGCCGAGCGCGTGCGGTTCGAGGCCGCCCGGGGGCCCGAACGGTACCAGGAGGGACTCGAGCGCCTGGAGATGACCCAGCGCCTCGCCATCACGGGCATGCTCGGCCAGTTCGGTTGCATCGCGTTGAATCCGGAGAGCTGACCCGCACGAGGTCCACACGCCCAGGGGCTGCGCAGCCCGGTGTGGCCGAGCTCCATGGACGCCCCGACGCTCATGCAGGCGTGCTGGAGCGCGCGCTCGGCGACCTGGCGCGTCGCGGACCCTTCCTCGCGCACGAGGAGCCGCTGGTTGGCCAGGAGAGCCGGTGGGACCTCCCGCCGCCGCGCCCACAGGTGGTCAGCCGGGACGATGAGGACCAGCTCGTCGTGGAGGCCCGAGGCCAAGCACTCCTCGCCGGGGTGAAGCGCGTGTCCGCCCACCACCCCGAGATCGATCTCGTTCCCGCGGATGCGCTCCTCGATCACCGCGGAGCTCCCGATCTGCAGGCTCAACGCGATCCCGGGATGGCGCTGCTGGAACAACGCGACCACGGCCGGGAGCACGTAGATCCCCGGCGTGGTGCTGGCCCCGACGAGCAGCGATCCGCGCTTGAGGCCGGCGAGCTCGGCGATAGCCTCGCGAGCGCTGGTGAGCGTGGCGAACAGGCGGAGGGCGTGGTCCTCGAGGATGCGCCCCGCCTCGGTGAGTGCCACGGTCCGCCGGAGGCGGTCGAACAGCCGAGCCCCCAGCTCCCGCTCCAGCTCGGCCACGTGCTGCGAGAGCGCCGGCTGGCTCAAGTGCAGGACCTCGGCGGCGCCGCGGAAGCTCTTCGCCCGGGCCACGCCAGGAAGACCTCGAACTACCGGAGGCTGAGCTGCATAAGCCTGATCTTATCGGGGAGATAAGAACACGTGATTGGACCTTATACAACCGGTGGGCCTACCGTTGGCGGTGGACCAAATCTCCGCGAAGGAGGCCCGCCCATGATCTTCCGCGAGTTCCTCGCTCCCAAGACCGGCTGCGCCAGCTACCTCTTCGGCTGAGGGGGCAAAGGCTCCTGCGCTGTGGTGGATCCACAGCCCGACATCGAGCCCTATCTCGAAGCGGCCGGACAGAAGGGGATGCGCATCACGCACATCTTCGAGACCCATGTCCAGGCCGACCACGTCTCCGGCGCGCGCCGCCTTGCGGCCACCACCGGCGCGCCGGTCTTGTATCACGAATCCGCCGACGTCCGCTTCCCCCACGTCGCCGTGGAGGACGGCGAGGAGCACGAACTGGGCAATGTGCGCCTGACCATTCTCCACACTCCGGGCCACACACCTGACAGCATCTCGATCCTCGTCACCGACCGGACCCGGGCACCGGAACCCTGGTTCGTCCTCACCGGGGACACACTCTTCTCCGGCGGCGTCGGGCGACCGGACCTCCTCGGTGCCGGCACCGAGACGAAGCAGGCCGAGCAGCTCTACGACAGCCTCTTCGGCAAGCTCCTCACACTCCCCGACCACATCGAGATCTTCCCGGCCCACTTCAGCGGCGCGGCGTGCGGCAAGGGCCTCAGCGGCAAGCCGGGCTCGACCATCGGCTTCGAGCGCCGCTTCAACCCTGCGCTGCAGCTTCGGTCGAAGGACGACTTCGTCCGCTTCGTGCTGGCCGACCTGCCACCGGAGCCCGCGGAGTTCGCGCTGAACCGCCGGAAGAACCTGGGCGACGAGTGACGGGCCCGCGGCTCGGCCTGCGGGAGAACCTCCCGCAGTTCGTGCTCCTGGTCGTCCTGAACGCCTTCGTCGGGGCGATGGTCGGCCTGGAGCGCACCGTCCTCCCGCTCCTCGGCGAGCAGGAGTTCGGGCTCAGCTCGAAGACCGCCATCACGTCCTTCATCGTGAGCTTTGGCGTCACGAAGGCGATCCTGAACCTGCTGGCCGCGCGCGTCTCCGACCGGATCGGACGGAAGCCGGTGCTCGTCACCGGCTGGCTCTTCGCGTTGCCCGTCCCGTTCCTGATCATCTATGCGCCGGCCTGGTGGTGGATCGATCTCGCCAACGTCCTCCTGGGCGCGAACCAGGCCTTGGCGTGGTCGATGACCGTGATCATGAAGGTCGACCTCGTCGGGCCCAAACGCCGCGGCCTCGCGCTCGGGCTCAACGAGTTCGCCGGCTACGTCGCCGTGGGCGTCATGTCATGGGTGACGGGCTATATCGCGGCGCACTGGGCGCTCCGTCCCCAGCCGTTCTACCCAGGGATCGCCATCGCCGTGGTCGGTCTCCTGCTCTCGGTGCTCTTCGTCAGGGAAACGCGGGCCCATGCGCACCTCGAAGCCGCCACCACTCCGCGGGAAACGAGCTCGCCCGCACCGTCGCTCGGCCACATCTTCTTCGTGACGACCATCGGCAACGCGAGCCTGTTCGCCGCGTGTCAGGCCGGCCTGGTCAACAACCTCAACGACGGGATGTCCTGGGGCATCTATCCGCTGTTCTTCGCGGCCCACGGATTGGGAGTCGAGAGCATCGGGGTCATCAAGGCGGTCTATCCGACCGTGTGGGGGCTCCTCCAGGTCGTCACCGGCCCGCTGTCCGATCGCTTCGGGCGCAAGGGCCTCATCGCCGGCGGCATGATCGTTCAGGCGGGAGGGATCTGGCTGACCGTTCTCGTCCCAGTGTATCCCGCCTGGCTGCTGGGCGCGGTGCTGCAGGGGCTGGGCACCGCCATGGTGTACCCGACGCTGCTGGCCGCCATCACGGATCATGCCCATCCGACGTGGCGGGCCAGCAGCCTCGGCGTCTATCGCTTCTGGCGGGACCTCGGGTACGCGGTGGGCGCCCTCCTCTCAGGTGTGGTCGCGGACCTGGTCGGATTCGGCGCCGCCATTCACCTGGTCGCGGGGCTGACGCTCGTGTCGGGCCTCGTCGTCGCCCGAGTCATGGAACGCCCGGCCCCGAGACCGGCCACTGCGCCGGCTTGAGGCACCGGACAAGGAGTCGGCCAATGCCGCCGTGGGTCAGCGACGAGATGGTGATCCGGTTGACGGTCTTCGGCGCTGCGTTCCTTCTCTTGGCCCTCATTGAGATCGCCGCCCGCGGCGCCAGGCGCCACCCGCACGCATGCGCCGGTGGCCGACCAACCTCGGGCTGATGGTGCTCGGCGCCGTGCTCATCCGGATCGTGACGGGGCGGGAGTGGTGTGCGCCGATTCGATCCAAGGAGCCGCCACAGAGCGGAGACGGCCCCACCAGGGGGATGTTGGTCCTCTGGCGCTGGCGGCTTTGTAGCAGAGCGGAGCAGCGCACCCAGGCTCGCGGCTCTTTAGCTCACTCCCTCGCCCGCGTTCCCGCTGACTTGCTGCTCTCCTGGCGTCGAACACTCGAAACGATGACAGGACGTGTGAGTCTTGGCGGTGAGCGCAGGGGAGTGGTCAGC